>Ga0265338_10010575_pt1 | contig 10794 bp, 11 predicted proteins | sample 42126metaG_FD_193579 | JGI IMG/M metagenome (GOLD analysis project Ga0265338, IMG submission 193579) | Rhizosphere microbial communities from Carex aquatilis grown in University of Washington, Seatle, WA, United States - 4-21-26 metaG | ecosystem: Host-associated > Plants > Roots > Rhizosphere... | reverse complement strand
GGTGATGGCCCTGGGCCGCGCGCCCGAGACCGGCGCATCGATCAGGGTCGCGCCGTGCTCGGCGAGGATGGGGCCGAGCTGCTTGGTGTCGCCAGGCTCGGAGGAGCTCATGTCGATGACCACCAGGCCGGGCTTGATCGCCTTCAGGAAGGCGCCGCCCTCGTCCTCGACCAGCGCGCGGCGCACGTGCTTGGAGGTGGGCAGCATGGTGACGACGACGTCGGCCTGGGCGATCTCGCCCACGCTGCCCGCCGCCTTGCCCCCCGCCTCGGCGGCGAAGCGCGCCGCGGCCTCGCGGTCGAGGTCGAAGACCACCAGCTCATGGCCGCCCTTGGCGATGTTGGCCGCCATGGGCCAGCCCATGACGCCGAGGCCGATGAATCCAACCTTCATTTGTCGAGCCCCAGCTCCTGGAGGACTTCGCGGGCGTGCATGAAGCTGTCGGCTCCGCAGGGCACCCCGCCGTAGATGCCGACGTGCATGAGGACTTCGCGGATCTCGTCGGCCGTGGCGCCGTTGGCGATCGCTCCGCGGACGTGGGTCTTCAGCTGGTTGGGCTTGGCCAGCACGGCGAGGATCGCGATGGTCAGCAGCGAGCGGGTCTTGTGATCGATCACCGCCGATCGGGTCCACACCCGCCCGAAGCAGTATTCGGTGATCAGGTCCTCGAACGGCCGGTTGAAGCTCGAGGCGGAGGCCACGCGCTTGTCCGCCCCGTCCTCGCCCCACATCTTGCGGCGGATATCCATGCCTTCCGCGTAGGCTTGATCGTCCGGCATGACCGGCCCTCCCTGGCTTCTATTCCTCCAGTGTCCGATCCCACGCCGCCCGGACGGCTTCAAGGGTTTCCGGTGGCTGGAGCAGGAGCGGAATGGCCGTGCGGCGGACCAGGTCGCGCTCGGCGTCGGTGGTGATGTACTCCACCGGCGATTTGCCATCGACGCGCGCCAGCAGGAGCGCGGGCAGGAGGCTCGCCGCCCGCCGCTCGATCCCGGTGCGGGGCTCGAAGTCGATGTGGTCCAGCCAGGCCTGCGCCATGGCGGTGAAGCTGTCGTTCAGCTCGCGGACGCGGGTCCGCACAACGACGCGCTTGAGCAACAGGTGGTTCAGCACCGAGGCCGCGTCGAAGGCCGGATCGCCCCACCAGGCGGTCTCGGCGTCCAGGAACACCGGGCCGGCCGGTCCCATCAGGATGTTCTTGGGCGTGGCGTCGCCGTGCACGAGGCCGATCTTGAGGCTCGCGGTGCGGGAAGCGATGGCCTCGATTTCCTTGGCGACCTCGGGGCGGCGGCGGGCGGCGGCGAGGAGATAGGCGTCGATCCGCAGGGCGTGGAAGCCTTCGTCCGAGGCGAACTCCGCGGAGAGGCCCGGCTCGGCGGCGCTGGCGGAATGGATGCGGCCCAACCGCTCGCCGACCTGCGCCGCGAAGCCCACATCCACGCGCCCGGCCAGCATCTCGGCCTTCCAGAGCAGATGGTCTTCGGGCGGCAGGAAGGCCATGGCCAGGAGCCGCTTCTCCGGATCGAAGGCCAGGGGCTCGGGCGCGGCGTCGGGAATCCAGCGGCGGACGGTGGAGAACCAGCGCCATTCGTAGAGGTTGCGGTCCGGCGGCGCCTCCCAGTCGTCCTTCACCCTGAGCTTTGGCAGGGCGCGCTTCACGCAGAGGGTCCGGTCCGGAAGATCCACCCGCCAGATGTCGGAGGAGACGCCGCCGGAGAGGACGGTCCAGGTCTGCGGCTCGCCCGCGCGGGCGAAGCGGTGCTGGACGAGGAAGTCCTGCAGGTCTTGAGAGCCCGTTTCGGAAGGGGTCATCTCAAACGCCGCTCATCCCGGCGAAGGCCGGGACCCAGGACAGGTCAGAACCGGCCCGCCCGCAATTGGGAGCAGCGGACCCGCTGCGAATCCTTGCTTCAATCCCTGCGTCACTTGTCCTGGGTCCCGGCCTTCGCCGGAATGAGCGGAAGAAGGCGGAGCTCAATACCCCAGCTCCAGATCGACCACGTTCCGCAAGGGCTGGCCCGCGCGGTAGCGGTCCAGGTTGTCGAGGAACAGGGCCGCGGCGCGCTTGTAGAACTGCTGCGAGACCGCCGAGCTGTGGCTGGTGAGCAGCGCGTTCGGGGCCGTCCAGATCGGATCATCCCTGGGCGGCGGCTCGGGATCGGTGACGTCGAGGAGGGCGCCGCCGAGCCGTCCGTCCTTCAGAGCCGCCACCAGCGCCGGCTGATCGATCATGAAGCCGCGGGCGATGTTGACGATGCGGGCGCCGGGCTTCATCGCCGCCAGCTCCGCCTCGCCGATCATGGCCCGGGTCTCGGACGTCGAGGCGGCCGCCACGATCACCCAGTCGAACTCGCCCAGGCGCGGGCGCCAGTCTTCCGGCCCGATCACCCCTGGCTCGTCAGAGGTATGGCGGCGCACGCCGGTGACCTCCACCTCGAAGGCCTGGAGCCGCCGGCCGATCTCGCGGCCGATGGACCCGTAGCCGACGATCAGCGCCTTGGCGCCGACGAGATCGCCCCCGCCGAAAAGCCAGGGCGCCCAGCGGCGCTCCTCCTGGAGGCCCATCAGGTTCTTCAGGTTCTTGATCAGGGCCAGCATGCCCATCACCACGAATTCGGCCATGGCCGGGGCGGCGAGGCCCGCGCCATTGGTGAAGACGAGCCCCCGCTCGCGCATCCGCGCCAGGGGCCAGGTGTTCACGCCGGCCTGGATGGTGTGCACCCACTTGAGACTCGGCCCGGCTTCGACCGCACGGGCCTGCGCCGATCCGTCCAGGATGTTGATCCACGCGACCTCGGCCCCACGCATCGCCGGGGACTCTTCAGGCGCGGCGTCATACCAGCTGACGTCGAGGTCCTTGGGCAGCCCGGGCTCGACGTCGCCGCGGACGGACTGCGGCAGGGCGAGCTTCAACGTCCCGGCCTTATTTGCCGGCCGCGCGGACCATGTCGACCACGCCCGGGATCGAGGCCTCGTTGATCGGCGCCATGATGTGGACGCCAGAGACGCCCGGCACCTCGGCCAGCTGCAGGATGATCTCGGCGCAGATCTTCTGGCCCTCGGCCTTGCCGTTCTCTGCCTTGTCCATGCGGTCGATCACCCAGTCGGGCATGACGACGCCGAACAGGTTCTCCTTGATCCAGCGCGCCTGCTTGGCGGACGCGGGAGGGCAGACGCCGACGATGTACTTCAGCTTGCCGCCGAGGCCATTGTCCTCGAGGCGCTGGAAGTAGCGGCGCAACACGTCGGCATCCATGCAGAACTGGGTCTGGGCGAACTGGCCGCCCGCCTCGACCTTCTGGGCGAGGCTCTTGGGGGTCCAGCCGTCGGGCGGATCGATGGGGGCGTCGGCCACGCCGATGAACCAGCTGGGATTGCCGGCCACCTTGCGGCCGTGCGGCAGCTCGCCCTTGTCGCGGATGTGGGCGGCGGTGGCGATCAGCTCGGCGGAGTTCAGGTCGAACACGGGCTTGGCGTCCGGCTGGTCGCCCTTCTTGGGATCGTCTCCGGTCAGGACCAGGATGTTCTCCACCCCCATGGCCGCGGCGCCGATCAGCTCGCTCTGCAGGGCGATGCGGTTACGATCGCGGCAAGTGAGCTGGAGGATCGGCTCGATGCCGTTGTCCTTCAGGATGATGGCGGCGATCAGCGAGTCCAGATGGGTCTTGGCGCTGGCCCCGTCGGTGACGTTCACCGCGTCGGCATAGCCCTTCAGCGGCAGGGCCTTCGCCAGAAGGTCCTCCGGATTCGACGACAGCGGCGGGGTGACCTCCGCGGTCATCACGAACTTCCCGGAGTTCAGCTTCTCTTGAAGGCTGGAGGTCATGGCGGACGATATCCTTTGAAGCGGCCCGCGCGCCTTCTAGCCGATGAATGGCGAAGACTGAAAGGAGGCTGAGCTGGGGCTTGCCCGTTTAGGCCGGCTGTCGCGCCCGCTTGCGGGTTATGGCGAGCGCCTCATCCTCCGGCATGGGCGTGGGCTCGGCGGCCAGGAGGGAATCGGCATTGGCCTGGATCTTCTCGATCACGCGCGAAAAGGTCTCGAGCTCCTCGCCGGTGACGCCTTCGATCAGGGCGTCGTTCTGCCGGAAGGCCAGGCGCACCAGATCGTCGAACACCTTGCGGCCCGCAGGCGTCGGCGAAATGAAGACGCCCCGCTCGCCCCTGCGGCTCTCGCGGACCAGAAGCCCCGCCTCGACAAGCCGTTTCACACCGCGCGACAGCTGCCCTTTGTCATGGCTGGAGGCGGCGGCCAGTTCGTTCAGCGACATCGGCGCGCGATCGCCCACCTGGGACATCACCCGCCATTCGAAGTCGGAGAGGCCGAGCTCGCGCCGGGCCTGGGGCGAGGTGAAGCGGCGGATGGTGCTGAGCAGGCGGAACAGCCGCGAGCCATAAATCCGCCGATAGGGCGGATCTATGTTCTCGAACCACGGCTTCCGCATCTTTACGTCGTCCGGCAATGATCTGCCCTCTCTAGAGGCGCAACATGCATACTCCGCGGCGGATCACCAAGCGCCCCCACGAGTCCTTTGCAAGATTGTTTCGAGCCGCGGTCAGTGCGCCCGGGCGGGCGTCCACCCGTCGCCCTGGCCATACTGGAAGGTGACGAACGGAAACGCCTCGATCTCGTGGATCTTGCCGCCGCGAACGCCGAACGTCTCCATGGTCACCATGTTGAGGATCATCCCGGAGCCTTCGTTGTTGGCGTAGGTGTTGGGCTCGACATGGCGCTTGCGCCCGTCCTCCACGAACAGCACGAAGCCGGCCACTAGCCCCTTCTGCTCGTCAACAATGAGGCGGCGCGGCTGGATGTGGGTGATGAAATTGAAGATCCCCGTGGAGACCTGCTGCTCGCAGGTCATCATCGAGAAGGCGGCGAACGGCCCGTCCTTGGGCGGTGGGGCGGGCGAGGGGGCGAAGCGGCCGGGCGTCTTGTTGTTGACCGTCTGATAGCCCTGCTCATGGCGGACGCAGTCGTCGGCGAAGGGGGCGATCTTGCCGTCGTCGCCGGTCAGGGCGTCGAAATAGCCGTTGGCCGCATAGATCAGATAGTCGCGTGAATTGCGCTCCTTGGTGGGCACATCGGCCAGCATGGTCGGCCGCGCCGTGGTCAGAAGCTCCATCGCCGGCGGCTGGACGTTGGAATCGAACAGCTGCTCGGCCTCGGTGATCATCCGCCGCTCGACCTTGAGCCTGAGGGCGACCAGGGCCGGCTTGCCCTGGATGTTCAGCACCGTCTGGGTCCCGATCTGGCCGGTCTGAGGGTCGGCCACGTCGATGCGGAAGCCCGTAGCCTTGATCGGCTTGATCCAGAGATTGCCCTGGCCGAGGTCCAGCCGGGCGGTGTTCTCGGTAAAGTCGACCTCCTCGGCCAGGGGCAGGGACGAGCGGTCCTTGGTCTCCAGCGCCTTGATATAGGCGTCCATCATCCCGACCAGGCAGGCGCGGTCGCAGGGCTGCACCCGGGCGGGGTCCCAGGGCTGCTTGTACCAGGGCTTGGCGGTCTGGGCGCCGGCGGTCCCTGCGAAGGCGAGGACGGCGAACAGGCCGAGCGCCAGAAGCTTCCGTCGCATGGTCTCATTCCTCCCCTGAGGAGGGAGAGTGACGAGGCGAGCTTGACCAAGTCAACCACGTTGACAGGGGCCCTGCCGATGGCCGAACGTCGCGCCAACGATAAAGGGAGGACGTATGACGGCCACGGTCCCGACGCTGGACGAGCCTGTCGCCGTTCATCCCGCCGCCGGCGACTCCACGGCGTGGCCATCCTCGAGGGCCGCCCACTACACAGTCTTCATGCTGGCGATCGCGGTGGCCTTCGCCGAGATCGACCGCACCGCCATGCAGTTGCTGGTGGCTCCGATCAAACAGGTCTTCCACCTGTCGGACAGCTCGATGGGCTTCCTGCTGGGTCCGGCGTTCGCCCTCTTCTACGCGGCATGCGGCATACCCACGTCGCGGTTCATCGACCGCCATAACCGCAAGTCGATTCTGGCCGGCGCGCTTGCGCTGTGGAGCGCCGCATCGGTGTTCTGCGGCCTGGCCCAGGGCTTCGTTCAGCTCGCCATCGCGCGCCTGTTCCTCGGGGCGGCGGAATCGCCCAACGGCCCGGCCATCTTCTCGATCATCTCCGACACGTTTCCTCGCAAGCTGCTGACCCGGGGCATCGCCTTCATGCAGCTGGGGATCACTCTGGGCACGGGCTTCTCATTGATCATGACGGCTGTGCTCATCGCCGTCCTGGAGAAGATCCCGCCCATGCATATCGCGCTGATCGGAACCATCCGGTGGTGGCAGCTGGTGTTCATCGCCATTGGCGTTCCGGGCCTGATCGCCGCGGCCGTGTTGGCCCTGACCGTCAAGGAGCCGGCTCGCCATGGCGCGGCCGTCCAGACCAAGGTCAAGATGACCGAAGCTATCGCCTACATGGGCCAGCACTGGAAGGTGTTCGCGCCCTTCATGGGCAGCGCGGCTTTCGGCAGTCTCCTGCTGGGCTCCCTGGCCTGGACCGCCGCCTTCTATCAGCGGACTTACGGCTGGGCGCCCCAGAAGTACGCCATGCTGGCGGGGATCGTCAGCTTGGTGGCCACGCCGGTCGGTCTGTTCGCAGGCGCATGGGTCTACGAGCGCTATGTGACCCAGGGCCGTCACGACGCGGCCATGCGCGTGGTGGTGCTGGGCCGCCTGATCGGCCTGCCCGCCGCGCTTCTGATGCCGCTGATGCCGACCGGCGAGCTCGCCCTGGCGCTCTATGCGATCTCCCTGATCGTCCTCGGCGGGACGGGAGCCTGCACCAACACCATCCTGCAGATCATCTCGCCCAACCGCATGCGGGCCCAGATCACGGCGATCTTCTTCCTGTTCTACAACCTGGTGGGCCAGGGCCTGTCGCCGTGGCTGATTGGCCTGTTCACCGACAGGGTGCTGCACGACGAAAGCCATCTGCGCTACGCGATCCTGGCGATCAATCTCCTGGCCACGCCGACTTCGCTGTTCATCCTGTGGCTCGGCATGAAGCCCTACGGCCGCGAGGTGGCCGCCATCGAGGCGGCCGAGGCGGCGTCTCTCGCATGATCACCGTCCACACCTGGGAGCCGAACGCCAACTCCGGCAAGCCGCTCTTGCTGCTCAAGGAGAAGGGCGCCGAGTTCGACTACCGGTACATCAACATGGGCGCGCTCGAGCAGCACTCGCCCGACTATGTGAAGATCAATCCGAACGGGACGGTGCCGACCGTCATCGTCGACGGCTTCTCGATGTTCGAGTCGACGCCGGGGATGGAGTACCTGGACGAGGTGGTGGACGGGCCCGGGCTGACGCCCCACGACCCCTATCTGCGCTGGAAGATGCGCTGGTGGATGCGGTTCGTGGACGAGTACCTGAACCCCTCGCTGGCCATGCAGGCCGGCTCGGCCGCCGGCGGGCGGATGCAGATGTCCGAAGAGGAGAAGGATGCAGCGGTCGCGCGCATCCCTCTGCCGGAACGGGCCCGGGTCTGGCGCCTGATCCTCGACCGAGGCGTGTCGGAAGAGGAGCTCGCCGAGTCACGGCGTCGGGTGACTTCCGCGATCGGAACCTTCGAGACGGCCCTGGGTGAGAGCTCCTATCTCGCCGGCCCCGGATATTCCCTGGCCGATCTCAACGCCATGACCACCCTGCATTCTTGGCCCCTGATGCGCGACGACATCTCGGAAGAGGCGACCCCGAACCTCTGGGCCTGGTTCCGGCGCTGCCACGCGCGCCAGGGGATCAAGGACGCCTTCGCGCTCGGCCGCTTCATCGGCACGCGCACGGGCGAGGTCCGCGCCAAGCTGGGGCTCGAGGCATGATCGAGCTTTATCACTGGGAGCCGACCTCGAATTCCGGCGAGGTGCTCATCCTGCTGAAAGAGAAAGGCGTCGACTTCGTCGGCCATTACGTCGACGTGCTGAAGGGCGAGCAGTTCTCCGCCGATTTCCTGGCGCTGAATCCCTGCGGCCAGGTCCCCGTGCTGGTCCACGACGGACGGCCCCTGACCGAGACCGGCTTCATCCTGCAATACCTGGAGGAGGTGTTCCCCGCCGTTTCGCTCACGCCCTCCACGCCCGAGGGCCGCTACTGGGTGAACGTCTGGATCAAGTACGTGGAAGAGTACATCGCGCCGGCGGCCTGGAAGCTCGGGATCGCGCGTACGGTGGCCGACCTCGGCGAGCGCCGGAGCGTCATTGAGGCGGCGCTGGGCCGTGCGCCGCCCGAGCGGCGGCAGGCCTGGGCCAAGGCGTTCGCCGGCTTCGATGCGGTGGATCTGGAGATCGCCAGGGGCCTCCTGCCCGTGCGCCTCGAGCGCATGGAGGCGGCGCTCGGCGCCTCCGACTGGCTGGCCGGCGATCACTACAGCCTTGCCGACATCGCCGTCTTCCCCACCGCCGCCGCCCTGCCGGACGTGGCGCCAGATCTGGTCAATGCATCGGCGACGCCGCGGACCTGGGAATGGCTGGAACGCATGCGAGCGAGACCCGCCGTGCGGGCCGCCCTGGCCGCGGCGAAGACGCCCCGTCCCCAAGCAGTGTTCGCGCCGGGGCCGGAGGGCAGCCGGTGGGGGTGAGACGACCGGGAAACTGACCCTGGGGAGGGCAAGGTGAATACGCTCCAGAAATCCGGAACGGGCGCGCTCGTCGCGTCCTTCCTATTGGCCGCAGCCGGGTCTGCGCTCGGACAGACCCCCACGCCGCCGCCCGGGCCGCCGCCGTCCTGGGACAGCCTGATCCCCTGCGCCCAGAAGGGCGACCCGGTCGAGGGGTTCAAGTGCTACCAGGCCGCCATGCGCGCGGCAGGGTACGCACCCAATCCGGAGATCGCGGCGGCCGAGCGGCGGCGCAAGTTCGGCCTCTCGCTGCCGTCGATCGGCTCGCACAAGCCTGTCGCCAAGCCGCAGATGGAGGTCGCCCAGGCGACGCCGGGCGTCCGCGCCCCGCCCCCGCAGGAAGAGCCCGAGGATCGGGTGACGGTGAAGCTGGAGCAGGTGGCGTTGATCCCGCCCCTGAACCGCCTCCTCCTGATCACCACCGAAGGCGGGGTCTGGCAGCAGACCGACAGCGAAACGGTCTCGCCCACCCCCAAACCTGGCGAGACAATGACGATCATCCGCGGCAAGATCGGCGGCTACTTCTGCCAGTTCGACCGGGTCACCAGGGTGCGCTGCATCCGCACTCACTGACCGACGCCGGGCGCCAGGGGCCGGTTGCGGACGAACTGCGAGAGCACCCATTTCTCGCCGGAGGTCGGCGGCCGGCCGGCGTGGCGCGTCCTGGGGTCGGGCGCGCCTGATCGGTCGACACTGATGAAGATCAGCGCGTCGCCCTTTCTCCCCCGATGCCGCAGCCCGAGCTCGGGGAAATCGGTCTCGCCGCCTTCGTAGTCCTCGTTCAGATAGAGCAGGGCGGTGGCGACCCGCTGGCCGACCCTGGCGATCTCCTCGGCGTAGGCCGGTATGGTCGGGTCCAGATAGTCGAAGTGGTCGCTGGCCTCCTCTCCCGGGCGATAATTCAGCACCGCGAAGGCCTCCATGACCGACAGGGGCGCGCCGATGCAGGCGCCGATGCGGCTCTGGATCACGACATTGAGCAGGCTGGTCTCGGCCAGGCCGAAGCTGGCCACGCGGTTGGTGCGGGTCTGGCCCATCACCGGCAGGCCGGTCCTTGGATCGTCGACCTCGGCGCGGACGAGGCGGCCGGCGCAATGGCTGACGATCCAGTCGCAGACCTCCGGCGGCGCCAGCCCTTCGGCGACGATCACGCGGGGGCTGTCGGACAGCGTCCGGATCGGCGGGGGGGCCAGCCAGGACTTGAGCTCGACGCCAAGGCGAAGCCGGCTCCAAACCTCTCCACCCGGCCTTCGGTCCTCCGCCGCGGCTGCGGCCTCGCGATCGGCGCTCAGCAGCACCAACTGGTCGCGCGCGGGACCCCAGCCGAGCTCGGCGGCCCGTTGCAGATAGTCGAGGCCGACCATCCAGTTCTGGGGCGCGTGGAAGCCGCCGGCCGCCAGGACCGCCAGCGTCGCCGCCGAACATCCGTCGCCCCCCGCCGCGGCCTCGACCAGCATCGCCAGGCCGTCGGCGGGTCGGTAGGGGGCGTTCTCGGCCAACAGCAGCTTCAGGCCGAGCCGAGCCAGGGCCTCAGTGTGATGGGCCCCGGCCGCGCGGGCGAGCCAGTCGAGGGCCTCGTAGTGGCGGCCCTCTTCCCCCAGCCGCAGCGCCCATTGGACCTGGGCGCGGGGGTCGCCGGCCTGGGCCTGGGTTTCGAGATCGGCGATGGACATGCGGCTCAAAAAGAAGGGGCGGCCCTCTCGAGCCGCCCCGCACCATAGCCCGGACCCGAAGGGGTTAGAACCGGGCCTTGATACCCACATAGAAGCGCCGGCCGAGCTGATCGTAGTTCAGCGATGTGGCGCCCAGGCTGGCGTTCGGCGAAGGGCCGATGTCGGCGCCGACCACCTCCGGCTGCGTGTTGAACAGATTGTCGATGCCGGCGCGCAGCTGATAGGCCGGGCTCAGCTTCCAGCCGGCGAACAGGTCGAACTCGTCGTGCGATCCGACCCCCTGGACGGTGGTCGCCGGGTTGATGACGGACGACGCGTCGCGTGCGCCCGGGAAGTGCCGCCAGCGACCCCCGAGGCTCCAGGTCCTGTTGGCGTAGGTCAGGGTCGTGAAGGTCCGGTAGCGGAACTGGTCGCCGCTGTTGGCGCCGCCGTTGACGGTGCCGGCGAAGTTCTGGGGCGGGCTTCCCGGCGCCGGCTGGACGTCATACTTGCACAGCC
>Ga0265338_10010574_pt1 | contig 10794 bp, 8 predicted proteins | sample 42126metaG_FD_193579 | JGI IMG/M metagenome (GOLD analysis project Ga0265338, IMG submission 193579) | Rhizosphere microbial communities from Carex aquatilis grown in University of Washington, Seatle, WA, United States - 4-21-26 metaG | ecosystem: Host-associated > Plants > Roots > Rhizosphere >... | reverse complement strand
AAAAAGGCCGCTCTGCCTTTTCGCCAAAACCCGCCTGTTTTCAGGCCATAGCGCTGCTTTTCCCCGTGGCCGGTTTTGGATGTCCAGCCGACGCTGGCAAGTCGGTCGTGCCCTGTGTTTCACAAGGCGGCAGTGTAGCTTTTTTCGGCGGCAATGCCAGCGCATTCAAGTGCGCCTCCTTTCGCCGCTGCTGCTGTTCGCGGGGGTGGAACTTGCGGTGCGCCTCCTTCAAGTCGGTGATGGTCAGCCGGAGATAACGCTCGGTGGTCGCCAGCGATGCGTGCCCCAAAATCTGCTGGACGTGCCGCAGGTTGGCGTTGTTCTTGAGCAGGTGCGTGGCGCAACTGTGCCGCCACAGATGGCAGGTGACGTGCTTTTTGAGCCGCAGCTTGCGCACATATTTGGCGAGCAGCCGCTCGATGCCGTGCCGACCGATGGGCTGGCCGTCGCGGATCGAGATGAACAGTTTTTCGGATGGCCGGCCTTTCGCCAGTTCGGGCCGGACGGCCTTGATGTAGTTTTCGAGATACTGGCAGGCGATGCGGCTCAACGGAACAACGCGGTCTTTGCCGCCCTTGCCGTGGTTCACGCGCAGGAGTTCCTCGTCGAGGTTCACGTCGGCCACGTTGATGTGGCGCAACTCCTCCTTGCGCAGGCCGGTGGCGTAAAGCACTTCGAGCAACGTCCGGTCGCGGTAGCCGATCAACGTCTGCGTGTCCGGCGCTTCGATGATGCGACGGGCCTCCTCCGGCGTCAGGATGTTCTTGGGCAGCACGTCCGGCTCACGGGCCAGCCGCAACCCTTTGGCCGGATTGCCCGCGATGTAACCTTCCTGCGCCAGGAACGTAAAAAAGTTTTTGACGGCAACGATGATGTGATTCTGTCCGCCGACGCTGCGTGCCGTGCCCCGCTGGGTCGGCTGATAAAAAATCCAGCGTTGAAAGTCCGACAACGTGGACGGCGTGACGGCCTGCACGTCGGCCAGCTTGACCTCGACCAAAAATTCACTGAAGCGGTTGAAGTAAAATTCGTTCACGGCCAGCGTCTGCGGCGAGTAGTTGAGCATTTCCAGATGCTGCAAGTAGCGGTGGAACAACACGTCGAAGGACAGGGCTTCGGATGACATAAGCTTTTTAAGCGCGACGATTGCCGCCGGGCATGAGCGCCGCGTCTTCGGGTTTGAGCGCCGGCGGCGGCGGCACCGTGCGCCGGATGCGAGGATGGGCGCGCTGCATGGTCTTTTTCAAGTCCGGCACGCTGACGCGGGTGTAAATTTGCGTGGTCGTCAGCGACTTGTGCCCCAGGAGCCGCTGCACATAAACCAGGTTCGCGCCGTTGGCGACCAGATGCGTGGCGCAACTGTGCCGCCACACATGCGCCGAGATTTTTCGTCCCAAAACTTGCAGGGCGTATTCCACGGTGATAGCGCCGATGCGTTCCTTGCACAGTTGCGTGTGCGGCTGCTCGGCGTCCAGCCACAGGGCGTCCGTCTGCTTGGGCGTGCGTTTGTCCTTGAGCCACACGGCACGCGCTTCCTTGAGATACCGGGCCAGCGCCTCGCACGCGCTCTGGCCGATGGGCGCAACGCGGTCTTTGCCGCCCTTGCCCCGGATGACGCGCACAAAACCATTTTTGATGTCCACGTCGGCCAGTGTCAGCCGGGTCATTTCCGCCCGGCGGATGCCGCTGCTGTAAAACAGTTCCATGACGGCTTTGTCCCGGATGCCCCTGGGCCGGTCGTTCGGCGCGTTCAACAAGGCGCGCACTTCGGACGGCTTGAGGATCTGCCGCGGCAGCCGGTTTTCCTTCCGGGGCTTGGGCAGCCACAGGCACGGATTAAGCAGGATGACATTGCGGCTTTCGAGGTGGTCAAAAAAGAAGCGCAACGTGTCGAGGTTCAAACGCACCGTGCCGCTGGCCAGTCCCTGCCACGCCTGCCGGTGATAATTTTCCAGCATCCGCTGCGTCACTTCCTGGAACTCGTCCACGCCGATGCTCTGGAGATAAAGCCAGAACCGGCGCAACTCGCCTTCCCGGCCGTAAACCGTCTCCGGCGAGTAATGGCGCACGCGCAGCGATTCCAAGTAGTCGGTTATCACGGACGGGACGGTGATAAGTGGTCTCCTTTTCCTCATGGCCGGACTCCGTTGATTTGTGTTTTCGGTATCTGTCCCCGCGAAAACGGCGCGAGGTTTGGGGGCGAAGTCAATGATCCGTTGGATTGACGCGGGTTTCCCCGCTTTTGAACCTCGCGTTTTGCCGCCTGCGAGGTGGGTGCGAGGTGCCCGTTTTGGGGTGCGAGGTTGCCCAAAACACCTGCGAGGTTTGCCTCTTTTCGCAACTGCTCCACCGATTTGATGCCCGTCAAAAACCTGCCGTTCTCCTCGTGCTGCTCCGGCTCATACACCAGCCGATACTGATACCGCTGGCCAAAACGCCCCGACAACGGCACGACGTATTCCATTTCCACCAGTTCATCCAGATGCGTCCGCAACCGCGTGTCGCCCCACTTGAACGCCTCGCGCAACTCGCGCCGCGTAAATGTCACGTCGGGATTTTTCGCCGTGGCCTGACGCCGGACGTGGCGATGCGTCAGTTCCAGCAACTCCCGGCCTGGCTGCGACAGGTCATCGAGGCTGTGGCCGAACAACTGGTGCGCCACTTCGTTCGTAATGGCGATGTCATCGAGCGTCGTCTCAATGTAGTCGCCAAGCTCCGCGTCGTTCTGCACGGGTCGCTGCAACTGGTGCAGGAACGTCACGGCTAAAATCAGGTTCAAGTATTTCGGCTGGTCGCGGCGCACCAGCAACGATTCATCGGGATAGGACAGCAACGGCTCAAACGGATTGATGACCTTCAACGGTTTTAACAGCCGCTGGAACGCCTGGTGCCGTTTCAAGATGGCTTCACGCGCCAGCCGTTGCCGCCAGCCTTCGCGGGTGTGGCTCTGCCGCTGCGCGGTCAAAATCGCCCGCGTCTGCTCCGGCGATTCGTCCACGCTGATGACAATGAACCGGCTGCGCGTTTCGGCGTCCGTCCGGGGATTGGTCGTTGTCTGAAAAACCGCCGTCGGGCCATGCACCGTGTTGACCTGGGTTTCGAGTTTGCCAGTCAGCGGATTTTTGATGGTGCTTTCAATGACGAGTTTTTTTGCCGAGATCAAATTGCGGATGGCGTAGTCCGCTCCCAACGCTCCGGCCAGTTCTTCCACCGCCAAAACTTTGTTGCGCAGCGAGTCCTCGCCCTTGTAAAACAACGCCCGGTCGGTCAGCGAAGTCAGCTTGATTAGCTCCTCGTCAGGACAAAGGCAAAGAATGGTGTCCTGCAAATGGCTCTTGCCGGAACCGCTGCCGGAGAGCGTCAGCAACGCCAGCGGATCGGGCATTTTCCGGCTGGTCATCACCAGATAGCCAATCAGCTTGTTGGTCGCCTCGCCAATCAGTCCGAGCTTTTCCATGTCCCGCAAAATCTCGCCGGTTAAATCAGGATGGCGTGCCAGCTTCAACGCCTCGGCCTTGTCCGTGTCCGACACCAGCACCGCCTGGCTCTGACTCCCGGCCAGTTGGTTCTGCGCAAACGTCTCCACCTGGGCGATGAGCCGGTTCACGTCCGCCTCGACGATTTCCACGGTCGCCCGAAACAGCCTCGCCGCCTCGCCGATGAACATCCGCCGTGAACGGCTCAGGTAAAAATCCACCGTGTCTATGTGGAAGCGTCCCGCGTTGGCCGGGTCGCCGCTGACGGCCTTCACCGTCGCCCGCAACCGCGACGCACCCTGCTGCTCGATGGCGCGTAGCTGATAGCGACGGTTGCCGTAGCGGGCAATAAAACCGTCCGGCGTCATTTCGATTTTTTCGTCACCGGCATTCAACGGCACGGCGTCCGGGTTCGCGTCGTCGGGCAGCGGATGAGCCGCTTTGAGCAACACTTCAAAATCCGGGGCGGTTCGCCCGTTGAAAAAAACATTGGCGTCCTTCACGCCCTCCGGCCATTTGACGACGTGGACGTGCTTGACCAGCGGCGGCAGGATTTCATTTTGGAGTCGTGCCGTGGCTTCCGCCCCGGCCTTGTCGTTGTCCAGGCACAGGTAAATTCCGGTCGTGTTGTTCGCCCGCAAAAGTTTCTCGTGGTCGTCCGTCCAGCCGTTCGCGCCATACAGCGCGATCACATTTTTGAAGCCCGCCTGCCACAGGCTCATGCCGTCCAAAATCGCCTCCGTGATAAACAATGTTTGATTGACCTTTGCCGCCATGCCGTTCCACACGCCGCGATGCGGGCCGGGCAGATACAAGTGCCGTGGTTCGGCGTCGCTCACGCGACGGCCGTAAATGCCGGACACGTTTCCCGCTGCGTCGAAAATCGGCACGGTCACGCAACCGCGAAAGTGTTCCTGCCCTCTGGCGTTCAACACGCCCAAAGTTTTCAAGCTGTGAATGAGCGCGCCGGACTTGGGCAGAGCCTGGTGCAACGTCCCGTTGCTGTAACCCACTTGAAAAACTTCCAGCATCCCCGCGTCGGCCAGATTCCGCTGCTTCAAGTAGGCCATGCCGCCCGCGTCCTTGCGCAGCGTCCGGTGATAGAACGTCACCACCCGTTGCAACAACGTCCCGGCGTCCTGCGGATTCAGCATTTTGGCCGGTGGTTCTGACATGACGGGTGTCGCTGACACCGCTGGCCGCGTAAAAGTTTCGCCGCTGTTCTTTTTGAGCCATGCAATCGCCTCGCTCTTGCTTAACCCGTCCTGGCGCATCACGAAGTCAATGACGCTGCCGCCAATGTGACAGCCAAGACAATGGAAAAGATTTTTGGATGGCGTGACGTGGAAGCTCGGCGTTTTCTCTTTGTGGAACGGACACAGGCCGACGAAGTCCTTGCCCTGCTGCACCAGCTTGACGCCCCGTGACCGCACCACGGCCACGAGGTCAACGCTTTGTTTGAGTTTGGTCAGGTCAACGGGATTCATGGCCAGGATTTCCATTCGCCGGTTTGCGGGTCGTGTTCGCCCCGGTAGCCGTCCGTGTCCAGCATCCGCTGCCAGCGTTGCCGCACCACGGCGGGACAGTGCAACGCCTGCTGGATGATGCAGCGTCCGTGGTCGTTCCAGCCGCAAAGCATTTTGAGCCGCTTGTCCCAATCATGCTGATACGCCTCCCGCATCACCGCCCGCCCCAGGTCGGCCAGTTCCGGCGCGACGCCCGCCGCCAGCGCCTTGCGCTGCCAGCGGTCCCACGGATAGTTGCCATACTCGCATTGCAGGTCGGGCGGAACGTGCGGGACGGGTGTTGCGACAACACCCGTCCCGGCGCTTCGCGGTGCCTGTTCGGAGTGCGGGGAAGTTTTCGGTTCAACCGCGTCAGCGGACGGGGCGGATGCCGCCTTGGGAGCAACATCCGCCCCGGCGCTTAGCGGTGCCTCTGTCACCCGTGTCCCCAATGAGGGACACGGTAAAGATTCCGGGGTGGCGTCTGCGGGCGGGACAGGCGTGGCCTTGCGGCCACGCCCGCCCCGGCCCGGAACCAGTGCCTGTGCGGGAGCGTGAGGAAAAGTTTTTGGATTCATTGCGGCGGCTCCGGCCAGATTGTTTTCACCAACTCCTGCATCGCCCGGACTTCCACCAGGATGAGGAAGCCCACTTCCGTCACCATCGCCGCCGCCAGCGGTTCGGCCTGCGGATGCTTTCCGCTGGCTTCCAGCAAACCGGCCAGCGCAATGGCGCGTCTGCATCGGCTGCTGATTTCATCCAGGGCGGCGAGCCGGTGGGACTCGACCTGTCGCCGGATTTTCCGCGAACCTGTCAAGCCCGTTTGGGATTGTTTTGACATGACGGCGAGTTAAGACTAATAGTCTTAACTGTGCAAGCAATTTTCTTAACGAAAAATCCACCGGGGTATGCTGCGCTCGTGCAAACAGGCAGACCGTCCAAAGAACCGCGCACGCCTTTCGGCGCGCGCCTGCACGCCGCCCGCGAAGCGGCGGGCCTGACGCAAGTGCAACTCGCCGACAAGATAGGGGTCACACAGACCGCCTACGGCGTTTGGGAGCGTTATCCCGTCGCGTTGCGCCCGGAACAGATTGAACAACTGGCCAGCCTGCTCAATGTCTCGGTCGAACATCTCTTTGGCCGTGATACTGCGAAGCCTCGCGGCAAAGGCCCGGCGGGCAAGCTGCGGCAAGTTTTTGAAAAGGCCAGCCAGCTTCCGCGTCATCAGCAAAACAAAGTCGCCGAGTTCGTCGGCGCGTTCGTCAAACAGCAGGCCAACGGCGACACCTGATTGTAGCTGCTTCACGGATGAACGGACAGGCGATGCGCCAGCATCGCCACGCTGCCCGGCACGGCAGCCAGAGTGCCTATGAAGCAAGCCAGCGACGTTCGCCAGCCACACGCAGCCCCAAAGGTTCGGACGCCGCCCCGACAGGCCAGCAACGCCACCATAGAAGCCGTCTTTTCCGATGACCAACCAACCCGCGACACGGCACGCGGCGATGAACGGACGAACCACCGGCACACGTCCGGCGCGATTTCGTTCCGTTGTCCGGTTGGTGACGGCGAACGGCATGACGCCCGGTGCGGACACTCAAATAAAATTTCTCGGCGTCCGCTCCGGGCGGCGGGACGGGCGACGATCACGAACCGGCTGACTTTAATTGCAGCGACGCCGGCGCGTGCCTGGCGTGGGGCTTGCCTCTCGCAAGGCACCATGACAGGAACGGGCCGGCGAGCGTCCCCCAAGCGGATGCGCCGTCGGGATTCCGGCATACGGCCGGTTTTTTGTCCGGCGCGTCTGCGACGTTCCATCGAGCGGCGTTTGATTCGCCCGATGATTTTTTATCGAGCAGCCGTTGCGCTCGGCATCGAGCAGCCGGATCGCCGATTCGAGGCGGGGTAAGTGTCATGCCCAAAAATTCCCATTTAGCCGCTCACTTCCCGGCGTCCTGACGGTGATTTTCAACGCTCTTTTTCAGCGCTTGGACGGCTGATGTTGAAAGGCGTTTAGTTGCGTTGAATGGCGTTGAACCGTTCGCACTAATTTTGCGCAACTGTTGCGCAACACCGCGACGGTTTTCGCGCCTCCAAAGCTGTGCTTAGGGAAGATGTCTGACGGTAAATTGCCCGTTTTACACCAGCGCAATCGCTGTGTGCATCGCTGCGGGCGGCAAAAGGCGGCAAATGGCCAGCGACAAAAGGCGTCATATTGCGGCAAGTTCGTTGCCGCTTTTTGTCGCTTTTTGCCGCTCCGGTTTTGCCCCGTTCTTTCCACAACGATTTCGTTAGGAGATGGTGTCTATCCGCAAACAGGGTTTCCACGGCGTTCGCTTCATCGCCTTTTGTCGCCCGGCCTGAACGTATGGCAACTGCCCGGCGTGGATGGTTCGCGGTCGTGGCCGTGGTCGTGGCCTGGCTGTGGACGGTTCGCAGCAGGGTTAGCAAAATGGTTCGCACCGTGGTTAGCAAACGTGGTTGGCACCAGACGAAGCAACAGGGTTCGCAACACTGGAAGCACCACGGTTGGCACCAGAGTTGGCATTTCACGAAGCACGTTGGTTGGCACCAAGCGAAGCAGCCAACGCAACAGGTGAGGCAGCATCTCACGCAGCATCACGCGAAGCATTTCGCGCAACAGGGGCGAAGCACAGAACCCCTTGTCCCTTTAAGGGGTAACGCGTGCCTTGTCCAAAATGGGCTTCCCGTCGCCAACCTTGGCCGGACGCTCCACCGGATTTCCGGCGTTAAAACCTCGGCCACACTTCGGATAATTCCCGGACGGATTTCGTCCAGCTTCCAGCCTCCCGACACCGGCTCCGGGCCGTCAAAAAATCTTCAAAAATTCCTCAAAAAAATCTGGCAAGGATTTCAAAAATTCCTGGCAAAAACTTCAAAAAAAGATGAGAAGCAAAACCGCCTAACAGCGTTAGACGTAAGGCGTGCCATCTGAAATGGGCTTGAACGGGGTTTGTTACGGCTGCCCCTTGCTCTGGCAAGGAGAACAGCGTCCAGCATCAAATCACCCGTTTCCTGCATGCAAAATCCCCGCAACCTGGGGAAGTGTCCCGGTGCGTGTGGCCATGCACCCGGTTTCGACTATTGCGGCTCCAAGTTGCGAGAGCCACTCGGATTGAGGAACGAGTCAATCATGCAAAAATGATCGCCACCGGCAATCATCGAAAACTTCATTCTTCCATAGCGTCCATCCGAAAGCTGATAGTAAAACTTTACGTCAACGTCACTTTTCCAAACGGGCAGGTCAGCAGGGTCAGCAGGCATGGCAATCTGGTTTGTGGATACATAGCCGCTTTCTGGCGCTAAAAAAGGAAAGGCTTCGTTTGAAAGAACAAGCCCGCCTCCAGGTATGGTGATCAGACAACGCCAATCGTATTTTTGGCCAGGCGGTTTTCCCTGGTCGTCCGTCCAGCATTGCACCACGAAATTGCCGCTCCCTCCGGGGGTGGCCGTGCCCGTGGCGAGGTCTATTCCAACCGGCGTTCCATCGCGGGGGATTTTATAGTTCCGCTTGATTTCAATTAAGCTTTCACCCATACCCTTTTTCCGCAGCCAAAAGACGACTGGGTTTAGGGAGTCGGGAACGAAGTTTTGATTTGCACCTGCATAATTGAAAGACGCACCAAACGGCTGATAGGCATAATACCCCTGCTTGGACACGGTCACTATAAGGTTTTTGCCGGTGGTGTTGCGTAAAGAAAAAAGCCCGTTCGCGTCACTGGTCGTTTGCGTTTCAGAGTTGCCCGTTGCGGACAAGTCGGTCCATACAAAATGAATATCGGCGTTTGCCACAGGATTTGTGTTTTCATCCATCACTTCGCCGTAAAATTCAATTGGTGTCCGCCATTCGTCCTGCGCCTTTTCAGCGTCGTCCTTCATTTGTTTTAGCCGCTTTTCATTCCAAGCCGTAAAATCGGTTTCTGGCGTTGGCTCTGAAGTAGTCGTCACAGCGGTTGCAGGACTTGTTTGAACCTGTTTAGACGGCGGCGACATTGGCGCTGGTGGTGACGACGTTGGTTGATTTGCGCTGATTGCAGCAGGCGGGATAACCGACGGCTCCCGCCGACTGTGCAGCAACCACCAGAGAACCAGCACCGACGCTAAAACCAGCCCGATTATTGACAGTTGCTTTTTCATTGCCGGTTTACAGGTAAAATTTGGAAGCTCCGCAGGATTTGATCATAATATCCCCAAACGGTCTGGATTGGGCGCGTAAATTGAGCACTGTGTTCGGGGCGCGTGTTGCCAAACCCCAATTCACCAAATAAATCCACCGAACCGCCGATGATGCCTTGTGCAGTTTGGCCGGTGGCTGGTCCCTGTGCCCCAATTGCCGAGGTGCGTGAGCGTGCCACCATTGACCGGCTTTCCTCCCAATCAGTCACGGTATAATGGCTGCCAAAAGTATAGTAGGCAACGCTGGTATGGTTTGATGGATAGTAAATGTAAGACGGGCCACCAATGAAAGCCTCCGGTTTTTGCGATTGCTGATTTTTCACCCAGTTGGCATCGAGTGGCCCGTAAGAACCCGTCGCCAGCGCAAAGTCATTGACGTTGAAAAAATTCACTATGTTCCCGACGTTCCCGGAGATGTTTGTCCAGCATTGATTGTAACCGCCGATGGAAGCAGCAAAGGGCGTTGGCGTGGAAGCTTCCGCAGTCATCAACACCGGCAAGGTCGGCGCGCTGCCATCATAACATTGCGCCGGCACGGCTCCTTGACTCAGGATGTAATTATTGATGGTTGCTCCCTCAAATAGGGCTTCGCTGACGACAGCATTCCCCTGGCTGTGCGCCAAAACGTCAACTGCGTAGCCCGCCAAATCCGGCCGGTTTTTCAGATAGCTCAAATAATTCTTGAACGCCGGGGCGGCCTTGTAAGCCCAAAATTCACTCTCATTGAAAGTATAGGGCCACCAACTGTTCGGCGGCAGGTAGGCACAGGGCCATCTGAACTCGGCGAAGTGTCCCTGATAGCCCGACCAATAGAGCCGCTTAAACAACGTCTCGCCTTCATTCTGCGCGCCCCACGCAGGACGGTTGATGCCATGAACATAAACGATGACTTGCTTGGTTTCATTTCCCATCCCCAAACCCGGGTGGATCACGCTATACTGGCTGACCAAACTACTTGGCGGCACAGTCGAGGGCACGTTGGTTGCCTGCGCGAATTCATAGAAGTCCGTAATCCGGTGCAAATCCAGCCACGCACCAGTTTGGGCAATCGTATTGCCGCTATTGTCAGCGATGGTCATCAGCAACTCGCCGGCACCATTGGTAATGGCACCATCAAAAAGAAAATGCTTGTCGCCGGCGCTGGTAAAATAGCTCGCCGGGAACGTGAACGGCTGGCCGGGTGATATGGTGGCGATTGCTTTACCCGGACTTCCGGGATAGTTGTTATCCAGCCCGCCATATTGTGCTGCGGCAATAGTGGAATTTGTCAGATAGCCAACACCGCCATTGGTTTCCACTGAATTAAAAAGATTGATGGTCGGACTGCCGCTGCTCACGTTCGCCCAACTCAACGTCACCTGATAATTGCCGTTGGTCAGGGCGGGCATTCCGCAAATCCACAACCGGGCGTAATCCTCCAAATCCCGTTGCGAACCTATCACTCTTTGATACCCGTCGTTGTAATACCAACCGGCTTCAACATCATGGCCCAAATCCCAGGAAGCCCCTGAATAATCGTAATCGTCGTTAATCCAAAAACAAAACGGCGAGCTTTGCGACGTGGCGTCCGGCCCGTTAAAACTCTTGTCCATGACTAAATCATGGTTCTTATCTAATAC
>Ga0265338_10010573_pt1 | contig 10795 bp, 6 predicted proteins | sample 42126metaG_FD_193579 | JGI IMG/M metagenome (GOLD analysis project Ga0265338, IMG submission 193579) | Rhizosphere microbial communities from Carex aquatilis grown in University of Washington, Seatle, WA, United States - 4-21-26 metaG | ecosystem: Host-associated > Plants > Roots > Rhizosphere >... | reverse complement strand
GACAAAATCCAATTGCGCCGGCACCGTATCCGTAATCGTGACGCTGGAGGCAGCCCCAAAGGGCACATGGACTCCAATGTTGTAGACCAGGACATCATGGGAATGGGGCGAGGTGTTGGAAACGGATTTGTCGATATTGACCACCACAATCGGGGTCGGGGTAGGCGTTGGGGTGTTGGTCGCGGTATTCGTGGGGCTGTTCGTAGGCGTTACCGTGGGGCTGTTCGTGGGGGTGTTGGTGGGGGTCCAGGTGGCCGTATTCGTCGGGCTGTTGGTGGGGGTCCGCGTGGGCGTAACGGTGGCGGTGTTGGTAAAGGTTTTCGTCGGAGTCGGCGTGGGGGTGTTCGTCGCCGTGTTGGTAAAGGTTTTGGTCGGAGTAATGGTAGGCGTGTCCGTGGCGGTATTGGTGGGTGTCTTCGTGGGGGTATTCGTCGCCGTATTGGTGATGAGGGGAGTGTTAGTGGGTGTATCCGTCGGGGTAACGGTGGCGGTGTTGGTAAAGGTTTTAGTCACGGTAGGGGTCGGGGTGTTGGTAGCCGTGTTCGTAGGCGTCTTGGTAGGCGTGATGGTGGCGGTGTTGGTAAAAGTATTGGTGGGGGTAGGCGTGGGGGTATTGGTGGCCGTATTGGTGATGGGGGGCGTGTTGGTCGGGGTATTGGTAGGGGTAATGGTCGCGGTATTCGTAAAGGTCTTGGTGGGCGTTGGTGTCGGGGTGTTGGTGGGGGTATTGGTGGGCGTTTTAGTCGGGGTTATCGTCGGGGTTATGGTCGGGGTGTTCGTGGGCGTGCGTGTGGCGGTATTGGTATAGGTGTTAGTGGGAGTATTGGTGTTGGTGGGGGTTGGCGTATTGGTGGGTGTCCTAGTCGGGGTAATCGTCGGGGTATTGGTCGGGGTATTGGAAGGGGTGGGAGTCGGGGTTTTAGTGGGGGTATTGGTGGGGGTTCGGGTCGGAGTGTTAGTGGGGGTAGGTGTCGGGGTATTGGTGGCGCAAACGACCACCGCGGTTACGGGGTTGGAATAGGTAACCGTCACTGAGTTATCGTCCTGCATCGAGGCGATATTCGTAATGGGCGTTCCGGCCGAGCAAGCCACCGATCCCCACCAGGTAATGGACCCTGACGCGTCGAAGATGGTAACCGGAGGATAGAGGTTCCACCTCAAATTGGGCGCTCCGGCTGCTAAAGCCATGCTGGAGCCAATGTAAGTCACGTTAGTTGGCACCGTGTCCATAATACGCGCGTGAATGACCGGATCCGGCTCAAACACCTTTAAATTATCAAAATAATCCAGTCCCTGGCTGGCTTGAAATCCCACCCCATTACAGCCGCCGCAAGGAAGTGCCGCCGCGTCGTTATAGTTAATGTTCCAGACAACCGGTTCAGCTGTTCCCCTCTTCCAGGCCCTCACTTGGATATTGACCGCCCCGCCAGTTCGGGTCACGAGGGCTTTCACGGTCCACCATTCACCGGCTTGGGGCACGGGAGATAAACTGGTGGGTGAAAACCAAGCGGCCGTTCCCCCGGCGGTTCTTTGAATGGCGATGTGCCCTGGCGCCCCCGATCCTCCGACGAATCCATCCGTGGAAAAGACGACCATGTAGTTGTTCGAGGTAGCTCCCCCGCAATCCGTTTGGATGATCAGTCCCGCGTCCTGGTTGGGCGTGTTGGAAGGATCCACCATCACGTCGCCCTCCACCATGTAGGTGGAAAAGGTGCATAAGGAGGCGCCGGCGCTTCGGACCAATTGGGGATAGCGGCTATTTCCGTTGCCCGTAATGTAGCGGTCGCTGCCGGAACAGTTGATGACCCAGCTTCCATTTTGGCCGCCCTCAGGCTGAATAGTGTAAGCCCCCGGCGGCACATCGCCTGCAGGAGCCCCGCCACAGCCTTGCGAGTCAAAGTAATCGTAAACTTGGAGGCTCTCCCCATTGATGTTGTAATCCAGTCGGTAGGTAATATTTTGACCGGGGCTCAAGGACGCGGACGACTCGCTTTTATTGATTTGGAACCCGCCAGTCGTGTTTACCGTGACGGTGTTGGTGTTTTGGGCGGCCGGCTGCTGGGTGGAATGGGCGCTGCCTGTATTTTGGATCTGGCCGCCAGCGGGAGTGCTGGTGACTTTCACCAACATCCAAACCTGTCCTGAAACCGGATTGGTGGCAGCCCCCAAATTCCAGGTCACGGGAGACCCCGCTGCGGTGGATCCGGACCCGCCCCCAGGGCTGAGGGACACCAAAGTGGTGTTGGCCGGCACCACGTCATTCACCACGAAATTGGTGGAGTTCACGAAGCTGTAGTCGATCTTGAAAAGGATGTAGTCCCCGACTTTGGCGGCATTGCCCTCCGCGCTTTTCAAGGTGGTGAAGCTGGGAGGAGGCAAAGGAACGGTGAAAGCCTGGTGGGCGCAAGTGCCTCCGATACCGCCGCCGCAATCCTCGTAATCCTCCGCGGCGCAAACCACGAAATTATAATTTCCGCTGGGAAGAGAGGGGTCGATCGTGATGGGCCAAACTACCGTGACCGGCGGTCCGGCGCAGCCGGCGGTGACGGTGGGCCCGGTCGTATAGGGCGGATAGCCGTGCCAGCCTTGGACTCCGGAACCACCCGTGAAAAAATTGACCCCCGCCGAAGACACCACGATATTTTGTCCGGCCGTAACGCATGGTTGGATCGAAGTGGAAAGGAGGCTGCTCTTGATCGCTCCCATCAGCCAAACACGCGTGATATTGGTTTGGGAGGTGGCGTCGTCACAGAAGATGACCGTGACGGATATGGTGGATCCCAAGGTGGGGGTTGTGTTGGAAAGACTCACCGAAAGATTTTGGGGGGTGGCGAAGGCGGAAGAAGCGGCCAAGGCCAAGCAAAGGCTCAGGATGGCCTGAGCGGCTTGGACCTTCTTTAAAATAGATTGGGGTAAAAGGATCTTCATGGAACCCTATCAAGAGGCTAAAATAACGCTTTCACTGTCTGTTTGGAGTGCATTTTCCCTGCCAAACTTAACGGAAAATAACCTAAAAACCTAATAATTTTAACGGTTTATTTCCTTAACCACCGAAATTTCTGAACTCCGGAACCGGTTACAACCTGGAAATGTCAGTTTTTCAGTGGAAACCCCCAAATTACCTTATTCCCCCACATTGGCCTGTAAAAATCTTGCCGTTGGATTGGCTTTAAGGGCTCGGATTTGGGCTATGCATAAGAGCCCCTCAACCGCTAAAAATTCCATCATTCGCCCTCTTTTTTCATGGGACCTTTTAGTCCCGCCGGCAGCAGATGGCCCCCTGATAGGCTATCCGGGTTGGGGGGGACGCCAGGTTTCCGTTTGGATTATTCTTGCGATTGATGGAAGCGATGGGATTCAGATCCCAGGGGCTTTCTGGAATCTTTTCGGTACTTAAGGGGAAACTTCCAACATTTCCTCTGCCACCTTTTTCACTTCCTGAGGGGTAATCTTGGTTAAACATTCCTGCCGTGTATGTTTCGCAGCGCCTTCGGCAAGGGGAAAAGGGCAGACATTTAAGTCACAGGGCCCGCAATCGAGAAAATGCTGGAGATAACGGTGGCGCAGATCCCGCGGCTTGGTCCAGCTCATTCCCCAATGGGGGCCGCAAAGCGTCAGGCTTTTGGTTCCTAAGGCTTGTGCCATATGTTGGGGCGTACCGTCATTGCCGATCAGAAGGTCCAAATGGGAAATAAAGGCGGCGGATTGAAGCAAATCGCTGTCCGCTTTCACTAAAACCTTATCCTCGATTCCCCATTGGATCTCCGCCAACACTTTCTTGTCGGCGGGACCGCCCAATAAAATCGGCTTCACGCCCCATTGGCCGTAGATTGAGGAAGCCAGCCTTCGCCAATGATCCGCGGGCCAGCGTTTGGAGGACCACATCCCGGTGGGATTCAACCCTATTTTCCGCTTCAGGCTCTTGAATTCAGGCTCCTCAAAAGCTTGGGCGGCCCAATTTATTTCATCCTCGTTTAAAAAAATCTCCGTTTGATGGCCCTCGTCCGGGACACCCAGAGCCCGCAAAATGTCGAGGTTCACTTCCGCCTGGTATTTCCGGATCTTGTTTTTTGGGACAGGGTGGGTAAAGGCCCACTTGCGGATTCGAAAGGCGAATCCGGCGCGCAAAGGCGCTCCTGTCGCCAGGGTCAACCAGGCGGATCGGGGCTCGGCGGCCAAATCCAAAACCCAGTCATAAGCCGCGCCGCGAATATCCCTGACAAAGGACAGGGTCTCAGCCAAGGAGGCGGATTTCCCGGGGTGAACCAGCAGCCGGTTGAGGCGGGGGTTGTGGCTCAGGATGGGGGCGCAAAAAGACCTCGTCAAAAAGTCGATCTTGGCGTCGGGAAATTTTTTCCTCAGGGCCCGCAAAAGCGGGGTTGACAATATGACATCCCCTATCCCCTTTAAGCGGATCAGGAGAATCCTTTGAGGGGACGTTGGTTTGATGGGCTTCACTTTAAAACGTCCTTAAATTTTTAATCTCATGATTAAAAACTCTCCATAATTCAAAATTAAGAAATCGTAATTAAAAATTGCTTACTTGACCGGCGTCAGCCAGTCGAACAGGTCGGGCGTGTTTCCCTTGAGGATGTCGAAGAAGGCTTTTTGGATTTTTTCCGTCACAGGCCCCCGTTTCCCGTCACCGATCTGGATATTGTCGATGCGGGAAACAGGCGTCAACTCCGCCGCGGTCCCCGTGAGGAATACCTCGTCGGCGATATAGAGGCCTTCCCGCGGGAGGACCTGCTGCCGGATTTCGATGCCCATGTCCCGGGCCAGGACGAACATGGAGTGGCGGGTGATCCCCGCCAGAATGGCCGAGCTGGTCGGCGGCGTGAAGATGACCCCGTTTTTCACGATGAAAACATTTTCGCCCGATCCTTCCGAAACATAGCCGTAATGGTCCAGCGCGATGCCCTCGTCAAATCCGTCCTGCACCGCCTCCATCTTGATCAGTTGGGAGTTCAGGTAATTGCCGCCGGCCTTGGCCAAGGCGGGAAAGGTGTTGGGCGCCTGCCTCTGCCAGGAAGAAATGCGGACCGAAATTCCCTTTTCCAGGGCCGACTCGCCCAAATAGGAGCCCCAGGCCCAGGCGGCGATGGCGCATTGAAGGGGATTTTTCAGGGGATAAAGGCCCATGGGGCCGTAGCCGCGGAAGACAAAGGGGCGGATGTAGCAGGCTTTCAGCTTGTTGACCTGGACCACCTTGATCACGGCGTCCTTGAATTGTTTTTTCGTGTAGGGGATTTCCATGCGGTAGATTTTGGCCGAATCAAAAAGCCGGTCAATGTGGGCGTCCAAACGGAAAATGGCGGGGCCTTGCTTGGTGTTGTAACAGCGGACGCCCTCGAAAACGCTCGAGGCGTAATGAACCACGTGCGACAAGATGTGGATGTTGGCTTTTTTCCAATCCACTAATTTACCGTCGAACCAGATTTTTCCTTTTCCGAACAAGGGAGACTCCTCAGGGTGGATTTAAAGAGGGGCCATTATAGTTAGAAATTGATTTTTAGGGGAGAAGTCTAAAAAAATGAATTAAAGCGTTTTAACTATATTTCCTTATTTCTGGGCCAGGAGCGCCCTTTTTCAGTAAAAACTGCCGGGGCGCCTTTCCGCCAGAAGGCGGTAATCCATTTTTTCAAGGGCCAGGAGGATTTTAGCGCGGTTGGAATAGAGGGATTCACCATGGGTCAGGCCGCGAATCATATAACCCGACTGGAACCAAAGGCTGGCTCCGAGGCAGGTTAGGGCGAAAAATTTGAAACCAGCTCGGGAATCAAGCCTGGACCAGGCATAAAAATAACCGACCACCGTCAAGGGAAGAAATACGTAATACATATGGGCCGCGGGACCGGTGCTCGTAAACCAAAAACAAAACCAGACCCAGAGCAGGGATCCCAGGGTGAGGACTTGCACCAAGACCGCCTCGGGACGGCGTCGATCCCTGAACCAACCGTAAATTAAGATGTAAAAGGGCTGGGCCCAGCCGACCAGTGTGAGAAATAAGGCGGGCGGGGCCAGCCACCAAAAACCCTCAAAGAACGCCTTTCGTTCACCCGTACCGGAACCTAAGAACCGGGGCATTTCATAACAGGCCAAGGATAGGTAGCGGGCAAGGATCGTGAAAAATTCCTTGAAATTTCCCGGGTTAAATGAAACAGCCACTTGCGCGAATCCATCCGTTCCCCGGCGGAAACCCTCCAGGAATAACGTGGGAAGCAGAAAAGCCAGCGGAAGAATCGCGCCGGAGGCGAATCCAAAAACTTCCGCCCGGATCGAAGGAATTCCCGTTTTTCGCCGCCAAAGAAAAGCCCCCAAGGCGTATATCGGCAGCAATACCCAGGACCCGTGAAATTGCATATTCCAAAACAACCCGAACCCCATCATGCCAAAAGCCAAACGGGGGGAAATAAGTTTCAACGAAAAAACCGGCAAAGCCTCCAGAAACCCCACAAAAAACAAGATGCTCCCCAACAAAAGGTAGGAGGGATTAAAAACGTGGGTCGATCGATTCAAGGTCCAGGGCAATAGGGCGATCCAAGTCAAAACGAAAGGAAAGGATAATTCGGGCAGACGGCGGTGGATGTACCAGGACAAAAGAACAAGGGCCGCCAGGGAAAGAAGATTCAGCAAAAGAAAGGGCGCTTCAGGTATGGGCAAAAGATAAAAGGGCAGGCCGATGACACAACCTTCTAGGGCGCCGGGAATTTGGGATCGAAAACCCGTGGCCAAGTTGTATTGGTCAGGACCGAACGTCGGCCAAGTTCCCGTTGTGTAGGCTTTTAAACCAATAAGATAGGTTTGAAGGGCGTCATTCTCGATTTCGTTCGCGCCGAAAAAAGTGAGGGACAACCCAAAGAGTGTACGGAAGGCAAAAAGAAAGAGGAGGAGAAGGATTATTTTTGTGCGGTTGGACATTTTTTCCCTGTGATCCTTTTATTTTCAATTTTCCCCGCCTCTTGCGGGAGAGGGTAGGTGAGGGGTGGCTTCAGGTATTTAAATCACCCTCATCCGGCCTTCTCCCCTCAAGGGAGAAGGAAAAATGCGAACTTTAAAAAATTGGATGAACTTGAGTCCATGGAGTCAATCGACCGAATGTTTTCCCAACATTCCCATGACCCGCTTGGCGATGTCCTTCGCCTCCAAATGGTCCATGCAGGCCATCAAGGGACATTCGTCCAATCCGCAGTGGCCGCAGGGAACCTCAACATAAGCGGCTTCGTGGGGCTTTTCATAGGGAAACCAAATTTCCGGTTCACCGGGGCCGAAAATTCCAAGGGTGGCGGTCCCGACGGCAGGGCCCACATGCATGGGCCCTGCGTCATTAGCGACAAGCACGTCCGCCGATGCGATAAAGGCCATGAGGCCCCTCAAATTGGGTTGGTTGATGAGGATCCAATCCTTATCCATGTTCACCTCAAACTCCGAGACGAGGTCCCCTTCCTTGGGACCAAAAATATACAAGGGCCTAACTCCCTCCCTCTTCAGCCAATGGCCCAGCTCAATAAAACGTTCCAGAGGCCAATGTTTCGCCGGCCAGGATGCGCCTGGGGCGATCGCCGCGACCTTCTGGCCCCCTTTGAGGCCGGCCCTCTCAAATAACGTTCGGACATGGCTTTTCTCATCCTCGGAAACTTGAAGCGAGGTTTGATAGGAACCCTGCGCGGAATAACCGAGGGCTCTTATCTGATCCAGGTAAGATTCCGTCACCCTCCGGCGGCCCGAAGGCAGGGGATCGGAAGAAGGCTTGGCGATGACGTTGTAGGCCCAGGACCTGCCCCGCCTTTCAAAACCCACCCGGACAGGAGCACCGCTCCAATAACTCATTTGGGCCGTCCTGGGATTGCCGAATAAATCCAGAACCGTGTCGAACTTATGTTTTCGGAGCTCCCGAAAAAAGCTTAAAAGGTAGAAGGGATTGTTCTTCCGCTTCGCGTCGAAGGGGATCACTCCCGCGACCCGGGGATGATTCTCCAAAGCCTCTGAATATTGGCTTTCGGCCAGGTACCAAATTTCGGCTTGAGGATTGTCCTGTTGAATGGATTCCGCCAGGCCCGTGGCGAGAATCAGGTCTCCCAAGAACCGGGGTCGCAGAATGAGGATTTTTTTTATTTCGTTCATCTTTTCATTTCTTCCCGAATACGCAAAGGGAAAACTTAAGCCAAACTGCGCTTTAACAATTTCTTCAATGACTTCAAAACCTCGTCCGGCTGGAGAGACACCATGCACTCGTGCTTCTTTTCCACGCACACCGACAGGCCGCAGGGCCTGCAAGGCACTTCCCTCAAGACCACCGGATGCCTGTCTTGGGAATAGGGATGCCAGCGGCTGACCGACTCTGGCCCCCAAACGGTCAAAGTGGGGGTCCCCACCGCCGCGGCCAGGTGCCGGGGCCCCGAATCCACGCTGATCACCGCCGAAGCCCTTTTAAAAAGCCCCATCAAGGAAATGATCGACCTCCCGGAATAAACCGGGATGGCTTTCCCGAGCTCCTTCTCGATTTTTTCCAAGCCTTTCCGCTCCAGGGGCGCGCAGGTGAAAAAAAGTTTCAACCCGTTCGAGGACAATTCCCTTAGGACGGAAGCCCACTTAGCCGGATACCATTCCTTCGCCTCACAACTGGCGAAGGGATTGACCGCGACGACGATGTCGTCTTTTCCGAACCGGTTCGCCCTCCAGAAAATGTCAGCGTATTGGAAAGCCTCCCCCGGCACGCGCCAATAGCCCCCTTCCCTGTCATGGGGCTTAGGGGTGATGCCGATCAAATGCATGATCCTCCGGTCCAGTTCCACTGCCGGGACCTTCAACTCATCGTCGCCCTTGGCCTTCAAGTCATAAAAACTTTGGATTGGCGGCAACCCCAATCCAATCTTGTAGCCGGGTTTTCCCCAGGAGATTAATTGGGCGCTTCGGTGGGAGGCGGAAAGGTCGATCGCCAGGTCAAAGCGCCTTTTTTTCAAGGCGTTGACGAGCCTTTGATTTTTCCACAGCCTGGCGAAAAAACCCTGCCGGTCAATGGCGCCCCGGTGGTAGGCCATGACCTCATTCACCCAGCCCGAGGCTTTATATAGCTCATGGGCGGGAGGCTGGATGAGCGCCGTGATCCAAGCCTTGGGAAAGGTTTCCCGGAGGGCCTCAAAACAGGTCCCCGCCAGGATGGCATCGCCCAAGGGCCTTAACTTTACGGCGAGGATTCGCTTCAAAAAAACCCCCTAAAAGCTCCTGAGCCACAGATGAACACAGATTAACACGGATAACCAACAGGATTTATTTCTTCTTTTAAACCAAAGATTTACCCGGGTTGATCCCATTCATCCGTGGCTAAAAATTCTTTGGCAGTTTCTCGGCCTGGATTTTATGCGGCCTTTTTAACTGCTTTTGCGCCGCTTGGAAAACTTCTTCCACCGAGATCTTGTTCAGGCAAATATACCCGATCGGGCAGGTCCTTTGGAAACAAGGACTGCATTCCACCTGGTGGTAAATCACCTCATGTCCCATCCCAAAAGGCCTGGTCCAGGTGGGGGAAGTTGAGCCAAACAAGGCCACCGTCGGAGTCCCGGCGGCGGCTGCCACATGCATGGGCCCCGTGTCATTGGTGATGAGGATCTTACAGCGGGCCAACATGGCGGCCAAAATCACCGGGGAGGTTCGGCCGGCCAAAAGATGGAGCCGCCCGGAACCCTTGCCCGCTTCCAACAAGGGTTTGAGATAGGCTTCCTCTTCCATTCCCCCGAGGATGAGGAGGGATTCTTTTCGGCCCTCCAGCAGTTTTTGTATTAGCTCTTTCCAATAAGGCAGGGGCCAGCGCTTGGCCTCGCCGTAGGTTGCCCCAGGCGCCAAGGCGATAAAAGCCTTTCCGGAGACCCCATTGTCGCCCCAGACCCTCCGCAGCTCCCTTTCAGCGTCTTTCGTCACGGCGCATTGGAGCTTGGCGGTTTTTTCAGAAGGGAGAGGAACCGCGAAACCCCTCCTGGCAAGATCCAAATATTCCAAAACCAAATGCCGCTGCCGGGGGTTGGGTCGGGGCACCACCTGGGTGAGAAACAGGTCCCGGCCCTCCCCTCCCCATCCGGCGCGGACAGGAATTTCCGCCGCGAAGGCGGAAAAGGCGGAGGAAAAGGAGTTGGGCAGGATCAGGGCCGCGTCAAATCGCTTTTGTTTTAACCGGGAAACATTGTTCCAAAAACCGCGGAAGCCCTTTTCATAAACGATAAATTCATCAACGCCTGGAAAACTTTTCCAGAAATCGGTAAAAACGGATTTCCCCAAGATGGAAAGCCTGGCCTTGGGAAACATCTTCCGGACCGCCGATACGGTCGGCGTGGCCATCATGCTGTCCCCCAGCCAATTGGGAACGCGGATAAGGATGTTGTTGAAACGCCGTGATGCGTCATTCTTCATTTTCAGAAATCACCCTTCAAACTTTGATCAAACGCAACCGCGAGGACATTTTAGCCACAGATGAACACGGATGAACACAGATGGGGTAAACAAAAAATCTTTCGGATTCCGGCTTTTCCATCCATGTTAATCCGTGTTCATCTGTGGCAAACCGCTTCTTTCTTTATCTGCTTCTCCGCACGGACCGTTTCACCGCGCCTTCCACCAGGTCCACCGTCAGGTCCTTCATGCATTTGAAATGCCCCAAGGGGCATGAATTCTTTCCATGCACGTCGCAGGGGCGGCAGGGCAGGTTGGCCACTTCCACGACCGAGTGGGGGCCCCAAGGCTCAAAACCCAGGGAAGGCGTGGTGGAGCCGTATATCACGACCACCCGGCATCCCCTGCCAGA
>Ga0265338_10010572_pt1 | contig 10796 bp, 8 predicted proteins | sample 42126metaG_FD_193579 | JGI IMG/M metagenome (GOLD analysis project Ga0265338, IMG submission 193579) | Rhizosphere microbial communities from Carex aquatilis grown in University of Washington, Seatle, WA, United States - 4-21-26 metaG | ecosystem: Host-associated > Plants > Roots > Rhizosphere >... | reverse complement strand
CCCGGAGATGGCCATCGCCTTCAATCCGAAATACATGATCGATCCCTTAAACGCTCTTCCCAATGACGAAGTGTTTTTTGAGTTGATAGATGAACTGAGCCCAGGGGTCCTGAAGATTAATGGACCATTCCTTTACGTGGTGATGCCCATGCGTTTAAGTTGAAGGTCATCCCTCACGGAGTAATCACATTTGCTCCAGAGTTTCGATTCCAAGAATAGTCAGACCCTGCCGCAGCACTTGGGCGGTCAAATCGCACAAGAGTAACCGGCTATCCCGCACGGCCTCCTCGGATTTTAGGACAGGACAGTTCTCATAAAAGGTTGTAAAGAACCCTGCCAATTCATAGAGGTAATTGCACAAAAAATTTGGCCGGTACTCCTGCACGACGGCTTCGATAACAATGCCAAAGTTTAAGAGGTGCTTGGCGAGCGCTTCCTCGGGTTCTTCGCTAACGCGGATTTCCGCCGTTGAATTTCGGTCGGAATCTTGCAGGCCGCCTTTGCGAAAAATACTGCGGATCCTGGCATAGGCGTATTGTAAATATGGGGCCGTATTACCATTCAAGGCCAGGAGTTTATCCCAACTGAAAATGTAATCGCTCTGGCGATTTGGCAGCAGGTCCGCATATTTCACGGCGCCAATTCCCACAACGCGAGCAATCTCTCTTCGGGCCGCTTCGGCCAATTCCGGGCTTTTTTCGGAGACCGACCTGAAGGCTCGTTCTTCGGCTTCATCCAGGAGCTCAGAAAGTCGGACGGTCTCACCGGAGCGGGTTTTGAATGGTTTGCCGTCTTCGCCCAGGATCGAGCCAAACCAAACATGCGCGAGTTTGGTCGTGGATTCAGGATGCCAGCGGCGGAAAACCGCGAAGAGCTGGCGGAAGTGGAGTTGCTGCCGGCCGTCGGTGACGTAAACGATCTCGTCCGCGTGCCAGGTCTTGAGCCGATAATCCAGAGTTGCGAGATCCGTTGTGGCATAGTTGAAGCCACCGTCCTGCTTTTGAATAATGAAGGGGTTGGCCACCCACTCACCTTCTTTTTGAACCAGGAACGGATCTTCCTTGGGTGGAAAGGCACCGTTGGAAAGAACGACCTTGGCGCCACGGCTCTCGACCGCAATCCCGGCTTTCATCATTTGGTCGACCACGTCAGGCAAACGCGAATTATAAAAACTTTCCCCTAGTGTTTGATCAAACTTAACTCCGAGTCGGCCGTAGATGGTCTCAAACTGTGTCTGCGAGAGACGGATCATGTCCTTCCAAATAGCGAGATTCTCGGCATCGCCAGCCTGGAGTTTGACCAACTCAGCGCGAGCTTTTTCAAGGGTGTCTTGATCAAATTCAGGTTTCGCAGGATCACAGCGGCTGCTGATGAGCTTATAAATGCGCTCCATTTCCGCGAGGGGATCGGCCGCAAGTTTCTCTTTATTAAGGACTGTTTTCCAGCCGACGATCAACATTCCGAATTGAGTGCCCCAGTCGCCGAGGTGGTTGTCCGTAATGACCTTGTGGCCGAGCAGCCGCAAGGCGCGGGCTAAGGCGTCACCCAGAATGGTTGAGCGGATGTGGCCCACGTGCATAGGTTTTGCGACGTTGGGCGAGCTGAAGTCCACTACCACAGTGCGAGGCATTAGGTTCTTATCGAAAAAGAGATGTTCTCCCGCGGCCGCAGCGCCGAGAAATCGCTCGACGGCGGAGGAAGACAAATGAAAATTCAAAAAGCCGGCTCCGGCGATCTCGACCTTTTCGCACCAGTCGCGCAGTTCGAGCCGGGCGAGCACGTCGGTAGCCAATTGGCGCGGGTTCATTTTCCGCGCCTTGGCGACTGCCATCAAAGCGTTGGTTTGATAGTCGCCAAACTTGCGATCCGGACAGGGTTGGACCAGAACCGAAGCGACGTTAGCGTCCGGAAGAACTTGTTTTAGCGCCGCTTGGAGGCGCTCCTGGATTATTTTGTGAGGAAGCAAAGGAGGCGCTTGCGGCTACTTTCTGCCCTGATCGCGGATGATCTGTAGCATTGTTTCGGCATCAGGCGCTTCTTCAAGGGCTTGGCGAAAATCCGCTTTGTGGAGGAGTTTGGCAATGTTAGCGAGGGTATGCAAATGCTTCTGGAATTGGCCTTGTGGCACCAGAAAGAGCATCACCAATTTCACAGGCTGGTTGTCGAGAGCATCGAAGCTGACTCCGTTTTTCGAGCGGCCCAGGGCCCCCACTACTTCGTAAATGAGATCGGTCGAGGCGTGAGGAATGCCGATTCCGAATCCGATGCCGGTGCTCATCGAGGATTCACGCTTTTTGACGACGGCGGCGATTGCTTCGTGGTGTTCGGGCTTAATCCTGCCGGTGGTGACGAGGTTGTTGATCAGCTCATCAATGGCTTCCCAGCGGTTGGTCGCTCGCAGATCAGTGATGATCTGTTCTTTGGTCAGAATGTCGCCTAGGTCCATAGCGTCGGAGTCGTTCCGCTCTGGCATTTCGCCTGAAGTGCCAGAGCATTTCAAGACAGAACTGAACTTTTACCTTTGGATCCACTGGGTGATAGTACGGACAGGCTCGCTCACCACAGGCGCGCCAATCTCCGGAAAACCTCCCAGGTGCAATCCCCCCACCATTGCAGCGCCGTGAGGGGAGTGACTTGTCCGGCCAGCAATGGAATGGCCAGCAGCAGTACAGTCGCGTTGCCCAGAAAGATGATTACCGCAGAAAACAAGTAGCCTTGCTCGGTAATGTCTGTTTGGGTGTTCTTCAAAATATGCCAGGTAAGCGTCAGATGAAAACCGTAGGCGGCCCCCAGCAGGAGATGGAACCAAACCGCATATTCTTTCCAGTTCCAGAGCCAACGCCCTGCGAGAAAGACCAGGATGAGCAGGAAAGCGTAAACAGGGAAAAAATAGGGCGCCAGAGCGATGATGAAATTATTCTTGGTGACGATAACATGCCCGCCTTTGGACGAGGCCCTGAACTTCTTCACTCGCCCACCGAAGAGCCAGGTCCAGAGCACGTGGGTCAGTTCGTGGCCAACGACATATACCCACATCGGTTTGGGCAACAGCACGTAAATCACGAGCCAACACGCCGCCCCGGAGAAGATTGCAACCCAGGTGGTGTCGGCGTTTCCGTTGGATCGTGCCACCAGCCATAGGGCCCGCCCCGCTCCAACGCACGCCGGCAGCAGCAATACGGCGATGATCGTTTTGCACCATTTGGGCACGGGCGGATTATTTGGGAGGGTGCAAGAAGGGGCCAGTTATTTCAGCACGGGCAAACGCATCTGAAACCGCTGAATGCGCGGCTTCCAGCTTCTCGTTTTAGCCGCGAGACTTGGATTATTCAACTCGCGTCACCTGGAGTTTCTCGGCATCGAACCAAACCTCTCCAGCGAGCGCGCGGAGCTCACAGATGAATTCAACCTCGCGACTGCCGGCGACTTGAAGCTCGTAGGAGAATGGCCGCCAATCTGTGCTTCCCGACAACTCGCGGACAGGGCGGCCACCGGAAATCCTTAATCCCGTGCCGGTTCCGTTATTACCCGGCACCACTTCTCGCAGCCGGAGCTCACCCTCGAACCGGTATCTCCCCGGATCGAGCTGCACTCTGGTGCGCCAGGAGCCGGCCGCCTTCCCGTGCTGCGCGGATATATGAAGGAGGTTCGGGCGAGATTCCTCAGCGCTCTGGTCAAACTCGGGCTGCCCATCTTGGGCTCTCGTCGTCCAACCTTTGAGGTGAATGGGTATTGAAAGGCGCGGGTCTAACGGCTTGGTAGCGTCCTCCAACTGCCGCGCCAAACTCTTGCCCCGCTCCCCGATGTGTGCCTTGAGCGCATCAACTTGATGTTGGTACCTCTGTGCCGAGCGTGTTCCCGACTCCGTTAGCGCATTCTGAATCACGGACGACAACACATCGACTCTTTTCAACAGCGCGTCGACACGAAAGAGATTCGTGTAAAGCTCTCCCAGCCGAGTGATATAAAGCCGCCGTCCTGCGCTAGTGCTCATGACGGCCTCGGCCACTGATCCTTGCCATCGTGGAAAAATCGGGCAATCCGCGGTGCTCTGCTCGTTTCCCAGAAGCATTGTTCCCGTGCCAAACATCTGGTCCATGCCGTGCGCGATGAACACTATCTTATTCGCCTCGAGGTCATGAAAGACCCGGTAATTATTCTGATTCATGCAATAGCCGTCCCAGTGACACAGCATGACTTCCATCGCCATGAAGCTGATAAAGCGATTCACGTCGAGAGTCTGCTCAAGCCGACTCCAGCGAACGATCGGGTCATCCTCCTTGACTGCCTGGGCCAACGCCCGCAACCCCGCGTCGTTCTTCGGATCGTCTCCGGAGTTAACATCCAACGAGTCGGTTATCTCCTGGTTGCCATGCGTCTGATATAAATTGCCGTGCACATTTTCGAAATAACGGCGCAGGAACTGTTTGTTGAATCCTTCCGTTAGCACGTGAATCCCAAGGTTTCGCCCGTTCAGTTGAACGGTCATAAAACCGGCCCGCGGAGTCGGGCCCCCCACCGCGTTGAACAATTCCCGGCATATCTTTTCGTTCAAGAAAGTTGGGTCCTGGACGGAATTATTCAGCGAGAACTTTTTCAAACCGTGAAATGTCTGTCCTGGCGCATTCTTCTCGAAATTCAGGGTGAGGGCAGGATTGTCATCGATCGGACGAAAACTTCCCGCCCCGCCTTTGACGTGAAGCCCCACGTTGGTATAAACGTTTTTGCCTTCAGTAACGGTCGCCAACGCCGATGGACGATCATGTCTGCCCCAGTCGTGCTTGGACAAATCGCGCATCCCTCTCGGGGGAATTTCAATCTGAATGCGCCACACCGTTCGGCCGGCAAACAGGTCGGTAAGAAACGCGTTCTCAGAATTTGTGATTGCGGAACTCGCGGCGAGGCGGGTAGAGGCTAAAGCGATCCCGGTCAAACAGACCGCTAAGATGCGTGAAAGGTCGTTCACGATAGAAGCATCGATAACGAATCAACGCAGCGCCGAAATGGCTGCCTGGTAAGTCGTGAGTGTTTTATCCAGGGCTGTGACGGTCATGTTCAGGTCTCTGAGCAAACCGTCTTGTAGCGCATAGATCCAGCCATGAACGGCTACTGCTTGTCCGCGATCCCAGGCGTCGCGAACGATAGTCGTTTGACACACATTTGCGGCTTGCTCGATGACGTTTAGCTCGCAAAGCCGGTCGTGGGCTGCCGATTGGCGTCCGGGTCCGTCCAGTAGCTCCTTGTGCTTCTCTCGAACGTCCTGAACGTGACGCAGCCAATTATCGCTCAGGCCGATGCGATCCCGGCGCAAAGCGGCCCCCACCCCACTGCAGCCATAGTGTCCACAGACAATGATGTGGCGCACTTTCAAGATATCGACGGCAAACTGCATCACCGAAAGGCAGTTGAGGTCCGTATGCACAACCAAATTCGCTATATTCCGGTGCACGAACAATTCGCCAGGCAAGACTCCGATAATCTGGTTTGCCGGAACCCGGCTGTCCGAGCAGCCGATCCATAAGTAGTTTGGGGTCTGTTGCCGGGAAAGATTGCGGAAGAAATCCGGGTCTTGCTTCCGGATTTGTTTGGCCCAGGCCTTATTTTTTCTAAATAGATGACTAAGTGTTCGCATGTGGCCCGTGTTCACCCCGAGGATCCCGAGCTGTCTCGGTCAGGCCATGAGGCACATTTGTTTGGGTGTCAGCAACCATTCAAGCGTTGCGCACCGGTCATGTTCAAGCGCCTCGGCCGAAAGCTTGCACAGGCTGCCCTTTTTCATTGCGATCGCAAGTTCGTTGTTGCCCGAAACCAGCAATGAAATCAGTTGGCTCAGATACGGCTCGTGTCCAACCAAAAGAACCTCCTCTGGTGTCGGTTCCCGGTGTTCAATAGCTTGGATGAGCTTGTTGGTACTTCCAGCGGGAGTCAGTGTTTCAGTCGTTTCGAGCTTCTTACGCAAGCCCAGCGCCTCGGCCACGATTTCGGCCGTTTGACGCGCGCGCACTTAGGGGCTGCACAAAATCCAATCAAAGGAGAGTTCCAGATCTTCCATCGCTTGGGCGGTTTTCCATAATTTGCGTTCCCCTTTTGGGGTCAAAGGCCGATCCGAATCTTTGGAGAAACCGTCGGTGCCAGGTTCAACGGCCAGGCCGTGGCGCAGCAGATAAAGGTTCATAAGGTTTTGTCTTTAGTCATTGACCGAGGAGGAGGCGATGCCCGCCGGATGGCGTCGACACGCTGGCCGTTGCCCTCACTGGAGTGTTTCACCGGAACCGCGGTTGCCGCCATAGGCCAAAAATCAAGCAACTGATCGGCCGCGCCAAGATATTTATTTATCGACCGCTGGCGGCGTCGCTCCAACTCATGTTCGAAGCGCACGGCCTGCTGAATTTCTGCTTTCTCTTTGCGCAAAAATTTTTGAAAAGCCCTCAGCAGAACCTCGGCGTCCTGAACGTCACCCATCAGAGTTTGATAGTGGCGCATACTGGCCAGCAGGGTTTCGTTCGCCTGTGGCAAATGGTCAGCCAACGCTTCCACAACATATCGAAATTTCTTGAAAGCGACGCGAGTGCAATGGATGGAGTGAGTATCCGCGGGATTAATGCGATCCCTGAGCTTTCGAGTCACCGTGAAGGCATAGTTCACGGCGCTGAGGAGCAATGGGCCGGGTTGCCGGGCGCCCGCGGCCCGAATGCAGGCTTTGACATCCGCCCGGGCGGCGTCGATGAGTTTGACGACGGGTTTGCTGCGAAGGTTCCTGGCCTTCCTATAAGTCGAGCGCGTCAGGCGCTCTGCTCGTTTCTTAAGGAAGCGGTGAAAGCAACGGGCGGCGGGGAATTCTTCTTTGAGTTTGCGAACGGCTAACAGCTGGACTTGGACATCGCGCAGGTCGTCGAAAGTGTCCAAGTGCGTTTTGAGCGCCGTTTGAGTCTTCTTGAGATGGTCCGCAGAAAGGAAATGCGCCAGCAAGTCCAGCAGCGAGAGCAACCGTCGAGCGGAGACTCGCAAATCATGGACGGAGCGTTCAGAAAATTTTCGCTGACACTTCCTCAAATGTTTGCGGTAGCACTGCCATTGCTTTTTCAAGTAGACAACCAGAGATTTGAGAGTGTCTGGCGCCAATTCGTGTAAGGGCTGCAAAGAGCCATGCGCCGCATGCTCTTCCGCACTGGTCAAGGATGAACTGGTTTCATGCTGGCGCATAAAGAGTCACTCGGTAAAAGCGACGCTGCTTTAATCATCATTCCGGCGGCAACGTGCGTCTGCGAGCAACTTGCCTAAAAACCGTCACAGGGTCAAACGCGTAGGGCGGCGAGCGTTGTTGTAAGCAACCGATCATTCAGCAGATCAGGACTTCATTTGCCGCGGATCCCTTGAGATTCGAATGGGGAACGTGCGAGCTGGACGCGAGGGTATTTGGGTTGTCCGTCGGTGGTTTTCGTAAACGCAATTCCGGCGGCCGCTCGGGATATGAATTCGAGCTGGCTACGGCGAACTAATTTACCTTGAGCGCGTTGCGCCCGGTGATAGGTGCCATCCGGCAATTGAAAGCGGGCCTTGGTGTTGTCCGCCAGGGACACAGCGAAGATTTCGCTCATGATGCGTTCCCGCAGGTTCCCATCCTCTATGGGAAAGGCGAGTTCGATGCGGCGGAAAAAATTCCGGGGTAGCCAATCGGCGCTGGCAACGTAGACTTGCGGCTGGCAGGCGTTTTCGAAACAATATACCCGGCTATGTTCGAGGAAGCGGTCGACAATACTGCGGACGCGGATGTTCTCGCTCAAACCCTTGATACCTGGCCTCAAACAGCAGATGCCGCGCACGATAAGATCGATTTCGACTCCGGCTTGCGAAGCCTGATAAAGGGCTTCGATCACCTGTCGCTCCGCCAACGAGTTGAGCTTGGCCACAATCCGGGCTGGCATGCCTCGGCGGGCGTTTTCAGTTTCCCGTCCAATGAGGCGTAATATCTTTTCGTGCAGCTCGAACGGGGCAACGATCAGTTTGCGCAGAGGTTGAAACTGACAAATGCCGGTCAGCAAATTGAAAAAAGCAGTGATGTCCTCGCCGAAATCGGGGCGGCAGGTCAGAAGCCCGATATCCGTGTAAAGCCGGGCGGTGGTGGGGTTGTAGTTGCCGGTAGCGAGGTGAACATAACGCCGGATCTGATGGCCCTCGCGCCGGACCACCAGGCAGCTCTTGGCGTGAATTTTATAGCCAACCAGTCCATACACGACGTGGACGCCAGCCTCTTCGAGTTGCCTTGCCCACTGGATGTTATTCGCTTCGTCAAAACGAGCCCGAAGCTCGACCACTGCCGTGACTTGCTTGCCGTTTCGCACCGCGTTTTCCAGCGCTCCAATAATCCGCGGGTCACCTCCGGTGCGGTAGAGGGTCTGCTTGATCGCCAAAACCTCGGGATCACTTGCCGCCTGCTCTAGAAAGGCCACGATACTGCTGAAATTCTCGTAAGGATGGTGCAACAAAATGTCCCGCTCGCGGATCGCCGCAAAGAGATCCGGCCGGTCGCGCAATTGGGCGGAGAGCGGCGCGACGAAAGGCATGTCCCGCAATTCGGGGGAGTGATCGCCATGGTAAAGAGCCATGAGCCGGGTTGGATTGAGCGGCCCATCGATGAGGTACAAATCGTCTTCGGTCAACCGCAACGTTTTGAGCAAAGCCTCCTGGATATAGGCAGGGCATTCGTAGTCAATCTCGAGCCGCACGGCGTCGCCTTTGCGACGATTATGCAGCTCGTTCTCCACGGCCTTGAGGAGATTGGCTGTCTCCTCCTCGTCGATGTAAAGCTCGCTGTTGCGAGTGACCCTAAAGGGCCAATAACCGAGGATGGTTGTTCCCGGGAACAAATCGCCCAGCAGGTGGCCGATCAGGCGCCCCAGATAAACAAAATCCAGGCGCCCATCCTTGCTGGGCAGCCGAACCATGCGGGGCAAAATTCGCGGAATCTGCACCACCGCCAGGTGTTTCAACGTTTCCTGGCCTTTGGGCATCTCGAGTCGCACAATCAGGTTCAGGGACTTGTTCAGAAGCTGCGGAAACGGGTGCGCGGGGTCGATGGCTAGAGGCGTCAGCACCGGGCGCACTTCCGCGTGGTAGTAATGCTGCACCCATTCGAGGTCCGGGGGGGATAGCTCAGGGATATCCAGAATGCGGATTCCGCTCTTTGCCAGCGCCGGCATCAACTGCTCGCGCCAGCAGGCGTATTGGTCCTGGACCATCTGGCGGACCCGGCGGGTGATCGCCCGGAATGCCTCGGAGGCCGTCAGCCCGTCAACGCTGCGCTCAACGACGTCGCTTTCGATTTGCTGCTTGAGCCCCGCGACGCGCACTTCGAAGAACTCGTCGAGATTGGAACTGGCGATGCAAAAGAATTTAACGCGTTCCAGCAAAGGGTTCTCTGGATCCAGCGCTTCGTCCAGGACGCGCTGGTTAAATTCCAGCCAGCTCAATTCACGGTTGATGAAACGTGCCGGGCTGGAGGAACCACTCTTTGGTTTAGCTGCCGCCATAGCGAGCAAGCTACCGAAGAACAGCCCTTTTGCAAAGTGACATTGTTAGGAGGATCGGGCGCACGACGGAGGGCTGCGACAACGTCTTTATGCGACCAGACAGGGCTAACCGGCAGGGTTGATCCCAAGCCCACCGAAGGCGAGAAGTTCCGATTTTAACCGGCATGAGAGGTCTGAATAGTAAGCCCGCGGGACAGTTTATTCGTTGACCCTGGGCGTGCGCCCGGTAAGATCCGCGTTCAAACTTGAAATCATTTAATTTGAAATTGAACTATGGCAGTGAAAGTTGCAATTAACGGGTTCGGCCGGATTGGACGTCTGGTATTTCGGGCGATGGTCGAACAAGGATTGGTCGGCAAAGAAGTGGAAGTCGTGGCCGTGGGCGATATCGTTCCAGCGGATAACCTGGCATACCTCCTTAAGTATGACTCAACCCAAGGCCGTTTTAACGGCACGGTCGCGTCTGAGAAGTCGGCTGCCGATAAAGCCGAGGACGATGTCTTGGTTGTCAACGGACAGAAGATTTTCGTAGTCAGCGCCAAAGAACCGTCGCAGCTGCCCTGGAAACAATTGGGAGTCGACGTGGTCATTGAATCGACGGGTTTGTTCACGGATGTGGAGAAGGCCAAGGGCCACCTGGTGGCTGGAGCAAAGAAGGTGATCATCAGCGCCCCGGCGAAAGGCGATTGCCCGACACTGGTGATGGGTGTTAACCAGGACAAATACGATCCTAAGCAGCACAATGTCGTTTCAAATGCCTCTTGCACAACGAACTGCCTTGCTCCGCTCGTTTACGTTCTGCTCAAAGAAGGGTTCGGAATCGAAGAAGGTCTGATGACCACCGTTCACTCTTACACGGCAACTCAAAAGACCGTAGACGGCCCAAGCAAGAAGGATTGGAAGGGCGGCCGGAGCGCAGCGTTAAACCTGATTCCTTCGACAACCGGCGCGGCCAAAGCGGTTGGATTGGTCTTGCCCGAAGTCAAAGGCAAGCTCACGGGCATGGCTTTCCGCGTGCCGACACCAACGGTTTCGGTTGTCGACTTGACTGTTCGCACGATCAAGGACACGAGCTACGCCGAAATCAGCGCGGCGATGAAGAAGGCCAGCCAGACATATCTGAAGGGCATCCTCGAATACACTGAGGATGAAGTCGTCAGCTCGGACTTTATTCATTCAAAGTCTTCATCGATTTTCGACGCGAGCTCAGGCATTGAGCTGAACAAGCGCTTTTTCAAGCTCGTGAGCTGGTACGACAACGAATGG
>Ga0265338_10010571_pt1 | contig 10796 bp, 8 predicted proteins | sample 42126metaG_FD_193579 | JGI IMG/M metagenome (GOLD analysis project Ga0265338, IMG submission 193579) | Rhizosphere microbial communities from Carex aquatilis grown in University of Washington, Seatle, WA, United States - 4-21-26 metaG | ecosystem: Host-associated > Plants > Roots > Rhizosphere >... | reverse complement strand
ATGGTCTCGAGGAGCCTCCGTGGTTGTTCTCTGAATCAGCGTCGCCGCTGAGTTCAGCTTATGAAACACCGCGTGCTCCTCACTGACTTAACATTCAAACAAACCATGCATAACCCAATTCCTGGACCCTTCGGCGTTTTTCAGGACTGATCTCTGGCGGGAATGGGTTCGTGCGATCCCAGGTCTCAAAAGCGAGACCGCGGCCCCCCTAAGTTAAGAGATCATTCTCTCGGTGTTATCGAATAGGTCTTGAAGGTGCTGTTCGCTTCTCTTGCCGTTAATCGCTTGGCGAAGGAAGGTCTTGATGTCTGACTCGCGAAGGATCAGGACAACTCCCTTTGACGCCGCAAAAACCCTCTTGACGTGATTGAAAAAATGATGAGGGAGCGGCTCCTGACTTCTACAGACCATGATCATGAAGCGTCCCGTTTGTTCAGTCATGTAATAGAGGCATTGGTGGAAGTCATCGGCTTTGAGGTCAGCGTAGTTCTTGCATTCCCAAACAACCTGGGTGGCGTTGTATTTGTCTCGAATGATGGCCCAGAACCCAGCCGCAGCCCTGTTTGAAGCGATCCAGTCGCGAATGACTGTCCCATCAACTGTTCTCACCTTTGCTTCTACATTATGAAGAGACCTGAAGAAACAAAGCCGAATCACGTCCCCAATTACCTCTTCAAACTGTTTAGCCGTTCCTTTCCCAGTCGGGAGCGTGGCCAATTCAGCTGAAAGCTCATCAAGCTTCGAACGGTAGGTGATGGTGGAGAACGATGCTGGGACATCGCTTATTAGGCCAGAGGTTCTTAGCGATACATCATCGCCGAGAGCGGTAATTATGCTGCTCTGTAGCTGAAGACCGTCTGCGTAAGACGGATGCACAACGACGGTAGAATCGTTTGTTAGTATCAGGCTTCCGGGATTCTCCGCTTCAGAAGACTTGAACCGAATTTTCCCATGGGCTTCCCTTACGCCCCAGAATCCCACGTTGTAAAGAAGCTGGATAAGCAACTCGGGTGATGTGAATTGGTAAACCCAGGTTCCGCATTCCGATTTGACATCTTCGTCGACGAGCAATTTCTTAATAAAGTCCTCGACGCTTCCGATCGTGTACTCTGTTCCGAGTCCATAAAATCGACTCAGAATCACGTTTAATCGCGGGTAATTGTCCGCGTATTCGTCGGCAAGCTCTTTGAGACGGCTCTCTGAGAAAGATTTTTGCGATTCATCTAAATCGGCAATCTCAATCCGACTCTTCTGGTGGGATTGGGCAATGCCGAGGGCAGTAGAGGTATAAAGAAGAATGTCTCTAGGACGGTACTGGCAGTAATTGAAAACTCTGTCTTGGCTTTGCGAATCTTGCCCCTCAAAGAAGGCTCTCCACGTAGATCCATCGAGGGCAAATTTTGTGATCAGCCCCTCATTTAGGCGTCTTTCAATGAGCTCGCGAAGTAGTTCTCGAGTCCAATCGAGTGAAACTAGGGAAGTCTCCAAGCGCGAGAATTCGCTGTCCAACTCACGGACTCGATCAAATACATTCTCCCGTAGAAATACCATTGGGCGGACCGCTGGTGTAATCGCCCGAATTTCATTGCACGCATGCATTAGAGCCATGACCAAAGTGACTGCTTTATTGGATTCATCCCACTCGTCATCTAAGCGGTCGATTAGGACGATTTGGCGCATCCGGGCTTGGTTTGAATACTCGTTCGTAATTTCCTCCGCAAGTTTGGCTGGCCGGTTCCTGAATTTGAGCCATTCCTTCGGATTGTCGGGTTGGAGAAAGCTGAATCCCTCCTCAATGAGATATAGGAGTCGTAAATCAAACTCATAATTCTCGTTGACATTTCGCTCTCGTGTAATTTCGCTTCCGTCTGCAGCACGGAACGTAAAGAGCCCCTGTTTCTTCCATTCGAGCACGACCTCATCGAGGATGGCGCGCACGAATCCAGAAACCAGAGTGTTGAATGGCTTCTGCTTGAGTCGTTCATCCCAACCGAATGAGACGAATGCGTCCGCGGAAGACAGGAGCTTAGGAATGAGCAGAACTGTGTTCTTGGGGTACTTATTCTTGAGATAGTATGTGATCGCGGTCTTGCCGGTGCCTCGTCTTCCGACGAAGAAAGTCTTGCCTCCATCGAGGTCGTTCGCTGCCCTAATCGCGGGAGTTTCAACGAAGAGCTTCGAGTTCTGGCGAATTAGGTCATGTTCCGCGAAAGACTGTCCAAGCTGGGCGCGAGCAAATGCCTGCTTGGAAATAACAGCTTGCTGACTTCCGGTTTGACCTTTTGCTATCTTGCTCGTCCTTGGAGTTCAGATTTGGATTGCCCGACCGACCGTGATTCCCAATCGGCACCTGCTAGCACTTCGCGCACTTTGGATCGATCCTCGCAAGTGAACGCTTCATGAAACCCTAATAATAGCCTCTGGAAATGCTCGCAACAAAGGCCCCCAAGCTGATCCGATCGTTTCCGGCTCGTTTCGAGTCGGCGTTCGCCGTGTTAGAAACTCCATTTCTGTAATGAGATGTCGGCTTGACGTCAGTGATTCGTCACTGGCGAGCCCGTCGTCTCCCATTAGGAAATGCCACGGCGGTATGATTTTTGCATGGCCGCTATCGAGAAGAGCGCATGAAGGTAAATCGGCGGAGTTTTCTGGCGCAGGCTGGCGCGGCGTCCTTCAGCCCAGGGATTCTGGCTACACCCGCGTTGGCGGCAGATTTCGTGAGCGCGATTGACCGCGAGCGGATGCGATCGGTGGCCGCCTTCACCGCAGAGACGCTGAGCACGGATCATCCGGTCCCGTTCGGCGCAGACATTGTGAGCACGGCTACCGGTGAGCGGTTGATGCGCGCGGTGAACCGCGTAGGTCCCGACCACGATCCCAGCGCGCATGCCGAAACCCTGACGATTCGACTGGCATGCGCCAAGCTGGCCACGGGATCGCTCAAGGGCTACACGCTGTATACGACGTGCGAGCCGTGTGCGATGTGCATGGCCTGCGCTCTCTGGTCAGGCCTGGACCGGCTGGTCTTCGGCGCCACGATTGCCGACGCTTCCCGGTTCGTCTCGCAGATTACGATCGCGGCGAAGGAAGTGGCGCGGCGGACCGACCTGCATTGCGTGGTGGCTGGGCCGGTCGAGCGCGAGGTTTGCGTGAAACTCTTTACCGATCCACGCATGCAAAAGGCGTTTGCAATGTGGAAGAGGTCGTGAGCGAGCCCCGGGGTCAAAAGTCAAAGATATCGCACGCTGGTCACTCTTGCGTGCTGTCCCAGGTCCCCAAAAGCGAGGGACCTGGGGCACCCGGCCTTAAACGCTGAAGATGCGCTTGAGCAGGCTTTGCTTTGGCTGGTGTTTGCAGTAGGGTGGACGCGGACGTTTTGCTGTTGCGTGGAAGTTGCGGCACTCCTGGCAATTGCCATGACGCGGGCAGTTGCTGGGGCACGAGCACTCCACTACAGGATCGAAGAGCACATTGGGCGCGTGTTCGGGATGGTTCACGCCACTTCGCCTTTGCCGTTTTCGTCGAGCTTGCCGAAGATCATTTTGCCGCTGGCAGTTTGCAGCACGCTGGTGACGGCGATGTCGATGCTTTTGCCGATGAGCTTGCGCGCGTGATCGACAACGACCATGGTGCCGTCGTCAAGATAGCCGACGCCCTGGTTGTACTCCTTGCCTTCTTTAAGCACCAGAATGTTCATGCGCTCGCCGGGCAGAACCACCGGCTTGAGCGCATTGGCCAGGTCGTTGATGTTCAATACTTCGACGTGGTGCAGGTGAGCAACCTTGTTGAGGTTGAAGTCGTTAGTGACAACCTTGGCTTCCCACTTCTTGGCCAGTTCAAGCAGCTTGAGATCGACTTCGCGGATGGACGGGAAATCGTCCGGCACGATCTGGACCTGGATGGCCGCATTGGACTGCATACGCTGCAGCATGTCGAGGCCGCGACGGCCGCGCTGTCGCTTGGACGAGTCAGTGGAGTCGGCGACGGTCTGCAATTCGCGCAGCACAAATTCGGGCACTACGATCATGCCATCCATGAAGCCGGCTTCAGCAATGTCGGCAATGCGGCCGTCGATGATGACGGAGGTATCGAGCACTTTGGCGCTGCGCCGGGAAGGCCGGTCGGCAGCGAAGATGGTGCCGAGGGCGGCCGGGTTGAGCAGGTCGCCCTTGCTGGCGCCCACCAGCAGGCCCACGTAGGTCATGAGCAGCAGAACAAAGATCTGCAGCACCGCGGAGGTGGAGTTGGGAAGGGGAGCCGAGCGCAGAACCAGGCAGAACAGGGCGGCGCCGAAGATTCCCAGCACCGACCCGGTGACCGCGCCGATGAGGCGGCGAAGGCTGAGCGCGCGCACACGCAGTTCAAAAACGATGACGGCACCGGCCGCGAGGGCTCCGGCGATTGCGCCAATCCAACCGTTCTCGACCCCGAAAGGGTGGAGGAAATAACAGACACCAGCAAGAAGGGCAACGAAAAGAAGACGAAGAACTATCAAGTCCATAAATGCCTACTGCCGCTGGCAGCGAAATGATAACGCCAGACTCGGCACAATTGGGGAGTATGACGACACCCACGCGCCATCGTCAAGCAGGTAATCAGGGTAGGAAGAATGGCGGTACTATCCCGAGGGGGAAACAGCCAAGCTTAGCGATGATATGGGAGAGGATAGCACGCAGGAGCCCCGGGAAAATCAGCCGTTGTTGAAGTGCGATTTCTATCTTCCCGGCGCGGATGCCAACTTCAGGAGGCGGCGGCCAGTTCGGTAACAGGCGCCTGGCGCATGGTGCCCTTTCTGGGTCCGCGTTTGCGCGCGCTCATGATCTTGATGCGTTCAAGAAGTTCCTGGGTCGTGCATTGCTTTTTGGCAATCAGCGCATCGGCCATGTGCATTTGGCCACCCATCGCCTGCATGTCACCCAGCAGAATCATCGGGACGTGAGAGGCAATCTGTTTGAGGCGGTTGACCAGCTGATTGCCATTCATCTGCGGCATGGTGTAGTCGGCCAGCACCAGGTCCACCTGCATTCCACTGAAGAGCTCAATTGCTTCTTGCCCATTTGTAGCGGGCACCACGCGGTATCCGTTTGTGTTCAGCATGAAACTCATGATCGAGAGTTCCTGTTCATTGTCGTTAACGCAGAGAATTATCTTTTTAGGCCGCATGGCGTGGAATCCGCTCCTTCATCCGTTCACTGGTTCAATTCAGCTTCGCCGGCAACACGAATCCTCTGCGCACACAAAGCGGCGGCAAATGACTGTGGTATTTGTCGGGACCCGTTAGCGCGATGGAAGCTGCGTTCGTAGGGGGATCAGTGCACGGTGGTTATCTTGTGCGATTATGTCTTGCGCCAAAAACGCAGACAAGTGCACAAGGATACAACCGGCATAGGATCCGCACCAGGCAAGTCTTCCTTCGCAATCAAAAAAACCAAACTTCAAGCCTGAGCTGCAATCCGAGAGCAACGTTCGGTTGGGCTTTGCTATGAATGGGAAGATACGTTCGTTGGTAGTTTGTGAAAAGAGAGAAAGTGAAGCGAAAGCTGGAATGAAAACAAACCTGTAACAAGGCAAATTAAGCTAGCGTTAACAATCGCAGTTACTTGCCATGTTGAATTCCTGTTGAAAGCGTCTGCATCACGGCTGGAAAATGTGTCCCATTGCCACAGAAACGGTGCTGCCTCCGACGCGCACATCTGTTACCTTCGCCGAAATGTTTTTCGCACTCAGGAAAAGATCGCTTGGTCTTCCCATTTCGACACCTTGCTGAAGATGAATCTGCGCGCCTGAGGCGACGGCGTTGTGGGCGACAAGATAGCTGATGGCGCATCCCGCAGCTGAACCGGTGGCAGGATCTTCTCCGCCATAAAACTGCATACGCGCGCGCCATGCGGCTTCTGCGTCGTTTGGCGCGAGCACGTAAAACCAGCGCGCGCCGCGCTCGCGCAGCCACGGCGTTGCTGCTTGCTGATCGACGCACAGGCGGCTGAGCGCCTGGGTTGAGCGCAGAGCAACGATTGCGAAGGCTGTTCCAGTGGAGACGACTTGCGGTGTTAGCGCGGGATCGAGGTCGTCCGCCGACAGGCCGATGAGCTGGGCTACGGCGGCACGGTCAAGCTCGACGCCGAACTCGGGATCGCGCTGCGTCATTTCGCCATGCAGGCCGGCGCCGCTGAACCGCACAGGAACGGAACCGACATTGAGCGCAAGCGTAATGGTGTTGTCGATGATGGTTTCAGGGGCCTGCATTTTAAGAACGCTTGCGGTGCCAAGAGTGGGATGGCCGGCGAAATTGAGCTCTTCAAGCGTGGTGAAGATGCGGACGCGGATGCCTTCAGCTTGCTCGCCAGCGGCAGCACGGCGCTCAACGAAGGTGGTCTCAGAGAGGTTGAACTCGCGCGCAATGGATTGCATTTTCTCTGTGCTGAGGCCGGCGGTGTCAAACACGACGGCGAGCGGATTGCCTTTGAGCGGTGTGTCGGTGAATACGTCAACAACGAAGTAATTGAGTGCCATTTGGCGATCCTCAAGCTATCAGCTATGAGCCTTCAGCCCGGTTCGTGGCGGAGCGAGGGCGTGCTGTTTTACCCTTCTGGCGATCATACCGCGAGGAGGTATTTGGGCAGCCTGCTTGTTACAATCGAAAAGGCCTGATTATACGGCGATTCCAAAGCCTTCCCATGACCGAGCAAGACCAGCCATCGATGACATTACGTCTTTTCAATACCCTTTCAGGGCAGGTTGAACCGCTTGTCCCTTCTGACGGCAAAGCTCTGCGCATGTATGCGTGCGGGCCGACCGTTTACGATTACGGCCACATTGGCAACTTCCGCACTTTTCTTGCAGTGGACATTCTGCGGCGCTCTTTGCTTTTGATGGGCACGCATGTTCGCCACGTAATGAACATTACGGACGTGGACGACAAGATTATTCGCAACGCGGCGGCGAAGGGTATTTCAATTCGCGAATATTCGGCTCCCTTTGAGGTGGCGTTTCTTGAAGATCTGGAGGCCCTGCACGTGGAGCGGCCAGAGCAAATTGCGCGCGCCACCGAACATATTCCGTTGATGGTTGAGCTGGTCGAGAAGCTTGCCAAAGAAGGTGCGGCGTATCAGACGGAAGACGGGAGCTGGTATTTTCGGCTGTCGGCATTCAAGGATTACGGCAAGCTGAGCAAGAAGGACCTGAGCGGCATGGAAGACGGCGCGCGCGTGGATCTGGATGAGTATGAGAAGGACTCGGCCCGCGACTTTGCGCTTTGGAAGGCGGTAAAGCCGGGTGAGACGTCATGGGAGACGCCGATTGGTAATGGGCGGCCGGGCTGGCACCTTGAGTGTTCGGCAATGGCGATGGAGTACCTGGGCCCGAGCCTGGATCTTCATGCGGGCGGCGAAGACCTGATGTTTCCGCACCACGAGAACGAGATTGCGCAGAGCGAGACGGCGACGCACCAAACATTTTCGCGCCACTGGATGCATGTGCGCTTTCTGCTGGTGGACGGGCGCAAGATGTCAAAGAGCGAAGGCAATTTTTACACGCTCAGAGATTTGTTGTTGAAGGGTTATAAAGCTTCTGCCATTCGCATGGCGCTGATCTCAGTTCCCTATCGCCACCAGTTGAACTTTACGTTCGACGGGCTGGTGGATGCGACGAGCGCAATCGATCGGTTGCGGACGTTCAAGCAGCGAATGATGGAAGCGAAGGTTGAAGCGGGCACGAACGCTGCACTGCAGGATGCGGCCAGTAAGGCCAAGGCCGATTACATGGCCGCGCTGGCAAACGACCTGAACACTGCGGAAGCGCGCGCGGCAATTTTTGAATTGATCAGGACTGCGAATACCGCAATCGATCAGGGACAGCTTTTTGCCGGCGACCGCGATGCGATTCTTGACGTGCTGGCGGCGTTCGATGCGGTGTTCGATGTGCTTGAGGATGGCGATGCTGAGGCGACGCGCAAGGCTATTGAGTGGGCGGAGCAAGCGGGGCGGCTGAGCGAGGTTGCTCCGGAACTGCTGGCGCGGCAGGGGCTGACCGATGAAGCGATTGAAGCGCTGGTGGCCGAGCGCACACTGGCCAAGAAGCAGCGCAATTTTGCACGTGCCGATGCGATTCGCAACGAGCTGGCGGAAAAAGGCATCGTCATTGAAGACTCGAAAGACGGCGTGCGCTGGAAACGGAAGTGAAGTACAGCTTCCAGCTACTAGCTTCTAGCCTCTAGCTGTTAGCTTGTTCGTGATGGGATGAATGGCTTGCTATCCCACCCTTCTCGCGATAAATCCACGAGAAGGATGGGGCACCCAGAGTTCGAGCGACAATTCCCAGGAGATGATCAGTTTATGGAAGCGAATGAAGCTAGTGAGTTGCAGGAACACGCGGAGCATGGGTCGCATGACGGTGCACTGCGTCCCGTTGCTTTTACGATGAGCGTGCTGGCGGTGCTGGTTGCCGTGACCACGGTGCTTGGGCATCGCACGCACACTGAGGCGGTGCTGTTCCAAAACAAGGCCACCGACCAGTGGAACGAGTACCAGGCGAAGAAGATCCGCTCATACAACACCGGGTTGGCGAATGACCTGCTGGGCGTGGTGACGATCGCAGACAAAGATGCAGCCGCGAAGATTGCCAAAGGCTATGCGAGCCACCAGGAAAAGTGGAACGACGAGTTGAAGGAAGAGCAGGACAAGGCCGAGGGTCTCGAAAAGAGAGTGGAAGAAGCTGAGGCTCGCGCCGACCGCTTTGACCTGGCCGAGGCGCTGCTTGAAATCGGATTGGTGATTACGTCGGTGACGCTGCTGACGCGCAATCGGCTGTACTGGTATTTCGGGATGGTGTTTTCGCTGGCGGGAATACTATCTGCGCTGTCTGTGCTGACGCTGAAGTAAGGTTTTCGATCAACTTCATTCCGCGGGCATCTGCTCCAGCTCTTCGATGGGCGGCGGGTCGGCCTTGGCCTTGATCTGCGCGGTGGTTAGAAGAAATACGGCGAACAAAATCGCAGCCATGCCGACGAATTCCGAGGGCTCTGGGCGCTCGTGCAGCAGGAACATGCCCAGCAGCACCGCAACCACCGGATTGACGTAGGTGTAGGACATGACCTTGGCCACGGGCACATGTTCGATGAGATAGACGAAGCCTGTATAGCCAAGCAGCGAGCCACCGGTGATGAGGTACGCAAGCGACCCGACGGCGGCGCGGTTGAGATGGAATTGCTGCCAGTTGCCGAGCACGGTTCCGAGCAGCAGATCAAAACAGCCGGCGATGATCATCTGCCACGATGCGGCGACGAAGCTGTTAACCTGCAAGCGCGCATGTCGTGAGAGCAAGCTTCCGATGGCCCATGCGAATGCTCCACCAAGCAGCGCCATGAGCGCGAACAGCAGTTCGCGATTGCCGACGAGGGCGTTGTGCAGCGAGGGCCACAGCAATGCGGCAAGCCCTACGAAGCCGATGAGCAGGCCTAGCCATCCGCGCGGTGGCAGCGATTCTCCGTGAGGCAGAAAAAGCTCAATGAGCGCGACGTAGAGCGGCATGACTGCAAAGCCGAGTGAAGACAGACCGCTGGGCACTGTCTTTTCTGCGATGACCAATCCCACGTTGCCAAGGAAGAGCAGCAGCAGGCTAATAGCGCCAAGCATGAACATGGTGCGGGCGGGGAAGGTTATTTTGAGGCGGCGCCAGCGACACCAGGCGAGCAGGATGATGCCGGCGATGAAGAAGCGGAGTCCGGCGAGGAGCAGGGCCGGCATTTCCGCAGCGCCAATGCGAATGGCCGTATAGGTGGATCCCCAGAAAAAGTAGACGCTGAGAAACGCCAGCACGATGGAGGTTGTGCCGGCGGCCATATTGCGCGCTGACTTAAGTCCCAATTGCCCATTGGTTTCAGTGCGGCCGGGCTGGTTTTTTGGGGTGCCCATGGGGATGATTCCATCCTATCCCGTGCGGGTTAGTTGCGTTGGAATGCAATCAATCGCGTGGTATCCTTCTTGAGTAGCGGGGCGAAAAAATGCATAACTGCGCAGAGCACGAGTTGCTGCTTGTACCGGCGTTAAAGCGCTGGTCGCGGTCTCGCGCGCGCTGCATTTGCCCGCGGAATCACCTGCGCGTGCTCCCCATCCGCACGCGACCTAGTCTCTTCGGCGGAGACTAGAAGTACCGCCGCCGAAGATCCTCCTCCGTCTTGTCTCGCCTTAAGTTTCTGGTGCAAGCAGGCGAGTTGCAACTCAATGATCCCGCGTGCCGGGATGGGTGGCCGTGGTTTAATGCGGCGACACCACACGAAACAGTCCGAGGAGATGGTCCCATGACCAGAAAAGAATTACACGAGCAATTTGGTCCGAAGCTGGTTTGTAGTTTGCCAGGCCCCAAGGCAAAGGCCGCGGTTGAAGCAGATACGCGGCTGATTTCGCCAAGCTACACGCGTTCGTATCCGCTGGTTGCCAAGAGCGGCCGCGGCATTCGCATTACCGACGTGGATGGCAACGAGTTTCTGGATTTTGCCGCCGGCATTGCCGTGAACTCCACTGGCCACTGCCACCCTGAAGTTGTGGCGGCGATTCAGAAGCAGGCTGCGGAGCTGTTGCACATTTCTGGAACTGATTTTTACAATGAGCCGCTGACCGATCTGGCGGAACGTTTGTCTGCTGTGGCTCCCATGAAGGGGCCGCACAAGTTCTTCTATGGCAACAGCGGTGCGGAAGCGATTGAGTGCGCGCTGAAGCTGGCGCGTTATCACACCGGACGGCAGCAGGTGATTTCGTTCTTCGGAGCGTTCCATGGGCGCACCATGGGCGCACTGTCGC
>Ga0265338_10010569_pt1 | contig 10797 bp, 9 predicted proteins | sample 42126metaG_FD_193579 | JGI IMG/M metagenome (GOLD analysis project Ga0265338, IMG submission 193579) | Rhizosphere microbial communities from Carex aquatilis grown in University of Washington, Seatle, WA, United States - 4-21-26 metaG | ecosystem: Host-associated > Plants > Roots > Rhizosphere >... | reverse complement strand
GTCTCTCGCACGCTTTGAATCTGCAACGGAGAACCTGCTTGCCTGCCAACACAGCGCTCGCCTTCGATCTGGGAGGTACTCACCTTCGCTGCGCCTGCCTGGACGGGAACCACGAGTTCGCCAATTTCAGGCAGGAGCGCATACGATCCTTTCGCGCGGGACTAACCGCTTCGGCAATCTGGGACGAACTCCTGGAGAAGATTGCTGGTTACGTTGCAAGCTCGCAGGCGCTCGTCGAGGCCAACGCGCCAGTGGCGCTTTCCTTTCCCGGACCGTTGCATGAGGACGGCAGAATCGTCAATGCGCCGACGGTCACGGGATTGGACGAGCAGGTTCCTGACATCCGGTCCGAACTTGCGCGGCGAACAGGACGCAACGTTTACCTCCTTAATGATGTGTCCGCAGCTGCGATCTGCCTGGCGCCGCAAAGTCCATGGGATCGATTCATGGTGATCACGATCAGCAGTGGAATCGGCAGCAAGATCTGTTACCGCACCTCCGGCAAAATGACACTGCTCGACAAAGGACCTTACGCGGGCGAGATCGGACATCTGCGGGTTGACGAGTCCGACGTCGCACCTGCCTGCGATTGCGGCGGGAAAGGTCATCTCGGCGCAATCGCTTCTGGACGAGGCGTAGAACAACTGGCGCGCAGACGGGCACATGCCGATGCGTCTGCATTTTCCCAATCTCTGTGTCATCGGGAGTTCGGCGCAACCGCGGAGACATTACGAAACGAAGAGCACTTCGTCCCTTCCATCCGCGAACGCGACCCTTGGGCGCTCCATGTTCTCGAAGAGGCTTGCCGACCGCTCGCGCAAGTGCTGCATACCGTCGTGCTCGCGCTCGGGCTTCAGGGCATTTTCGTGATTGGCGGATTTGCTTTCAGCATCGGGCCGATTTATCTCGAAGTGCTGATGCGACTGCTTCGAGAGCGCAACGACTACGCTCCGCTGCTGGTCTCTGCAGACATGATCAAGTTCGGAGAGCTGGGAGAAAATGCTTGCCTGCGCGGAGCTGCGGAATACGCGCTTCTGGTTGAGAACGGCAGGATCTGAAAATTATTCGTGATCGCGTTGATCACCGAGTGAGGACCACCGAGCGAATCTCGCCAAACTGCCCTAGGGGCGCGGCTTTTGCCTGGTCTTTGGTTTCGACTGCGGTTTGGATTTCGTTTCTGTTTTGGATTTCGCCTGCGGTTTGGATTTCGGCTTTGGCTTGTTCTTGCTTTCGAGATTGAGGGCCACGGCGGCGCGGATGAGATTCTTCAGGGCCGCTTCATCGATCTTGTCGCCTTCGTGGAAGTCGATGGCGCGGCGGACATTTCCTTCGAGGCTGGAGTTGAAGAGGCGGGAGGGGTCTTTCAGGGCAGCGCCCTTGGCGAATGTCATCTTGACGGCATTTTTGTAGGTCTCTCCGGTGCAGACGATGCCGCCATGGGACCAGACGGGAACTCCGGGGGAAGTTGCCTTGGCCCACTTCCACTCTTCGATGATTTCGGGAACGGCGGCGTGAACGATTCCGCGGACCCTGGCGAGCGTCGTGCCGCGCCAGTCCCCCAGCTCTTTAATTTTCTGGTCGATCCTCGCCGAGGCGGCTTCCACAGACGCTCCTCTCTCGATTCCAAGTTCCCACTCTCGCACCAGCCAAATGCCCGGGCCAGGAATACTTGAGGAGTACCCTCCCCCCGGGGTGGGCGATCTATTGAATCAGCACTTTAGCGAAAGAAGGCTTGCAAAGTCTTCAATCTTCGGCAGTTAGCAGCAAAGTATTGACTCCAATTGACTTAGAAGCGAAATCGCGAAATCGCGACGTCGAGCACGACCGACGTCTAATAATCGTGACAAGAGGTCGTGCTTAGGTCAAGTGCAAACCAGAAAGGAATGGAAAAAGAAATAAAGGGAGAAGAACCGCGGCCGTAGTTTTCGTTGGAGAGAAATCGGGGCAGTTCCGTGTGTCCCCTTTTTTCCCCCACTGGGTACAGGACGGAACTTCTTGCTCACCCAGTGAACAAACGCGCATTTCTGAGTTCCAGAATACCGTCCGGGACAGACCGCGCAGGTCTGCCTGCGCACGTTGGCATCTCCTCCAATTGTCATTTTCTTGTAAGCAATGAGTCACGAAGATATCTGTTCCACGCGGTGAAATCCGTTGTCTTAGTTGATGTGAGGGCCGACGGAGGGCCGACGTAAACTCGCGAACCGGGAACTAGAGACCATGGACACACTCACGATTGGCTACGGAACTCGCGATAGGAGCAGGCATTCGAAGCCCCTCGCGGAGCCGAAGGGGAGAAATCTGGGCGCTATAATCGACCCCATGTCCCTGGAACACCTTGCGGACGAGGAGTTGGTGGCCCGGTCTCGCAGCGCGTCCGAGGTTGGTGAGCGAGAGCAGTACGTTAACGAGTTATTTCGAAGGAACTATTCTCGAGTCGCCCGCTGGTGCCTTCGTTTCACAGCCGACCGTGAGTCAGCCGCCGACCTCGCGCAGGAAATCTTTGCCAAGGTGTACCAGAACCTGTCTTCTTTTCAAGGGCAATCCAAGTTCACGACCTGGCTCTTCGTGATTGCGCGGAATCATTGCCTGAATGCGGTACGCTCCAACGTGCGGCAGGCTACGGAACTGAGCGCCGACGATGGCGATGAGCTCCTGTTGGAGATCCCCGATGGCGCCCCGGATGCGTATGCACTTGCGGAACGCGCGGCGTCAGCAAAAATGGTGCGGACGCTGCTCAATGACGCACTGGATGAGACGGAAAAGATAGTCTTCTCGCTCCACTACGGCGACGATGTGCCGCTGGACACGATTACCCGCCTGCTTGGGTTGGAAAACCAGAGTGGCGCAAAGGCTCATATCGTAAGCGCCAAGCGTAAACTGGCCCGCTTGGTGCAGCAGTGGAAAGCTCGCGGTCAGTACAGGGAAGTTCTGTGAGGCGCGCCATGTCAGACCGTGACATTTTGAAAGCAGCAATGGAATCAACCCCGGAATGCTTGACCGCCGAGCAACTGGAATCGCTTCTTGATGGGAAGCATAGCCACCCGCATCTGGCCCAGTGCGCACGTTGCCAGGCGGAGTTGGCGATGCTCAAGTCTTTCGAGGCAGGCGCACCGCTTCCGGACGAAGGAGCGGCTGTGGCTTGGATCAGCGCACATCTGGATCGCGAGTTAGAAGCAATCAAGAATCCGGCTCGTGGGCGGCTCTCTCGGCCCGCGAGCCAGAGTTCAGAGCCACGGGAATCATGGCTAGCGCGGGCCTTCGGACTCGGGGGCATGCGCTGGATCCTGCCAGTTGCAGGTCTGACCGCGGTTGCGATCGCGGGGGCGATCATGCTGCGGCCGGAGAAGGCCCCCGACTTGCAAGCTAATGCCGGCGGGCAGGCGGCAATCTATCGTTCGCTGGAGATCCAGGCCGTGAGCCCCGTAGGTGACTTACAACAGGTCCCGCGCGAGTTGCAGTGGCACGCGGTCCCTGGGGCAACTGCCTACAAAGTGGTGGTGATGGAGATTGATCACTCAGTGCTATGGACTTCCGAAACGAAAGAGACCCTGGCAGGGATTCCGCCTTTGGTAGGTTCGAAGCTGTTGCCGGGTAAGCCGATCTTGTGGCAGGTCACGGCGCTGGACGCTCAGGGTCGGGTTCTCGGTTCCTCCCAGGTTTAAAAGTTCATTTCTCCGAGCAATTCGTCTCAATAATTTTTGGCTGTCCGCGGAATAGAGGCACATCATGTCCAATGCTAGAGCTTTTCGCGCTTTCAATCTGATTCTTCGTATTTCATTCTGCTTATTGTCGGTAGTTGCACCTGGCTATGTGCTGGCGGTGGACCCGCCATTTGCCGGCGTTGAACTGACGATCCCGGATGAAACCGTGCCTCCCGGAGGCATGTTGCAACTGAAGGTTAAGATCACCGAGCCCAAGCCGATTTCGAAGGGGGGCCAAAGGACCCAGTTCGCGTCGAAGGCGCTGGGTCCGATTCAGGGAATCGCACTTTTCAGTCCCGCGGGAGACGCCAGCGGCACGGCCGTTCTCTCTAAGAGCTCAGCAAGTTTCTCCCTGAGTTCACCGTTGTTTACGATGGGGACCAACATTGACTATCCAATTCTGACGATTGCAATGCCTGTAAAGACGACGGCGGCTGTCGGACAAACTGCGAACCTCATTTTGGATCCGAGCCTCTCGCAGTGGGTAGATCCTACCGGGCAAGATTATCCCGCGGTGCTGACCAACGGGATCCTGACTGTCGGCGGCACACTGTCGATCTCGAACATTGTGCCCGGCGGCGGCGTAGTGCCGGCCGGCACAAAGATCGCGATCCTGGGAATCGGTTTTCAGCCCGACGCCGTGGTACAGGTGAACGAGGCGATTCTCGCGACCCAGACCTACGTGAGTCCCAACGAGATTGATGTAACCCTCGCTGCCGATGCGAACATGACGTCGCGTCGCATTCGGGTCATCAACAAATCTACCAATGAGAAGGCGACGTACTACTCCTACCAACGGACAACAGCCACCGGCAAGAGCAAGCATCCGCTCATAGCCTCGACCGTGCCGCTGTTTGCTCAGAGCACGTGGAGTGTTGCATATTTCAGGCCCGTGCTGAATGCCTCCCAATTCACTGGATTGGCGCTCGAGAACCCGACGACGGCGCCCGTCAAGGTTGTAATGCAGCTCTTTGCTGCCAATGGAGCCTTGCTGAAGAGTCACAATCTTAAACTTCAGCCCAACAAGCGATTCACGCGCGATCTCGCGGAATTGTTCGTCGGTGTTGTCCCAGGAACAGGAACGAGTCTGAAAGTGACGGCCGCCGTACCTATTCCGATGTTGGGTCTGCTGGGAGATGATGTCCTAGGGACGGTCGATCCCGTGGCTCCGTCGCCCAATCCGTAGTGCAAGCCACAAACCGCAGCTAAGCACGAATGCTGCGATGGCAATTCCGGCGACTACAGCGTTCCACGAAACAAATGTGGGAAGGGTAGCAAGGCCATCACCGTTCAGCACAAAGCCTGCCCAGTGAGCGGGCGCTTCGAGATCTGTTTTCGAATGCAGGAACTTTAGCTTGGCCGAGCGTAGTGCTTCCGCTTTGGATTGCCCCTGTTGCAGCGCAAAGTAGTAGAACTGTTTCATGAATTCACTAGTCGGCTGATCGGATACGCGCCAGAGCGTTGTCAATGCCGACCGGGATCCCGCGAAGAGCAGTGCGCGACTAAAGGCCTGCACTCCCTCACCTCGAATCATTTTTCCGCGTTCTGTATCGCACGCCGACAGCGTGGCCAGATCGACGCCGTTCAGGTCCATATCGTAGAGTTCGCGCAAGAAGAGGTAGTCCGCCAGTCCGCTCGAGGTTTCAGGCGAAAACAGTATCCGGGAATTCTCTGGGACGTCGGCATCCGCGAATGCGTGAGTGCTCACGTGCAAGATCGGTGCACTCTTGGCTTTGCCCGCCATGAAAGCGCTCTTTACGTCGGCGGCACCCAGAAACAATTCGGCTCCCCCGCGCGCCAGCCTTGAAACACTTTGAATTTCTTTCGCGGAAAACGGCAACGCCAGCAATCCAGGCGATGCATCAAAATTTTCGGCAGTCGCCAATTGCGCATGTAGAGCGGGATTCCCGAAGGCCACCAATTCAGTCTTCCACGGAAAGCGCAGGCCCTTCTCCGGTAAGGGAACTCGCCGCAACAGTGCAGCGGTGGGCAGGTACGAAATATCGAATCGCTCGATGAGCAACGTGCCGGCACCATCCCCCGAAGGGGCGAGATCGAAGGGTATGTAACTGAGCCAACCGTCGGGCACGATTACCGCGTGGCGCACGCTCGCAGGCACAGACAGCCGGGCAGGAATAAGACGGGCGAGAATGTCGGTGTGCTGGCGCCAGTCCAACTGCAGGTTGTTGGGAAGTTCGCGTACAAAACCCAGCGCACTCTGCAACTCAGATGCTGAAAGCTGCGTCTGCTCTACTCCATAGGAATCGTGCGTGCACCAGATCGTCGCAAGCCGGCCACCGGAGACCCAAAATTCCATCAGAATCGTAGAAGGTGAGAGGTAGTTCCGGATCTCGTCCAGTCCGAGGGGCTTGGGCGCGGCGGATTCAGGCCCCGGCGTGATGGACACCACGCGGTCTTGGAACGTTCGAGCCCGGCTGCGTTCCAGAAAGGAGAATGCCTCCTTAATGTCTCCCTTCTTCAGCAGCAAAGCGATCAAAGCATCGTAAACATCCCGTTTGTCAGCCAGGAATTCGGCGCGCAGTGCAGAGAGCTGAAGCTGGGTTCGAGTTGTTTCGATGACCGAAATCGCTGTGCGGTACTGAACTTCTGCCTGGGCCGGTTGCTCCGCAAGTTCTTCGGCTTGGCCGATTCCGTAGAGAGCTTTCCATTCTTCTTCGGCTGTGCCCAGTTTGCGAGCGTCGGCGAGCGCGCTCTGAAACTCGGCTTGCCCATTCTTCGCATCCTTCATTCGCAGCAGAGCCTCTCCGAGGTAGAGGTGCGACTGCATTTCCTCGCGCTGGTTATGGGCTTTCTCGGCAAGCCCAAGCGAACGTTGGAAGAATTGTTGCGCTCGGTGCAGATCGCCGCGGTCGAGAGCGTGAACAATCCCAATATTTTTCAGCGTGCTGATCTCTCCGTCAGAGTCATGTTGTCGTGAATACAAACCCAGAGCGGCCCGATAGCTGTCGAGCGCTTTCCAGGGATCGCCCAACCGTCGATACAATACTCCGAGGTTGGTCAGCATGTGCGCCCGATCGCTTATGGTCAGACCCTTCGAAGTTTCGATCTCCTTATAGATCTGAAGAGCATTCTGATACCGGCCCAGACGTTGGTACAGAGTGGCCTGGTTGATCTTTGTGATCTCCCGCCAATATTCACTCCACTTTTCAGATGAGTGGTCCTCAACAATCTGCCGAGCCTGCTCGTAAGAATGGAGAGCTTCCAGATAATTTCCCGGGAAGTAGTAGGCGTTGCCCAGATTGTTGAGTGTTCGTACCTCGGCCTTGAAGTCGCCGACGCTCTTGGTGAGAGTAAGTGCTTGGCGAAGGCTGGCCTGAGCCGCGGGATACCGGCCCAGTTCTCCTTCCGCAATCGCTCGGCTATTGAGAGCGGCCGACTCGCCGTTGGCGTTACCCAACTTGTGGTAAACATCATTCGCCTGCTGCGCAAATTCGAACGCCTTTTTGTAATCGCCGTCTGAAGCGGAGACATTGCTCAGGCCGTTCAGAACGTCGCCAAGCTGGAGAGAGGCTTGGTCCATCCGCAGTGTCTTCAATATTGACTCATAGATCTCGCGGGCCCCACGCAGATTTCCTTGATCCTGCAGCACATCGGCCTGCCGGATCTTGTCATCCACCGGGCTTTTCGATGCAGTCTGGGCGCAAACGAGACCTGCGGAGGCAAACCAGATAGCGCCGTGGATCAGGACAAATCGGAGCGGAAGCATCTGTGCGGATTGTAGCCACTCTAGAGAGTCTCGTCATTGAGCATAAACATTTCTGTTCCGGATGCGCTCACTTTGTTGTCTTAGCCAGTGATGGGTATCTCCCAGGAGGAAAATATGAATAAGAAAATTCGGTTTGCAGGAGTGGCAGCACTTTTGGTCATGGCAATCATGGCCTCGGCGAGTCAGGCTTTGGCGCAACAGGTACGGTTGAGTGCACGGAAGAACAAAGTAATCAACGGAATCGAAGCCGAACTGCGCGGAGATTATCGGGAGAAAGGGAGCCCGATCCGCCTTAACGCGGAACTGGACAACATCAATCTCCCGGTCGGCACGCCGGTCGCGTTCTGCGTGCTCCAAAACGGCGTCGCCAGCCAGATTGGCGTAGGCAAAGTTGCTCTCATCGGAGGGATACCTGTTGCCGAGATTGAACTTTCGGCCAGCGACGGTGCTGTGGTTCCCAACCTAAACGCGGGCGACGTTCTGCAAGCGCGACAACGAAAGCTGGCTCCGTTCAAGACCAGTCCGACTTGTGGAACCTCACTGCTGCTTTCTGCCGCTTTTCAGTAACCGACCGGACTGGGGAGAGCCTAGCTCTCTCCAGTCCCCGCGCGGCCTGACTCCAGCCTGCGTTGCGATGGAGGCCATGTTCGCGCACTCCTATGGCATTTGCCACGTGAAGAGCGGCGAAGTGGATGAGCAGGGCAAGGCGTCACGCGTGGATCTGGCGCAGACGTTCTCCATTCTCAAGAAGCATGGGTACCGGGGATATTGCTCGATTGAATATGGCGCGCCCCGGGATCCGTATGCGGCGACGGCGGAGCTGGTGGCGGAGACGGTGAAGTATCTGTCGTGAGGGATGGGGACGGGACAGGCCCATGGATGCAATCTGAGTCCCCCACCCTTTCCTTCAGAGGCTAAAGCCGTCGACTATTGTGGCGGAGTGAACGCAGCGGTGAACCGCTGCGCCACCCAAAGGCGCGTTAATCAGAGCGATACGCGGGTGTCTGTGGGATCCGCCGGGCCAGACGGTTATCTGGTCCGGCGGCGAAGCGAAAGGGGGATGCCGTAGCCGGATTCCCCCCTTGCTCTCCTTAGAACAGGGGCTTGATCTGTTCGTAGATATGGCTCAGGCCCTGGTCCACGGACGGCTTCGGCGGTGGCGGTGGCGCACCGAGCATGGTCGGATCGGAATGGCAATCGAAACAATTCGACCCTTGCTGGTAGGTCTCCATGGTGGTGTTACTCATGCGGGCGTTGCCAACCTGGAACCCAGTGCTGGGAGGACCACCAAATGCGATCCAGGTTGCGCCGGTCATGAAGTAGTTGCCGCGAAGGTCGCCGCTCGACAGGCTGCTGAGGACATGGTTGTTCATGGAGATGACCTCGGTGTTATGGGGCGCATCGGTACCATCGGTGCCCCACGGCTCGGAACGCATGGTGTTGCTGGGACTGATGGTGAATGATCCGCTGGATTGAATCGCGTTCGTCGGCGGGCCCACGAAAAACATGTGCTGCTGATTGAACGTCAAGCCGGCACCGCTGGCCGAGAATAGCCAGGTCCCGGATGTCGGCTGGGTGACTTTCGTCGACCCACCGCTTGAGTTCGTGTAGGTGTAGTCGCCGAGCGGCGTGTTCTCCTCATGTTCGAACGTGGCCCACACCAGTTCGGGATGGGTGTTGGTACTGCCGACAACATGCAAGCCAACCAGCGCTAGTTCGACCGTTTGCTGGCCATTCTCGGTCCAGGTATTGGGATTAGTCGTGTCGTAGGTGGGCACGGTTGCCGTCATCCTGATGTAGTCGCCGGGATCGGGCACCTTGCTCGCCAGCACCCAGGAAGACTTCACCTCGATGGCCAGCGCGCTGGGATCGGGGAATGGAGGATTGGGCCTTCCATTCGCCGTCGCAAAGGCGATCACATTGTTCAAGTCTCCCGAGGCCAGTGGGAATTGAGAGGCAGTGATCGCGCCCTTCTTTTGTCCGGTAAGAAAATACGCGTAGACGTCGTTCACCATGGTCGCGTAATAGACCAGTGAACCCGTCTGCGATTCCAGGACGCCGCTGTCGCCCGCCTGCCCTTGTTCGACGGTGATCACACTTAAAGTGGGATCGATGAAGAAGGTGATCTTGTCCAGCATAAATTTCTGGGCAATGAGCGATTCCCTTTTCTTTCTTGCGTCACGCTTTTCGGGCGACTGGGAGATCTGGAACTGAACCACGGCTCCCGCCTTGTCGAGCAGGACTAGCTTTCCGCGGTCGTCCAACCGGGCGTGGGCGATCTCGACCTGTTTGCCAGCCTGGTCCCGCACGATGGGCGGGCCTTTCGGTGGCGTGCGATCCACTTCAATCAGGCGGCCTGCGGTGTCCATGATGACCGGCATGCCGTGCGATCCGACCTGCGCGGCGCGCAGCGGGAATTTCGAAAGCAGTCCCGCGCTGTGCTGGATCAGAGTGCGATCGCCGTTTGCATCCGGCGGCGAAACATCAAAGAAGGCGGACGAATTAAGGATGAGTCCGCCACCGCCTCCGTAACTGGCGGGGGCCGGAGACGTCAGCCAGAGAAACATCCGTTCGGACCAGGAATAGAAATCACAATCCGGATTGAGGAACGTAAGGCTATCCGCCGGATCGACGACGCCGTTGGCGGTGATGGACCCCGAATGGAACCAGGTGGCAACCGTCGTCTTCGGAAGCGGGCAGGCATCCTGCGCGTCGGTTGGCACGGGCGGTTTCGGGCCCGGGCAGGCCGTGATCGTCAACACTCCCAGCAGAGTTGCGGTGACCAGGACACCCCGCAGCACACCGTTACATCTCTTCAGTGATTCACGAATCGACGTTGACTCTCGCATCGTCTCTCTCCTTTTTCTCCTCGCGTGTTGAATGAGGCCGTGGGGTCTCACGCCTGCTCATCGCGTGAATATGTATGAGGGCCCGGAACTGCGAGAATTCGAAGCATCAACGGGAAATACTTACGGGAAGAGAGGAAGAGTCTCGCGTACTGAGACTAAGAACGAATTGTGGGGAGTTTTCCCTTCAAAGGGTGCGGTTCACTCGAAAAGAGGATCTGCTATCAAGTTGCTGGGGCCGCGCCCGGAGCGCGTGCGAGGTGACCAGGGATGCAAACAACAGCAAACCGGAGACCAGGCTGCTATTTTCAAGGGATTAGAAACTATGGCGGAGAGAGTGGGATTCGAACCCACGTTAGAGTTTCCCCTAAACACGCTTTCCAAGCGTGCGCCTTCAGCCACTCGGCCATCTCTCCGGCGCCACGTGAAGCGGCTTCTTCAATTCTAGCAGCAGGCGGCTCGCGGAGTTTTCTCGCCAGAGCCGGTGGCCAGTCTGAGATTGGAAAACCGGGAAACGCGAACT
>Ga0265338_10010568_pt1 | contig 10798 bp, 16 predicted proteins | sample 42126metaG_FD_193579 | JGI IMG/M metagenome (GOLD analysis project Ga0265338, IMG submission 193579) | Rhizosphere microbial communities from Carex aquatilis grown in University of Washington, Seatle, WA, United States - 4-21-26 metaG | ecosystem: Host-associated > Plants > Roots > Rhizosphere... | reverse complement strand
GCCGCGCCCGGGTTGCGCCGGGCGCGGAAGGGAACAGGCGCAGGTTCAGAGGCAACATACTGTCTGCACTTACTTCAACAGGGCCGTCCGGTGGCGGTCAAGCTAAAGCTTGAACTCCAACTTGAACTCCAACGCGGACGGAACGATGAGACGACTTTATACCGATTGGCGATTACTCGTCAAGCGGTTTGGTGGTGATGAGGACCCGGAGATTCCGGCCGTCGGCGGTCTGGCGCCAGACCTCGATGGCGGCGACATCCTCCACGGTGGTGACGAGGGTGATGTCTGCGGGCGTGTCGAGGCGGGTCTCGATGCGGCGCAGGAAGCGGAACTCCTCGCGGGAGCAGGGCTTGCGCTCGGCATAATCATCGTAGCGCACGGTGAGGCAATAGTCCGGCGGGGTGATGAGATCGCGCAGGGCGTCCAAGGCGGCTTGATCCAGGCGGTCCTCAATGTCGGACAGGGCGAGGAAGCCGCGGTCAAACATCTCGCGCTCTTCGGGCAGGACATGCGGGGTGAGGCGGGCGACGCGGTCGGCGTGGGCTTTGGCGTCGGCCTGATTGGCCTTGACGGCGGCGGCTTCGGCGGCAACTTTGGCCGCAGCCTCTTTGGCGGCTTGGTCTGCTTGGTAGGCTTCTTTACGGGCATGATAAGCAGCGATGGCGGGGGCAAGGTCGTCTCCCATCGTCAGCCGGGTATTGTCGGCGGCGAAAAGGCAATCGTCATAGATCGCGGTTCCAGCGTAGGCATAATTATCCACCACTTTGCTTCCTGAGTAATAAGTGGTTTTCTCGCCGCGAAGCTGGATGGTGCCGGCAATGACGCCGGCGCGGACGGCGGCGACGCGGGCCGCCTCGCGGGCGTCCAGAGCGGATTTTTCGGCTGCCGCTTTGGCCGCATTGGCGGCGTGGATGGCGTGCCGCGTCTCATATTCAGCGGTCATCTGGGCCAAGGCATCATGCAGACCGGCAAGAGATGGATTGGTTAGGAGGATCGGGGCGGTGGGATCGCCATTGCTGTACCGGTGGTATTCATAGCCGATGGGGCTGCCTTGGCGGTATTGCATCTGGCGGCTATACCCCTGGCCGACGATGTCATTTAGCTCGGTGCAGATGCCGATTTGGGTAGCGTCATGGCCATCAATGATAACGGCGGACAGGATGGCGCGCTCGCGCTCGGTGAGCTGCGCGGGGTCCACGTCGAGGGTGATGGTGGAGGATGGGGCGTTGATGCCGGCGCGCAGGGCGGCGGCTTGGTTGACGTTGCATTTGATGTTCATAGACATGTGTGTGGGTGTGTGCTGGCGATGGCTCCGCGCCGGTGGTGAAGCCCCCGAAAACAAAAACAAAAAGCGGAAAGCAGAAAACAGAAAACAGAGGTCAGAGGGTGGACCAGGGATCGGTGGTGGGGATGATGACGCTGTGTCCTACGGGATGGGACAAAGGGGACTCAGGGGACGGATCGGGGGCGGGCGGTGGCGGTGCGGGGATGTGGACGGGGCGCGGCGGGCGGGGGGAGGCGATTTCGCGATAAGTGGTGGTGAGCGCCCAGTTGATGGCGTATTCCAGATACTCTGGTCGCTCGAAGCCAGCGGCATACATGACGGACCAGTGGCGGGCGGCGCGCATGAAGCGGATGGCGCGGGCGGCGGCGACCCGGATGGCTTGGGTGCGGGTGGCATAGACGCAGGGGCGGCCGTAACAATCCTCGTTTTTCTGAATGCCATAAACGCTGCCGTCGGTGGAGAACCGTCCATCGGCCAGGGCGACGATGTCTATCCACGAGCGCGAGTCGCCACAGTAATATGGGCGGGGCATATTCCAACATTCCGTGGGCCAGAGATACTGGTTGTAGGGCTTCACGCCATCGGCGCGAGTGATCTCGCCTGAGGGATGGGATTCAGGGGACGGAGGGGGGATGGGAGGCATGGGAAGCAGGGGAGTTAGGGGGTGAGTGGGCTTGTGGTAGAGGTCGTGGATGCTAGGCGCGCAATTTACTGGCGACGCGGGAAAGTTCGGCAATGGCGGTATCCAGCATTTCGGCTGCTTCTTGATGGGAACCACTCTCCCCCACTTCGCGCCAGATGAAGAGTGCAAGAGTGTCGCCGTCGAGAGCGCCATCCTCTTCCACGGCATGATTGGTGAGCGCCGTGCAATCGTAATCCGCGGGGTGATACGCGGACAGGGCCAAGCGCTGGCGCGCGAGGATGGCTGGGTATGGGGCGGGAGTGGGTGATTTTGTTTTCATAAAGGGTGGATCAAGCTAAAGCTTGAACTCCAACGGGTGCAGGCGTCTGCAATAGCCTTTTGGAGTGGCGGCTGTTGAGGACGTTGGAGATGCTGCCGCACTGCCACGGGAAGCCTTGCTTGGTGACGTAGCCGTGGGCGTTGGCGCGGGCGGCGACCCGGGTGTAGGAAGAGGGAAGCGCGGAGAGCGGAGCGGGTTCGGCGCGCCAGGCGGCGAGCTGACGCAGGATGGCCTGCTCGGGCAGGTTATCCACGAGGAGCTTGCTGACGGGCTCGCCGTGGCCCAGGTCCGCGAGGGCTTGCGCGGTGAGGGCGATGGGGCTCAATTGCACATAGCCATCAGGGAAGGTGTATTCGGCGTCGTAGCCGTAAGGGACATTGCCGGTCAGCTCGTGGCGGTCGAACTTGCCGCGCATGATCTTGGTGGTGCGGTCGCGGATCTCGCCGGCTTCCCATTCGGCCACGGCCAGGAGCACGGTGAGGATGAGTCGGCCCATGTGGCCCTGGGTGCTGATGGTCTCGCCGCCGAAATCGGTGATGTGCAACACGATGTCCTGCTGCTTGAGGAATTCGAGCACGCCGAGGGCGTCGCGGGTGTTGCGGCCAATGCGATCCAGCTTGGCGACGATGAGGTGCTTGACGTCGCCGAGGCGCAGCCGGTTCAGGAGCGCGCGGCCACCGGGGCGATCCAGCATGGGGACGCGGCCGGAGACGTCGGGGTCGGAGAAGGTGAGGCCCTCGCGGAGTTCCAACGGGCGCTGGGTGCCGGGCGTCCGGTAAAAGACGGCGTAATCGTTGACGCGCTTTTCCTGGAGGGCGAGCGAGCCGTCTTGCTGGTCGGTGGAGACGCGGCGATAGACGGCGGCTAACTCGCCGGCGGGGAGGATGGGTGGATTCATGGATGGATGGATGGGACGGATGGGACTTAGGGGACGGAGGGGACGGACGGCGCGCGCGTGGCTAAGAGTTCCGCGAGGGGGGCGGGTTTGAAGGCGGCGGTGGCGGCGGATACGATCTGACGATGCTGGTCGGCGAGGCGGCGGCCTTGGGGCTGGAATAACGGGCCGGGCTCGACGGGCTCGTAGAAGATCGCGCGGCAGTCGGGGCATTGCCATTTGCGGCTGTCGCCGGTGTGACACTCGACCACGCCGAGACTGCGCAGGGGTTCCGTGGGACGGGGACAATTGAGGCATCTCATTTTTTGATTTTGTTTAAAGCGTTAAAAATCTCAGTTTGCAACTAGTCTTTTAACGCTGACTTTTTCCCGCGTTGATATGCCTTCCAGTAGCTATTGCTTCGGCGTTTCCACGCTGCCTTCTGTTGTGGTTTAACCGCAAAACCAGCGAATTCTTTCCCCCTGATCATGCCCGTTGCCCAGCCACCATTGCCTTCAATGAGGCATTGCGCTCCGGGTATCGCGCCTTCAACAAAGCCGCAGCATTCAACTGCTTGCGGATAGGTCAGAAACTCGCGGCCAGCCGGATCATCGCTTGAGCTACCAACGAAATAACTCAGGTCATCGTGCTTCTCATCGCCATCCGCGTAGATGTCTGGATACTCTTTCTCCACGACGGCCATATTCGACTTTTTTGGTACAAAGATTTGAACTTCCATATTTTTGTTTTCAACCAGTTAATCCGTTAAGCCAAAATTTATGATTGGCCAACGGGACAGAGGAAGGTGACGGGCCAGGCGTAGATGAGGCTCAGTTCCAGGGCGTAGGCTTTGGCGTCGGCGAGGAGGGAGAAATCGCCGACGCAATCCACACCGCCCTCCCGCCGATGGAGATACACGGAATAGAATTCCGGGGACTCGTCGTTCACCTCGATGACGGGGAAGATGCCCGGTTCCGGGGAGGTTGCTTCGACGCCGTGGACTTCTATCGCGTCGAAGTTGCGGGGCGCCCAGCCGTCTTGGTGGGGGTTGTAGTCGCGGGAGCGGAGGGGTGCGGGTTGTATTTGCATGATTTGTCTTTGGGTGCGAGGTGTTGTTTGAGGATGGCGTGGGCGTGTGCCCGGGCGGTGAGCACGGGGACGCTGTTGCCGATCTGGGCGGTTTGATCTTCCTTGGTGCCGGTGAAAACGTAGTGCGCGGGGAAGCTGTGGGCGGCGGCCAGTTCGTGGGGCTGCAACATGCGCTTATGCACGTCGAGCCGATAGCCGGGCCGGCCGCCCTTGGGTTCGACGAGCAGGAACCGATCCTTGCAGGTGATGGCGTCGAGGGGCTGGCGGACGCTCTTGGCTATGCCGGTGCCATAAAACTTCACGAGGAACGGCTCGACGAGCATCATGTTCTGTTTGCCCACGATGGTCTTGAGCGGCTGAGTGATCGGCTGGCAACAGTGGCCTTTGCTGCCGGTCTGGTCGGTCTGGACGATGATGGGTTCCACCAGCGCGATGGCCCCTTTGCCGGCGATGGTGGGTACAGGCGTCTTTACGGAACGCGGGGCGGCGCAACTTTGCTGGCCGATCAGGAAGGGCTCAATCAAGGCCATTTCTCCGCGCTTGGCTCCCGTGACGGTGGGGAGCGGCTTGCGGGTGGAATGGCAGCGGGACGCGTCATTGCCTTGGTGTGTGCAATGGATGATAAAGGGCTGGATCAGGCAATGATGCCTTCCGCCAGCGGTAATGGTGTCCAGCGGTTCATGGATGCTCGTGGCATTGTCGAGCTGACGCTTGGAGGTGCCCCGCAACATGACGATGAACGGCTCGGCGGCGGCCCCGCCAAATTTCTGCAAGCCTTTGATGATGCGCTCGATCGTGTTTTCACACGGCCGCTTCTCGAAGATGCTGGTGCCTTGGAGCGACCAGTCAATGATCTCGCGGGCTTCGCGCGTGCGGTGGGCAAAGCCGGTGCCATGTGTGCGGGCTGGCCACGGGATGGGACGGTCTTTGCAGGCGAGCAGGAGGAGGCGGACGCGGCTGGTGGCGTCGCCGAAATGGTCGCAGGTCTGGAGCTTCCACTCGACGGTGTACCCGAGCCCGCGCAGGGCGGTGACGAAGGCTTGAAAGTATTCGCCTTTTTCGGCGGGGATGGGACGCAAACAGCGGCTTCCCGTCCGATGTTTGATCGGCTGAGGATGGAGGATGGAGGATGGAGGATGGGCACGGCCTCCTTGGCTATTCTCCATCTTCGATCTTTTATTCTCTGCGCGCTTCTCGGCGCCGCAGGTGCAGGGATAGAGCGGTCCCCAGTCGAGGAATTCCTTGACGTTCTCCATGAGGATGTTGGAGATGTCGAGGTCGGTGGCCCAGCGGTGGATCTGCCACGGCTGGGCGCGGCTTTGCTCGTTGCAGGGGCCACCGCCCCGGGCGATGGAATGGAAGGTGCATTCGCAACTGGCGCAGAGGAGATCCAGTCGGCGGGAGGGGACCACGCGCACGGGCCAGAGGTTCTCGACGGGCTCCAGGATGTGGAACACGCCGGGATGATTCAGGCTGTGGCTGTTGATGGCGGTGGGCCAGTGGTTCACGGCGGTGAGCTTGACGCGCACGCCGAGGGACTGCGCGGCTTGCAGCACGGCGGTGCTGACGCCGCCGGCGCCACAGAAGAGGTCCACGACTTCAAGCTTGCGGAGGGGCATAAAAGACTATGAGGCCATGGGACTATGGGGACGAATGGGACGGATGCTGGGGGATGGGCTCGAAGGTGAGTTCGGAGCGGTCCCATTTGCGGCGATCCAATTCGGCGGAAAACGTGGGCTGGTTTTGCAACTGGTCGAAGCTGCGCCAGGCGGCGTCTTCATCGCGACCGAAGGCGGTGGAGAGGATTTCGGCGGTGGCGCCGGCACCGAGAGCGCGGGTGCCGGTGACTTTCCAGATTTTCCAATTGGGGGTGGCCATAATTTTTGAAGGCGCGCCGCCCTCCTTCGCTAACAGCTAGGGAGGACGGCGCGGTGTTCAAACATCAGGACTTGGGGCGATGGGACGCAGGGGACTGCGGGGACGGACTGGATGGTGTGGCGTCTTTGGCGGCTTTCTCGGCATCTTTGAGCATGGCTTTGAGGTCCACGCCGAATTCGGACGCGAGCTTGACGGCTTCGGGGAAGAGTTCGCCGCGATGGTTGAAGGGACGGAACTCGACGTACAACTCGAAGAGGCGGGCATAGGCTTCGCGGTCGTCGAGTTTGCGCGCCTCTTTCGCGCTGAGGGGATGCTCCTCGTGCTCCGTGACGGCGATGAGGAGACCGGTGCGGACTTCGTCGGCGTACTTGGCGAGCCGGATGGCTTTGGCCATGGCGGCGGTGTACTCGGTGCGGACTTGATCGAGGATGGTTTGGCGCGCTTCGCGCTCGGCGAGCTCGCGTTCGCGGTCGGCCTCGGTGAGCGGGGCGGCCGGGACGGTGACCTCGACGCCGGCCTTTTCGAGGGCCTTGGCGATGCCATCGTTGATGGGGGCGAGCGTAACGGTCTTGGCGCCCTTGGCCACCACCACCTCGTGTTCGACGCCCTGCTTTTCCAGCAGTTCGCCGTAGGTGACCTTTTTGCCGGGGACCTTTTCGTTGAGCGACACGTACTGGGTGCGGGCGGTGTCGTTGAGGGCGGTGCCGTCGAAGTTCAAGAGGCGCTCGGCCTGCTTGGGCTTGAGGAGGGTCTGGCCTTTGGCGGCACACTGGGCCGCCTCGCGCTTGAAATGCGCGTCGCATTTCTTTTTGAGGCACGGGAGATTGGTGCAGACGTCTGCACTTTCGACGTCGGGGAACAGCGCCTTCATGTTGCCGGTGCGGAAGGGGCAATCGTTGCAGGGGCCGCCGCCGGCGCGCTGGGGAATGGGAATAATGGGAAGCAGGGGACTCAGGGGACTGACGGGAGCGGAGGCCTCGGGTGAGAGTGGTTTGCCGGCGGCATCATACGCGGGGACGAGGGTGGCATCGTCCTGATCAAAGGGCTGGCCTTTGAGGCGCTTCATGTAGGTGCTGCCGATGTGCTCCATGGCTTGCCGGTAGGACATGGGCTCGATTTCCTTGTTCAGGGCATTTTCCTCGCGGCCGTTGTAGCGGTCGAGGACTTCGGCGGTGGCCTTGATCGCGGACTTGGGGTCCGGTATGCGGCACAGCAAAAGGGCCACGCTGGCGGTGAGCTTGCCACTCAGGAGGGCCTGCTTGGCGAGGTCGGGCATGGTGAGCATTTTCACCCGGGCGCGCACGAAGGCGGCGGATTTGCCGATGCGGGCGGCGAGGGTATCCCACGTGTAGCGGGGCTGGCCGGCTTCGTCTTTCAACTCCAGCATCTGCTGGTAGTTGGCGGCCTCTTCGAGGACATGAATGCCCTCGCGTTGGAGATTCTCGATGGTGCGGATCTCCAGGGCATCGGTATCCGAACACTGCCGGACTTGACAGCGGATGCCGGGGAAATGCGCGATGGCGTCGCGGATGGGCTGCGGGATGTACGCGGCGGCGGGGTCGCAGGCGGTCCAGCGGCGCTCGCCGCAGACGATCCGGTACTTGCCCTTGGTGTGCGGGTGGGGGCGCACGACGAGGGATTGGACGATTCCCTGTGAGGCAATGGATTCGGCCAACTCGCGGATGGATTTTTCATCCATGCCGGAACGGCCTGCGCGATTGCCGGGGGCGGGTTCGAGGTCCCCGTGTTTCAAGTAAACATCGGGGGTGATGAGGGTGGGCGGCGAACTGCCGGCGACCACATCTTTGTCTTTTTCTTTTTTGGACATAAGTTCAGTGATGCGATTTAGTGACGAAGGACAGGTGATGCGTGACTGGTCAGGTCCGGCACACGCCGGGGGTCAGCACGCATCACGTGTCGCCCGGACACGTGACCAAGGGAGGAGTCCGGGGGCACAATGCCCCCGGATTGCGGAGTTGTCAACTTACAAAGAAAGAAAAGTTTGGGGGGACCGATGGGAAGCAGGGGAAGCAGGGGACGGATGGGACTATGGGCCGGAGGGGGCTAAGGGGACGGACTGGTGGCGGCGCTTTGCGCGAGGGTGGCGTCGCGGAGCATGGCTTGGGCGACGGCGATGGCGGCGACGGTCTCGGGGGCGAGGCTGTCCTCGTTCAGATCGGGGCAGGCCAGCACGCGTTGGAGCGCCCGAGCCAGCAGACCGAGGATGGGAATCTCGACTTCGAGGGTGTGCTCACACACATCCCAGGAGGTGAGTCCGTCGCCTTGATCGAGGAGCAGTTCTTCGAGGTCGTCGTAGTAGCCTGCTTTGAGCAGGGCGTCGAGGACTTCTTGGGTGACGCCGGCGGTGTAGTTATGCACGAGGTGCTCCAAGGCTTCGCGTTCGGTGGCAAAGGCGCCCCCGACGGTGCCGCACTTGGGGCCATCGAGGGAAAGGGAGTAGATGAGGATTTTGATTTTCATAAGGGGGAAACTGGCCGAGCGGATGCTCGGCGCTCCAATGAGGAAAGCCCGGCCGCGTCAATAACGCGTCCGGGCCAAAACCAATTGGATTATGGGTAGGTTAGTATTTCATGCAGGGCCTCCTTTCAGGTAAGTGGCCGCGCGCAAGATTGGGCGCGCGGAAAATGGGAAGAATGGGAAGCAGGGGAGTCAGGGACTACCAGCTTTGTCCGGCGTAGCTGGCCTCATCCATTTTGGCGGCGTTGAATTCGGCAGAGGCTTGGTCGGCATCGGCCCCGGTCAGCACGGTGCGCGACGCGGGATAGTAAAAGATGCGGTCGCCTTTTTTGATGGGGCGACCGTTGGCGTCGGTGGAGTTGAATTTGGCGGTGGTCCAGTAGGGGTCTCGGTTTTTCATAAAGTTATTCCAAGGGGATGAATTCGCTGGTGCATTGGGGGCATTCGACCACCAACGCGGATTCGTGGTAATACACGCCGGCGGTGGGGTTGCGATGGCTGTGGCAGTTGAATTCGGAAAAGACGTGGCCGCAACCGGGGCAGGTCCACTTGCGCCCGGGACAGGTTTCGAGGACCTGGCCACATTCCGAGGCGACGGACTGGATCGTGACTTGCGGGTTGTCGCGCTGGAAGGTGCGCCAGGTTTTTTCGAGCGACAAGCCACTGGTGATGGTGCGCGCGGAGCCGCCGGGGTGGGTATAGGCAACTTGGAAGTAGGGCATAACCTCAAATGTCAAGGCCCCCGCTTTGGGTAAAGATGATATGGTTGGGATACCACCGGAACCAGGGCTCTTCGGAAAAGGGTTGGCCGGCGCCGGAGCCGCCCGCGGGCCGCACGTGGATGGCGTAGGCGGCCAGGAATTCGTAGAGCTCGCGGATCTGGTCTTCGCTGACGGTGTCGGGCGATTCGGGGTCCATGGCGAGCTGGCCGGTGAAATGGATCACGGCCATCTGGGACCAGCTTTCGCGGTTGCCGGTGCGGTCGTGGGCGATGAGCTGAAATATGGGTTTGTTCATGGCTGGTAAAAGGTGATGGTGCCGGCGGTGCCGACGGGTTTGAAGTGGCGCTTGCGGAAATAGGGGGCGTCCGCGGGGCTGCCGAAAAATTTGGCGGCGGTGAGGCGCACGGTGGCGGACTGCGCCCAGGCCCGGGCGGCCCGCGCCCAGAGGCGTGCAGACGCCTGCACCACCACGGGGTTGTGGACGCCATAGACGCCGCGCAGGGTGCCGCGATTGCGGATGGCGCCGGCGACGGCGAGGAGGGTCTGGTCGGATTGGTTGCCGGCTTCGCCGATCAGGGCTTTCACGGCGTTCTGATCGGTGAGGGCGGGCGCGGCGTGCAGGGAGCCGGCGACGAGGAGACTGAGGACGGCCCGCCTCATTCGGGTCCGCCTCCGATTTCGATGGGCTCATCGTTTTCGGGAATGCCTCCGAGTTCGAGATAGGTGAGGTTGGTGCAGCACTCGTGGCAGATGCCATGGGTGAGGCGACGGCGGAACAGAAATTGGAGCGGGGCGCGCCGCATGATGCGCTGGCACCACGCGCATTGGCTGGTGGTGGTGAGCCGGAACCACCAGCGGGCGCAACCGTGTTTGAAGTACGATTGATACCATGTGAGTTTTTTCATAAAAGCGAGATTTTTTGGCGGATGGCGGCAAACAGGGAGGCGGCGCGTTCCGGGGGGACGGCGACCGGCGCGACCTTGTGGGGGGGGCGTTCGGTGGGCTGGACGGTCGGAGGGATCGAGGACGAGGACGAGGAGGAGCCCTGATGCCCGGGAGCGGGGATCCAGCGGCCGGGGTGGCCGCATTGGTGACACTGCGGGCCAAAGGCGGGCTCGTCGCAGGTGTCACACCAGTAGTGGCCCGAGCCGGTGGTTTTCATAGGCCGGGGCCGTAATGAAACCCGGTCTCGTCCTCATAGCCGACGGGGGCGACGCGGGCGACCAATGCCTGCAGGCGCTTCCAGTTGCGATGGCGGTCGGCGCGCCGACTGAAGCAGCGGCGCAGAATCCGGACCAGGTTGTTCGCGCGTGAGACCTTCATGGTGGCAAGGCTTAGGCTGGTTTTCATCTTTTTGCAAGTTAATTGTTTTGGAAACTGCAACCGATGGGAAGCAGGGGAAGCAGGGGAATGATGACGGGGCGGGCGGAGTCCCGCGCCTGGGCGATGGCGCCACGAGCGGGGGAGTGCGACGGTCCCGGCTATTCGACGATGCGGATGGTGACGGCCA
>Ga0265338_10010567_pt1 | contig 10798 bp, 9 predicted proteins | sample 42126metaG_FD_193579 | JGI IMG/M metagenome (GOLD analysis project Ga0265338, IMG submission 193579) | Rhizosphere microbial communities from Carex aquatilis grown in University of Washington, Seatle, WA, United States - 4-21-26 metaG | ecosystem: Host-associated > Plants > Roots > Rhizosphere >... | reverse complement strand
GGAACCACCACGATAAGTGAGGGGACGGACATATCGCCCATCGCAAAGCGTGGTCAGAAACGTGCTGATCTGCCCTCGGATACTTTGCGCGTGCTCACGTGCACGACGGCACGAGCTCACCCGAGCCGATTGAAGGGTCGAACACGCGAGCGCGGAGCAAGGGAGGAAGAATCCCCCGTCGAGAGATAATGATCCAGGGCATTTGCCGTCCTTTAAGTCCGTCGAGATTACTTTGGGACGACTTGGGAGTACCGTCACGTTGCCCTCCAGAGTACCGATTGCAGCCGAAGTCAATTCGCCCCTACCTACAGTCGTCTGTATCCGTCGCCACATCCCACAATCATCGCGGTATCCTCGTAACACCTACTGCTATAGTACAAGTCGCTAATACGGCTTCGGGAATATGACCCTGAAGTCAGGCAGCAGGGTCTCGGGCAATGCGCTGAGCGCGACAGCGCCCGCGGGCGCGAAGACGCCGAACCTGATACCCGCTCGACACCAACATGGCGGTTCTCGACGAGCAAGGCGACAGAAGGAGAGGCGCAAACGCAGGCTTGCGGAGCTACCCGGCAGCCTGCGACGAAGCTGCGGTGCTGGCCTTCCACGCCAAGCAACCGTGCGCGGCGAAGCGGCCGCTCCGCGCGTGCGAACGGTGCAGCAGGCTTCACGCTCCTCGTCGCAAACTGTGCATCGACGCCTTGGCGGTACATGCCCGCTTCTCGCCTCGTGCGCACAGCCAAAGCGAGCTGTCTGGCTTCCTCATTCACGGATGCAGCGAGATTTTGTAAGATGGCTCGCGCGCCAACACCAATAGTCATCCTCTGAATGACCCGTGGCGATATCACGCGCCGCTTTTTCGAATGGCAGCGGCGTGTATTGATCGGCCGCGGAGTACGGGCGCCCGAGGGCGTACCCTTATGGATATCTAGCACTGCCATATTGATTCATCATGTCCAACCGGAATTCCCCGACGACGTAATTCACTGATCAAGGCGTCATCGGAAGCGCATCGAATCAAAGCGTCGTGTCGGTGTGGAGCATCCGGCCATCCGCCCACAAGCTGCGATAACTCTTCCAATGTCCTGGTCCCGCAGTTCTTTCGATGTTCAAAGAAGTGCCACCCCAGGCCACGAAGCTCATCCAGCGACCGGCAACCGGCTGCTGCCGCAGCGGTAGCGGCACGGACGCTCAGGCCATATCCACGCCAGTATCCGAAATAGGCGAGCTCGCCCCGCCTTCTGGTCGGGCTGCTGCTCCTTCTCGTCATGATTTTGAGCCTCATCGCCCAGCGCCCCGCTTGCGTAGATCGCCTAAGAAGGACAACAAAAGAATCTTCCCAGCGGAGATGCGTTGTATCGCTCGCAAAGAAGCCATTTGGACAACAACACCGAAATCAAGGCACGGCAACGTCGCATGGCCCAGTCCCGTTTTCGGCGTCCCCTCGGTCCAGCCCACCGGCGGCTTACTTGAAGCGTTGTTAGCGTCCGGCATAGCCTCAAATGCTGCGTGCCGGAGCAACGCTGCATGGCAGGGGCCAGGGGAGTCACACTCCAGGTGTATCAATGGGCCGATGATGGTTGGTTCGCTGTGAGGCGCCGATTCGGGGCGTAACAGTTCGCTCACAGACCTAACTGTCACCGCTGGGGTCGATTGTGCCCCAAGCGAGAATACTTGTCGGCAATCTCGTCCAACCCGTTCGCTCTGATAGATGTGCATCGGGGAACCTTCGTTCTGAGACAGCGTGTGCACCTTCTATCGGCACTTTTAGAAAAACACCGGCGCCGGAATCAGCTCACATAATCGTGCTAGTTTCCATCCGTGAATTGCATGCTGCGAACGAATCCTCGATATGCTAGGCATTTTTCAACTGCTTAATGCGAGATTGACGAGCCGCTTGCTAATCGAGGAGAATTCGTAACCATCACGGGACCTCCGGTTACACCCACGACAAGAGCTCGGACATCAAGGCAACTTTGGTCGTGTCAGGGTCCGATTTCAGTGCAAATGGAGAAGGTTCAGCTAACGGAAGTTTAATCGGCCGCTTTCGCAACGTTAGCGGTGGGCCGGCTACGTCACATTTTTGCGGTTGTGGTGCGCAGGTCCTCGGGTACAGCAGACGTCGGCGGATCGTACCGGCATGGCCAATGATTCCTGCGCTGCCCGAGCGATCAATTCCCATGAACGTCGGACCCTGATTTGTGAATCAAATCCCATGCAGTGACCGCTGGAGCCGCATTCAGCTTCGGTTATGCGATGCGGCGTCGCTATGATAATGTGGGTCGGTTGCTCTGCCCCGGATGTGCTATGGAGTCGCTCATGATGACATCCGACAGCCGCACCAGTGCGGCGCTCACATCCCTCGAGCGCGAGTACATCCGCCGGGAGCTCGACTCGTTCTTCAGCACATTGCCTTCCGTAGCGGAAGGCTTTCAGCTGAGGACTTGGCGAGGGGGTCCGCATAAGGGCCAACCTAAGCTCTCGCCGGCGGCCAAGAGCCTGCTCGACCGCGGTCTGATGTACCTTGATGCATCGCCCCACATTCCCCGACTGTTCTTTACCGATGCGGGGACTGTCGCTCTGCGACAGATGATGGCCGATAGCCGCCTCGCAGATCCCGTAAAATTCGCCCACGTCCGACGGGAGCTCGGCATTGACCCAGGCCTCGCGAGCAACGCCGCCGAGAGACATCCCGCGTTGACGCCTTCCCGATGTGCGACGGTCCCACCAGATCCATGACCCCTTACGATTGATGTGCTGGGGCAGCAGCACGATGCATCGGCTCGGCCCTCGATTTGCATTATGGCGGACCCAGTGATGTCTCCGATCGGTCCTTGGCCAAACCCTCTCGGCACCGCCGGCTAGCGCTGGGAGGAAGTCGACGATGTGTCACGCTGAACTCGCAGAGTTGGCGACCGAAACCAGCGTCGGTGCGCCCAAGTGGATGTTCACCACCGAGCGCGCACGCAACAAGCTGGCTTGCACCTATCGCGATACCACCAAACAGTCATAATCTTTGTGCCGAGATACTAGACAGCGAACATGTCCGACCACGACAAACTCTACCACCGCTTGTTCGCCCATCCCGGCATGGTGGCTCAACTGCTCCGCGAATTCGTCTCCGGTCCCTGGCTTGACGACCTCGATCTCGACGGAATGGAGCGCCTGAACGCCAAGTTCCACGCCGAGACCAGCGAGCGGCGCGAGGGCGATATGATCTGGCGCATCCCGCGGCGGGGCGGCGGCGATACGTACCTGGTGCTGCTGCTTGAGTTCCAATCTACCCCCGACCATTGGATGGCGCTCCGCGCGCTGGTCTACGCTGGTCTGCTGTGGCAGCACTTGGTGGCCGAAAAGCGGCTGCCGCTCGATGGCAGGCTGCCGCCGATCTTGCCGGTCGTCCTGTACAACGGCGACCGGCGCTGGGTGGCACCGCTGGCGCTGGACGAACTCGTCGGCCTGCCCGAGAAGTCGCCGCTGTGGCGCTGGCAACCGCACATGCGCTATCATATGGTCGATGAGGGCGCCTTCGGTGACCAAGACTTGGCCGGGCGTGATACACTCCCGGCGCTGCTGTTTCGGCTGGAGAGCTTTCCTGATCCCGAGCAAGTCGTGGGCTTGGCGGATGCGCTGGTGGCATGGTTCGTACGTCATCCTGGGTTCGAAGGGCTGCGGTCTATCTTCGCCGAAATGCTGGGGAGCCTGATGGGGCCGCTTGCCCCTGGCATTGCGGTCCCAGAGGAGTTATTGGAGGTGCGGAATATGCTGGCGACGCGGGCCGAGACCTGGAAGCAGCAGTGGTTGCAAGAGGGCCGTCAGGAGGGTCGTCAAGAAGGCGAGGCGGCCCTGCTGGGGCGCCTGCTGGAGCGCCGGTTCGGCGTTTTGCCCGGCTGGGCTAGAGATCGCATCGCCACCGCCGACACCGCAGCGTTGGAGGAATGGGGTCTGCGCGTCCTTGATGCTAAAAGCCTGGACGACGTCTTGGGCTAAAGTCAGGTCGTAACCGCGATCGCCCCCGTCATACACGCCCGTTGACTTCAGGTGTTGCAAAGCAGCCGCAGCGCATGGATGCGCACTGAGCGAGTGAGGGCGACTGCGCCGCGATGGGGCACCAATCGCGGCAGTTGGTGGGTTCCATTGTCAAAGGTCGAGCTTGCCGGAAGAGCTTGCTGTTCCGAGCTTGGCGCGCCGCACATAGCTGCGCAAGGTGGTCAGGGTTCCGATGCCTTGTGTGGCCCATGATCCACCGTTCCGATACGCTGTGGTGATGAAGCCAGCCCGCATCCCGTGCGGCGCCACTGGCTCGAGGAGAATTCCCTTGATGCCCGTCGCGGCGGCCCGGCGGGTCAGGATATGACGGACGGCATCCGGGTGGATGCGTCGCGTGCCGACCGTGGCCCATCGCGAGACTCGGCGGAAGATCGGCCCATCAGTGACCTTGGCGGCACGCAGCCAAGCGTGCAGTGCCTCGACCGGGCAGATTTCCGTCTGGCTCCCGCCGGTGACACCGACCTCGGATCCTTCACCGGCCGCATCGGTCTTGGAGCGGGGATCATCAGCCGAAGACTGGTCAGCGTCGGCCTGATATGGGCCGCCTCAAGGCCGACAAGCTCGGAGCGTCGCAACCACCCGGCGAAACCGATCAGAATGAGGGCGCGATCCCGAAATCCCGCCAAATCATCGCTGCTGATACACCCTTCGCTCAGCCGCCTGATCTCGGGCGTGGTCAGAGCGGTGGAGCGCCGGGCCAGCTCGCCACGGGTGCGCGCGATGCCGCACAGCGTCTCGCGGATCGCCGGATGCAGTGTGTCCGCGGGCTGCTTGGCGATCCGTATGCCCGCGCGATGGCCGCGATCCGGCGACGGAGTCTCTGCACCGCGTAACCGAGACCGGCAGCGGCCAGGCAGGCATCGACCGTTTCCGGACCGGCGGGCATAAGCTGAAAGTCGTGCGCTTCGCGCCACGCCCTGAAATGCGCGACATCAGCGGCATTGGCTCGCAGGGCCGCTGACGCATCCGGGGCGGCCTGGTAGGCCTCGGATTTCGCAACTATCGGACAAGTGGAACCACAGAGCAGCGCCCGGCCGGACGACGCGGCCATGTTGCACCCATCTGATATTGTGCAGAAATTTTCTTATATTTAACGTAAGATATCTTGGACTAACCCGCTTCGCGGGAATTTTGCGGTCCGGCCTACGGTTCCCTAACCTGGTCGGATCCGTTTGCTGCAAGCATCCGACACCCGCCCTCGCCTGACCACTGAACTGCGAGACGATGCGTCGGCGCCATGTGGCGCTGTTCGTCTCACAGAGGAGCTGGTCATGACCCCACTTCGCCGACGCATGATCGAGGACATGCAGATCCGGAACCTCGCCCCTCGGACTCAGGTCTGCTACGTCGAACAGGTCGACAGGTTCGCTCGTCATTTTTGCAAATCACCGGAACTGCTCGGGCCAGCCGAGATCAGGGCCTGGCAGATCTACCTGGCGCGGGATAAGCGCCTGGCAGCCAGTTCGATCTCTGTCGCGGTGGCGGCTCTTCGGTTCCTTTATACCGTCACACTTCGCCGCGATTGGAGCGTCAAGGATGACATTCCCACCTGCCGGCAGCCGTATCAGCTTCCCGAAGTGCTGAGCCAAGCGGAGGTCGCCGCATTCCTGGACGCGATGAAAACCTTGAAGCAGCGCGTGATCCTGACCGTCTGCTACGCGGCCGGGTTACGCGTTTCCGAGGCGGTCCGATTGAAGCCGACCGCGATCGACAGCCAGCGCATGGTCATTCGTGTGGAGGCTGGCAAAGGGGGGAAAGACCGTTACGTGATGCTGTCGCCCCGGCTCTTGGACATGCTCCGTGACTACTGGAAACGTACACGCCCGGGAGAGTGGTTATTTCCCGGCGACCGGCCAGGGGAGCCGATCACGAGGTTTGCCGTCGAGCACGCGTGTCGGGAAGCTCGTGAGCGATCCGGCACCACGCGGCCAGTCACGCCGCATTCTCTGCGCCATGCGTTCGCGGTTCACCTGCTGGAGGCGGGAACCGATCTGCGCACCATTCAGCTCCTGCTTGGTCACCGTAGCCTCGCTACCACGGCGCGGTATCTGCGCATCGCCACCAGCAAGGTCTGCGCCACCACCAGTCCACTGGACGCGTTGCAAGTGATCACGCCGGTCGCGCCAGACCTCGTGCCTGCCTGACGGCGTGGCTGTGTCCCGCGAGGGGCTGGAAGTGGCGGATGTCTTCCGCCACTTCGGCTCGGCTTTCCGTGATCGGCATGGCACGTCGCTGTCGGTCGCGCGGCGGCGTGCCATGACTGCTATCGAGATTTGCCGCACCGCCGCTCTCGGCGGGCATGTTGAGCGCTGCGGTGATTGCGGCCATCAACGGATCTGTTACAGCTCGTGCCGCAATCGCAACTGCCCCAAGTGCCAAGGTCTGGCGCGGGCGCAATGGCTCGAGGACCGGCAGGCGGAACTACTCGACGTGCCCTATTTCCACGTCGTGTTCACCGTGCCGGATCCGATCGCCACCATCGCATTCCAGAACCAGACCGTGGTCTACGATATCCTGTTCCGTGCGGCAGCGGAGACTTTGCGTATCATCGCGGCTGATCCGGAGCATCTGGGCGCAGAGATCGGTTTCTTCGGTGTGTTGCACACCTGGGGACAGACTCTCATGCACCACCCGCACATCCACTTTCTGGTCCCTGGTGGCGGGATTGCACCAGACGGGCAAAGCTGGATCGCCTGTCGGCCGGGCTTCTTCCTGCCAGTCCCGGTGTTGTCACGCGTGTTCCGAGGGTTGTTCCTGCATGACCTGGAGAAGGCATTCGCCGCCGGGGAGCTGAACTTCTTCTCGGCGCACCGTCACCTGCACGAGCCGGCGGCGTTCCGGCGTTACCTGGCGCCGGCCTGGAACGCCGATTGGGTGGTCTATGCGAAGCGGCCCTTTGCCGGACCAGCACAGGTCCTCGACTATGTCGGGCGATATACCCACCGTGTTGCCATCTCCAACAACCGCCTGGTGTCCATCGACGACGGCAAGGTCCGCTTCCGCTGGAAGGATTACAGGGACGACAACCGCCAGAAGACGATGACCCTGGACGGCGAGGAGTTCATCCGCCGCTTCCTGATCCATGTGCTACCCGACGGGTTCCACCGCATCCGATACTACGGCTTCCTCGGCAACTGCCATCGTGCGCGGAAGCTGGCGCACTGTCGGGAACTGCTGGCGATGGCACCGGCCGCACCAGATGATCCGCCCGCCGATTATCGCGATCGCTATGAGGTGCTGACCGGACGATCCTTGCGGGCGTGCCCGCACTGCCACACCGGCATCATGGTGGTGGTCGGCTGCGTTACGAGACCAACCGTCTGCCAGCCGGCGCCGGACACATCATGACGCCGGATCGCCGACCCGACTGCGTTGAGTTGAACCGCCCGCCAGATCGGGATGGGGATGCTATGGCCACAAGTGCGGCAAACGTGTCCCCGAGCGCGCTTGAGCACGGGTCAAATGGCCGGACCCGGTCTACTCCAGTCGTCCGCAGCCTTGGCTGGCGCGGCCAATGGCACCAAACCGTCACTTCGAATGCCCCGATGGCGCTCCGGCGAAGGTGCCGGCCGCATTCAACGCCCATAGCCCCGGCGGCGGGGGGAGCGGCTTAGTCCAACCCGTTTTTCGCTCACCGGCGCGGCCCCCAGCTTGGGTGCCCTTCGGGAACGCTCGTGCGCCGCGCCGCCAAGCGAAAAACGCTCTACGTTCAAGCGAAAAACGCTCTACGTTATGTTACACTAATGGCATGCCCGAGACCAACCCCGGATGTCATCTTGAACATTAAGTGGCGTAGGTTTTTGCCCGCTATCTGGCGCAAGCCAGCCCAGGGGGTCTCAGTCGGCTGTCCGGCAAACGACCGATGAGCGGCCACCCCTCTGAGTGTCCGGAAGCCCTGGTTCCGGCGAGAATCCGGACAGGATGAATGACGGACGGGAAACCGGACGCTCGCCGGCGGGCTGCCACACGCGGCGGCGAGGCAACGGCGAGCTGGCCGGTCCTGCCGTTGACTGCGCCAAATAATCGGCAAAAACCTACGCCACTTAATCATCCAAATGACAGGCAGCGGCCATCGATCCTTCCCTGGCTCGCATACATCATGTCCGTTGACGTAGGACGTTTTGTCACTATGATGGAGACATGATGACCGGGAACGCGTTTGGGCAATATCTGCAGCGGCTGGGGCTGTCACCTGGCGAGGCCGCGCAACTTCTGAGCGTGACGCCGCGCACGGTCCGGCGTTGGCTGGATGGCGAAGAAGTTTCTGGTCCTGCTGAACAGGCAATCCGGGCGTGGATACGGCTGCATGACCGGCATTTGCCGTGGCGGCCAGACAGCGCCTCGATCATCGAAAACGATCAGGACCAGATCGCTCGGCACCGAGCGCACTCGATTAACCTCGATGACCTTCTTGCTCGTGTGGAAGCACGGGGTGGTGCGCGCTTGCCCTGGACGGTCGATTGGGATCGCGGGCAAGCCACGCTCGGGCCGATGGAAGTGTCATTCTACAAGCTGCTCAATGGCGGCTTCTCGTTGGGCACTTACAGGCGCAAGGACGGTGATCCCGACATCGAACGAGACCGGGAAATCATCGAGGACGCTGCCTTTTGCATCGCGCAGGCGTTGAAAAAGAAAAACCCGGACTTTGGGCCGGTGACGTTGTTCGTGCATGACGGACCTGCAATGGGTCGTGTCGCACAGCAAAGAATAGAAAAATTCCCGACAGCGAACGCAGCGATCCTGCGGGTGTGCAACGCGATCGGCTCACCGGGTTTCCACGATCCGTTCATCACCACGGACAGCCCGACCGAGCTTCTATGGGATGCGCAGGAACTGCGTCGGGAATGCGAGCGACGCACTCTGGCGCCGCCCGCGCTCTCGGCACTCGCCGCATACGTGCAGGCGAATTCCGCGATGTTCGTTCGCCACGGCCCTCGCATGCTCACGCCAACGGAGACCGCCCAGCGGCAGCAGCGCATCGAGGCGTTGGCCGGCGAGCTCAAGAAGCTTGCTGCCAAGGCGGGCAACGGGCTCGTCGAATATCCGGAATTCGAAACCGTCCTCGGCGCGCTCCATGCGGCCGGATTTTTTCCGGAAGGCAACCTTGTGTCGGCAGTTGCGCATGCGCTGATCCGCCCATGATAACGATCTCGCCACAAACCATCGATGCGCTGGCGCTCGTCATTTCCGGCGGCAGCGGAAATGATCCGACACCGCCGATCGGGCTGTATCGATCCGGGCCGAAGCTCGAAAGCTTCATGCGGAGTTGCGGCGTGATGATGAGCGTCGGTTCGGGTTCGCGCGTGCCAACCTTGGTTGCGGCCATCATTCAGACCGTGAACGACGGCAACGTCGATGTACTCAAAACGATCATCGAGCGGGCCGCCGATCCGCGCGACTTCGTTCAGGAACCCGAGAAACTGGAAAAGGTGCTTGGGCATCTCAACAGCTACCTGATGCACGACGGGTATGAGCTGCAACGACAGGGTAGCAACTCCCGCCTGGCGAAACGGGGAACGTCGGCGCCGGCAATCTCCGCTCTCTCCGCGACGGTCGCCACGATCGACTTTGACACCGTGCAGCGCGATCTCGATCGCGCGCTGGCCAGCGCAGAAACAGATCCGGAAGATGCAGTCACCGCTGCCTGCTCGGTAATCGAGAGCGTCTGCCGTTCTGCGCTTGGCGAGCTGGGACTGCCCCTCCCCGCGCAACTAGACGTGCAAGGACTGTATAAGGCCGTCCGCGAACCGCTCGGTCTGTCCCCCGGCAAGGAGGATGTCTCGCCGGAGATCGCCGGCGATGTGAGGGCGATCCTCGGCGGCTTGAACGCTGCGGTGCAGGGGATCGGAGCGCTGAGAACGCATGCCGGTGATGCACACGGCCGCGGGCGTGGATTCCGCCGCCTTGATAGTCGGATTGCCCGTCTGGCGATTCACGCGGCGAGCGGTATTGCGCTCTTCGTCATCGAGACCTGGCAGAAGAAGTTTCCCGCGAAGCCTCTGCATGCGCACTCTCGATAAAATCTATTGGACTAAACCGCTTCGCGGTAGTTCTTTGATACGGTCTACATATTCTCGATTTGAGAGGGTCGTTTGGTAGCAACGACCGACCACCTCTTCCTAGCCTGACGACTCCATCGCGGCACGATGCGGCGGCGCCATGTGGCGCTGTCCGTCTCACAGGAGTTGTCGATGAGCCCACTTCGCCGCCGTATGGTTGAGGATATGCAAATCCGTAACCTGACCCTGAACACGCAGCGCGTGTATGTTGAGCAGGTCGTTCGGTTCGCCCGCCACTTTCGCAAATCACCGGACCATCTCGGGCCCGCCGAGATCAGGACCTACCTGCTCTACCTGGCCAACGACAGGCGTCTCGCGGCCAGTTCGATCATTGTCACAGTCTCCGCCCTGCGGTTCTTCTACACCGTCACCCTCAAGCGTCCCTGGGTTGTCGAGGACGACATCCCTGCTGGCAAGCAAGCAAAGAAGCTGCCCGTCGTGCTGAGCCAGGACGAGGTGGCGCGCTTCCTGGCTGCGGTCGAGAATCTGAAGCACCGTGTGATTCTGACCGTCTGTTACGCAACTGGCCTGCGGATCTCCGAAGCCGTCCGGCTCACGCCCAGCGCCAGCGATAGCAAACGCATGGTCATCCGGGTCGAGCAGGGCAAGGGCCGCAAGGACCGCTATGTGATGCTACCGCCCAGACTTCTCGATATTCTGAGGGACTATTGGCAGCGTACCCATCCCGGAGC
>Ga0265338_10010565_pt1 | contig 10799 bp, 8 predicted proteins | sample 42126metaG_FD_193579 | JGI IMG/M metagenome (GOLD analysis project Ga0265338, IMG submission 193579) | Rhizosphere microbial communities from Carex aquatilis grown in University of Washington, Seatle, WA, United States - 4-21-26 metaG | ecosystem: Host-associated > Plants > Roots > Rhizosphere >... | reverse complement strand
ACGCGCACCGCGCATTTCGGCATTTACAGTTGCGGCGCGCCCCGGGAAATTTACCGGCTCGCGGCGCGGTTGGAACAGTTTAGCGAAGCCTACACCCTGCTGGCCGGGGCGCAGGCGGCCGCCTCGCCGCCGATTGTCGTGCTGGCATTCCCCGATCAGGAATCGATGAAGCCGTTCCTGCCGCCTTACCGGAACCAACCCGTCAATTTGTCGGGCTTGTTCATGCGCGGCAGCGACGAAAACCTGATCGTGCTCGCTCTGCCGGGACCCGATTCCGCCTTCACTGGAATGGAGGTCATCTTCCACGAATACGCGCATCTGTTGTTCCGTCACAACGATCCGATCTGGCCGCTCTGGCTCAAGGAAGGAATGGCTGAGATTTATGCCACTTTTGAGACGGACGGTCACCATGCCGTCATCGCCAGGCCGGTGGCGCCTTTCCTGCGCTTGCTGGCGCGGCAACCCCTCCTGCCGCTGGCCGAGCTGTTTGCCGTCACCCAGGAATCGCCGCAATACAACGAGCGCGAGCGCCAGGGGATTTTCTACGCCGAATCCTGGTTGCTGACGCATTTCCTGATGGCGGGCGACGTCCCCGGGTATACCGCGCATTTCGGGCAGTTCACGCGACTGCTCCGCGAGGGCCGGCTTCCGGTGCCGGCATTCACCAATGCGTTGCAGACCCCTTTGCCGGTGATGGAAATGCAGTTGCGCCGCTACCTCGATCGCGGCCGATTTGCCTCGATCCCATTGGTGTTGCCGACGAATGTTTCGTCCCCAAAAACCCTGGCCACCCGCGCCCTCACGCCGGTTGAAATCGACGTCCGTTTGGGCGAGGAACTTCTGCGGATCGACCGCCTGGATGCCGCCGAATCGTATTTTGCGCGGGCGCAAAGACTCGCGCCTGCAAGTCCGCTGCCCTATGAAGGGTTGGGTCTTCTTGCCGCCCGGCGCGAGCAGCATGGCGAGGCCTTGCGCTGCCTGAACGAGGCGTTACGGCGCGGCTCGATCAGCTTCCTGGCTGATTACATCTATGCCCGCGAAAAATATCGGCTCACCGCCGATGCCGAGGGTCGGTACACCCCGTTGCCGAAGACGGCGGCGGCGGAGATTCGCGGCGCGCTTGCGAAATCGCTCTTACTGATGCCGGATTTTGGGCCGGCGCATGAATTATTGGGCTTTTTCGAGATGGTCCAGGGAGAGGATCTGGCGGCGGCGGAGCAACACCTGCAACGGGCCATCGCGCTCGAGCCAGAAAACTCGTCGTACTTCCTTTCGCTGGCGCAGGCTCAACTGAGGAAGAAAGATCCGCAGGCGGCCCGCCACACATTGGAGCCGCTGCTTCTGCCCAACGCGGATGCGAAACTCCGCAAACATGCCCAGGAATTAATCCGGGAAAGCGACCGGGATCATCCGGCCCATTGATGCGCGGGACAGCGGGACCGGCGAAACAGGGCGAGTCGGGAAAAATCCGCCATGGCCAACAAACCTACTGCCAAAAATTGTGGAACCTTTCACAGTTTTGGTGCATCTTACTCCTTGGGTATATTCAGCCGTGAACCACAACCGCACTTGGAACCTGTTCTGGGCGTCTCGCACCGCGGCGAGAACGGGATTTCCTGTCAATTCTTACGGAGGTGTTATGCGCAGACTCGCAGCCGGTTTTTCATTGTTCGCCATCCTCTTTTCCAGCGCTCCAGCGCGCGCCACGCCCCTCTTCGCGACGTTCTATACCTTGACGCCGGGAGAGGGGATTGCGCAAGGCGGGAGCTACAATTACTTCGATGACACCGGGTCCCAATTGATCGACGGGGTGTATGGTGCGAATGACTTTTCGGCCGACCTTGGGAACGGCAATGCCTATGAATGGGTCGGGTGGAAAACGGCAAATCCCGTGATGACCTTCACTTTTTCAAGTCCGGTGATCATCAACCAGGTCGGCATCGATTTCAATCGGAACGAGGGTGCCGCCGGCATTTATCTGCCCCCAACCGTGACGATAGCGGGCACGGATTTCCCGGTGGACCCCAATGCGATTCCGGATGCCACCCGCGGAACACTGTTCTTTGCGGGTTCCTGGTCTGGACCAACCCTGACGCTGACTCTGACCGACAACGACCCAACCCGCTGGCTTTTCGTCGATGAAGTCACTTTCGACGGGGTCGTGGTGCCGGAACCATCGGCGCGGGCGCTGTTGGCCGGCGCTTTGGGCTTGTTGGCGCTTCGCCGCGCCCTGCCGGTTCGCGTGTTCTCCCGTTTCTTTCCGGCAAGAATCCACAAGAATTCTCTTGCCAGCGTCGCGTGAGCGGCGTAAGAACCAAATGTTCTTTGAAATGGGCGAACGTGAGTTCGCCTGCCATCGCAATCCAATGTCAGGGAACCCCGTGAAAATCGGGGACGGTTGCGCCACTGTAACGGGCTACAAACTCTCATCAGCCACTGTCTCGCATCGGCGGGTCGGGAAGGCGGGAGCGAGGCCAGGCCCGGAGTCAGGATACCGGTTTGATTGTGCTCGTCAGGTCCCGCATCAGCGGGGCCAACTTCTCCGTCAAAGAGAAGGATGAGGCCAGCCCGTTCCGCGGATGCGGAATGGGATTCGTCGAGTGCCTTCATTCTCCGTTTTGCCGGGGTCTGAAGGTTTTCTGCTTTTCAGGTCTCGCGCTGGTCTCTCAACCCTCAACCCGTTCCACGGATTTGTGGAACAATCTTGAAAGATCAGTGCATGAAAAAAATTCGTTTGCTGGCGTTTGCCGGCTTGCTCGCATCCTTTGTTTCCACCCCTGCGCACGCGCAATTTGCGGACTCAGTGGTTTCCTACACACCCGGCAGCGGGGCGTTGCGCACAAACCCAAACGCGGCGCTCGGCGCGCCGACGACGTTCATCGGCTATCAGAATGCCGATCCTTTCAATCCGCCTTACCTGCCCGGCGACATCGTCGGATTGGGGACGAATGGTTCCCTGACGCTGCAGTTCAACACGCCGATCCAGCACAATGCCGCGAATCCCTACGGCCTGGACTTCATCATCTTCGGGCATGCCGGTTTCAATGAAAACTTCAGTGACGGCACCACCGACGGCACTTTGTTTACCGGCGGCACCAGCAACATGCGCGTCTCCGTGAGCGCCGACGGCATCACGTTTTACACGTTGAATCCCGCGCTGACACCCGCGGTGGATGGTCTGTTTCCCCCCGACGCCGGCGGCAATCCGTTTCTTCCCGTGAATCCCGCCCTGACGGCGGCGGATTTCGCCGGCAAAGATCTCGCCGGGATACAGGCGCTTTACGGCGGGTCGGCTGGAGGCGCCGGTTTTGACCTTGCCTGGGCCATCGACGGAAGCAATCAGAGTGTCGTGTTGTCTTCCGTCAGGTTTGTGCGTTTGGATGACTTGAGTGGCGTGGGCTATATCGACGCCATCAGTGTTGTGCCGGAGCCATCGGTTGGCGTGTTGGCGCTGTTATCAGGCGCGGGCATGCTGGCCAGGGCGCGACGCAACAAGGCTTGACCGCCATGCGCTGGCTCTCTGTGCTGTTGACCGGTTGGGTTGCTGCTTCATCGTTGGAAGCGGCAACCCTCACCGAAAACTTTTCCGCGGATCCGCTGCAGGACGGATGGCAAATTTTCGGCAACACCAACCTGTTCCAATGGGACGCCACAAATCACGAGCTCGCAGTCACGTGGGACTCATCCCAACCCAACAGTTTCTTTTATCGTCCGCTCGGCACGATTCTGGGGCGCGACGATGACTTCAGCCTCGCGTTTGATCTGCAGTTGAACGACGTCACCACGACTGGTTTTGGCTTCGAGATCGCGGTCAGCCTCCTCGGCTTCGCCGACGCCACCCGCACCAACTTCAACCGCGGCATCGGCCAGGGTTTTCCGTCAAGCCCGCGGAACGTGGCGGAGGTCGATTACTTTACGTCTCTGACCGACGGCACGATTTCGCCGACGATGATTTCGAGCAACGGCCAGTTCCGAACCGTGTTCGACTTCCCGCTCGAACTGACCAACGGCGTTTGGTACCACATCGCCATGGCCTACACCGCGAGCAACCAGACGCTTTCGACGGTGATCACCTGCGGGAACAACCAATCCTACCCGGCCATCGACAGCGTCCTGCTCGATGCGGCCTTCACCGACTTCCGCCTTGATACGGTGGCGGTCAGCAGTTACAACGGCGCCGCCGATCCCCTGGACTCAACCCTCGCCCGCGGTGTCGTGGATAATCTCGCCGTCACGCTGCCGCCGCCGCCGATCCAGAATCTGACCGGGGCATTCAGCAACGGCATCTGGCAGGCGCAGTTTCTCAGCCGCAGCAACTGGTGGTACGAGCTGGAACGCACGGTGAATTTGCAGTCCTGGACCAATCTGGCAACAGCCTCCGGAAATGCCACCAACCTGTTCCTGCCGGACGCGAATCCGCCGCCCGCCAGGGCGTTTTACCGCGTGCGAGCCAACCGGCCATGAAGACCGGCGTCAAAGATCGGGGGTTGAGGATTGAGCGTGACCGAATCGGCACCAGGCCCGGCGCCGGCGCTCGACCGCCCGCTTTCACGCTGCTGGAGCTGCTCCTGGTCATCGCGATTATCGGGATCCTGGCCGCGCTGCTCCTGCCGACGCTGGCGCAGAGCAAAGCCTCGGCCAAGCGCATCGAGTGCGCCAGCAACCTGCGTCAGATGGGCATCGCCACACAAATGTATTGGGACGAACATGGCGGCGAATGTTTTCCTTATATTTTCGGTTCCACGAACGTCGGGCAGATTTACTGGTTCGGCTGGCTTGCGCCGGCCTCGCTCGGGGAGGGCAACCGCCCCTTTGACGTGACCCGGAGCGCGTTGTATCCCTACCTGGCGGGCAGCACGGTGCGGCTTTGTCCATCGCTGAATTATGCGATGACGCAATTCAAACTCAAGGCCACCGGCGCGGCCTATGGTTATGGCTACAACCTTTATCTTTCTGCCACACCTCAGCCGGTGAAGATTTCAAGCGTCCGGCACGCGACGGAAACGCTGCTGTTCGCGGATGCGGCGCAAGTGAACACGTTTCTGGCGCCAGCATCGCCATCAAACCCGATGTTGGAAGAATTCTATTATGTGGACAACTCCGTCAGTCCGCCGAACGGCCATTTCCGGCATGCACGGAAGGCCAATGTGATATTCTGCGACGGCCATGTGGCAACGGAGCGCATGGTGGCCGGCTCCGGTGATGCCAATCTGCCGAATCAGTTCGTGGGGCGGTTCCGGCCGGAAATCCTTCTCGTCCCGTAACCGGAACAACTCAGAACTCTTCCCCTTTTAACTGCTCCGATACGGCTTAGCTGCCGGCGTCAGGCGGCTCTTTTTCGTTGTGGAACCCGGCTCTCGGGCATCGGCTGTGGCCGGCCATTGCGTTCCTCGAGGGACCCAATGACAGGTTGGGGGATCCATCGCTCGATGTCCCGGAGTGGAATCGGTTCGTTGCGGGCGTCGGGATGGATCCGGCCATCCCACAGCCGCCGCAACGCCCGGAGATACTCGCGGCATTCGGTTTCGAACCGGAATCCGGCGATGACGCGGTTGCGCAAGGACAGCCGCCATTTGTCCCGGTTCCGATGCTGGAAAATCCGGCGTCCCTGGAAATCGTGCTGGCACATGGTTCGTTCCAACGAATGAATCGGCTTCGGAACCAGGGCATAGGGTTTCCGCAGCTTTCGAAACGCGAGGCGGAAGGTTTCCTTGTCACCATGAAAATAGCGGTAATAGAAATCCGAGTTTTCATTGAACCACAGGGTCAGGCACAACGCCCGCCAGCACCGCTGTTTGTCCACGACAATCTGGCCCGTCTCGAATTCCAATTCCTCCGGCTGGCGCACCCCGCAACTCCGCCAGACCGCCTCCGCCTTCTTGCTGATGCCGCGGTCGTAATCGGGCCAGAACACCGCGCCGGTCCTCTGGAATTGCCGTGTGCCAAACAGAAACTCGGGATCGACCACCGGCACGTTGTCGGCGTCCAGAAGCAACACCTCCCGGAACGGCGAATGCAAAATGGCGTAGGGTTTCAGTTCCCATCCCTTCAAAATACGGGCCGGGAATTTTTTTCGCAGCTTGCAGGCATCGATTGTCTCCACCCCCACCGCGGCCAGCAGGGCTTGCATCCGGTCGTCCAGTTCCCTTTTTCCAAGATGCCAGACCTGGATGGGCAACCGGCAATGCAGGCGCCTCAACATGTGGATACAAACCCAGGCATTGGTGAAGTACCGTGTGCCGCCGCCGCAAATCACAATGCCGCGTCCCTGGCTACCCTGGGGATAAGGCGGAATGGCGCGGATGAATTTTTCGCAAGCCATGCCCGCGCTGTGGAGGTTCAGCGGCTGCCGGTCGTATGAATTCCGGATCGTGCCCGCGATCGCGCGCCCGGCGGCGGTCCGTTGCCGGGAAGAAAGGAATCTGACCGCGCCGCCCCGGAAGTACATTTCGATCCGGCGGATCACTGCTTCAGGCGTGATCAGGTCCATGCAATGGGGAAGGGTTTTGACCACGTCCACACAGCGATGGCGGCGATGATCGCGGGGATCGCCGTCCCGCAGGCGGGCCGTGCGGTCTTTCCAACATCCGCCCTCGGCGCAGCAGGGCAACGCGCCGGTCGTGTGGATGAACTGGTGGTTCGGGTAGGCTTCCCAGTGCGCCGGTTCACGTCCGCCGGCGACGACGACGCAAGGGCGACTGGCCGGCTGCCCGCGTTTGGTTTCCACCGCCGCGGCCAGATGCATCAACGCCGTCACGGGACACAGCACGCCTTGGGCGTGATAAACCAATCGGATCAGCTCGCGGAGGCTGGTCAAGCCGCGCAGATCGATGACGCCGTCCAATCGGGGATGATGATGTCCGCAATCGCCCACCTGGACGAATTGAATTTTGCCACGAAAATGGTCGACGACTTCCTGGTAGCGCTCGGTCTGCCACCACTTGATGGTCACGTCATATTTTCCTCCGGCGGCCACGATCCAGAAGGGGATGTCCAGCCGGGCGACTTCGCGAACCTGGGAGTACCAGGCTTTTTCCTGGGCGGACAGGTGGATGTCCCCCTTGTACGCGGTGGGTTTGATGGCCACATGCAGGCGTTCGTTCAGGAACTCGATGAAGCCGTGGAGGCAGTGGTAGGGTGTTTCGTTGCAGCGATTGATCATCGGGTAGGAGCAGTTGATCTGCTCGACTCCCGGATCAGCCGGAGACAACGTCGTGAGGTGCGGATTGTGTTCCCAAATGTCGGGGCAACGCGTCCGCACGTCCGTCAGGAACTTCCGGGGATACCAGTGGTGCAGGTCACGAACTGCGGCCGTGAGCATTACAATGTCGCCCGGCGAAAGGCCGCACTTGAGAATCAATTTCCTCATGGAAAGACGCGTCGACACCCGCCGGCCGTCCGTTTGCTGCCGTGGCGGAACAGGCGGCTTGTTCTCTCGGGTGCCGGCCGGCGGCAACCCGGTGGATTACTTCTTGCGGCGCTTTCGGGCGAGCATCGGCCCGCCGCCGCTGTCGCTGGGGCTGCCGCTGAAATGATGTCCTCCTCCAAGAACCCGTTTGGTTCGGCGAGCGGGTTTGGGGCTGTATCGGGACTGGGGCGCTTTTTTACGGGAGGGTTTTTTTGCCATAACTATTGCGGGTCTGGGGCGTGGTTTATTTATGCTTCACCCCGCAGCACGCGGCAGCGAGATGAGACGGTTCGGTTCGGTTCGAGGAGAAATCCAATGCGTTCATGCGCAATAATAATTTCTTAAGAATGCTTCGCTTGACTTCCAGCATTGCCGGACGCGATGCGGTGATCGGGGCGTCTGCGAATCCCTTTTCCGGACAACGATTCCTTGCGTTGTTTGAACCCATATTGATCCTTTCCCTGCCCATTCTCTAGATCGGCTTCGTTTTGAGGTAAGTGATTTCTTTTTTAATCAAGTTGTTGATGCGGTGTTTGACCAGGTAAATCCTGCCGGGATTGATTCTTAACTTCTGAGCTACTTTTGAAACCGGCCACTTCTTGAACACATAAAGATCAAAGGCCTGATATTGCTTCGGATCCACTTTCCGTTTGACCCGGTCGATCGCGGCTTCCATGAGGTTCTTTTCCCATTCCTCATCCCAGACCGATTCCAATTGCAGCCCGACCGGATCGGCAATGCGTTCGACGGTGGCGGTCTCGGTGGAGGCGCCCGGCCCGCGTCGTTTTTGTTCCACGCCCCGTTGCCGCCGCCGCAACTGGTCGGTGATTCGCCAGCGCGTCAGGCGCATGAGCCACGCTTTGAAGGAACCCTTTTGGGCGTCATACTCGAAACGCGGCATGCTTTTCAACACCGATAGCACGGTTTCCTGAACCACATCCTGGGCTTCCGCATCCGTCAGACCCGCCTTCAGCGCCGCGTTGTAGATCAGTTTCCAGTACGTATCGAAGAAGACTTTCCACCCTTCCTCGTCACTCGAGTCTTTCAACCGGCTCAACAAGGACTGCCGGGTGGGAATAAATTCGCTCACGTCGTTCATTAGCTTTCGGCTGCTCAATAGGTAATACGTAGCCAAACAGGCGATTCTTTCAAATTCTTTCCGATCGCCCGTTTTGACGTCGGTCCCGGAAGATTTTTGAAAGATAGCCCCTTCCACCTCCGTATTTACTGTCGTGCAGAGAAATGGAGCCTGTCGGCTGGAGGCAACCGGCATGCCGGGCTGGGGTTGGGAAGCGGCAGGCCGCCGGGGATTCCGTACGGCCCGGCGCGGATGGCAAAGGTGCGCTTTAAACCAGTTCGACCCGGGGGGATGCGGGGCCGGGGTCAAGGGCAACGGGTCGAAATGGTTATCAGCCAGGAGGAGGGGGGAAGCTGCTGCCCGAACACCGGGCAGCAGCTCTTGGCTTGGGAACAGAATCCAGGGCCCGCGCTTCGTTGTGGCGTAAATTTGAGTTTGGCAGCCGCTCCTTTCGATTTACATTTTCCAGCGTGACAGTCCTTGAGAGCATCCAAAAAAGCGCCGGGTTTCTGACGTCGAAAGCGGTCGAATCACCGCGCTTGCAGGCGGAGCTGCTGCTGGCTCATTTGCTGAAGCTGCCGCGCATGCAACTCTATCTGAATTTCGAGCGGTGTCTGGCTCCGCTGGAGCAAGGGGAACTTCGGGAATTGATTCGCCGGCGGGGCCGGCGCGAACCGTTGCAGCACATCATCGGCTCCACGTCCTTTTGCGGGTGCGAAATCGCGGTGGACCGCCGCGTGTTGATTCCCCGTCCCGAGACCGAACTGCTGGCCGAAACTGGCTGGCGCCATCTCTCAACCCTCAGCCCTCAGCCCTCAACCGCCCTCGACTTCGGCACCGGCAGCGGCTGCATCGCCATCGCGCTCGCGGTGAAATGTCCCGGCGTGCGCGTTTTCGCGGCGGATATTTCCGCCGAAGCACTCTCGGTGGCCCGGCAAAATGCCGCCGCCCATCACGTGGAGGATCGCATTGAGTTTGTCGGCGGCGACGGCTTTGCGGCTTTGCCCGGGGACATCCGCTTCGATCTCATCATCGGCAACCCGCCTTATATTCCCAGCGCCGAAATCGCGTCGCTCCAGCCGGAAGTGCGCGACTTTGATCCGCGGCTCGCGCTGGATGGAGGTGCGGACGGATTGGACTTTTATCGCCGGCTCGCGGTGGAAGCGCGGCCGTTTCTCAAGGCGAACGGGCGGCTCCTGCTCGAATTCGGCGACGGCCAGGCCGATGCGGTCCGGGAAATCCTCCGCCACGAGAACTGGATTGTCGAAGCCGTCCGGGAGGATTACAATCGGTGTCCGAGAATGGTGATCGCAACAATTTAATCTGCGCGGGGCGCGGAGCCAAAAGGGTGCTCGTTGGCCGAAGGAATCGGTCAAGACGAAGCGGGTGCTTGACGGGAATGGACTCCGGGCCGTTCGTGGTGACGCTAACAAACAATGGAAAGTTTATTGATCAAAGGCGGGGTGCCGCTGTGCGGTGAAGTCACCATCAGCGGAGCGAAAAACGCGGTGCTGCCGATCATGGCGGCGGCGCTGCTCACCCGCGAGCCATGCGTCATCCGGCGCGTGCCGAACCTGAGCGATGTGAAATTCATGGGCCGGATTCTCACCTGGCTGGGCGCCGAGGTGCATTTTCAAGGCGACTCGGTCCGCATCCAGGCCAGGAAGATCAAAGGCGCCGGCGATTACGATCTCGTCCGCAAAATGCGCGGCTCCATTTGCATCATGGGACCGCTGCTGGGCCGTTTGAAAAAGGCGGCGGTGTCGCTGCCGGGCGGCTGTGTGATCGGCGCGCGGCCGATCAATCTGCATTTAAAAGGCTTCGCGGCGCTGGGTGCGAAGGTGACGATTGAGAACGGATATGTCCGGGCCGAAGCCCGGCGCTTGATTGGCGCGGACCTGTTTCTCGGCGGGCGCGCCGGCTCGACGGTGCTCGGCACCGCCAACGTCATGATGGCCGCGACTCTGGCCGAAGGCGTGACCGTGATCGAAAGCGCCGCGTGCGAGCCGGAAGTGGTGGATCTGGCCTGTTTCCTGAACGCGATGGGCGCGAAAATCACGGGCGCCGGCAGCCCCACTCTCACCATCACCGGCGTGAAGCAACTGCACGGGGCGGAGCACGAAGTCATCCCCGACCGCATCGAAGCGGCGACTTACGCGATTGCCGCCGCGGCGACGAACGGTGAAATCACGCTGCGCGGCGCGCGGGCCGACCACTTGCACGCCGTCTTCGACAAGTTGCGCGACACGGGAGTGAAGCTGGAGCGGCAAGGCTCGGCGATCACCGTCCGCCGCAACGGCCGTTTGAAGCCGG
>Ga0265338_10010564_pt1 | contig 10800 bp, 13 predicted proteins | sample 42126metaG_FD_193579 | JGI IMG/M metagenome (GOLD analysis project Ga0265338, IMG submission 193579) | Rhizosphere microbial communities from Carex aquatilis grown in University of Washington, Seatle, WA, United States - 4-21-26 metaG | ecosystem: Host-associated > Plants > Roots > Rhizosphere... | reverse complement strand
CCGTCGAGGCCGCTGCCGCGCATCAGCCGCAGCAGGAATGTCTCCGCCTGGTCGTCGCTTGTATGCGCGACATAGACCGCCGCGATCCCGTTGTCGCGCGCCCAGCCGCCCATCAGGCGATAGCGCGCCTCGCGGGCACTCGCTTCGATATCCGATTGCGGGCGCGGACCGGTCCAGCGGAGCGCCTTGGCTTTGAGCCCTGCGGCGCGGGCCCAGCGCAGGACCTTGCGCGCATCGGCGCCCGAGCCGTCACGCAGGCCGTGATCGACGGTCAGAACTTGCGGCGGCGGACGCCGGGTCTTCTTCGCCCAGCCCGCAAGCAGATGCATCAGGGCGATGGAATCGCCGCCGCCCGAAACCGCCACCACACCCGGCCAGGAGGCGCCGGCGGTGATCAGTTCGTCCATTGCGGCTGCGAAACGATCCTCAAGCTTCGGCGCGGCAGGCCGCGGCTTTGCGCGCGTCGGCGCCTTGGGCGAGGAGGCTCTTGGCGGCCTTGGGATATTTCGCCGGGAGCGCGGCAAGGGCGGTGCAACCTTCCTTCTTCTGCCCGGCGGCGATCAAAGCCTGACCGAGTTTCAGCATGCTATCGGGGGCGCGGACCGAGGTGGGATATTTCTTGATCACTTCGGCGAAGGCACGCGTCGCATTGTCGTAGTCCTTCTGCACATAGGCGATGTCGCCGACCCAATAGACCGCCTGGGGCGCCAGATCGCTCGCCGGATTGGCATCGGCGAAGGCGCGGAAGGCGGCGCGGGCGTCGTCATAGCGTGCCTTGGCGAGCAGGTTCATCGCCGAGGAGAACTGGGCATGGGTCGCATCGTCGTTCGCGGCGGCAGGTGCGGGCGCGGCGGCCGCACTGCCGGCCGGCAGCGTGCCGAGCACGCCGGGCGGCGGCGCGAGATGGCTGTCGCTGCGCGGCGGCACAGTGCTGGGCGCGGGCATTGCCGGTGCCGGCGCGCCCGGCGCGACACTTGCCAGGGGTGTGGAGCCCGGACAGGGAACCGCATTGGGATCGCCCTGCCCCGTCGACGTGCCGAGCTGTTGCGCGGCCAGCGCGCAGAGGCGGTACTCGAAGTCCTTCTGCTGGCGATCGATCTTGTCGTTCAGTTCCGTGACGCGGTGAGTCAGTTCCTCGTTCTGCCCAGTGAGGTTTCGCACGCTGTCTTCGAGGTCGCGGACCTTGTCGTTGAGCGTGCGGATCTGGCTGTCCTGACCGTCTTCGTGTTGCTGGCGCGCGGCCTTTTCCTCATCGCTCTCGCCGAACAGGTCGGCGACGCGCAGATAGCTGCTGGATTCGCTGGCAGGGCCCACATAGCGCGGCGGCGGCGGCTTAACATTGGACGCGCCGACCGTGCTCGTCAGCAGCGCGCAAATCGCGACGGAACTTGCGCCGAGGATCCGCAATCTCGCTCCGGTCATATGCGCCTCCTTGAGGAAAGTCCGTTTGTCGGCGAACACTTAGCCGAAAATGGGGCCTGTAGAAACGAACCGCATCCACCAAAAGGCGGAGCAATAACGAAAAAGGCGCCCGACGTGTCGGGCGCCTTTTCCGATGAGACCATTCCGGCCCTTAAGAATTCGCGCCGCCAGTGATCGACGTCACGCCGCGCCGGTTCTGCGCCCAGCAATCTTCCGTCGATTCCGAACAGATCGGATGTTCCTTGCCGTAGGAGATCGTGTCGACCCGCGCCGACGAGACGCCGAGGCTAACCAGATATTCCTTCACCGCGTTCGCCCTGCGCGCGCCGAGCGCCAGATTGTATTCGCGGGTTCCGCGCTCGTCGCAGTCGCCTTCGACGGTGACACGCACGCTGGGATATTTCTGCAGCCAGGTCGCCTGGCGCTGAAGCGTCGCCTTGTCGTTGTCCTCGATGTTGTAGGCGTTGTAGGCGAAGTGGACGGTGTCGCCGACATTGACGCGCAGATCCTCGGCGCTGCCGGGGACGATCGTGGACGTCGGAGCCGAAGTCGACGGCGCGCTCGCCATCGGCGGCGGCGCCTCGTTTGCGGGCTTGGGCGTCGAGCATCCGGCCACGAGCAACGCGATCGAGAGCGCGGCCAAGCCTGTGGAAATCTTCATCATAGAATTCGGCTCCTCCAAATTGCGGCCAGGACGACTCGCCATCGTCGAGATGGCACGGCCATGGAACTTACGATCTAACGCATTCGTGGCCAAAAAGAGCCAAAAAACGCGAACGAAGGTAAGTTTACGGACGGAACTCCTATTGGATCAAGGGCGACCACGCCGGATCGGAGGCGTCGCCGGGCGTCGGTACGCGCCTTTCGTTGCGCCCCGACACGTCGATCGACCAGATTTGCGAGCCGCGCCCCCCCGATGCCGAGCGGCCGAACATGATGACGCGCCCATTCGGCGCCCAGGTGGGCCCCTCATCCTCCCAGCCATGGGTGATGATGCGCGCGCCGGTGCCGTCGGTTTTCATGACTCCGACATTGAATCCGCCGCTTTGATTGGTAAACGCGATCAGGTCGCCGCGGGGGCTCCACACCGGCGTGCCATTGCGGCCGGCGAGGAAGGAGATGCGATGCTGGTTCGAGCCATCCGCATTCATGATGTAAATCTGCTGGCTGCCGCCGCGATCGGATTCAAAGGCTATTTGCGTTCCGTCCGGCGAAAAGGACGGCGAGGTGTCGATGGCCGGGTCGCTCGTTAACCTTGTTATCGCCCGGGTTCGCAAATCCATCACGTAAATGTCGGAATTGCCGCCGGACTCGAGCGACATCGCGACCTTGTTGCCGTCGGGCGAGAAGCGCGGCGAAAACGTCATGTTCGGGAAATTTCCGAGCATTTCCTGGCGGCCGCTCTCCAGATCGAATAGATAAACCCGCGGCTTGCTGCCGATATACGACATGTAGGCGATCATCTGCGCGGTGGGGTTGAAGCGCGGCGTCAGCACCAGATAATCGCCGCGGGTGAGGAAGATCGGATTGGCGCCATCCTGGTCCATCACCGCGAGGCGCTTCTTGCGGTTCAGCGCCGGACCCGACTCCGAGATGAAGACCACGCGGGTATCGAAATAACCCTTCTCGCCGGTGATGCGCTCATAGATCGCATCCGCGATGATGTGCGCGATGCGGCGCCAATTGTCGGGCGTCGTGAAATATTGCTGACCGACCATCTGGCTCTCGCCATAGACATCCCAGAGGCGGAAATCGACGCGCAGCCTTCCATCCGGCTGGCTCTGCACCTGGCCGGCGACGAGGGCCTGGGCGTTGATGGTGCGCCAGTTCGCGAATTGCGGCGCGGCGTTGATGTTCGAAATCTTCTCGATGAAGGATTTCGGATCGAGCACGCGGAACAGGCCCGAGCGGTCGAGATCGGCGCGGATCACCTTGGCGATGTTCTGGCCCGCGACGGTGTCGCCGTTCGAGGGGGCGGAGAAATCCGGAATGGCGATCGGCATCGGCTGGACGTTGGCCTGATCGACGGTCACGTGCAGTTCGGCGCGGCCCGGCGCGGCGGCGAGCGCGAGGGCGGTGGCCAGGGCTGCGGCCAGGCGGATCAGGCGGCTATTGTTCATTCTGGTCTCCCGTCACTGATTCAATTGGCGCGGATCGAAGTTGATCGTGATGTCGTGCCACGTGCTGTATTTGTCCGCCGGCAGTTTGTAGGGCGCGCAGGTGTAGATCGCACGACGCGCCGCTTCGGCGGCAGCGCGCATGAACGGATCGGACGCTGCGACCGCGGCCGAGTCTGCCGATAATTGTGGCGGCTGTGCGACGCTGCCGTCCGGGTTGAGGAAGAGCTGGAAGACCGGGATGAGTCGCTCGGGATGCGGCGCGCCGACCGGCGGATTCCAACACTGCGCGATCTGGTTCTTGAGGGCATCGACGAGATCCATCGTTGCCGCGTTCATCGCACCGATGCCTTTGACCGTACGGTCGGCGACGCGCGCATTGCGCGGGGTCGCAGCCGGCTTGGTGAGATTGTTGAGCAGATCGGCGAAGGCGTCGGTCTTCGGTTTCGGCGGCTTCGTCGGTGCCGGTGCGGGCGTCGGCGCGGCGGGCACGGGTTTCAACAGCGGCTTGGGCGGCAATTCGGGCTTTGCGATCGGCGGCGCGGGCGCGGGTTCCGGCGCAGCTTCGGCCTGCGGCGGTGGCGGTGTCGGGACGGGCGGCGGCGGCGTGGGCTGCGGCGGCGGGGTTTGCTCGTCAGCCTTGGGCTGCACGCGCTGCACCGTCGGGGCGATATTCGTCTTGTCGGCGATGGTCACGAGATCGACGGGAACCGTCGGCGGCGACTGGTCGGCGATCTCCAGCTTGTGCTGCCAGGTGAACAGCGTCACCGCCACCACGGCGGCGTGCAGAAGCAGCGCCACGCCCAAGCCAACGCGCGGTCCTCGCGCGGTGGTGGGGACGCGTCTAGTGCTCTTCAGGCTTAGGCTTGGCGACATCGGTCACGAGCCCAATATGGGTGAAGCCTGCGGCGGAAAGAAGGCCCATCACTTCCATGACGCGGCCATAGTCGACCGACTTGTCGCCGCGCACGAAAATGCGCTGGTCGTAGCCATTGGCCGCGATGGCGGTGAGCCGCTCGACCAGCGCGTCCTCTTCGATCGGCGTGTTCTGCAAATAGATGTGTCCGTCGCGCTTGACGGTGACCGACAGCGGCTCGCGTTCCTGGCCCAGCGTCTGGGCGCGCGTCTTGGGCAGATCGACCGGCACGCCGACCGTTAACAGCGGCGCCGTCACCATGAAGACGATCAGCAGGACCAGCATCACGTCGACGAAAGGCGTGACGTTGATTTCCGCCATGGCGCGCCGCCGGGCGCGGCGCCCGCCCTTGGCACGCGATTGGAGCGCGGCCGCCATCAGGGCCTGGCCTTCTCGTCGAGCTGGCGCGACAGGATGGCGGAGAACTCGTCGGCGAAGGCGTCGAGCCGCGTCGAGTAGCGGCCGATCTCGTTGACGAAGCGGTTGTAGAAGATGACCGCCGGAATCGCGGCCAGAAGGCCCATGGCAGTCGCGAACAGCGCCTCTGCAATGCCCGGCGCCACCACGGCGAGCGTCGTGTTGTGCTGCGCTGCGATGGCGGTGAAGGAATTCATGATGCCCCACACCGTGCCGAACAGCCCGATGAAGGGCGCGGTCGATCCGACGGTCGCGAGAAAGCCGAGCTGGCGCTCCAGCCCATCGGTCTCGCGCATGATCGTCACGCTCATCGCCTTGTCGATGCGGTCCTTGATGCCGGGAACCAGCGCCTCGCGCGGCGCGCCGCCTTCGAAGGCCCGGCGCCATTCGCGCAGCGCCGAGACGAAGGTCACCGCCATGGGATGATCGGCCTTGGGCGCGAATTGCTGATAGAGCTCGTCCAGCGACTGGCCGGACCAGAAGCTTTTCTCGAACTTGGCGGCGCGGCGCTTCAGGGTGCCGAAGGCGAGCCATTTGTTGACGATGATCGTCCACGACCACAGCGAGGCGATCAGCAGGATGATCATCACCGTCTTCACGATCGGATCGGCGCGCAGGAACACCGAAACCACCGAGAGCCCGCCCGGTGTGTCGAAGCTCGAGCCGGGCGTGACGTCTACATTCGTGGTCGGCGAGCCCGCGGGCGCATCCAGATCATGCGTTTCGGCCGGCGCACCGGTGGGCGCAGCCGACGGCGTGCTCTGCGCGAAGACAGGCACCGCGACGAACAGCGAGAGAGCCGCGAGCGCCGCGACGATCGTGCGGTGAAACTTCATTCGCAATCCTCTCCCAACGGCCGCACAGCGATGATCCCCATCCTCGCAAGATTGCAGAGGTCATTCAAAGGTGGCCGAATTTGGGCACCAAAGGTTAAACGCCTGTTTCCAAAAGGTAAGGAAGCAGTTTCTCGCGGACCGACGGGGGAATCCTACGCGGTTTTCCGCTGAGCGTCATCATGCAGGCTTCCACCTTGCCGCTGACCAGGAGCGTGTCGCCGCAATAGATCTTCTGGTGGGCCTGCATCCGCGCGCCGGTGAGCAGCGGACAGGTGGAGCGCACTTCGAGCTGATCCTCGAGCCGCGCGGGGCGGTGAAACTCCAGGCTGGCATGGCGCAGCGTCCAGGCGGTCGGCTCGGCGTCGTCGAGCGATGCCATCTTGGAGACGCCGGCCAGGCGGAAGAATTCGGTGCGGCCACGCTCCATATAACGCAGATAATTGGCGTGATAGACGACGCCCGACAGATCGGTGTCCTCGTAATAGACGCGGATCGGCAGGATATGCGTCTTGCCATCGAACCGGCCGAGACCCGGAGGCTCCTCAGACATCGTCATCGTCGCTTATGGGCAGCGTCATCTGCTGAGGATCGCGCGGCGGCGCGGCGAGGCCAAGATGACCGTAGGCCGCGCCGGTGAGCAGACGGCCGCGCGGCGTGCGCTGCACGAAACCTTGCTGAAGCAGGAACGGTTCGACGACCTCTTCCAATGCGTCGCGGGATTCGCCCAGCGCTGCGGCGATGGTCTCGATACCCACCGGGCCGCCGCCGAACCCTTCGGCGAGCAGCTTCAGATAGCGGCGATCGAAGGCATCCAATCCGCGCTTGTCGACTTCGAGACGGCTGAGCGCCGCGTCGGCGATGCCCGCGTCGACCGTCTTGTGGCCGCCAACGGCAGCAACATCGCGCACGCGCTTGAGCAGACGGCCGGCAATGCGCGGCGTGCCCCGCGCGCGGCCGGCGATCTCGCGCGCGCCGTCCGGCGTCAGGCTGAGGCCCAACACGCGCGCGCCGCGCTCGACGATGGCAAACAATTCCTCCGCCGAATAAAAATTGAGCCGTATGGGAATGCCGAAACGGTCGCGCAACGGCGTGGTGATCAAACCCGAGCGCGTCGTGGCGCCCACCAGCGTGAACGGATTGAGCGTGATCTTGACCGAGCGCGCCGACGGGCCCTCGCCGATCACCAGGTCCAGCTCGTAATCCTCCATCGCGGGATAGAGGATTTCCTCCACGACGGGCGACAGCCGGTGGATCTCGTCGATGAAGAGCACGTCGCGCGGCTCGAGATTGGTCAGGATGGCGGCGAGATCTCCCGCCTTCGCCAGCACCGGGCCGGAGGTCGAGCGGAAATTCACGCCCAATTCACGCGCCACGATCTGGGCGAGCGTGGTCTTGCCCAGTCCCGGCGGGCCGGAAAACAGCACGTGGTCCAGCGCCTCGCCCCGCGCCTTGGCCGCCTGGATGAAGATCGAAAGATTTTCCCGCGCCTGCGCCTGCCCGACGAAATCGGCGAGCCGCTTGGGCCGCAGCGATGCCTCGAGCGAGTCTTCGTCGCTACGCTCCGGCGTCACGAGGCGGTCCGGTGCGGTCTTCGCCATCTATCGCCCCATCGCCCGCAGAGACTCACGAATGAGCATGTCGACCGGCGCGGCATGGCCGAGATCGTTCGCCGCGCGCGCGACAGATTCGGCGGCGACACCCTGGCTGTAGCCGAGCTTGACCAGGGCCGCCACCGCATCGGCCTCCGGTCCGCGCGGCGCGATGGCGACAACGGCTGCCCCGTCCTCGCCGTGACCGCGCAGCATCATGGCGGGCGCCTTGTCCTTCAGTTCGGTCACGATGCGCAGCGCGAGCTTCGGACCCACGCCTTGCGCCTTGCCGATCATCGACTTGTCGGAAAGCGCCAGCGCCCGCTCCAGCTCGCGCGACGACAGCGCCGAGAGCACGTTGAGCGCCACGCGGGCGCCGACATTCTGCACGGTCTGGAGCAGGCGAAACCATTCGCGCTCCTCCGCGGAATGAAATCCGTAGAGCCGTATCGCGTCGTCCGACACTTTCGTCTCGATCATCAAAGAGGCGTGCGCGCCGGCCGACAGCTTCGCCAGCGTCGAGGACGGGCACTGCACCAGATAACCGACGCCGCCGACATCCAGGATGCAGTGATCCTCCGCCACGCTGTCGACGATGCCGGTGAGTTTCCCGATCATGCGAGCGCTATTTTGATTGGCGCGCAATTTACCGGCGTTCCACCGGATTGCGCTTGCAGCAACCGCGCGCGCGTACCGGCGAGATGGGCGTGCGCGATGGCGCAGGCGAGCGCGTCGGCGGCATCGGCCTGCTCGACCCGGCAGGTGGGCAGCAGCCGCTTCACCATCGCCTGGACCTGTTCCTTCTGCGCATGGCCGACGCCGACGACGGATTTCTTGATGTGGTTGGGCGCGTATTCGGCGATCTCGAGTCCCGCCTGCGCGGCGGCCAGCAACGCCACGGCGCGAGCATGGCCGATCTTGAGCGCGGCGGACGGGTCCTTGGCGACGAAAGCCTGCTCCACCGCGATCGCGGCGGGCCGCTGCGCGGCGATCACCGCGACCAGGGCACTGTGCAGGGCGAGAAGGCGCCCGCCGAGACCTTCCGCCACGCGCGTGACGATCACGCCATGCGCGATGTGATCGAGACGCGACCCCGTCACCGCGATCACGCCCCAGCCCATCCGGGCGAGCCCGGGATCGAGTCCAAGAATGCGAATCGGGGTCGTCATCCCAGCTTTGTACCCTTTCCGTTCGGTTGTTTCCTAGGGCAGGCACTGGCAACAATCCGTTCGCACTGGGGGAAATTGCATGTATCGACTGATCCTGGCCGCGATGACGCTGATGGCGCTCGCGGCGCCGGCCTCTGCCCTGTCGATCCGCGACTGCACCGACGACGCGCCGACCGCCAGCGCCTGGAACCTGGCCGAGCCGTGGGAGAAGAACACCAAGGTGTTCTCCAAGGGCGAGATTCGCGTGGCATTGATCGACACCGGCGGCGAGCCGGCCTGCTGCTCGATGCACCTCCTGATCCTCAGCCCCAACAAGGACGAACAGGCGGAATACCGTTCCTGTCATCTGGTCAACGACCATGAAGGGCTTGGTTTCGTCAGCATCGACTTCGCGCGCCTGTCCGCGAGCTACGATCCGAAGAAGGGCCTTCTGATCAGCTTTCCCTACTCGCTCTACAACGACGCCGGCGGGCCACAGGCGGGCGGCATCGCCAAGGTGCGCGTCAACAGCGTGGACGGCACGGTGAAGGCGGAACGCTAGAATAGCGCGTTGAACGCCTGAACGGCGGCGGCGGGGCCGGCGGGGAAGTCCCACACGCCGCTCGAGACGGCGAGGAAATCTGCGCCGGCCTCGATCAGCGGCATGGCATTGTCGACCGTGATGCCGCCGATGGCGACGCAGGGCACGACCATCATCTCCGCCCACCAGCGCAGCGTTTCGATGTCGGCACGGGCCTTCGCCTCCTTGGTCGCGGTCGGGAAGAAGGCACCGAAGGCCACATAGTCCGCGCCGGCCTCCGCCGCCTCCATCGCGAGATGGCGCGAATCGTGACAGGTCACGCCGACGATGGCGTTCTTGCCCACGATGAGACGCGCCTCGGCATAGCTCGCATCCTCCTGCCCGACATGCACGCCGTCGCAGCCGAGGGCACGCGCGAGGTCGGGCCGGTCGTTCAGGATGAAGGCGACGTCGCGCTTCTGCGCGATCGGCATCAGGATTTCGGTGGCGCGGCGAATTTCTTCGTCGGGGACATCCTTCAGGCGAAGCTGCAGCGACGCGACGTCGCCGGCATCCAGCGCGCGTTTCAAGGTCTCGGCGAACGCCTTCGCCTCGAGCCTGGGCGGCGTGATCAGGTAAAGCCGGCAGCCTTCGCTCACGCCGCCTTCTTTTCCTCGGCCGGCGACCATTTGCCGAGCGCGGCGAGGTGGTTCATGTGGGCGCGGTGCAGGAACGCGGCCTGCGCCGCAGCGACGTTTTCCTTTTTGCCGCTCCACGCCTTCTGCGGCGCGGCTTGCAGCGCGCGTCCGTAGGAGAACGTCAGCGCCCAGGGCAGCTTGTGCCGCGCGTTCATCGCGGAGAGATGCGCCGTCGCATCCTCGTCCGACTGGCCGCCGGAGAGGAAAGCGATGCCCGGCACCGCGCTTGGCACGCAGCGCTTGAGCAATTCCACCGTGCGGTCGGCGACCTCGTCCACGCTGGCCTGCTTCGCGCATTTCATGCCCGGCACGACCATGTTCGGCTTGAGCACGATGCCTTCGAGCTTCACATTCGCGTAATAGAGCTGCTGGAAGACGTCCTTCAGCACCCACTCCGTCACCGCGGCGCAGGTGTCGATGTCGTTGTCATAGTCCATCAGGACTTCCGGTTCGACGATCGGCACGATGCCGTTCTCCTGCGCCAGCGCGGCATAGCGCGCCAAGGCCTGCGCATTCGCGTTGACCGAATTGTGCGACACCTTGGTCGGATCGTAGGTCGCGCGCCATTTGGCGAAGCGGGCGCCGAGCTTGTGATATTCGACGAAGCGCTCGCGCAATCCGTCGAGCCCTTCGGTGATCGTCTGGCCGGGATCGAGCGCCATCGGCTTGGCGCCCATATCGACTTTGATGCCAGGAACCGCGCCCGATTTCTCGATCAGCGCCACCAGCGGCGTGCCGTCGGCGGCCTTCTGCCGGATCGTCTCGTCATAGAGGATGACGCCGCCGATATAGGTCTTCATCGCCGCATCGGTGCGGAACAGAAGCTCGCGGTAGTCGCGGCGGTTGGCCTCGACATTCTCGACGCCGATCTTGTCGAAGCGTTTCTTGATCGTGGACGTGCTCTCATCGGCGGCCAGGAGACCCTTGCCGCCGGCCGTCATCTTGTGCGCGATGGCATTCAGTTCCGCGAGATTCACGAACGGCTTATCCTCTTACTCCGCCGCCTTGCGGACGCGTCCGAATGTCGGCGACAATTCTCCCGCAGCATAACGCTTGGCCATCGCCGCCGTCGAGAGCGGCTTGATGCGCGAGGCCTGGCCCGCGGTTCCAAACTACTCGAAGCGCTGGCGGCACACC
>Ga0265338_10010562_pt1 | contig 10800 bp, 10 predicted proteins | sample 42126metaG_FD_193579 | JGI IMG/M metagenome (GOLD analysis project Ga0265338, IMG submission 193579) | Rhizosphere microbial communities from Carex aquatilis grown in University of Washington, Seatle, WA, United States - 4-21-26 metaG | ecosystem: Host-associated > Plants > Roots > Rhizosphere... | reverse complement strand
TTCACTCGTAGGAGTCATCAGCACTGAAATGGTCAGGCAGTTTCCCCACCTCGGGATGGCAAACTCCATTGCCGCGAACACCCTATTGCAGCGCGCGTGATTTGGCAATCACAACCCGATGGCTGCCGCGCTGTTTTTTTATGGTCGGATTAAGGAGGGATTGGACCGGAAATTGTAATGATCGCACTCTTCGCGAGGACCAACCACGAAAGCATAGGCCTCCGACAAATCGCGACTGGGATGAACCGCTGACGTTTTAACGGCGTCGGGTAATTACCCTTCCACCCACAAAAAGTCCTCCCATTACCAGGAGGGCCAAAGTGCCCGGTTCAGGAACCGGGTTCACGCTCTCGGTCAAACTGTATTGCGTCGCGCCGTTAAAGGTAATCGTGTAAGCAAAATCAAACACATTGTTGGGGTCGGAAGGGACGGGCGAGACTGGCGTTCCACCGGTGTAATCAATCGTTCCCGTCCACAATCCGAGGCCCGCATCAAAATGGACCGGGGTAGAAATGCCGGCCAACCAACCCGACGGATTAGTCACGGGCGTGACTGGAAAGCTGATGGAGAAATTCGTGGTCAGGAATACCTGCACGGTATAACCCGTCCAGGCAAACCCGGAATCATTGTCAATGCTGTTGTTGATGGTGAGGATTGGATCATTGATGTCAGAAGTATTGATGGTCACCCACGCCTGACCGCCTTCGGTTTGGGTTGCTTCCATCAAGAGGTCACCGCTGCTGTCCAACAGGGACAAGGGATGGTAACAGTAAATCCCGCCGTTATAACCGGGATCGGTGACCGTGGTTACGTTTGCCTTGGCGAGAGACGCGCCCAGAAGGCTCGCCGTGGCCACGAGTAAAATGCTTTTAATTTTCATAGGTTCTCCACAAAAACAACTGAACATTTGAAACCAACACAAACTTAAGATGAACCAAAACCGATTTTGTTCCCCAATTATTTCCCAATGCCTTCCCGTGAAACTTATGAGGATACATTGTGTTTTTGATGGTTTTCGAGCATTGACCGGTGCGGTGCCGTATCATGCATTTCTTGACTCTCCGAAAGTTGCTTATATCATGACCGTTCAATTTTATGGCAAAAATTCAAAATATTCAGGCGCGCGAAATCCTTGATTCGCGCGGTAATCCAACGGTGGAAGTGGACGTGACTTTGTGCTGCGGAGCGTTCGGGCGTGCCGCAGTGCCCAGCGGTGCGAGCACCGGCGAAAATGAAGCCATCGAACTCCGTGATGGCGACAAGAAGCGTTTTCTGGGCAAAGGCGTGCAAAAGGCCGTCAAAAATGTCACTGACCTCATTGCCCCCAGGCTCATCGGTCTCGACCCATTTGATCAACTGACGGTGGATGCCACGATGCTCAAGCTCGACGGCACGGAAACCAAATCCAAACTTGGCGCCAACGCCATCCTGGCCGTTTCGCTCGCGAACGCCAAGGCCGCCGCTGCCGGGCTGAACCAGCCATTGTTCCGGTATCTGGGCGGGCCGAACGCAAAGGTGCTGCCCGTGCCGATGGCCAATGTCATCAACGGCGGCGCGCATTCCGATGCGCCGATTGATTTTCAGGAATTCATGATCATGCCGCTCGGACTGCCGACATTCAGCGAAGGGTTGCGCGCCATTGTTGAAACGTTTCACGCGTTGAAATCCGTTCTCAAAAAGAAGGGCTGTAGCACCGCCGTGGGCGACGAAGGCGGGTTCGCGCCCAAACTGGGCAGCGTGGAAGAGGCGCTGGAAACCATCATCCAGGCCATCAAGGACGCCGGTTACAAGCCGGGCAAGGACATTTATCTGACGCTCGACCCGGCTGCGTCTGAATTTTACAGCGGCAACGCCAAATACACCTTCAAAAAGAGCACCGGCGAAACCGTGAGCGGCGACGATCTCGTGAGTTTTTACGCCAAACTCGTAAACAAATATCCAATCGTCAGCATCGAAGACGGCTGCGGCGAGAGCGATTGGGCGACGTGGAAGAAGCTGACGGACAAGATCGGCGATAAAATTCAATTGGTCGGCGATGATATTTTCGTGACCAACCCCAAGTTTCTCCAGAAAGGCATCGACACCGGCACGGCCAATTCGATTCTCGTCAAGGTCAACCAGATTGGCTCGCTGACCGAGACGTTCGATGCGGTGCAGCTCGCTCAATTCAACGGCTACACGGCTGTCCTCTCGCATCGCTCCGGTGAAACGGAAGATTCGACAATTGCCGACATTGCCGTGGCGACGAATTGCGGTCAGATCAAGACCGGTTCATTGAGCCGGAGCGACCGCCTGGCCAAATACAACCAGCTCCTGCGCATCGAACAGTTGCTCGGCAAAAACGCCGTCTATGCCGGTACGAGTGCGCTGCCGAAAGGGCGCTAGACGGTCCGGCGTTTCCGCTCATGAGTGAACACGCTTCCCATGAGGGACTTTCGCCACAAACGGAACAGAACATTTCAAGCAACTCCGCGGCTCCGCCAGCGAGCGAGCCGCGGAGATTGTTTATTTTGTGGGTCGTGGCCCTGGCGATCGTTTTATTCCTCCTGCTGTACGAATCGCTCATCGGCGGAAAGGGACTAGTCCCGGCTGACGGGATTTTAAACTACCCCCCTTGGAATGAAACGACACTTCCCTCCAATTATCTGCTCCGAGATCAATTTTGCATCTTTATCCCCCAGCACGAGTTTGTGCATCAACAGGTTTTGAAGGGACATTTTCCGCTTTGGAATCCTTATCTTGATTGTGGCATCCCCAATCTGGGGTCTATCCAGGGCGCGCTGCTTTTTCCCATCAATTTGCTCCTGATGCCGTTTGACCCATTTTATGCCAGCGGCTGGGCCGCTTTTTTGAAACTCTTCCTTGCCGGCTGGTTCACCATGCTTTACCTCCGCAGTTTGGGAGCGTCTCATCCCGCCGCTTTTCTTTCAGGTCTGGCCTTCAGTTTGTGCGGATTCATGATCGTCTGGCTGGGACATCCCCAAGTCAATTGCGCGATGTGGCTTCCCTTGCTTTTGTATCTCATTGAAAAGTCGTTTCAACTGACCGCTGGCCGGGCAGCGAACCTCTTCTCGAGAGTGAACCTGCGCATCTGGATCGGGTTTGCGGCGACCTATGCTGTGATGCTGCTCGGAGGCCATCCACCCACGGCAATTCATATCACCATCGGGATCGGTATTTATTTCATTTTCCGCTTGATGGAGCATCGCCGGGAACAATCCTTTCGCCGGGTCGAACTGTTTATCATTTCATTGGCGGTCGGTTTTTTTCTGGCCGCGCCGCAAATGCTTCCTTACCTCGAATATTACAGCCATAGTTCCGCGAGCATCGCCTCGACGCTGTTTCAACGGTGGTCCATATTCTTAACTCCCAACTCGCTGATTTTTTTCCTGTTTCCCCATCTCGCCGGCAGCCCGGCGGAAGGCTTCGAGGACATGGCAAAAACCCTCGGGCTTGGACAATTGCCCAATTTTAGTGAAAGGGCCGGATACATCGGGATCCTGCCGCTGTTATTTGCGCTTTACGCCGTGGTCTTTCGACGATGCAAGTTCACCCGGTTCTATCTGTTCGCAGCCATTGCTTCCTTGCTGGTTGTCTATGGCGTCCCGCCGTTGCCGGCCATTTTGAGCAGACTACCGCTCCTCAGCGACATCTGCCAGACGCGTCTGCTGTTGTTTGTCGGATTCAGCGTGGCCGTGATGGCGGGTCTCGGTTGGGACACGTTCAACCGGATGCCCGGGCGCTTGAAATTACTTTTGGTTGCGACTGGTTTCTGGGTGGCCGTTGGCGTGGTGTTGCTATGGCTTGGGAACGCGGCTGGATCTGGATTGTGGCAACTGGATCAACCCCATTGGAACTTTCTCTTGCGGCAATTTGCCGTGCCGGCAGGAGGGCTGATCGCAACTGTGGCATTGGTTCTGTGGCCGGCAGACAGGAACCGATGGATCCCCACGATGATTTGTTTGGGATGGACGGCCGTTGATCTGCTTTGTTTCGGCATGGGATATAATCCGTCGATCCCGCGCGACCGTTATTATCCCACCTCGCCGGCGATTGAATGGCTGGAACAGGACCATTCCGTCTTCAGAATTCTCGGAGGTGGAACCACCTTCGTGCCCAACGCGACGGCCGTTTTCGGCCTCAGTGATGCGCGCGGCTGCGATTTCATGAGCGTGCGGCGCTATGAAGAGCTGATTACCGGGGACTCAGGGGACTTCTATTTCTATGCTGCTGCCCACGATCTGCCGGAGATGTTGCCTCTCCTGAATGTGAAATATTTGCTTTTGTCCAAACCGATCGCATTGGATCCGAAACTGTTCGAATTTGTCCAATCGAACGGGATGGTCATTTATCACTCTAAAACGTGCGAGGAGAGGGCGCTCGTGGTCTTCAATCATCAAGTCCGCGATCCGGCTGCCATTTTAACCGAGGTTCGTTCAGGCAAATTCGATCCCCAAAAGGTTCTCTTGTTGGAAAAAGAACCGGAAATCGTTCCCAACCCGGAACCTGAAAATATAAAGACCGGAACAAATGTCTCGGCGCGCATCACGTCCTATGAACCGGATGAAGTGAAGGTTGAGACATCGCTGCCCCGGCCGGGCTTTCTGCTTTTGCTCGACACTTATTTTCCGGGTTGGACTGCCAATGTGAATGGACATTCGGCAAGGATATACCAGGCGGATTATAATTTTCGGGCGGTTTCGTTACCCGCGGGAAAATCAACGGTGCGCTTTTCTTACCGGCCCAAAAGCCTGCGCCTTGGTTTGGCACTCTCGGTAACAAGTTTGCTGGCCATTGGAGGCGTATGGTTTCGGTTGCGGAAACGGCCGCCCGTTGGGCGGAGTTAGACAGTGATTTCGTAAGAATGCAGGGAACGGCTCGATTTGAAAGCCGGCTTGTCGGGCCACCTGGATCGATTGGAGAAATCGGCGGAAGTCGCGGTGGATTCCCGACAGCCACTGCGAACAACGATTTTAAACCGGAAGCCAACGCGCCTGATTTCCGATTTACTTTTCATGTCAGTGGTCAGGACAAGCGCCATTTGCCCCTTAAAATATCGGCGTGTGATGGATAAGGTGTTCACCCCATTGTTCAAAAGAAGGAATTGGGTTAATTGATACGCCGAAATACAAACTATGAAAAAACTGTTTATTGTCTCCGCATTCATCGTTGGCGCGATGAGTCTCAACGCGCAAGAATCCGTGTTTCAACTTTCACTAACGCCGGATATCGCAATCCAGTCCAGGACGACCGATATTCGCGGCTTGTCGCTGGGGTTCTGGAGTGAAAACCCGCAACACAGTCTGACCCTCGGCTTCGTCAACGGCAGCACCGGTGACAGCGGCGGTTTCAGTTGGGCGTTCATCGCCAACTACGATGATTCGTACACCGGTGTTCAATGGGGCCTCGTCAATTATAGCAAACAAAATTTTCTCGGCTGGCAAAACGGCCTCGTCAATTGTTCCGAGGGGAGTTTCAAAGGCCTGCAATGGGGGTTTGTAAACTACGCCGAAAAACTCAATGGCGTGCAAATCGGGTTCGTCAACGTGGCCATGAACAACCCATGGTTTGATGAATTCCCGAACAAGCTTGCCAAGGGATTTCCGATTGTGAACTGGTCGTTCTGAATCGCGACGTGATTTAAAATTCAAAAACCGGAAGCCAGCCGCCTGGCTTCCGGTTTTTTGTTTCCTCCTGACCCGCGCGCGACGCCGTGCGGCTGGTCACCCCACAATTGCAGCCCCAGACGATATTGAGAAGCTCGTCGCGCGTCAACGAAGGGGAATAATTCCTTATCGGAAAATTCAACTGGAAGCCGGAAAATGGCCTCCGATTTTCAATAGCCCTGCTTCAACAGCCACCACACTGCGAAAATGATGGCGAGAGAAACGAGCGACATAACCAGCGCGCTGACGATCAAAATGGAACCGGCCATCATTGCCAGTCCGCCGAAAAATGAAATCAAGGACTTTTGCCGCCAGCCATAAACCCAGTAACCGCCGGCGACGGCGCCCCAGATGCAGGACGCCCAGAGATAATGTTGATTGAGCAATAAATCCACAGCGTTACAACTGTGCCGCAACCTTATGCGTTTGGCCAGCAATTGGTTGGAGGATAGTGTCTTAATCTCGGTTCATAATCGTAATCTTAATCAGCCGGGGAAAGGAGAATGATTAAGAGCAGGATTAAGATTAAGACACCGCCGTTGGAGGGATTGCCTGCGGCTTGTTTCCATCGGTCCGGTGGGCTGTTCCTATCCGGGTTGCCTTAACGAACCTGTTGTTTTGGGCACGCGATGTGCTAAGTTTTCCGACATGAGCCGTTTCCTAAAACCCAATATCAGTCATCGCGGCCGAATGGCCCGCGGTGTCATCGGCGCGCTGTGCCTCATCGCGGGCATCATCGTCGCTGGCGATGTTCTGTGGTGGGTGGGCTTGATTCTGGTGGCAGCGGGACTGTTCGCGATTTTCGAAGCCGTGACGCGCTGGTGTGTCGTACGCGCCTGCGGCATCAGAACCAAAGTCTGACGGCGTCACCTTGGTTCTGCGAATCTTCTTGTCCTGAAATTCATTTTCATCGCGCCAATTTTCCCTATCCTTGGCACGCATGAATTTGCTGCCCTTCGGAAAATTGCCCGCCTACCGGCCGAGAAAATTTGTCCCGCAGACCATTGATCTCGGTGACTGGCCGCAGATTGCGCCGCTGTTCGACCAACTGGAAACCCGCGCAGCCGGCTGCAAGACCGCCACTGAACTCGAACGCTGGTTGCTCGATTGGAGCGAACTCACCGCCGCGCTCGACGAGGAATCGTCCCTGCGTTACATCACCATGACCTGCCACACGGACAATCCGGACGCGGAAAAGGCGTATCTGCACTTTGTGGAAAACGTCGAGCCACAGGTCAAACCGCGCCAGTTTGCGCTGGAAAAAATTTACGCTGCGCACCCTCAACGCAATCAATTGCCGCAACCACGCTTTCAGATTTTTGACCGCGACGTGAAAAATCATGTCGAGCTGTTCCGGCCCGAAAACGTTCCCCTGGAAACCGAGGACGCCAAAATTTCCCAGCAATACCAGAAATTAAGCGGCTCACTCACCGTCAAATTCCGTGGTGAAGAGAAAACGCTGGTGCAAATGGGGCGTTACCTCGAAGAACCGGACCGGCCCTTGCGTCAGGAAGCCTGGGAACTGGTTGCCCGGCGCCGCTTGCAGGAAGCCGGTAAGTTCGACGACCTTTTTGACCAGATGCTCAAACTTCGCAGTCAAATTGCGAAAAATGCCGGATTTGAAAATTACCGCGATTACGCCTTTCGCCGGTTGGGCCGGTTCGATTACACGCCGGAGGATTGCACGCGGTTTCATGAGGCGGTGGAAAAGGAGGTAATGCCGGTCGTGCGCGAATTGCAGGCGGAACGGCGGCGTCAAATGAAACTGGAAAAACTGCGACCGTGGGACCTGTCGGTTGATCCGTTGAATCGTCCGGCGTTGAAGCCGTTTGCCGAGGTCGCGCAGATGGTTTCGTGCACGCAAAAAATATTCAACCGGCTGGACGGTGAACTGGGCGGCGGTTTTCAACAGATGCAGGATTTGCGCCTGCTCGACCTCGACAACCGCAAAGGCAAAGCGCCGGGCGGTTATCAGGACACGCTCAACGAAGCGCGCCTGCCGTTCATTTTCATGAATTCCGTCGGCCTGCAACGCGATGTCGAGACGATTTTGCACGAAGCCGGCCATGCCTTTCACGCGCTGGCGGCCCGCAACGAAGATTTGCGCGCGTACCGTCACGCACCGATTGAGTTCTGCGAGGTCGCTTCGATGAGCATGGAACTGCTCGGCAACGAGTTCATCGAGGAATTTTATTCCGCCGCCGATGCCAAGCGCGCCCGCCGCGTTCATCTTGAGGGCATTGTGGGGGTTTTTCCGTGGATCGCTACGGTGGACGCTTTTCAGCACTGGATTTACACGCACCCGTATCACACGCGGGCCGAACGCACCGCTGCCTGGCTGGAATTGATGGACCGATTTGGCGGCGACGCGGATTGGTCCGGCCACGAGCCAGCGCGGGCGAATCTGTGGCACCGGCAGCTTCATATATTCCTGCACCCGTTTTACTACATCGAATACGGAATTGCGCAGTTGGGTGCCTTGCAGGTCTGGGCCAACTCGAAGCGCGACAAGGCGAAGGCATTGAACGATTACAAAAAAGCCCTGGCGCTCGGCGGGTCGCGTCCCTTGCCGGAATTGTTTCAGGCCGCGGGCTGCAAATTTGAATTCAGCGCGAAGACGATTCAGCCGATTGCAAAAATGCTGCGGGAAGAACTGGAAAAACTTTGAACTGGTTTTAAAGGAGAGTGCGGCCTATTTATTCTCTATTAGGCCCATGGTCATCATGGGCTTGATCGGATTTTACCTTGGCTAGGCGTTGAATTAGACGGCCACGAACTCCATTGCTTCATAAATTGGTTGTAAGTTTCAACCCACTTCTCCTCAGAAATTCGCAGAACATAAACTGATGGGTGGTATTCTGCATACCAGATTTCAAACTGCTCTTGATGCCGACCAGAGAATTTGTCTTCCCCATTTTCCCCATGAAACTCAAACAAACGAAGCCTTCCTTTCTAAAAATCCTGCTTCGCTTGTTCCGAACCTTCGTAAATGGCCTGAACTGAAACTTCTGCTTTCCACAAAGAATTCAACCAAAGTGCATGGGCAAAAAATCCAAGTGATACGACAAGGGCGGCGGCGAGGCTCATGATCACAACTTTGTGTGCTGTGGAACATTGGAGTGCCCATACTACAGCTGCAAGAAGAAGAATGACGATTGGAATCTTGAAGAAGAGTCCCGTTATCACCAAATCCTCACCATACTTGACGCTAAGATAACACTCAAACACGAGAAATGTCATGTAGAGAATGACACCGAACAACGCGGCAGGAAGCCGAACCCAACGCGCAACAATGCCAAGCACGATGTAAATGAACCCACTGAAGCACAGAAGCATTCCGAGCCAATTAAGCTCTGCGCTGTAGATGAACCAGCCGATTGCCCCCCAAAATATCAGAAGTATTGCGACACCGAAGAGCGCCGATGCCGTCACATTTTTGTCTTTACGGATGCCGATGGGAATCTTCATGACTTATAATCGGCCTAACCAGTGACGGACGCCATGGTGTAGAGCCCTATCCACTTTCACGGTCGAACCGTATTCTGCACGCAAGCGTGTCTGTTCCAGACGTTATTCGCATACCCGCGCTTGAGAAAGCGCGGGGATCCACGTTTTTACAAAAGCGGCTACTATACTTCAATCCCGTAAGCCTTGATTTTGTTGTAAAGGGTCTGGCGGCCGATGCCGAGGCGCTTGGCGGTTTCCAGCTTGTTGCCGCCGGTCTCTTTAAGCATCTGGATGATGGTGTTGCGTTCGACGCCTTCGAGCAGGGTGAAACTGGTATCGGCGCCGCCTTCGCTGGATTCCACCTTGACGCTGGTGACGGAGAGATCCGCCGCGCCCACGGTATCTCCTTCGCACAGGAGCACGGCGCGTTGAACTTCATTCTGCAATTGCCGGACGTTGCCCGGCCATTCGAACGCGGTCAGCCGGTCAATGGCCGCGGGTGTGAAGCCGCGGATGACGCGATTGGCTTGTGCGGCGAAACGCTTCAGGAAAGCGTTGGCCAGCGGGGGAATGTCTTCGTGCCGCTCGCGCAACGGCGGCAAATGAACGGAAATGGTGCTGATGCGATAGAAAAGGTCCTCCCGCAGTTTAGAGTCCCGGATGGCCTCCTCCGGCTTGCGATTGGTGGAAGCGATCAAACGGCAGTTGGTTTTGTAACTTGTCTTGCCGCCAACCGGCCGCACTTCCTGGTCCTGCAACACGCGCAGCAGTTTGCTTTGCGTGTCCACGGGCATCTCGGAAATTTCGTCCAGCAGCAGCGTGCCGCCCTCGGCCTGGCGGAACAAACCTTCGCGGTCCGAGTGCGCGCCGGTAAAGGCGCCTTTGACGGAACCGAACAATTCGCTTTCGATCAATTCGCGGGGCAGGGCGGCGCAATTGATTTTGATGATTTTGTTTTTGCTGCGCGGGCTGAGCGCGTGAATCAGGTCGGCAATGACTTCCTTGCCCGTGCCGCTTTCCCCGGTGATGAGCACCGTCACGTCGCTGGGCGCGAGGCGCTCGACGGTGCGCACGACCTCCTGCATGGCCGCGCTGCGGAAAATCGGCGAGGCGGTGCCGCTCATCGTTTCCAGGGCGCGCCGCAAACTGCTGTTTTCTTCGCTTTGCTGTTTGCGCTCGATGGCGCATTTGACGTCCGCGAGAAGTTTTTCGTTTTCGAAAGGTTTCGAGAGGAAATTATAGGCGCCGCGTTTGCCGGCTTCGGCGGCCATCTCCATCGTTCCCTTGCCGGTGAGCATGATGACCTCGGTGTCGGGCCAGCGTTTTTTGATCTGGGGCAGCAGTTCGAGCCCGTTGTTGTCCGGCCCGCTTCCCAGCATCACGTCCAGCACGATCACGTCCGGCTGGGTCTGGGTGAACGCCTTTTTCAAGGCGGTGCCGCTGTCGGCTTCGGCGATCACATAGTCTTCGTCCAGAATGTCGGCCAGCGTACGACGGATATCGGCGTCGTCATCAACGATGAGAACTATTCCATTCATAATTCGCTTTATTCGGGTTGTGCACAGACCTGGATGAACCGTTCAAAAATGGCGCGATGTTTCCCATGCCGCTCCGTCAGCCGTTCAGGATGAAATTGCACGCTCAACAAAAACGGCATCGCTCGCGCTGCTTCCGGATTTAATTCCAT
>Ga0265338_10010561_pt1 | contig 10800 bp, 8 predicted proteins | sample 42126metaG_FD_193579 | JGI IMG/M metagenome (GOLD analysis project Ga0265338, IMG submission 193579) | Rhizosphere microbial communities from Carex aquatilis grown in University of Washington, Seatle, WA, United States - 4-21-26 metaG | ecosystem: Host-associated > Plants > Roots > Rhizosphere >... | reverse complement strand
TTCCTGAATCCCTTGTATGTCGATCCGGCCGCGGTATTTGGCCAGGCCGCGGTGAGCGACGCGGCAGCAACGCTGGGCGCGCTCGAACGCTTGGAGCAGCTCGACAATCTGGCGGAAATCGATTGGACCGAGCTCGCGCCGATCCGGCTGGCGATCCTCAGGCGCTTGTTCGAACAGCGCGAGGCTCTGCTGCCCCCCGCGTTGCTCGAAGAGTACCGACAGTTCTGCATGGCTGGCGGCGATGCGCTGTACAGCCATGCCTGCTTCGAAGCACTGCATCGCTTTCATGCCGATAGCGACGCGGTCGCGGCGAACTGGCGCGATTGGCCGGAGGATCAGCGCGATCCGCAGGCATCGGGAGTGACAGAGTTTGCACGCGAACATGCGCATGAAGTCGGCTTCCATCTGTTTGCGCAGTGGTTGGCCGCGCGGGGGCTGGACGATGCGCAGCGCTGTGCGCGAGAGGCCGGTATGGCGATCGGATTGATTGCCGATCTGGCGGTAGGCACCGACGGCTCAGGCAGCCATGCATGGTCGCGTCAGGACGAAATTTTCAAAGGCTTGCAGGTGGGTGCGCCGCCCGACATCTATAACCCTTACGGGCAGGCCTGGGGCATCTCCGCGTTCTCACCGCGCGGCCTGCGCCAGCACGGCTACCGCGCCTTCATCGAAATGCTGCGCGCCACATTAGGCCAGGCCGGTGGACTGCGCATCGACCACGCGCTGGGCCTGGCGCGTCTATGGTTGATTCCCGATGGCGCAGGTGCGGCCGACGGTGCTTATTTGCGTTTCCCATTCGATGACCTGATGCGCCTGATCGCGCTCGAATCTTGGCGCGCGCGCGCCATCATCATCGGTGAAAATCTCGGCACGGTGCCGGCCGGCTTCAACGAACAGTTGCGCCAGCGCGGTTTGCTAGGCATCAGCGTGCTCTGGTTCGAGCGCACTCATGGCGAAGGCGGCCGCGAAATTTTCAAGCAGCCGCGAGAATGGAGTCCGGCGTCGATTGCCACCACGACAACGCACGATTTGCCCAGCGTCGCTGGCTGGTGGTCCGGCCGCGACATCGAGTGGCGCGCGCAATTGAATTTGTTGGAACCCGGACCGGCCGTCGTCGAAGCGTTCCGGCAACGCGAAGTGGATCGCCAGATCTTGTGGCAGGCCTTGCTCGAGGCCGGGACCGCCACTGGCGAATGCCCGGCGCCCGATAGCATCGCGCCCGTCGAAGCGGCACTCAGGTTTGTCGGCAGTACGCCCGCGCCGCTCGCGATCATCCCGATCGAGGACCTGCTGGCCTCGCGCGAGCAGCCGAACGTGCCGGGCACCATCCTGGGACATCCGAATTGGCAGCGCCGCCTCCCGGGCGACATCGACGCCGCGCTCGGTACCCGCGAGGTCGCACAACGCTTGGCCGGGCTCAATGCGGCACGGAGGACACCGCGATGAACCCGATCTCCGGCGATGCGCTGCAACCATTACCGCCGCGGGCGACAGCGCGCCTGCAACTCCACGCCGATTTCACGCTGATCGACGCGCGTCGGCAGGTGCCCTACTTCGCTGAACTGGGTATCAGCCACCTGTACGTCTCGCCGATTTTCCCGGCCTGTCCGGGCTCGCAGCATAGGTACGACGTGCTCGATTTCACGCTCGTCAGCCCGGTCTTGGGCGGCGAAGCGGCGCTGCGCGAATTGACCGAAACCTTGCGTGCGCATGGCATGGGGCTGATCATCGATATCGTGCCTAACCATATGGCCGCATCGTACGTACACAATACCTGGTGGCGCGACGTGCTGGCGCACGGGCGCAAGAGCCGCTATGCGGACTTTTTCGATATCGACTGGCAGGTGCCCGATCCGGTGCTGTGCGGCAAGCTCTTGCTGCCTATCCTCGGCCAGCCCTACGGCGAGGCGCTCAGGGCCGGCGAACTGACGCTCGCGTTCGAACCCGAATCGTGCAACTTCGTCGTGAGCTATTTCGATACGCGCTTGCCCCTCGCGTTGCCGACCTATGCCGACATTCTGCGCGCCGATCCCGGCCACCGTTTCGATAGCTTGGCCACGCGCTGCAAGGCAGGCGACGACTCGGAAGCCATGACGCAGGCCGTGCATGAGGCGTTACGCACGTTGGTGCGCGACGAAGCCGGCGCGGCCTCCCTCGTGCAAGCCCACGATCCGCGCACGGCCGATGGCCTGGTGCGTCTGCACAGCCTGCTGCAAAGACAGCATTACCGGCTGGCGTGGTGGCGTACCGCGGCCGACGAAATCAACTGGCGACGTTTTTTCGAAATCAGCGAGCTGGTGGGCCTACGCGTGGAGCGGCCGGAAGTGTTGGAAGCGACGCATGCGCTCGTGTTCCGTCTCTACCGCGAAGGGTTGATCGATGGCGTGCGCGCCGATCACGTCGATGGCCTGGTCGATCCTGCCTCGTATTGCCGTACCTTGCGCAGCAGATTGACGGCGTTGACCGCGCAACGCCCGGAAGGCCTGCGCGAGATGCAGCCCTATCTCGTGGTCGAAAAAATCCTCGCTAAAGATGAAGCGCTGCGCACCAGCTGGGCCGTCGATGGCACCACCGGCTACGATTTCATGAACGAAGTCTCGGCCGTACTGCACGATGCCACCGGCGTGGCGTCGCTGGACGCAACCTGGAGCATCGTGAGCGCGGAGCCCGCCGATTTCGCTACCTATGAGCTGGCTGCACGCCGGCAAATTCTCTCGGAAAATTTATGCAGCGAGCGCGATACCGTGGTGCGCTATCTGCATGAACTGGCACGGCTCGACATGAGCACGCAAGACTTGACGCGCACGATGATCCAGCGCGCGCTTGAAGCCTTGCTGCATTATTTCCCGGTGTATCGCACTTACTTCCGGCGTGGCTCGGCCGAACCCGCCGACACCACAATCCTGCAAGCCGCGGCCGATGCAGCGCGACAAGCGTTGCGCGTGGCCGATCACCCTATTTTGATGCGATTGCAAGCGTGGCTGGGCAGCGAGCAACAGTCCGATCCCATTGCTGAGAATTTACGCCAGCGCGCACTAGCGCGTTTTCAGCAGTTGACTTCGCCGCTGGCCGCAAAGTCGGTCGAGGACACCGCGTTCTATCGTTACGGACGTTTGTTGTCGCGTAATGAGGTCGGCAGCAAACCCGACGAGTTCGCGTTGTCGCCGCACGCCTTTCATGAACGCATCGCCGCGCGGGCCCGCGATTTCCCGCGCGCCATGCTAGCCACGGCCACCCATGACCACAAGCGTGGCCCGGACGCGCGGGCGCGGCTGGCGGTGTTGAGCGAGTTGGCGAGCGAGTGGCGTGAGGTCGTGGTCGACTGGATCGAACAAGCCCAACGCCTGGGTCCGCACCCCGACACGATCGATCAATCTATGTTGTATCAGACCCTGATCGGCGCATGGCCGCTGGATTTACCGGCGGGCGCCTCTGAGCACGAACAAAGCGCGGCGCCTGCGGCGTTGCATGCGTTTATCGAGCGGGTCGAGGTATGGCAACTCAAGAGTTTGCGAGAGGCGAAGCGCCGTTCGAACTGGATCGCGCCCGACCTCGCCTACGAAAAAGCGTGCGGCGATTTTCTGCATGCACTGGAGCGCGATTTCGCGCGGCCTGATTCGCTGTTGGCCTCGGTGGGCCGATATGCACATCGTGTTGCGACTGCCGGCGCACTCAACAGCCTGACGCAAACGGCTTTGCATTTGAGCACGCCGGGCGTGCCCGATATCTACCAAGGCTCTGAAAGCTGGGATTTCAGCATGGTGGACCCCGACAATCGCAGGCCCGTCGCCTTCGAGAAATTGATGGCCGATCTGCGGGACGCCGCGAGCTGGCCGGAAGTATTGCTGAATTGGCAGGACGGCAGAATCAAGCAAAAGCTGGTGCACGCGCTATTGGCGCTGCGCCGCGCGCATCCGGCGCTGTTCGCCCTCGGCAGTTACGCGCCGCTGGCTTGCGAGGGACCTTTGCACGCCCATGTGATCGGCCATGCACGGCAGTATCAAGCCCAGACGCTGGTGGTGATCGCGAGTCGCTTGAGCATGTCGACGCCGCGCGCCGATGTCACGCAGGGCGCGCGACCCGTTCCCTTGATCGCGCCCGCGCTGTGGCAGGATACCGCGCTCGCAGTGCCGATAGCGCCGCCCGCGATTTCGCCAAGGAGTTCGCCATCCCCGTCGCCAATAAGCACGTCGCTGGACGGTCTGGGCGCCGGCGATTGGATCAATATGTTGACGGGTGAACCGGTGGTGCTGCGTGCCGGCCGGATTTATGCAGGCGATGTGCTCGCGACCTTGCCGGTGGCGGTGTTGATGCGAGCGCAATAAGCGCCCGGCGCGGTCGGGCTTCAGTGGGGCTTCAGTCGGGAATAAAGCTCTTCACCAAAGCCAAAAGCAAATCGATCTCCACCGGTTTGCTGAGAAATTTATCCCAATAAACGTCGCCATCGGGCGCGCGCGGCGCCGCGCTCATCATGACGATGGGGATATGGTCGATGTCGGAATCGGCTCGGATCAGGCGGCACAGTTCCGTGCCATCCATCTCGGGCATCATCCAGTCGGTCAGGATCAGGTCGGGTCGGTTATCGGTGAGAACATGCAGCGCCGCCCGGCCATTGGAGGCCGTCAAAACCTGATACTGCTCCAGCGCAAAAATCATCTTCAGCGCAGAGAGAATGTCGAATTCATCGTCGACTATCAGTATCGTCTTCATTTTGATCGCCTGACGGTGGCTCCCTTGACATTCTTTCGTGGCTTCTTTTGCGGGACTTCCACCGCCGCGCCCAACGGCGCCGGGTCGACTTCGATAGGCAGGAACGTCTGATCGCGCAGATGGTAGCGCGTACCGACGTCGATGCCGTGCGAGCTAATGACAAACTCGCGGATCGACGAATCGTAATCGCTCTCGCGCATCTTCATGACCGAAATCAACCGGTGCTGCCGCGCCGCGACCTCGACGTAGCGAAAAACGATAACGTTCTCCGTCATCGCCGACGCACGTGCCAATCCCGGATGCTCGCCACCGCCGTGAAACGGCAGCTCTTCGGTCAACAGCGTGGTTACATTGAGCTCGCGCAATTTGTGCGTCAGCGCATTCAAGAACAACGTGAAGCGCTCTTGGCGTAGCGCAGCGCTGCGCAGGCCATCGACGCCATCGATCACCAGGCGTGCAACCTTGTGCTTCACGACCAGTGCCAGCAAATCATGCGCGAGTTCATCGAGCGACAGCTCTATGGCGGGGTGCCAGACGATTTCCAACAGCTTTTTATCGATCCACTTCTGCAACGGGATGTGCACGCCGTCCGCTTTGCTGATCAGCCGCGGCGGGGCTTCATAAAAGCCGAAGTACAGGGAGCGCTCGTTATTGCGTGCCCCCTCTTCCAGGAATTTCAGGCTCAACAAGGTCTTGCCCGCGCCTGACGCACCGATCAATACGGTCGTCGACCCGCGCACCAGACCACCAAACAGCATTTGATCAAAACTGGGGATGCCGAAACGAAAGCGTTGCGTGAGAGACATCGGCTCGGCTTCGCGCTGCGACTCGACCGCTTCCAGGCGCGGGTACACCGTCATCCCGTCGTTGCCGATATTGACGAAGTGTTTTCCCAGCAGATGGTGGGCGCCGCGCAGTTTATGAATTTCGATTTCGCGGGAGCGTCGCATGCCGGTGGTGAACAGATTGAGTTCGATCAAACCGTCGACGAGCGTGTGCTCTGCTTGCGGCAGGTTGCCCGACAAAGGCGCGAGCAACAATGTGGTGCAACGCGTGGTGGAAACCAGCGCATTGAGTTCGTGAATAAACTTGGCCAGCGTCAGTTCGGTTTCGCTGAATTCCCGAGCCGTGCGAAACCCGTCCAGCACCATGAACGCCGGTCGATGATCGCGCAATGCGCGCGCAATCAGCGCCAGAAAACCCGTCATGCCATCGCGCAACAGCTCTTGGTAGCCGCTGATGAACAGCAGCGAACGCGACACCATGGACTCGTCGTAAAAGCTCATGCCTTGCAAGTGCTGCATTAGCTTGACGTGCGACTCGGCGATCAACGTAACGTACAGCACTTTCTTGCCGGCGCGGACTTGGTGAAAACACATCTGGCTCGACATGATGGTCTTGCCGGCCCCGGCGATGCCCTCCACCAGATACAGCCCTCCCTCCATCAGGCCGCCGCCCAGTACCGTGTCCAAACCAGGGACCCCGGTCGATATCACAGCGAGATTTTTTCTTTTCGGCATCGCTCGTATTGCCTTCGCGCATAGCACGCGCGCAGTACCCTCGCCTGACGCCCGGAATGCGACGGCCAAGAGCAAACGTTAGAGAGGCGCTCGCTGAAACGGTAGCGGCAACTTCGGTCGCAGACTTGTTTGCTACCTCAGTTGCTACCTCAGTTGCCACATAAGCAAGCGCCCGAAACCGCGCCGCCCGGTCGAGCCGGAGAGGCTCAGCAGCAAGACCAAGCGTGTCGATCGCGCAGATTACCCCGCAGCCTATCAATCCACCCGGACCGTTGGCTACGTCACACCCCACTTTTGCTCTAGCCGCGTTTCATTCCACCACACGCAAGCGCGGGCGCTGTTTTTGAATGATGGCTTCGTAGCTGCGCACATACTCCTGCGCCATGCGCTTGGACGTAAAGTTCTTTTCAAAGCACTCGCGCACCGTGGTGCGCGACAGCGTATGCAAGCGATTGACCGCGGCGACAGCGGCCGTCTCGTCCTCGACGATGAATCCGGTCACGCCATGATCGAGCACTTCGGGCACCGAGCCGCGCTTGAACGCGATCACCGGTGTACCGCACGCCATTGCTTCGATCATGACCAAGCCGAACGGCTCCGGCCAATCGATCGGAAACAGTAGCGCATGCGCTCCCGATAGAAATTCTGCCTTTTGGTGATCGGCAATTTCACCGATAAATTCGACGTGCGGCAGCTCCATCAACGGTTTGATTTCCCGATCGAAATACTCGCGGTCGGCGGCATCTACCTTGGCTGCAATGCGGATGGTCATGCCACAGCGCTGGGCAATTCGAATTGCCGTATCGACCCGCTTTTCCGGTGAAATCCGTCCCATGAACGCAAGGTACCTTGGCTCGACGGGCTGCGGCAGATAGAGCGTCTCCGGAAGGCCGTGGTACACGGTATTGATCCAGTTCGCTTGCGGCAACGGTTGCCGCTGAGAGTTCGAAATGGAAATGACCGGCGTTTTTTCGAACGCATCGAATACCGGCTGTTGCTCGTCCAGATCCAGCCGCCCGTGCAAGGTCGTTATAAACGGGGTCGCTTGGCGGTTGAATAACGAAAACGGGTAGTAATCGAGATGGAAATGCAAGACATCGAACTGGTCGGCCTGGCGGCGCACCATTTCCAGCATCAGCATGTGCGGGGCGAAGCGGTCGCGAATCCCCGGATCGAGGCGCAAAGCCTGCGGCCAAACTGCTTCGAGTTTGGCGCTGGTTTGCGAATCGCCGCTGGCGAAGAGTGTGACATCGTGCCCCAGATCGACCAAAGCTTCGGTCAGGTAGGACACGACCCTCTCGGTGCCGCCGTAAAGCTTCGGGGGTACTGACTCAGTCAGGGGCGATATTTGAGCAATTCTCATCGGGGACTCCAATCTGTACGAGGTTTTAGCCTGTTGTCCAATCCACGCTTGGCTCCAGCGTCGGCAATTTATGCATAGACTCAATGCATCGGCTCATGCATTTGAACTCGGGCCGCAGGGTAAACATTTCATGCGCACTGCATGCGACGACCCATTGTCCTGTACCTCGTTGCGCAAGTCCGCACTCCTTGCAATTGCTCTACGTTGTTACATTACTGAAACAGTATCTCAACAGACAAGCAGGAGTTCATAACAATTCACGGCTTCGCCTTGGGCGTGATTTTTAGCACCTTGACTACACGGGTGCCGTAGGTAAAAGGCGACTCCGCAGACTCGAGCGGATCCCTGCCCGGAATTGCCGCAGCGTGCCAGGGCGGCAGTTCAAGGGCTATGCCGGCCTGTTCCACGGTGTACGCATCGGCGTCGGCAATGGCCGGCAAGCTGCCGTAAGGGCGGCTGTCGTAGCCGGCCAAACCGAGTGGATCGGTGGCAACACTCTCTGACGAGGACGCATTGGACCCCGTAACGTTATCGAAGTTCGGGGTCCGATCAAAAAAGGCATCCGTGGTCTTTCCGTCGGTATCGAGGGTGCTGTCTGGGCCCGCCGCGTTACGCACATCTTGGCTCGGGCCCGGGGGTTGGCCGGCCTGCACACCGCTGGCGACCACCTCTACGGCTGGGTCTTTGGCTGCCCGAGCAACCGGGCGCTGATCACGCGGGTCGTTATGTTCAGTCGTATCCACGATGCCTCCTTGTATCGGGGCAGCGATCGCAGGGACCGCCGTTGTTCTCAATAGACCATGGGCTTGCAATTTACATACCCAATGTCGGCGCGCCGGCGCTCGCTCGCCTCGGCGTGTCCCAGCACCCCACAAGCTCGGATATGCGAAGCGGCCGGTAACTTTTTCCACGTCATGTAAAAAGCGCTGCTGCATTGGGCCTGCTTCGGCCGCTATTCTTCGCTCGCGGCCGGGCGCATTTCGGCGGCGATCGCCGCATGGTTCAATAGCGCCACCAACGACACGCCACCGATGACGTTGCCTAACAAAGTGGGAAACATGAATTTGCCGAAATAGTCGGCAACCGATGCGGCCCCGGTTAGCACCGCATAGATACCCTCTACCGAGCCGGCGATGATGTGCGAGAGGTGGCTGATCGCCACGACGTAGGTGAGCAGGACCACCGTGAGCAATCGTTCGGCCTTGGCGCTTGGCAACAGCCAGACCATCAACGCAATCAGCCAGCCCGCGAAAATTGCGCGCAGCACAGTGCTCCAAAACCCGCTCTGGATCGCCTGCATCGATAAATCTTGCAAGGCCAGCGTTACCTCGGGTGCGAAGACAGCGTGGGTTGTCAGCGCAATGGCAAAAACAAGGGTGCCGGCCAGGTTGGCAAGTAGCACGATGCCCCAGAGTCGTAAAGCGGCAGCCAAAGTGCGCGCGTTCTTGCGGGTAAGCAGCGGTAGCAAGGCCGTTAGCGTGCTTTCAGTAAAAAGCTGCTGGCGGCCCAGGATGACGATCACAAAGCCCATGCAATACCCGAAACCCGCGATCAGATGACGCCATGGCGTTGCAGGCAAGGCGCTTTGCAACATCGCCTCGGTGAGAAAGGAAAAGCCCATCGACATGCCCGCCGCCAACGCCGACCACCACAGGGCTCCGGCGCTGCGTACCAATGCCGCCTCGCCTTCATCCCGGACCAGTTCGTGTATCACCAGCGCGGGCAACGAAGCATGATCGGCCGCTTGGCCTTGCTCTTTCTCGTCCAGATGCGGCGATTCTGCGCCGGCTGACTGACTTGGCTTGGGCATGGGGTGGGTCTCGCGTAAGTGACCATTGCAGGCGACGGCTTCGGGCAACCGTCTTAAGCAACTGTTGCGCCCAACGGGGAAATGCCTCGTGGTTCGGTCAAACCGACACGGCCCGATTGAAGTTTTTACAACGCGCCTTATCGCGCGGGCGCCGCGCTCCGCATGCCACAAGGGCAACCCGATTAGCGTGGCAGGCACGCGACTTGCCTGTCATTGAGGAATCCGTTGGTAGGAACTGCGTATTCACATTCGATATCTCGCGGATCCCCCGGGACACTTCGGGATAACCCGCGATTAGTCCGTTGTCGAGTTTCTTTGCCCCCCTTCGACCTAGAGAGAGTTCGCCATGAGCAATGTAAAAAACACCCCGTTCGTCATCGATCTGGAGAAAATTCGCACGAAGGCCCGCGAACATATGCTGGAAGGCGCCGTTACCCAAAGCTACCAGGGCGATAAAGACACCGTGCTCAAGCTGCTGAACACGGCGCTGGCCACCGAGATCGTTTGCACCTTGCGTTACCGCCGCGATCATTACATGGCCAAAGGTATCCATTCCGAATCGGTCGCTGCCGAGTTTCTCCAACACGCAAACGAGGAGCAGGGCCATGCCGACTTGTTGGCGGAGCGCATCGTCCAACTGGGCGGGGAGCCGAATTTCGCGCCGGACGAATTGACCAAACGCAGTCATTCGGAATATGCGGCGCGCGACAATCTGCTCGATATGATTCGTGAAAACCTGGTCGCGGAACGTATCGCGATCGACAGTTATCGCGCAATGATCGATTACATCGGCAAGACCGATTCGACCACGCGCCGCATTTTCGAACAAATCCTTGCAGTGGAAGAAGAACACGCCGATGAGCTGGCCGATTTGCTGCAAGCACATCAATAAGGCTGAGTGGCTATCCAGTGCGGCGTGTCAGGCGCCGCGCGGGATAGCCTGCGCGGGGCGGGTCTCATCCGCTCGTTCGGCGCCGCGCGGCACGCAATTTGCGGATTCCTGGGTGTTCAATTGAAGAATTTCGATTGGCACTTACCTAAGGAGCAGTTATGAAACGTCTCATCTCCATTGCAGTAGCAGCATCATTGGCTAGCGTCAGTCTCTACGCCGCAGCCCAGACCAACAATTCAAACAATTCGCAAATGAACCCATCGTATTCAACGACGCCTAACAACCAGAAAGGGTCGGGCGGCATGGGCAACATTGGCAACATTAGCACCAGCCCCGGTGGCGGCATGGGTAAATCTGGCGGCACGGGTGCGGGCGCCGGTGGTGGCGTCGGGACCGGTAACGGCGGTACCGGTGGCACGGGCGGTGCTGGCGCCGGCGGTGCTGGCGCCGGCGCTGGAGCCGGTGGCGGCGCAGGCGGAGGCAGTGGCGGTTGACCAGTAAGCAA
>Ga0265338_10010560_pt1 | contig 10801 bp, 7 predicted proteins | sample 42126metaG_FD_193579 | JGI IMG/M metagenome (GOLD analysis project Ga0265338, IMG submission 193579) | Rhizosphere microbial communities from Carex aquatilis grown in University of Washington, Seatle, WA, United States - 4-21-26 metaG | ecosystem: Host-associated > Plants > Roots > Rhizosphere >... | reverse complement strand
CAGATGGACATGGGCGCGCCCCAGTAGCGGTTGCGTGAAATGGCCCAATCGCGGGCGCCTTCTAGCCATTTACCCCAGCGCCCGGCCTTAATATTAGCCGGCACCCAGTTAATCTGCCCGGCGGTCTTTAGCATCTGGTCTTTAACATCGGTGACTTTTATAAACCAAGTGTTGGTGGCAAAGTACATCAGAGGTGTGTCGCAGCGCCAACAGAATGGATAGGTATGCTCTTGGACCTCGGCGGCGAAGATTTTGCCCTTGTGAGTGAGGTCGGCAATTATATGCTCGTCGGCACTTTTGAAGAATTTACCCAAAGCCTCGTCGGGGCCGTAAATTAGATGGCCACTGCTATCAACACTTTCTATAAGAGGCAAATCGTACTTTTGGCCCATGGCCAGGTCGGCTTCGCCGTAGCGCGGCGCGCTGTGCAGTACGCCGGTGCCGTCTTCTAAGCTCACTGAATCGTCGTGTACTACCTGCCAGGCATTGGCGGCCTGCGCCGCGTTAAACTTGCCCTGCGGCAGCAGATAAAGCGGCTGGTAGCGCAGGCCAATCAGCTCCTTGCCTTTGACGGTTTTAACCAGTTTGTATTCGTTTTGGCGCAAATCCAGCAGCTCCAGGCGCTGCTTGGCTAAAATCAGCGTAGAATCATCGGCTGTGAGCTTAACGTAAGCGTAATCGGCGTCCTGATCGACCGCCAGCGCGGCGTTGGCCGGCAGTGTCCAAGGTGTAGTCGTCCAAGCCAGCAGTTTGGTGTTTGGCTCATCTGCTAGTGGAAAATAGACAAAAACACTGGGGTCGGGCACGTTGTCTTTGTAACCTTCGTTAAGCTCAAAGTTGCTTAGCGGCGTGGCGCAGCGCGGGCAGTACGGCAGCGACTTAAAACCCTTATACAGCAGGCCTTTTTGGTTGATTTGGGCCAAAATCCACCAGACGCTCTCGGTATAATCGCGGTCCACGGTAGCATAGTAGTTTTCGTAGTCGCTCCAGCGGCCGTAACGGCTCAAAAACGCTTCCCAGTCGGCCTTGTAGGTAAAGATTGAGTCGCGGCAAGCGGCGTTAAACTTTTCCAACCCCAGTTCTAAAATCTGTTTTTTACCGGAAACGCCGAACTGTTTTTCTATGGCGTACTCTACTGGCAGGCCGTGGCAGTCCCAGCCGTTGCGTCTGGGTACATAGTAGCCGCGCATGGTTTTATAGCGCAGGATTGAGTCTTTTATGCCGGTGACTAGCGAGTGGCCAAAGTGCGGCAGGCCGTTGGCAAACGGCGGCCCGTCGTTAAAATTAAAGCGCTCTTTGCCCTCGCGTTGGGCAACGCTTTTTTCAAAAGTCTTTTCTTTTTGCCAAAGTTTAAGCTGCTCTTCTTCAATAAGAGAAAACTGCGATTTTTTATCGTTTGGCTCCGCCATGATTGGCTTAATTATAGCTTAGCCAGGGGTTAAATAACAGCTTAGGCGCCCAAGTAGCCATCTAGTTCGGCCATAAGCGGCATTGGCATGCCTTGCCAGATTTTTTGCAGCTGGCCGTCCTCGGCCATAACCATTAGTGCCGGGTAACGGGTTACGCCGTAGAGTTCGCCGGTGGCGGCGCCATCTAGAGTCTCTAGACTTACGAGCTTAATTTCGTGACTATGAGAGCGCGTATAATCGCGCTGGTATTCGGTAACCTGGCGTTCAAACTCGTCTTTGGGATGGTATAGAATTATCGCCCGCATATGCTTAGTTTATAAGCATTAGCGGCTTTGGTCTAGCTACAGCCTGTCGTAGATCCGCAGGAAGTACAGACATAACAACTACCCGCTCTTTGGGTCTGGTTGCCACAATTGTCACACAGCGGCGCTGCCGGGTCTTGAACCGGCGTTGGTTTTCGCGCCACGGTTGCACTTTCTACTTGCAGGGATATTTGCGGCGTTGGCGCGGTGCTGGCAGCAATGCTAGTAACCGCCTCGGTAATGGCCGCTTCGGCCTCGGCCACGGCCTCAATGGCTTGTTCCACCTGCTCTTTAGAGGCTTCGTGTACTTTTACTTCAGCAGTGGTGCCTAGCAAGCTAGTCTGGCCGACAGGCATGTCGTCTATGTTGGCCAGGCCGACCTCTAGTTGATCGTCAAAGCTTAGGTAGGTCTTACCCAAGCGCTTGAAAATATAGTCGATGATAGAACTGGCCGTGCGGATGTCTGGGTCGTCGGTAATTCCGGCCGGTGCAAAACTGATATGACTAAAGCTGCGGATGAATTTTTTTAGTGGCACGCCGTACTGTAAACCGTGGCTAACAGAGGTAGCAAAGGCATCCATGACGCCGCGCAAGGTTGAGCCCTGCTTGGCGATATTCACAAACAACTCGCCGGGTGTGCCGTCATCGTACTCGCCCACCGTAAAATAGCCGCGGGTGCCGGCAATTGTAAATTTAAAGGTTTTGGAGTTGCGGACGCGCCGCAGCTCATGCCGGACAGCGTTTTTGGGCGCCGAACCGGCGGCTGTTACCGATTCCGCGGTAGCAATTACAAAATCGGCGGCAGTGGGTTGCAGGGTTGGCATGGTAACGACCAATTCTTTGGCGCCATCTTTTTTAGCCATGCTAAGCGGTTGGCCAACTTTGCAGTTGTCGCGGTAGATAGCTACAGCTTTTAGACCGAGTTTCCAGGCGTCTAAGTGCAGCTGCTCTACGTCCTCAATACTGACGTCTTCTGGCATGTTAACGGTTTTACTGATAGCACCAGACAGAAACGGCTGTACGGCGCCCATCATGCGGACGTGGCCGCTGTAGTGGATGGCGTTATCGCCCATGCTGCAAGCGAATACCGGTAGGTGCTCGTCTTTAAGATACGGCGCGCCAATTATGCTCTTTTCTACGTCAATGTAGCTGATGATGTCTTCTACTTGCGCCGGTTTGTAGCCCAGGGCTTTGAGCGCCCGTGGAACGGTTTGGTTAACGATGAACATGGTACCGCCGCCAACTAGTTTTTTGACTTTGGTTAGCCCCAGGTCGGGCTCAATGCCGGTGGTGTCGCAGTCCATCATCAGGCCAATGGTGCCGGTAGGTGCCAAAACTGTGGCTTGGCTGTTGCGCACGCCGTAGCGTTCACTGAGCTCTACTGCTTCGTCCCAAGATGCGGCGGCGGCACTCAAGAGCTCTTCAGAAACTACCGAGGCGTCAATCTTCTTGACCTCGTCGCGGTGCATTTTTAGAACTTTGTTCATAGCTTCGCGGTCTTTACTGTAGCCGGCAAACGGGCCAACCCGGCGGGTAATTTTGGCGCTGGTAGCATAGGCATGGCCGGTCATTAGCGCGGTAATGGCGGCGGCTTGGGCGCGGCCTTCGTCGGAGTCGTACGGCAAGCCCTGGGCCATCAGCAGCGCTCCTAGGTTGGCGTAGCCAAGCCCCAGCTCGCGGTAAGCCCGGGCATTTTTGGTAATGCTCTTGGTGGGATACTCACTGTAGCCAACCAGGATTTCTTGGGCGGTAAACATCAGCTCCACGGTGTGGCGAAAGGCCTCTACGTCAAAGCTAAAGTCGTCTTTTAGGTATTTGAGCAAGTTGATGGAAGCTAAGTTACAGGCCGAGTTATCCAGGTGCATATACTCGCTGCAAGGGTTGCTGGCATTAATGCGGCCGGCATTAGGTGCGGTGTGCCATCTGTTAATTGTGGTGTCAAACTGCAATCCCGGATCGGCGCATTCCCAGGCTGCCTCGGCGATTTGCCGCCAAACGTCACGGGCTTTGATGGTCTGCACGGTATCGCCAGTCTTAACGGCCCGGGTGCTCCAGTCGCTGTCATTTTCTACAGCTTGCATAAAATCGTCGGTTACGCGCACTGAGTTGTTGGCGTTTTGGTACTGCACGCTGAAACTATCACGGCCGTCTAGATCCATATCATAGCCGGCCTCAGCCAGTACGCGGGCCTTGCGCTCTTCAATCGCTTTACACCAAATGAATTCTTCTACGTCGGGGTGATCAACGTTTAAAATGACCATTTTGGCTGCCCGGCGGGTCTTGCCGCCGCTTTTGATGCTGCCGGCAGAGCTATCGGCGCCGCGCATAAAGCTGACCGGACCAGAAGATTTACCGGCGCTATCGCCGAGTTTTTCCTTGGAGCTGCGCAAGCTACTTAGGTTAATACCGCTGCCAGAGCCGCCTTTGAAAATCATGCCCTCTTCGGTGTACCAGTTAAGAATGGATTCCATGGTGTCTTCGACGCCTAGAATAAAACAGGCGCTGGCTTGCTGAGCGCGTTGCGGGGCGCCGATGTTGAACCAAACCGGTGAGTTAAAAGCCGCCCGCTGGGTGGCCAAAATGTATTTGAGTTCTTCGCGGAAATCTTCGGCTTCTGCCTGGTTTTCGAAATAACCTTCTTGTAGGCCGTGGCGCGTGGTGGTGTCTACCACCCGGTCGATAAGATCTTTCATTGAAGTTTCGCGGGTGTTAGTACCCGGGGTTCCAGTAAAGTATTTTTGGGCCACAATGTTAATAGAATTAAGGCTCCAACCTTCTGGAAATTCTACGTCTTTTTGTTCAAAAACCGCTTTGCTAGTTGCCGGATTGGTGATTGCTGAATCCTGTTTGACCCATTTTAGCGAATCATAAGCCCGCTTTCCCGGCTCGGTGAAAAACCTACGGACAGATAGTTTGGTTGCTTGCGCCATAATATTACCCTCACTTATTTTTTAAATTTTTGTTGCTAACGTTTTTATCTTGAGCCGGCTTTTTGGTACTACACGCCTCACATTCGTGCCACACCCGAGCGCTTGCTCCCTTAGACGCTTCTCATAATAAATCAAAGCTACGTCCCAGGCAACAAGTCTCGACTTTTTTGCCGGAAAAAGTTATTTTTTGGGCTTTTTAACAGGTTTTTTAGCGGCCGTTTTGCTTTGGCGAATCTTAGAAAGTTCGCGTTCAAAGCTGCTGATGTCGCGGAACTTGCGGTAGACGCTGGCAAAACGCACGTAGGCGACTTCGTTTAAGTTGGCCAAGCGTTCCATGACCAGCTCGCCAATATCCACGGAAGCGATTTCCGGCTCACCGCGGCTGTAAAATTCATGCTCTAGGTCGGCTACGAATGCCTCCAGCTGCATGTGCGTTACTGAAGTCTTTTCGGTAGCGTGCTGCAGACCGGACATAAGCTTTTCGCGGTTAAACAACTGCCGGGTGCCATTGCGCTTGACTACTACCAACATCGGGCGTTCCAAACGTTCGTAGGTTGTGAAGCGGTTGCCACATTTTAGGCACTGGCGGCGGCGGCGGACGGCTTCGCCATCGGCTACGTCGCGCGATTCAATCACTTTGTTATCGGTGGAACCGCAGTGACTGCACTTCATGAATTTACCTCTGTTTTTAAGCTGTTAGTTAATGTGCTATCACTATATGTAGTGTTCGTGAGAGCTATATTAGCGCTATGCGTGGGGGCATGCAATAGCAATTTTGCTGTAATATTCACAAGCTTTTAAGACTTTTTAGTTGGTTTGGCGGGTTTATCTTCGGTAGGCTTATCGTCCTGCTCACTAAATTTTTCGTCCGGCTCGTCGTCTACGATTTCGCCCGGTTCATCGTCTTGGCCTTTGTCATCATCTTTGTTGGGCTCGTCGTCTTTATCATCGACTTTGTCTTCGGGGCGGTTCTTTGCCCTGCCTGTCAGGCGGCGCAAGAACGATGGCTTGTCCAGTTCATCTTCGTCCTCGTCTGGCTCATCTTGACTAACGCCGTTAACATCCTCTGGAAGCGCCCAAATGTTGGGTGTGTCGTCCTTATGAAAGTCCTCCACGGTAGTTTCTTCCGGCTCTTTGAGCTCCATATCAAGCCCTTTCATAGCGCCTTCGTCTATCTGGGCTGTTTGCGCCATGCGGTCTTGGGAATGGCGGCGCAGCAGCTCGGCTGCTTTAGCATTGCGGTTGGAGTAATAGCTATCGTCAAAACCGGTTGCGACAACGGTCACGATTATTTCGCCTTCTAGCTCAGGATTGATAGTCGCGCCAAAGATAACATTAGCTTCGGAGTCAGCAGCGGCGGTGATGGTTTCGGCCACTGTGTTGATTTCATGCATGGTCATGTCGGTGCCACCAATGACGTTGAATAAAATGCCACGAGCGCCATCGATAGAAACTTCTAGTAGCGGCGAGCTAATGGCCTGTTGGGCAGCCTCAATGGAACGGTTCTCGCCGCTGGCGCGGCCAATGCCCATCAACGCCGAACCGGCGTCAGCCATAACGGTCTTAACATCGGCAAAATCCAGGTTGATTAGACCGTGTACAGTTATAAGATCAGAGATGCCCTGCACGCCTTGGCGCAAAACGTCATCGGCCACCTTAAAGGCCTCGGTTAGCGGTGTGCGGCGGTCGATAGTCGTCAGCAATTTATCGTTAGGAATGGTGATCATGGTGTCGACGTTTTTACGCATTCTTTCTATGGCTAGGTCGGCATTCTGGCGGCGTTTTTCGCCCTCAAAGGCAAACGGCCTAGTGGCAAAACCAACTACTAACGAACCCGATTCTTTGGCCAGCTCGGCCACCACGTGGCCGGCTCCGGAGCCAGTGCCACCGCCAGCACCAATAGTTACAAAGACCATATCCGCACCCTTGATGGCTTGTTCTATATCGTCGTGAGACTCCTCGGCTGCCTGCTGGCCTTTGATGGGATCAGCGCCAGCGCCAAGACCCTTGGTGGCTTCTTTGCCGATGTGCACCTTGGTCTTAGCTTTACTGTGATGCAAAGCCTGGGCATCGGTATTGACGGCGATAAAATCCACGCCGGTTACGCCGGCTTCAACCATACGGTTGATGGCCGCGCCACCAGCGCCGCCCACGCCCACTACTTTTATTCTGGCAAAGGTTTCGATGGCTGGTTCGACTTTGGGCATTGGTATTTAATCTCCGTGTTTAACTAAAACAAAATTTGTACTCATAATTATACTGCAGCCGAGTGGGCGAATGCAATTACTGCTCAACCTGGTTTGGGGCGATAGCCTGCGAACAAATAAATGATTCTTTAGTTTTTAGAGCGACGGCGCAAGCGGCTTAAGATACCGCTAAACGATTCATTAACAGATTCCAGCATGCCCGGTTGGGAGTCGTTAAAGTGGCCACCCTGCGGTTCGCCTAGCAGCATATCCAGCAACATTAGACCTACAGCCGGCGCGAAAATTTCCTCGTCCAGCCCATCTACTACTTTATTAATGTGCCCCCATTTGCCAACCCGGGCTGGCAGTTCCAGTACGTCGCGGGCAAATTCGGCAATGCCCGGCAGTTTGGCCGTGCCGCCAACCAGCACTACCCCGCCCGGCAAACGGCGCGAACGGTGAATTTTTTTAAACTCTTTATCAACAAATTCCAGTATTTCTTCCAGTCGCGCTTCTACAATAATTTTAAGCATTTCCCGGTCAAAACGCAGGGCCTCGCCATTTTTAACAATGCTTAAATCGCCCTTGGCGACCTTGCCCAGGCTGGCGTACTTGAGTTTTACGTCTTCGGCAATGTCTAAATCGGTCTTAAGGCCAATGGCCAGATCGTTGGTTATATGCGTGCCGCCCATAGGAATCACCGCGATATGCTCGACTTCGCCGTCTTCTATAACTATTACGTTGGTGGTAGCCGCGCCTATGTCTACTACCGCCACGCCGGATTCTTTTTGCTTGCGGTCCAGCACCGCCTCGGCGGCAGCCAAGCTGCTAACCGTGTGGTGGTCGGGCCGTACCTCGGCGTTTTGCAGCACTTGGTCCAGGCTTTTTAGCGCTGGGGTACCAGATAATAATATGTGTGTGTCAACTTCTAGGCGCACACCGTGCATTCCCAGTGGGTCTTTAATGTTATCTTGGCCATCCAGCCGGTAATTCTTGGCAAAAACCTGAATGATATCTTTATTAGGTGGTAACTGAATAACCGTGGCGGCTTCTTCTACGCGCATGCGGTCTTCGGTGGTGATTCGCCGGTCGGCACCACTAATGGCAATTACGCCTTTGCTGTTTAGGCCCTGCACGTGGGCGCCATTTACGTTGACGGTGGCGGCTTTGATTTCCCGGCCGGACATTCTTTCGGCTTCCTGTACAGCGTTAATAATCGCCTGCGTGACTTCTTCGGCGTGGGCAATATTGCCTTTGCGCATGCCAGTGTTTGGCGCGGCCGAAAAGCCGATGATACTGGGCGTGGAAGCTTCTGGCGACAGCTCGCCAACCACGCAGCGCACAGCACTGGTGCCAACGTCTAGACCTACAAAATATGAAAGTTTTTCTTCAGACATGTTTATTTGATTATAGCTTATCTGCCCCGAAGTATACTGCTAGAGGTTATAAGGTGCAAGCCAAACAAAAAACCGGTGCTTAAAAGTCAAACGCTGGCCACAAAAACCGCCCGTGTGGGCGGTTATTTTATTAGCTTGGGAATAGTTGTTTAAGCAGCCTTGGAGTCTCGTCTGCTAAGGTCTCCTTCCATCCAGCGTTGAGCTGCCGGGTCGATCTTATATAAATTTCCATCGGTAAATTTGCTTGCTTCAGACTCAGCGGTTTCGGCCCTCTCTAATTTGCGTCGGGCCTTTCGCTCCAAAGGTGTTTCTTTCCCTAAAATAGTCCTTAATGGATACCTTGCTGCGGACTCTTCATCAGATTCTTGCCTTGCATTCTCAGCGCTCTTGTAGAGCGTTTTTGCTCTGACATTCATTTCTTCCATATCTATAATTGCGTCGTAAGGACTTTCTTCAATAGGTGCCTGCTTAGGTGCTTCAGTTTGTGGCCTCAATGAGTCTTCTGCTAGAGCCATCTGGTGATATGTATCACCGTTTTTAGCAAAGTCTTTATCAGCATTTTTAATCGCTTTTTTGACTTTTCTTTCGGCCAATTTTACTTCTAGTTCTTCGAATCGGCCAACACCTGGGGCACTAGATTTGAACCATTGATCTTCGTTTCGTTTAGCCGTAACTAGGCTATGAACAGCTTTTTTATAGTTGCTATAAGAGTCCACGGCATTTTTTTCATCTTTATAGGTAAAACCTTCGCCGGAATCATACTTTTCTTGGTGTTTGATCAAACCTTTTTCAGCTTTAGAAAGCTTTCTCTTGGCAAAAGCAATGTTTATTTTTGGATCAATTGTTGAACCCGGTAATGAAGCGTGCTTTGCAGCTCGAGCTTTGGTCCTACCTAGATACCCCTTTTCATCCTTAAGTTTAAGTGATGTCTCGACAACTTCTTGTCCCAGTTGTTTTCGTGCTTCAAGCTGCTCTGGCGTTAGCTTGCCTTCGGGGTTTGTGATAATTGGTGCTGTTTCCATGTTCATATTTTTCCTTTTTGTTTTGGCTTTTTTTGTTTTTTAAGCTTAGGGGCAGCATACCATACTTATACTTAAAAGTCAACTCTAGAGGGTTGATTTGCTCTGGTTCTCCTTTTCCAGCTCCTGCCGTCCCAGCTCGAGCATCTTGTTTATAAACGCCTGTGCCTGCTCAGGACTGGTAAACGTAAGACCGACACCGGTCATGAAGTTGCCGGGCGTTTCGCTGGGAGTCTCTTCCATCACTACCCCGGCAAAATTCGAGGGTCAATCTTCGCAATAGTTTCAACCGCTTTGAAGAAGCGCTGAAGCTTCTATATGTGCCCTCTGGTGTTGTTTCCACGTTTATATTCTACGTTTGGGTGAGGATTTCAGCGCCGTCGTCGGTAATCAGTACGGTGTGTTCAAAGTGGGCGCCCAAGCTGGCGTCTAGCATCACCACCGTTTCATTTTTGAGCATACCAATCTTCCAGTCGCCTAGACTGGCCATGGGCTCAATGGCTATGGTGCTACCGGCGTGCAGCAATGGACCGGTGCCGGCTACGCCGTAGTTGGGGATGTTGGGGTCTTCGTGGATGTCGTGACCCACTCCGTGACCGACTAAGTCGCGGATGATGCCCAATTTGTACTTGTCTAATACGTCTTGGACGGCGGCGCTGATGTCGCCTACCCTGGTGCCATCACCTTTTATGGCGGCAATGCCGGCTGCTAATGATTCTTGGGTGCCATCTACTAGGCGCTTTACATTGGGGTCGTTGCTTTTGCCGGCTATAACAGTGACAGCACTGTCTACCACCAAGCCTTTGTAGCCCAGTGTGACATCAACCTTGACCACATCGCCGTCTTTAAAGGAGTCCTTTTGCGGCACGCCGTGGACAATCGCCTCGTTAACCGATACGCAAATGACATCCGGGAAGCCGTTATAGCCTAGCACTACCGCCTGCATGTCGTGTTTTTTAATCTGTTCACGGGCGATGGCCGATAGGTCTGTGGGCTTGACACCCGGTTTTACGGCCGCTGCCAGCAGGTCGCGGATTACCGCCAGGCGGCGGCCGCCTTCACGCATTATGGCAATTTCGTCAGGGGTTTTTATGCTCATTATTATTAGACTCCCAGAGCCTTGTGGACCCTAATACCGACTTCTTCTATAGTGCCGGTGCCACCTACCTGGTGGATTGGCACGCCGTGGTCCGCAAGATAGTCCAGAGTGGGTTTGATTGAACGGTGGTACTCGGCGAAGCGCTGTTGCACAACGTTGTCATCGTGGTCGTCCAGACGGCCGCGCTCGACCAATCTTCTGCCAGCCACTTCTTCTTTAGCCACCAAGTGAATGACGCCGGTAAGTTTAAAACGCCCCTGCTCTTGCCCGTCCAACCACCACTGGGCTTGGGTAATGCTGCGGGGATTGCCTTCAAAAACACACTCATGGTCTTTGGTGTCGATTTTGGCAAGGACTTTATCGACAATGCCTAGCGTAACTTCGTCGCTGATAATTTTGCCGGCTAGCATATCAAGCCGGTCTTGGCCTTTGGCATCCTTGCGAATAAGTTCGCCCATA
>Ga0265338_10010559_pt1 | contig 10802 bp, 14 predicted proteins | sample 42126metaG_FD_193579 | JGI IMG/M metagenome (GOLD analysis project Ga0265338, IMG submission 193579) | Rhizosphere microbial communities from Carex aquatilis grown in University of Washington, Seatle, WA, United States - 4-21-26 metaG | ecosystem: Host-associated > Plants > Roots > Rhizosphere... | reverse complement strand
CCGCGGGGCAAGGTGATCACGCAAACAGCCACAAGCCACAGGTGCACGTCGTGGGTGTAGGCAGATTCGAACCGGGTGCCACGGTTAAGCGAGCTTCGTTTGCTCGCGCGGCCGTGGTTGGCGTCGATCCGCACCTGTACGGGTGCGTGAATGACTCGCCCCCCCCTCGACCGTTTTTGACACTTTTGGTTTTCGACGACCCAAAGTACCTCGGCCGGGAGATCGACGATCCTGGGGCTTGTGGCCGTAGCAGTTTTGTGCGCGCGCAAAGTGCGGCATGACAACGATTACAGCCGTTATTATCCGGACCTTCTCGAAAACACAGGACTTATGAACGTTTCTGAACTCCGACTTTTCCGATTTTGAGGCCAAAATCGCCAAAATGCGTTTTACGGGGCGCGGACGCGAAAAGTGCTATATCACGTTGTGATTAAGGCTAAACGCCCGGACATGGATCAGGCTTGCCTTGCGGAGCTATTCGAACCCGCCATAACGCGAACTCGGGCTCTGCCCTTTTGCTCTTCTTGCCTGTGGAACACGGGCAAGTGCCTGACAACTCTTGTGGCTAGTGGCTTGTGGCTTTCTTGCTACAATGCACCCTTCAGGAGACCCCATGCTAAACGACGGCGATAAAGGCGTGATACTTCAGCGGGACAAGACCACGTACGCAGTTGCGCCGCACCTGCCGTGCGGGGTGGTCACGCCGTCGCAACTGCGGAAACTTGCCGACGTGGCCGAGAAGTTCGGCGCGGCCGCCCTGAAGGTGACCTCCGCACAGAGGATCGCCATTGTCGGCCTTCGCGAGGACCAGATCGACGCCGTGTGGTCCGACTTGAGCATGGACCCCGGCAGCGCGGTGGGCCTGTGCGTGCGAAGCATAAAGGTTTGCCCCGGCACGACGTTCTGCAAGCGGGGCCTGCAGGATAGCATCGGCCTTGGCATGGAACTGGACGCCAAGTATCACGGCATGCAACTGCCGGGCAAGATGAAGATGGGCGTTAGCGGCTGCCCCAACCAGTGCGCCGAAACCGGGTTCAAGGATATCGGCGTGGTGGGCACTGCCCGCGGATGGAAGGTCCTGGTCGGCGGCAACGGCGGCGGACGGCCTCGATTGGCCGAGGCCATCGCCGAAGACCTCACGCTGGATCAGACCCGTGCCCTAGTGGACAAACTCGTCGAATACTTCCGCACCAACGCAAAGCCCCATGAACGCCTGGGCCGAGTCATCGACCGCCTGGGCATGGAGCACCTCAAGGAGAAACTATGTCTCGCAAGATCATGATCGTCTGCGGCAGTCCAAAGCCCAAGGGCAACACCAACACTATCGTCGACCAGGTGGCCGCTGCCGCCCGCTCGGCCGGGGCGAGTGTCGAAATCATCGATGCCCCTCGACTGCAGTACGTTGCCCATGGCTGCACGGCCTGCAACGGGTGTCAGAAGTCCAGCGAGTATCGCTGCGTCTTGGGCGACCAGGCCGCCGATGTGGTGGCTCGGATGGCCGACGTGGATTGGATCGTGATGGCGACGCCGATCTACTTCTTTGCCCCCACCGCCCAGTTGCGGGGCCTTACCGACCGGATGTATAGCCTGATCAAGATCGAGCAAGGATTTGCCACCTGCCTGGCCGGCAAGCGACTTGGCCTGATCGTAACCGCCGGCGGCGGCCTGGAGGACGGCACTGCCGGGGTGGAGGAATATTACCAGCGGCTGGCCGGCATGATGGGCGACAAGCCGGTGGCCTCGCTGCTGGTGCCCAGCATTCAGCAGGCCGACAAGGCCAAGGTTGATCAGCAGGCGTCAGCGTTCGGGCAAATGCTCGCTCAGTAAGGCAGGCGGGGCATGTTTGCAACGTCGCAAGCGACGCGGCCAACCGCGCGGTTGCGCTTCCATCGCTTGCGGTTTTGCAAACGCCAATCACTTCTTCGGCGCGGGCACGAAGACTATCGAGACTGAGTTCACGCAGTGGCGGGTGTCTTTGTCGGTGTATCCTTCCCCGGTGAAGACGTGGCCCAGATGCGCACCGCAGTGCGCGCAGAGGATCTCAGTGCGATAGCCGTCTGGGTCAGGCAGGCAGATCACCGCGCCGGCGATCTCGTCGTCGAAGCTTGGCCAGCCGCAATGTGAGTCAAACTTGCTGCTGGATCGATATAGCGGCGTCCCGCACTGGCGACAGACGTATATCCCGGTATCGAAGGTGTTCCAGTACTTGCCCGAGTAAGGCCTCTCGGTGCCCTTGTCGAGAATGACCTGCCGCTCCTCTATCGTCAGGGGCGGCATGGGTTGGGTTGTGGGCCGATCATTTGGGGGTGACATTGCAGGCTCCGCTGGCTTGGTGTGCTGTCGGCAGCCACACAGCAGCACCAACGCCGTTGAGATGAAGATACTTGCGATGTAAGGCATACGCTTTCGCAGGCACCCAAGGGATGCGTGCACTCCTAACATCATTCTATCCCGGGCAGTGACACTGCGTGATACGCGAGTGAAGGCACCATCACAAATGGCGAAGCGATAGAAGCGCACCGAATTAGGTTCTTGTCCAGATTGAGGGAAAAGAGCTGCATTAGACTGATTGCTACGCCGTGTTTCAGCCCAAAGGGCTGGTATAGCCATAGCCCAGGGCAAGCGCAGCGCCGCCCTGGGTGTGAGTGTCTATTGAAATTGCAGCCTGCAGGGCTGCTATATTCCTTCCCCCGCCAGCAGTTATAGCAGCCTTTCAGGCTGCGGTCGATCTGGCGGCCTAACCCAGGCCGGCGCTGCGCTTGGCCTGGGCTACTGCTATACGAGCCCTGCGGGCTCAAAGGCATCCCTGCGGCATATCCGACGCTATTGCGATAATTGTGCCGGCATGTTTGAAAGGGTCTTCCAGGAATCGGGACATGAAGCCCAAATTAGGAGACACTGGACTGGTGGGTATTCAGAATGCCACGCTGCTGAGGGGGAAATTGGGTGTGACGGTAGGCCAGGCGATCTTCGATGCCGTCTTTTACGAAGAGCAAGCCCCTTCCAGGTCAAGCAACCACACTTGACGGCCCCCTTGTGGATACCTATTGGTATGTAGCTATGGGGAGTCTAAATCCCCATATCCACTAGCTTTTCCGCTGCCCGCATGACGTTTTCCGGTGTGTCCAGCTCGCCGGAATCCATCATCCGCTTGGCCTCTGCGACGGCCTCGGAACGGAAGTCGTGCGCGGACAGCGCCTGCAGGACCAGCGACTGCGTCTGCCCGGCCTGGTCTATCTTGTCCGTTGCGGCAACATCGCCGCTCTTGGCTGCATGGGCCTTGGATGTCGCAAAGTCTGCGGCGGCATACAGGTCCAGCGGATTAGTCTTATCTATACGCATTCGTCATTCTCCCGACAAAAACAACTTCACTCTGCCGGAATTGTCGATAGTTTGCTAATCATCTTTAGCTAATTCCGCGACTTTTCTCGCGCCATCGGCCGCCTGCTTCTTTATGGTCTGCATGGCGGTCGTCTTGGCCGGCGGTTGGCCCAGAGTGTCCCGCGTGGGCAGCGTGCCGACGGCCTCCCAGGATACGAACTTCAGGAACCACCGTGGGCTCATCTGCACTAGATCCTCGTCGGCAGGTTCGAAGCCCTTGCGGACCTGATCCTCCCAGTACTCGTGGATGCGGTGCGCGACCTCCTTCTCGGTGGCGTCCCAGGTGTGCTTTACGCCCCAGACGAGGCGGCCGTTCTTCAGGTCGATCATCTTCAACTGCAGTGCCACCTTCGTACGGGGGTACTGCTGGAAATGGTATAGCTCGCCCAGGACCACCGCATCGCAGCCAAGGGCCTTGCGGATCTGCTGCAGTTGCCGCAGTTCCAGGGGCTCGTTGACATCCAGAGGCAGTTCCTTACAACGGAAGTCCTTACGCTGCACGTACTCCACGTTGAAGAGATTCCGCTGCTGCAGGTACTCGTAGAGCGCCTCGCTGGCCTCCTTTGCCCGCGGGACATCCGCCAGCGGGCAGTCCAGCTCCACAAAGGCCACCGACTGAATCCCCATCAGGTCCGCCTGAGAGGAGAGGTAGTAGCTTAAGGGCGGACGGGGAGGCTCACAGGGTTTTTCGCAGGCACAGCCAGAGATGAGGGCCAGAAGGACCAGCCCATGAAGAATGCGGAATGCGGAATGTGGAATGCGGAATCGTTCACCCAAGCACACTTGAACTTGCCGTTGCACATTCTCATGGAGATTGCTGCTGGGCATATCCCGGCTCGTCTGGACGAATGATTCCACATTCCGCATTCCGCATTCCGCATTCTTCATGGCCTATTCCTTCGCGGCCGGTTGGCTCGCCGGGCCGCTGGAGGCGTGGTCGGTCGGCTCGGACAGTTGGCTGCCAAGGACCTTCATGATCTGCTGAAGGGCATCCATTTGGGCGGCCTGTGCATCTATGATTTCCTTGCGGAAGCCAAGAACGTCCTTCTTCCACTTGTCTAACTCGCCCTTCATCTCCATGAGCATCTTGTTGGCGTCGGCAAGTTCCTTCTGGGCCTGGGCAAGCTCGAGCTTTAGCTGGTCAACCTGCTTGACGGCCGCCTGCCGCTCTTCCTCAGCCTTGTGCGCCTTCTCCTGGGATACGAGGAGGTCCCCCAACGCCTTGTTGCACTGGCTTTGCGCCACTATCGCCGCTTCCACGGGACTGCCTGAGGCACCGGTTCCAGCCTCCGTCTTGACTGCATTGGGAGCCATGTAATTGGCGGGGGTGTTCTTCTCCGGCGCTGGTGTGGGCGACGGCGTTTCCGTCTTGCCAAGAGTGCAACCAGACAGCACTACGGCGACTATCACCATAAGCAGCGGTTTTTTCATCATCCTTGACTCCTTACAGGCACATGGTCGGTCCGGTCAGGCCTGCACCCGGCACTCCAGGGTGATCTGTTGGCCGCAGGCGCAGGTGATCTCGATCGTGGCAACGCCGTTAGTTTGCGCGATCACGCGAGCCCGCGGCAGATCGTCCACAACAGACGCCTTGCCGGTCTTGCCGACTAGCTGAACTTTGCCCTTCTTAATAACTCCAGACGAAACAGTAATCACTTTGTCTCTTGTAGCAATTGCCGTGCCGTTCAGTGGGATGATTAGTTTCTTTACACTGGGGAGGGCGATACAGATTTGAAAGGACGCGCCTGGACATGAATCAGGCTCGCCTTTTTGCGTTGTTTAAGGTCATCAAACGGCGCAAAAAGGCAAGCCCCCTTCGTGTCCGCGCTCAATCTCACGCCAGGAAGTCTACCTCGTGCTTGTCCGAGTTGTCGTCGTCGGAAGAGGCGGCCGGTGTAGCGGGCTCGGACTCTTCGTCAATCTCCACGGCCGGCTGGGCGGCCTGCTTCTTCTTATTGGCGAACTCTTGTCGGCGGCGCTGATCCTGTGACCTGTGAACCGCCACCGTACTGCTCAAAGGTGTAGTCACCAACAACGAGCGTACGGGCGACGGTTCTTGTGTCATGGCAAGCTCCGGTTAAGCTTCATGGAGAGCTTGAACAGGGCCGCAGCGTGCAGTTGGCTGACCCGACCCTCGGTGAGGTTCAGGACGGCGGCGACCTCTTTCATCGTCAGGTCACGTTCGTAATACAGCAGGATGATGGTGCGGTCCTTCTGGGGCAATTCGCCCAGGGCCTTGGCCAGTTCCTGGAGCATTTCCTTGCGCTCGACGTTGTCCTGCGGCGATGGTCCCCGGTCGGCAGGGGCGAACTCGCCAAGCGCGGCCTGCTCCTCATTGAACCCGTGTATGGACATGAAGTGCTGGCGTCGGGCCTCTTCCAGTGTGCGGTAGTACTGGGCCAGTGGTATGCCCACTTCGGCGGCGATTTCTTCGTCTGTTGGCGGCCGGTCCAGGCGGCCCTGCAATCGCCCGAAAACCTCGCGGATCCGCCGGACCTGGGCATGGAGCATGAACGGCGCAAATGACCGCCCGCGGAGTTCGTCAAGGACGGACCCGCGAATGCGGATGTACGCGTAGGTCTTAAAGTTGACGTCGCGGGTAGGGTCGAATGAGTGGGCGGCCTTCACCAGCCCAAGCGTGCCGGCTGAGACCAGGTCGTCCTTGTCCTCCAGGCGTCCCAGGTGTGCAGTAATCTTGTTGACGACATGGCGGACCAACGGCAGGCACTCCAGGATCCATTTTTCCTGGAGCGATTCCGTGTTGGAGCGGGCGTAAGCCTCGCTCACCTTGGCGCGCAACATCCGGGCCGGAATCTCATTTACTTCGGTTGGTCCCACGTTGCTCTTCCGTTGGCCTCATGCCGTTGACGTACGCACTGGCGGCCAGGCGAAGGACGAATTTGCCGCCCAACATGACCGCAATACCCATACCAGCCGCCGCCTCGCCCGCTCGGATGGACCCATCCAATGGATCCACGCCACACGCCAGCGCCACTGCGGCGAAGGCGATAAAGCTCAGGCACATCGTTTTGGCGGCTAAGCGAAACATCCGTCAGTCAATTCTCCATGCGCCTCGAGCGGCGCATACTTAGAACATCGTCGCGGCAGTCACGTACCTTGCTTACATTCACTCTGCGTGCCACTCAGGGTGCCCAACACCCACAATCACTCATCCAGCAAGAACTCCCAGCCTTTGGTAATCTCGCACAGGCGGCGGACCGTTTCGACGAACTCGGTGCGTCGCCCGGTAGGCTGGACCAGAAACTCGTTTACCTTGTCGATCAGCTCGATTGCACGGTCAATCCTCTTATTCGCGCCGGCGGCCAGGGCGCCAATGTTTATCAGGTCCTGCGCGCCCTGGTAGGTAGCGTAGATCGCCCGAAGCCGCTTGGCAGCGGTGGTGTGCTCCTTGCTCACGATCGAATTGGCAAGGCGGCTGACGCTGCCCAGGATGTCCACGGCCGGGTAGTGGCCTTGCTCCGCCAGGCGGCGTGCGAGAACGATGTGCCCGTCCAGTAGGCTTCTGACGCTGTCGGCGACGGGATCATTCATATCGTCGCCCTCGACGAGGATCGTGTAGATACCCGTTATGCTGCCCTTTTCGCTGCAGCCCAGTCGCTCGGTGAGCTTTGGCAGCAGCGCAAAGACACTGGGGCAATAGCCCTTGGTGGTCGGCGGCTCGCCGGCTGCAAGGCCGATCTCCCGCTGGGCCTGCGCAAACCACGTCAGGCTATCCATCATCAGCAGGACGTCCTTGCCCTGGTCGCGGAAGTACTCGGCAATGGTGGTGGCCAGGAAGGCGACCTTAACGCGTTGGATGGGCGAGGTATCGCTGGTAGCGACTGCGACGACACTGCGGGCCAGGCCCTCGGCACCCAGGGATTCCTCCAGGAACGCCCGCACCTCGCGCCCTCGCTCGCCCACCAGGGCCAGCACGTTCACGTCGGCCTTGGACGAACGTGCAATCTCACCCAAGAGCGTGCTCTTGCCCACACCGCTGCCCGCGAAGATGCCGATTCGCTGGCCCTTGCCGCAGGTCAGCAGGCCGTCGAACACACGCACGCCAAACTCCAGCGGTTGCGTGATCCGGGTACGTTTAAGCGGAGTCGGGGCGGCGTTTTCGATCGGCCTGGTCGCGGTGCAGTTCAGTGGGCCTTTGTCATCAATGGGCCTGCCCAGTCCGTCAATTACGCGGCCCAGCATGCCTTCGCCGACTGGCACGTACCGCGGGCCCGGACGCAGGTGGACGGCGTCACCCGGGGCGATACCATCGATATTTTCCAGCGGCAGGAGGATGCGGCTGTCGCGGTGGAAGCCCACCACCTCAGCCGGCACGCGGCGACCATCACCAAGGACGATATCGCACAGTTGACCCACACCCACAGGCGGGCCCTTGGACTCAACCGTCAAGCCTGCAACGCGAACCACGCTGCCGCGACAGGGCAGCAGGTTCATCTGCTGTAGCTTGGTCTGGTATTTGTCCAGGTTCACAACCGCCATTACGACTCCACCTTGAAGTTCTGGGCGATGCCTGCCAAGTGCGATTCGACGTCAGACTCTACGATACCCTCGCCGCTCTCGACGATGCAGCCGGCCGGAGGGACAGAGGGGTCGGGCACAAAACGCACATGGCCTTCGTCCGCAGGCAGGGAAGCGATGCAGCGCTGGTGGTCGGCAGGATTAAGCCTCACCGTCACGCCGTCGCGACTGGGCAGTTGCGCCAGGGCAGCCTCCACGATGGGCGCTATCTCGTGTCGCTGGGCCTGGATATCCTGCATGAGCACCTTGCGCGCGATCTCTACGGCCAGGTTCAGTAATTGCTGCTCACTGTCGACCAAGATCTGCTGGCGCATCTTTGAGAGCTCGCCGCCCGCTTGCTGCAGGGCGGCCCTTGCCGAGTGTAGTGCGGCCATTTCTGAATCGACCTGCTGGCGGAGCTGGGCAGCCATTTGCTGGAACTGCTGGGACTGCTCTTGATGCTGGGCCTGCAACTGGGCCTCGAGTGCAGCGCGGACGTGCTCGACATTGGCGGCGGAGAGATGGCGCGACGCTTCGCCGGGGGCGGAGGTCGGTGCACCGGCGTGCGCAGTGTCGCTAAGGTTGCGAACGCGCACGTTGGCTATGGGCTGCTTCAAGATGACTGTCAGGCGTTCTGGCATTTACTCTCACGCTTGTGGGGTCGCACTTGCGGTCCGCCACGCCGTCAGTTTGCGAATCGCAAGGATTCGCTGGTTGCTCTGGCTTACTCTTGGTTCGTTATCGTCCCTTGTTTCAGGTTTCCACCAGTGTCAGTTCACCCTTGTTGTTCAGGTCCCGCAGGGAGTTGAGGATCGCGGTGCGGGCGGCCTCTATTTCCGCCGGCTTGGGTGAGGACAGCAGTGAGACTTCCTCATCGAGCATCGCGCTGGCACGCTCGGAGATATTGTCGCGGATCTTGGTAGTAATCGTCACGTCGGTGCCCTGAACCGACAGGGCAAGTTTCTTGGCGTCCACCGTACGGAGGACCTCCTGCAGCACGCGGTCGCCGATAATCGGCAGGTCTTCCCACAGTACCATCAGCAGCTGAACCTGCTTGCCGGTGGCGGCGTCCTGCTCATTGATCGCCTTGAGCAGTTTGTCCCGGATGTCTGTTGGCAGGCCTCGCAGAGACAGGGCTACCTTCCGCAACTGGTTGTCCTTCTTCGCGTCGGCCGGTACGAGCGCTGACTCGCCCATGCTTGCCAAACGCAGCTGCATCATCTCGGCCACCAGCAGCTTGGCCTGTGGCGAGATATCAGCCCCGTTGGCCATGCCGCGAACCGCTGCCGCGCGGACCTTTTCGTCCAACAGCGCCAATAGCAGCGAACTCTTCTTGGGAGGAAGCTCGTTGAGCACCAGCGCCGCGACCTGGCCGCTCTCGCCGGCCAAGGCTGCCGCCAGCTCCTTCACGTCCCGCTGACGCAGCTTCACGAACGGGTCCTTGGCCTGAACCAGCGCCTTGACCTGTTTTAGCATGTCCTGGCTCTTGCCCTTGCCAAGGGCACCTTCAATGATCTGCCGCAGATCGGCGTCGTCCGATGACGGGGCCGCTCCACGCAGGATCGTCATAAACTCCTCAACCGCTGCCTGCTGGTCCTTGCCAGCGCCGGTCGTCCGCAGAAACGCAAGCTCCGCCGCGATCTGCGCCACCTGGTCAGGCTTGGCAGACTTCAAGAGCTCCCCCGCAGCCGCGGGGTCCAGGCTCATCAACAACATGGCGGCTTTTCTCGCACCCTGACCGGACATCACATTGCTTCCTTATCGCTGTCAACCCAACTGAGGAACAGCCGCTTTACTTCTTCGGGGTTGTCTTGCAGGGCCTTGGTGATCTGCGCCCGCAGGACATCAGGATTAGTTTCGCCGCCAGGCAACAGGCCCATTGTGCCACCTGTCAACTGTCCGGCGCTTCCGCCTGACAGGGCGCCTGCGCCGCCGACCGATGCCAGCAGCAGCTTGTTCGCCTTGGCCTTGCCGCGTCCCAACACCCAAAGGGCCCCCACCGCCGCCAGGCACAGCACGCCTACCGAGCCCTGCTTGGCCAAGTCCATTACGAAGGTCTGCCCGCCAGTCGCGTCGGCCACCGCGGGCGCCGCCTCGACTGGGCGATTGAACGCCACCGAAACGACCTTGATCGTGTCCTTGTCGCCGATGCCCACCGCCGCACGCACAATATCCTCGACGTCCTTGACCTGCATGAGCTGCTTGGGCGTCTCGCCTTCCTTCGCCGGGGCGTTGAGATCTACGAACACCGCGACGCTCTTGCTCTGCACAGCCCCGGGCAACTGCTGCTCGGTCACCGTGGTCTCGCCAACCTTGTAGGAAGTCTTGGTAGTCTCTTCCTTCGTCGCCTCCGGCGGATTGCCGGCGGCATCGGCGCCCTTGCCGGTACTATGGTCCTTGGAGGTGGTCTCCTCCTGGGTAGGCACCTTTATGTCGGTGGGCGTGGTGGTCTTCTTGATGGTCGAAGTGGCCGCGATCACATTGGACACCTTGACGCTGGCCCGCCCAGCACCAAGGGCCGTATCGAGCATCGCCTGGATCTTCTTGGCATCGTCCTCGTCAACGCGAGTCTTATAGTCGTGGTACGTGCTGCCGGCCAACATGCCGGTGCCGTCATCGCTTTGCGCGTTATTGCCTGCCAGGGGCTGTCCGTGATTGTCCGCCAAAACCACACGCTCCGGCCGCATGTTCACCGCGCCGCTGACGACGTTGACCATAGTGCGAATCATCGCGGGACTCGCGGTCATGCCGTTGTCGAGCGTCACGACGACGCTGGCTGAGCTCTCCTTGCCCTTGTTGCCGAAGACCGATGTCTCGCCCTGCGAGATGATCACCTTTGCAGATACCACGCCTTGGATCTGCTTGAGCAACTTCTCGACCTCGCCCTCCAGCGCACGCTTGTG
>Ga0265338_10010558_pt1 | contig 10802 bp, 8 predicted proteins | sample 42126metaG_FD_193579 | JGI IMG/M metagenome (GOLD analysis project Ga0265338, IMG submission 193579) | Rhizosphere microbial communities from Carex aquatilis grown in University of Washington, Seatle, WA, United States - 4-21-26 metaG | ecosystem: Host-associated > Plants > Roots > Rhizosphere >... | reverse complement strand
CGGGGAGGCGCCGAGCGACGCCGCCGACCGTGAGATCCTCGGGCTGTCCATGCTGGCGGCGGCGGTGGCGGCGGTCGGCTACCTGCCGGCCAGGGACCGGCTCATCGCCTCGGCGACCCGGTTCGTCTACGGGGCCCGCGAGGCACCCGATGAGGTGCTGCGTACCTTCGGCAGCAGGCTGACCCGCGCCATCGCCATGGACGAGCTGCTGTTGCAGCTGGCCGAATCGCTGCGCAAGACGATGGGGCTGACCAGCGCCGAGGTCTACACCGGATCCGGGGACGTGCTGGAACGGTCGGTGTCGGTGCCGGACACCGGGCGCAGGTCCCTCGTCATAACAGCACGTGAGCGTCCGGTGGTCACCCGGGCCGGCGTGTCGGGTAGCGCGTGGGCCTCGGTCTGGCTGCCATCGCTGCTCGACGGACGGGCCCAGGCTCAGCTTCGGGTGGCGCCGATCAGCCACGGCGGGGAACTGCTCGGGCTCATCGTCGTCGAGCGGCCGGTCACCGCGGATGCCTTCTCCGAGGAAGACGACCGGGTGCTGACCGAGCTGGCCAGGCAGACCGGCCTCGCCTTCCACAACGTCCAGCTTGACGCGGCGCTGCAGACCACGCTGGATGAACTCCGCAACCAGGCCGACGCGCTCCGGGAGTCCCGGGCGCGCATCGTGGCCAGCGGCGACGCTGAGCGCCGCCGGGTCGAGCGCAACCTGCATGACGGCGCACAACAGCACCTGGTGGCGCTGGCGGTGAACCTGCGCCTGGCCCGGGACATCATCGTCGACGACCAGGCGGGCGGCCTGGAGATGCTGGCCCAGATGGGCGAGGACGTCCAGGCCACGATCCGGGAGCTGCGCGAGCTGGCGCACGGCATCTACCCGCCGCTGCTCGCTGACAGCGGGCTCGGGGAGGCCCTGCGCGCCGCGGCGGGCCGCAGCACCATCCCGGTCGGCGTGACCACCGACGGCATCGGCCGGTACTCCCCGGAGATTGAGGCAGCGATCTACTTCTGCTGCCTGGAGGCATTGCAGAACGCCGCCAAGCACGCCCCGGAAGCCAGAGCGGACGTCCGGCTGTGGCTGGACGCCGGAGGACTGCTGTTCTCGGTCACCGACAACGGCCCCGGCTTCGATGTGCAGAAGGCCCGCGGCGGCCACGGGTTCAACAACATGGCCGACCGCCTCGGTGCCATCGGCGGAACGGTGCGCTGGGAGTCGCGGCCCGGCCACGGATCGGTCATCAGCGGATCGGTTCCGATCGGCTGACTGCTCAGCGTGGGCTAAATCCGCATGCGCTGCACCCGGCGCAGGAGGCTGCTTCGAAGGCGGCCCCGGTCAGAGCGCGTTGAACAGGCCGGAGTCCTTGCTCTGCCACAGGCGGTGCAGGGTGTCGGCGCCGAACCGCTCCTTGTTGATGTAGGCGCTCGCCCCGCTCGCCGCCGCGTCCGGGGGCAGATCCCCGACGTCGTAGGTGGAACACAGGAAGACGACGACCTCCGGGTGGGCGGCCACAATTCGCCGGGTGGCCTCGATCCCGTTCATTTCCGGCATGTTGATGTCCATCAGGACCAGGGCCGGGTGCAGGGTGCCCACCAGCTTGATGGCTTCGGTCCCGCTGGACGCCTCGCCGGCCAGCTCAAAGCATTCCAGGCGGCGGAGCACCGCCTTGGCGGCGAGCCGGAACGGCGCCTGGTCATCGACCACGAGCACGGAGTGCGAGTGCGGGCTGCTCACAGTCCCAGCTTCGCACGGCCGGCCGGGCTGGCGGAGGGTGCTGCCATCCTCGGCGGGGTGTGGTCAGCCCCCCTCGTGCTCGCTGAGGTACAGCAGCACCGCCTTGACCCGGCGGTTGAGATCCTTCTCCTCGGACAGTCCCAGCTTGGCGAAGATCGAGTTGGTGTGCTTCTCCACCGCCCGTTCCGAGACGGTGAGCGCGGCCGCGATCGCCGCGTTGCTCTTGCCCTGGGCCATCTCGGCCAGGATCTCCGCCTCGCGCGGGGTCAGCGACGACAGGCTGGAGGTGCGGCGCTGCGACCGCGAGCGCACCAGTTCGTCCACAACCAGCGGGTCGATCACCGAGCCGCCCTGGGCCACCGTCCGGATCGCGCGGGCCAGCTCGTCCACGCTGGCCACCCGCTCTTTGAGCAGGTAGGCCCGGCCCGCCGAGCCGTGCTCCAGCAGGGCCAGCGCGTAGCCGGGGGCCGTGTACTGGCTGAGCACCACCACGCCGACCTGAGGGCGGTTGTCCCTCAGCCAGGCGGCGGCCTGGATCCCTTCGTCGGTGCCAGTCGGCGGCATCCGGATGTCGGTGATCACCACATCCGGGTCCTGCTCCTCGATGACAGCGAGCAGCTCGGGCAGGTCGGCAGCGACCCCGGCCAGCTCGAAGTCCGCGTTCGCCGACACCAGCCGGGAGACCCCCTCCCGGAGCAGCACGTTGTCCTCGGCCAGGACCACCCGGATCGTTGTCATCGAGCGTGATCGTAGCGCGGCCCCCACCCACCCGACAGGCCTGAACGCGGACCGACCTGTGCGGTCGGCACGGCAGGCACCCGCTCTGGGTGGTACTGGCCTCCCCGCCGGGTGTCGTGCGTCCCTTCCTGCGGGCATGCCCCCCGGCAGCGGACAATGACTGCCATGGCGACCCTCCCCCTGCCCCGGTCAGGGAGCTGACACCGCGGTGCGCGCAGCCTTCTACCTCGGGCGGGCGACCGTGCGGAGTTCCTGGCGGGCGGCGCTGGCCGTGGCGCTCATCGGCGGCCTGCTCGGCGCCGTGGCGCTGGCCGCGCTGGCGGGCGCCCGGCGCACCGCGTCCGCCTACGGCCGGTACCTGGCCGCGACGAACGCCAGCGACGCGTTCGTCAACATTCCCGGCCAAGTGCCGGGCATGCCGGTGGCCCGTCCGATCACGCTGATATCGGACCTGCCCGGGATCGCGGCCAGCGCCACGTACCTGGGGCTGGACGCCAACCCAGTGGTGCACGGCCGGGTCAACGACTCCTTCCTGACCAACGACCTGACGGGCAGCTTCAACGGCGCGTACTTCCGCCAGGACAAGATGACGGTGCTCGCCGGCCGGCTGCCCCGGCTCAATGCGATCAGGGAGATCGCGCTCAGCCCGCACATCGCCAGCATGTTCGGCGTAGGTGTCGGCGGCCGGGTGACGTACCAGTTCTACCGGCAGAACCCGGTGACCTTCCAGAGCTCTCCCGGCGCGCGCGTCACATTCCGGGTAACCGGGATCGTGGACATCCCGCCCGTCCTGATCGACCAGTCCGATCAGCAGGACGGCGGGGTTCTCCCGCCCGCCGCCAGCCGGCAGCTGCTGGCCTACTACCAGTACGCCTGGGTCGGGGTACACCTGGAGCACGGGACGGCCGGGATACCGGGACTGCAGCACCATCTGGCCACGCTCGCGACGACCGTGCAGCGGGAGGTGTTCCAGGCCATCCACCAGCGGCTGCCTGGCCTGTCCTTCGCCATCAGCCGCTCGGACGTCACCCGCAGCCAGGTGCAGCAGGCGATCAGGCCGCAGGCGGTCGCCCTCGCCGTCTTCGGCGGGCTCGCCACCCTGGCCATGCTGGTCCTGGTCGGCCAGGGCCTGGCCCAGCTGCTCAGCCGGTCCACGGGAGAGATAGCCACCGCACGTGCCCTCGGGGCCGGCCGGAGGCAGGCAGCGCTGGCCGCGACCCTGCCCGGCGCGGGCGCCATCCTCGGCGCCGCGGTCCTCGCCGTGGCCGGCGCGGTAGCGCTGTCCCCGCTCGCCCCGGTCGGCCCGGTCCGCCGGTTCGACCCGGCCCGCGGAGTTCAGGCGGACGGTCTCGTCCTCGGCGCTGGATCGGTCCTGCTCACGGCCGCCCTGTTCGGGCTGCTGGCCGTCATGGCCGGGCGGGCGGTCCGGCAGTCAGCCCGCCCGGACGAGGAGCGGCCCTCGGTCATCGCGCACGCGGCGGCGGCGGCCGGGTTGCCGGCCTCCGCTGTGGTGGGCAGCCGCAACGCGCTGGAACCTGGTGCGGGCCAGCGGGCCGTCCCGGTCCGGGCCACCCTGCTCGGGTCCATCGCGGCGGTGATCGCCGTCGTCGTGGCCCTCGTGTTCGGGACCAGCCTGACCGGCCTGGTCACCCACCCGGCCCGGTACGGCTGGAACTGGCAGGTCCTGATCCAGGCTGAAGGTGGTTACGGGAACTTCACCCCGGGCGTGATGAACCGGCTGGTCGGGGGCCAGCCAGCGGTGGCGGGCTGGTCCAGCTTCGGGTTCAGCCAGCTCACCGTCGATGGCCGGGTGATCCCCGTGCTCGGCCTGCAGCGCCAACGGGGCTCGGTCGCGCCGCCCACCACCGGCGGCCAGCCGATCAGCGGTAACGACCAGATCGAGCTGGGCACGGTGACCTTGCACGAGCTCGGCAAGAAGATCGGGGACACGGTCCTGGTGGGCATCAAGCCTTACCGGCAGCTGCTCACGGTGGTGGGGACCGTGACGCTGCCCTCGTTCGGGGTGGCGGTGTCTGATCACGTGTCGCTCGGCCGCGGCGCGATGTTGTCGCAGCAGGCTCTGCTGCGGGTCCAGGGCCTGGCCGCGGGCCGGACGTCATCCGGTCAGGTATCGCAAGCTGCCCCCTCAGCGGTCGCCATCGACCTGGCCCCGGGGACCAGCGCCGGACAGCGGGCGGCGCTGGTGCACCGGATCACCTCCGCCAACCCGGACGGGACTCCCGGCGGCACCTATGAGCTGACGGTGAGCCGCGCTCGCGCCGCGGCCATCGCCAACGCCTCGCAGATGGGCGGCCAGCCGCTGGCGCTGGCCCTCGGCCTGGCCGCAGCGGCCGTGCTGTCGCTGGCGCTGACCGTGCTCACCTCCGTCCGCAGGCGGCGCCGGGAAGTGGCCCTGCTCAAGACACTGGGCATGACCCGGCGTCAGGTCAGGGCCCTCGTCGCGTGGCAGACGACGCTGACCCTGGTGGTCGCCCTCGTGGTAGGCACGCCGCTGGGCATCGCGGCCGGGCGCTGGGCGTGGCAGGCCTTCGCCGGGTCGCTGGGCGTCACCCAGGTCACCGTGATACCCATGCTCCTGCTGGCCGCCGGCGCCGCCGCGCTGATCCTGGCGGCCAACCTGCTCGCGTCCGTGCCCGCGGCGGTCGCCGCCCGGACAGCTCCCGCTGCCGCGCTGCGGGCGGAGTTAGCCCCGGCGCACAGAAGTTCCCGGCGACACGGAAGGAGGCCCCCGGTCCCGGGGGTGGGGACCAGGGGCGCCGCGGCAGTTACCGGTCAGCCTCCGTTGAGGAGCTTGCCGACCCGGGCCCCCAGGTCGGGGTGCACGTTCCGCCAGTACTCGACGACCCTGGCCTTCGTGTCGCTGGTCACCTCGGGCGCGCCCGCGTGGCCGGCGATGTTCGACGCCAGGTGCTCACGGCCCGTCTCGTCCAGCACCCTCTCGTAGAGGGCGTGCGGCTGGGCGAAGTCGTCGTCCTCCGCGTGCAGTGTGTAGGCACTGCGGACGATCTCCCCGGCCACGTCGTACTCCTCACCGCGCCACCGCGACGGGTCAGCCGCGGGGCCGCCGGCCGAGTTCGGCGCGTACACCGGGTCGCCCGGGTTCTCGTACCGCATGGCGCCGTCCTTGTTGTACGAGTGAACGGCCGTCTTCGGCCGGTTGACCGGCAGCTGCAGGTAGTTCGGGCCGATCCGGTACCGGTGCGTGTCCGGGTAGGAGAACAGCCGCCCCTGCAGCATCTTGTCCGGCGAGGCGGCAATGCCCGGCACGAAGTTGGCCGGCTCGAACGAGGCCTGCTCGATCTCGGCGAAGTAGTTCTCCGGGTTGCGGTTCAGGGTGAACCGGCCGACCGTGATCTGCGGGTAATCGCTGTGCGGCCAGACCTTGGTCAGGTCGAACGGGTTGAACCGGTAGTCCGCGGCGTCGGCGAACGGCATGATCTGCATCTCAAGCCGCCACGACGGGTGGTCACCGTTCTTGATCGCGGTGTGCAGGTCGCGCAGGTGGAAGTCGCGGTCCTGCGCGGACATCGCCGCGGCCTCGGAGTCGGTGAAGTTCTTGATGCCCTGCTCGGTCTTGAAGTGGTACTTGACCCAGAACTTCTCGCCCGCGGCGTTGTACCACATGAAGGTGTGGCTGCCGTAGCCGTTCATGTTCCGCCAGGTGTACGGCGTGCCCCGGTCAGACATCAGGAACGTGACCTGGTGCGCCGACTCCGGGGAGAGCGTCCAGAAATCCCACTGCATGTTGTTGTCGTGCAGGTGCGTGTCGGCGCGCCGCTTCTGCGAGTGGATGAAGTCGGAGAACTTCTGCGGGTCGCGGATGAAGAAGACCGGTGTGTTGTTGCCGACCAGGTCGTAGTTGCCCTCGTCGGTGTAGAACTTCATCGCGAAGCCGCGCGGGTCGCGGACGGTGTCCGGGAATCCGAGCTCGCCCGCCACGGTGGAGAAGCGGATGAGCATGTCAGTCCGCTTTCCCTTGGTGAACATGCCCGCCTTGGTGTACTGGCTGACATCCTCGGTGGCCTCGAACACGCCGTAGCCGCCGCCCCCCTTGGCATGGACCACCCGCTCGGGGACGCGCTCCCGGTTGAACTGGGCCATCTTCTGGATCAGGTAGTGGTCCTGCAGCAGGAGCGGGCCGTTCGGCCCGGCCGACTGGGAATGCTCGTCGCTGGGCGCGGCGATCCCGGCGTCGGTCGTGCTGACCGGGCGGTGGTCCCTCATGCTTGTCCTCCTCATTGAGTACGGGCGCATCAGGCCGGCCGCGGCGGGAACGGTCAGCGCCATGCCTCAAGACAGGAGCATTTTAAGATAACGACCAGGTCGTGTTTAGAGTCGGCCCGGATCGCCGGCCGCCTGCCCAGCAAGCTGACGGGGGAAGGCTCGCCCCGGCCCGGAGATGCCCAGGCCAGGGCGAGCTTGATGAGCCGGTCCCCCGTATCATCTTTGGGTCCCCCAGGGACATGATCGCACGGTCGGCGTAAGCCCAGGTGGCGGGGGGTGCGCGCCGACCGCCCGGCGGCTGGTCCAATGGAAGCATGGAACCCCTGGACAGCCAGTTGCGCTTCCTGCTCGAAGCCGACCGGCTCAAGACCGTGCTCAGGCAGAGCACCCTCCTCGACGTCTCGCGCCAGGAGAACTCAGCCGAGCACTCCTGGCATCTCGCCCTGATGGCGCTCGTCCTGCAGGGCCATGCGCCGCCGGGTACCGACCTAGGCCACGTGCTGGCCATGTTGCTGCTGCACGATCTGGTGGAGATCGACGCGGGCGACTTGTTCGTGTACGCCGGGGCGGAGGCCCAGGCCCGGCAGGAGGTCGCGGAGCACGCCGCGGCCGACCGGATTTTCGCGCTGCTGCCGCCACCTCAGGCGGCAGCGCTGCGCGGGGTGTGGGATGAGTTCGAGGAGCGACGCACGCCGGAGGCGAAGTTCGCGCGCGCCCTGGACCGGCTCCAGCCGATGCTGGCCAATTACCAGACGGGCGGCGGAACATGGCTGGCCCACGGCGTCACCGCCGATCAGGTTCTGCTGCGGGTCGCCCTGATCGAAGACGGCTCGGCCACCCTCGGCGAGTACGCGCGGGACCTGATCGCCAGATCGGTGGCCCGCGGCTTCCTCGCGCCCGCCCTCTGACCGGACCCCGGCAGATGGCCGCCAGGGTTCTCGCCCGATCGGGTCATCCCGCTGGCGTGAGCGGTCAGCGCCGGTCGCGGGCGGCGCGCTCGATCAGGTCGGCGGCGGTGCGCAGGCCCTGGCGGGCCCGGATCTGGACCGCGCCGCGGGCCAGCCGCGCGTGCAGTGCGCTATCGCCGAGCAGCCGTTGTACCGCCGCGTGCAGTTCGGCGTCGGTGAACCGGTATGTGTCGAGCCGGACGCCGAGGCCGAGTTCGTGCATCCGCTGCGCATTGTCGTACTGGTCCCAGAACAGCGGCAGCAGGATCATCGGCTTGCCGAAGTGCAGGCACTCGGTGGTGGTGTTGTTCCCGCCGTGCGTGATCACCAGGTCGGCCTGCGGGATGACCGAGGTCTGCGGCACGAACTCCGCGCCCCACATGTTCGGGGCCAGCTCGATCTCGGCGTGCAACGGGCCCTTGGACACGATGTAGCGGTGCGGCGTGGCGGCCAGGCACCTGATCACCCGGCGCATCAGGTCCACGTCCGCCGAGCCCAGCGAGCCCAGCGAGAAGTAGATGAGCGCGCCGTCACCGCCGGCCAGTTCGGGCGGCACGGAGAACTCCTCGTCCGTCTCCCGCACCGAGGAATCGAGCCGGTGCCAGCTGGGGCCGAGCGGATGCGGGCGGGCGTAGTCGGCGAGTTCCGGGTAGACGTACAGATTGACGTCACCCTCGTGGATGAACTCCAGGTCGGGCAGCGGCGGCGCGCCCTGCCCGGTGACCCAGCCGTTGAAGTCCTCCCACAGGGAGCGGTGCACCCGGTCGTATTCGGCCCGGAAATCCGGCCAGCGCCCGGCGTCCGCGGCGGGGTACCCGGAGAAGGCGGGCGGCACGCCCGGGCCCTTGATCTCCAGCGGATTGCACGACACGATCCGGACGAACGGCACCCCCGCGGTCAGCAGCGCCGGGAACCCGACCACGTTGTCCTCGACGATCACATCCGGCTGAGCCCGCGCCGTGATCTCGGTGAGCTGCTGCTGGCAGTACCGCGCCCCGCCGATGAGTTCGTCCCAGACTGGCCTGATCCAGGTGTCCAGCTGCTCGATCGTCGGCTTGCGGAACTCGGGCGCGGTGCTGGCGATGAACTCTTTCCAGAACTGCCCGGCGTCCTGCTCTTCGCCGGCCGCAGCGGCAGGCGCCAGGTCGACCAGGTCTTCCTCGAACCCCAGCGGCTCCAGCCGCCCCTTCCACGACGCCTCCGCCGCGAACACCACCCGGTGCCCCCGCTGGCGCAGCACGTCGCCGATCCCGATGCAGTTGTTGGTCGGGCCGAACGCGCTCTCCGGCATGAACAGGACGGTCAGCGGGCTTCGGGTCATTGCGTCCCCCTAGCTCGGACGAAGATCGCCGGGTCACGAAGGTAGCAGAAAACATGATGCCGCCGAATCGACACGTTTGCCCAGGTGAACCGTTCAGGCTGGGCATGCCGGGCGACGATGGCGGGCCCCGGGCCAGGCGGCCCGGCCGGCCAGGGCGAACCCGGGGCCAGGCCCGCTAACGGGCACCTGGCGGCCCCGCCGCGTTGCCGGGGCGCCGCGCGGCCGGGTGCTCCACCAGGGCCAGCACCCGGCTGGCCATGAAGCGGGCGGTGCGTATCACCGCACCGCCGCGGGTCATCTCGGTGACCTCGACCACCCCGCGCCGGTTGACCACGTCGACCCGGCGCCCGGCGCGGGTCGCGGCCACTTCGTAGGTCTTGGTGGTGCCACCGCCGGCGTCGATCACGATCTCGACCCGGTCCCCCCTCATGGCGAAGCTGCAGGCAACTGACGGAATGGCCACATGCCTGTTATATGCCCAGCTAGCGGGATTTCGACGCGCGGGCTAGAAGGCCGCCTGAGCGGCCCAGCGGGCACCGCGGCGCTCGACGATGAGCGGGACGCCGAAACACTTGGACAGCTTCGGCTCGGTGAAGACCTCATCCAGCGGCCCCGCCGCCAGCACCGTGCCCCGGCGCAGCAAGATCCCGTGGGTGAATCCCTCAGGCACTTCTTCCACATGGTGGGTAACCATCACCATGGTCGGCGCACGGGGGTCGCGGGCCAGGGTGGCCACCCGGCGCACCAGATCCTCACGGCCGCCGAGGTCCAGCCCGGCCGCCGGCTCGTCCAGGAGCAGCAACTCGGGGTCCGGCATCAGGGCCCGGGCGATCTGGACGCGCTTACGCTCCCCTTCGGACAGGGTGCTGAACCGGCGCCTGATCAGGTGCGCGCAGCCGAGCGCGTCGAGCAACTCGACCGCCCGGGTGACGTCGGAGGACTCGTAGTCCTCCTTCCACCGCCCGACGATCGCGTACGAGGCGGTCAGCACGAGGTCGATGACCTTCTCGCCCGGGGGCACCCGGTCGGCGACGGCGGCGCTGGCCAGCCCGATCCGCGGCCGCAACTCGAACACATCCGTCTCGCCGAGCCGCTCGCCGAGAATCTCCACGCCGCCTTCTGAGGGGAACAACTGGCAGGCGGCGACCTGGAGCAGCGTGGTCTTCCCGGCCCCGTTGGGGCCGATCACCACCCACCGCTCGTTATCGTGGACGGTCCAGTCAATGTCGCGCAGCAGCATCGACTCACCACGCCGGACGCCCACGCCGCGCAGCCGCACCACCTCGTCCGACATCCGGTCCCCTCCCTGCGCGGCACCCTGTGGAACCGAACCTATGTCATGGCGTCCCAGCCAGCCCACCGCACCGGGCTGCTTGGGTGCGGATTCATCGGACCACCCGGCCGCGCCGCTCACGGCTCGCCCGGCGAATGGCGAACGGCGTACAGCGCCGCCTGGGTGCGGTCGGCGACACCGAGCTTGGCGAGCACCGAACTGACGTGTGTCTTGACGGTTTTCTCCGCTACGCCGAGCAGCCGGGCGATCTCCCGGTTGGAGCGGCCCGCCGCGATCTGCGCCAGCACCTCCCGCTCCCGTCCGGTCAGCGCGTCCAGCCCGCGCACCGCGTCGTGGCCCGGGGCCGGGCGGACCAGCAGCCCGGCCGCCTCGGGGGCGAGCAGCGTGTGCCCGTCGTTCACCGAGCGGAGGGCGCGGACGAGGGCGTCCGGGTCCACGTCCTTGTACAGGAAGCCCACCGCTCCGGCCCGCATGGCCAGCGTCACCGACGCCGGGTCGGCCGCGCTGGTGAGCACCAGCACCCGG
>Ga0265338_10010557_pt1 | contig 10802 bp, 7 predicted proteins | sample 42126metaG_FD_193579 | JGI IMG/M metagenome (GOLD analysis project Ga0265338, IMG submission 193579) | Rhizosphere microbial communities from Carex aquatilis grown in University of Washington, Seatle, WA, United States - 4-21-26 metaG | ecosystem: Host-associated > Plants > Roots > Rhizosphere >... | reverse complement strand
TCCACTAGAAAACGGGTAGGAAGAAAAAATTATGGCACTGTCACTGAGCGATCTGCTTCTCCGCATGCTGGAGATGAGCGGAAGCGACTTGCACATCACCACCAATTCTCCGCCACAAATTCGTGTACACGGACACCTGGTGCCGCTCGACCTTCCCCAGTTGACGCCGGCTGAGACCAAGCAACTGGCCTACAGCGTCATGACCGACTCGCAGAAGCACCGCTTCGAAGAAAACCTCGAGATGGACTTTTCTTTCGGCTTGAAAGGCCTGGCCCGTTTCCGTGCCAACGTTTTCAATCAGCGCGGCGCGACGGCGTGCGTCTTCCGTCTGATTCCTTTCGAGATCAAGTCATTCCACCAGTTGGGACTGCCTCCAGTGGTCAGCAAGCTCTGCGACAAGCCTCGCGGCCTGGTGCTGGTGACGGGACCCACTGGTTCGGGTAAATCGACGACGCTCGCTGCCATGATCGACAAGATCAATACCGAGCGTCACGATCACATTCTCACGATCGAAGACCCGATCGAATTCGTGCACATGAACAAGAATTGCGTGGTCAACCAGCGCGAATTGCACTCGGACACCAAGTCGTTTACTGATGCATTGCGCGCCGCGCTTCGTGAAGACCCAGACGTCGTGCTGATCGGCGAAATGCGCGATCTGGAAACCATCGAATCGGCTTTGCGAATTGCTGAAACGGGCCACTTGACGTTCGGCACGCTGCACACCAACTCGGCTTCCTCGACCATTAACCGCGTGATTGACGTATTCCCGGCACACCAGCAGTCACAGATCCGCGCCCAGCTTTCGCTGGTGCTCGAAGGCATCATGTGTCAAAGCTTGCTGCCGAAGATAGACGGCAAGGGCCGCGCGATGTGTATGGAAATCCTGGTGCCGAATGCCGCCGTGCGCAACCTGATCCGCGAAGACAAGATTCACCAGATTTATTCGGCGATGCAGTCCGGTCAGGAAAAGTTCGGAATGCAGACTTTTAACCAGTCGCTGGCGACGGCCTATTTCCAGAAGCAGATTTCAATCGAGACGGCGATTGCCCGCTCCAGCAACCAGGACGAATTGCAGGAAATGATTTCGCGTGGCGCCAGCCTGCTGAACCGGGGAACCCCGGCTCCACTGGGCAAGGGTTCTGCGCCGCTGAAGAGATAGCGCAAGGGAAGGCCCCGCACAATGCGGGTCGATGGAAACGGATAAGGAGAAAGAACCATGCCGGTTTTTACATTTTCAGGAAAGACCGCTTCGGGTGAAAAAGTTCAGGGAGAGCGCGTTGCCGCCACCAAGGACGGGCTCGCCTCACAGCTCCGGAAAGAACGCATCACGCCGCGCTCGATCCGCGAGAAGGGCAAGGAATTCTCCCTGCCGACCTTTGGAAGCGGCAAGGTCAAGGTCAAGGAAGTGGCGGTATTCTTCCGCCAGTTCTCGGTCATGATCGACGCCGGACTCCCGCTGGTCCAATGCCTGGAGATTCTGGGCGCGAACCAGGAGAATCCGGCCTTCCAAAAGACTTTGCTTGGAGTTCGGACGACAGTCGAAGGCGGCGCGACGCTGGCCAATGCGATGCGCCAGTACCCAATCATCTTCGACGATCTGACTACCAACATGATCGAAGCCGGCGAGACGGGCGGTATTCTGGACATCATCCTGCAGCGCCTGGCTCTGTACGTGGAAAAGGCCGTCAAGCTGCGTGCGGCCGTCAAGTCGGCGTTGATCTATCCGGTCGCCGTCGTTTCGCTGGCCGTGTTAATCGTCGCGGCACTGCTCAAGTGGGTCGTACCCATTTTCGCGAACCTCTTTGTGGGGTTGGGCGTCGCGCTTCCGTTACCGACGCGTATCGTCATCGGAATGAGCGCGTTCGTCGGCCACTTTTGGTGGTTCTTCATCGTGGGCGGCGTTGGTCTGTTTTACGGCGTCAAGCAGATTCGCAAGCATCCGCGCGGAGCGTATTACTTCGACTCCATGTTGCTGAACATGCCCATCATCGGTTTGCTCTTGAAGAAGATCGCAGTTGCCCGTTTCACCCGTACTTTGGGCACGCTGATTACGTCAGGCGTTCCGATTCTTGAAGGCTTGGCCATTACCGCGCGCACCTCGGGTAACAAGGTGCTCGAAGAAGCGCTGATGAAGGTCCGCAAGGCGATCGAAGAAGGACGCACGATCGTCGATCCGCTGCGTGAATGCGGTGTCTTCCCCAACATGGTGACCCAGATGATCGGCGTTGGTGAGGCAACCGGCGCAATGGACTCCATGCTGCAGAAGATCGCCGACTTCTACGAAGACGAAGTGGACTCCGCCACCAAAGACATGCTCGCCATGCTGGAGCCGGTCATCATCGGACTACTCGGTGTGAGCATCGGAGGCATCGTAATTTCGCTATACATGCCGCTGTTCGCGATGATCGGAAAACTGGCGGGCTAAGAAAAACACTCGTTCGTTGCCAGTCGCTGGCCGTCCAGGGTGAGATTTCCTGGCGCCAGCGGTAGCCCGCGAATGACGAACGAGGAGCGATACAAGACTCTGATCCCCATGCACTCAATCTCCGATGAGCGGAACTGGCTGACCTGGTTGGTGAAGGTTCGCATCCTGATCCTGATGGTTCTGCTCGCCATCGAGCTTGCGGTCATCCAGTTGACCCCCAGTCCGGTGCCGGTCATGCCTTTCCTGACGGGCATGGTCCTGTGGTTTGTGCTCTCGCTGTTTTTCGTGTTCCTGGTTTCGGTCTGGACTGAGCACCGATTACAAGCCATTCTCCAAGTGCTTGCTGACCTGTGTATGGTGACCCTGGTTGTCGATCTGACCGGCGGCATCGACAGCTCGCTGAATTTCCTGTATCCACTGGTTATCGTCGTCGCGGCCATGCTCCTGCCGCGTGCCTGGGCTTACTTGAGTGCGGCACTGGCGTTCATTCTCTTCGGTACGATTCTCGAGCTGGACTATTACGGGGTCATTCCTTCGTATTCAAATTCGCACCCCAAGCTGAAAGCACTCCAAGTCGTCATCTTCGTCAATCTCTTTGCCTACTTTGCGATCGCCTATCTGGCAGGTCTGCTGGTCACGAAGCTGCGGCAGGTGGACAAGCAACTCAAGAACGCCAGCGGTGCCCTCGAAAACCTCCAGGCCCTGCACGAGAACATCGTGCAGTCCATGAGCGGTGGCGTGATCACGACCGGGCCCGACGGGCGCATTACCCTGGTGAACCGAGCAGCCCAGCAGTTGCTGGAAATTTCCGACGCCGAACTGCGAGGCCGCTCGGTAGCTGACCTGTTTCAGGACCCACTTCCCCATTTTGGCGGAGGCCGCGGCGATGCTGAGGTGCGCTTCGTTGGCGCCAATGGCTTCCGCAAGACTTTCCGGGTGATGGTGTCGGCGCTGAACGTGAGTGAGCGAGGCGATCTCGGATTTGTCTACACATTCGACGATCTCACCGAGATCCGCCGCCTGGAAAGGGAAGTGCGCATGCAGGACCGGCTGGCTGCAGTAGGCCGTCTGGCGGCTGCGATCGCCCACGAAATCCGCAACCCTCTCACTTCGATCGCGGGCTCAGTCAGCATGCTTTCCGACGCGCCCGCGCTCAACGACGAAGAGCGCCACCTCTTGCAGATCGTGATTCGCGAGTCCGACCGGTTGAACAGTATCATCACCGATTTTCTGGCCTATTCGCGCGGGAAGCAATACCGCTTCGAGCGGGTCGACCTGGTTCCGTTGCTGGAAGACACGCTCACTCTGATTGAGCATCGCCTCACCGCCGAAAACGCGGGAATCCGATTGGAACGCCGCTTTCAAAAGACCGAGGCCTGGGTGCTGGCCGACGGCGACAAGTTGAAACAGGTGTTCTGGAATTTCTGCGAAAACGCTGTGCGCGCGATGAAAAAGACGGGTGGCAAACTCACAGTCGGACTGAGCGAGCGTGGTACCGATTGGGAGATGAGTTTTACCGACACCGGCCCCGGTATCCAGCCCCAGCAGACAGAAAAGATCTTTGAGCCCTTCCAATCGAATTTTGAAGGCGGCACGGGCCTGGGCCTGGCCATCGTGTACCAGATCGTACAGGCGCACGAAGGCAAGGTATGGGCGCGCTCCGAAGTGGGCAAGGGTACGAGCTTTGTGCTTCGTTTGCGGCGTATGGAGCAGGCGGCCACTTGTGCACCCAAGTCCGCCGATGCGGCGGTTGCGGGCGCGGGAGGGGGGCATCGTGGGTAACATTCTCGTCTGCGACGACGAGCGTTCCATCTGCGAATTGCTCGACATCGCCCTTCGCCGCGACGGCCACAAGGTGGAAACTGTCACCGGGGGAGAGCTGGCCAAGCGCAAGATCGATAGCGCCCTCTTCGACGTGATTGTTACCGACATCAAGATGCCGGGCGTGGATGGAGTCGAAGTCCTGCGGCATGCACACCAGATTTCCCCCGATTCAGCTGTAATCCTGATGACCGCGGTGGATGACTATGAAGCCGCCGTGCAGGCCGTAAAAGCAGGCGGCGCGACCGACTACATCCGCAAGAGTCCGGGGTTGGTGGACGAGGTAAAACTGGCGATTGCGCGGTCGCTCACCAAGGTTTCTCTCAGCCGGCAGAACTTCGCGTTACGTCGCGACGCCGCCACACGCAACTCGCTCGACAATATTGTCGGAGTGAGCCCGGCGCTCGAAAAGCTCAAGCAGACGATTCGCACGGTTGCGACTACGACCAGCACGATTCTCGTCTACGGCGAAAGTGGAACTGGTAAGGAACTGGTCGCGCGCGCCGTGCATACTTGTTCGCCCCGCGCGGCGGAAGCCTTCGTTTCTGTGAACTGTGGCGCATTCCCTGAGACTTTGCTCGAAAGCGAACTGTTCGGTTACGTCAAGGGCGCCTTTACCGGAGCGAACCAGAACCGGCGTGGACTATTCGAAGTTGCCGACCAGGGTACGATCTTTCTCGACGAAATCGGTGAAATGACCATGCCGATGCAGGTCAAGTTGCTCCGGGTCTTGCAGGAACGTACTGTACGCCCGGTGGGCGGTACCAGCGAGATCCCGGTCGATGTACGGGTCATTGCCGCCACGAACCGCGATCTCGATAAGCAGGTTACGGAGGGCACGTTCCGCGAGGACCTCTACTACCGGTTGAACGTGATTCCTATCCGCGTTCCTTGTTTGCGTGAACGGCGCGAAGACATTCCGCTGTTGGCGAATCATTTCCTGAAGAAATATGCACCTGCCGCGGGAAAAAGCATTCACGCGGTCCACGCTGGGTCGCTCGACACCTTAACCGGCTATGAATGGCCGGGCAACGTCCGCCAACTCGAGAACACCATTGAGCGCGCAGTAGCTCTTGAGGCGAGCAACGAGTTACATGTCGAATTGCCGGCCGAGCGTCCGAAGGCCCGCGCGGTGGCCGCTGGAGCGGAAAGCGCAGCGATGTTCTCCTCGGGCTCCGTGCTTCCCGAAGGCGTAAACATGGAAAATTACGTCGCGCAGATCGAGCGCTCGCTTTTGCAGTCCGCTCTGGGACAAACTCAGGGAGTGCAGGTTCGTGCCGCTGATGTGCTCGGGATTTCCTACCGCTCATTCCGGCACCTGATGAAGAAGTACAGCCTGTAGCCTTCCGTTGCAGGCCCGAATTCATAGAGTTATCGCAATTAGTATCTCGCGGTGATTTGCATTCGATCTCACAGGTTTCCCTTAAGTATTCTCTCCTGCCATTTATGTGATTTACCTCCTTGACCGGCCACCAGTTCTGGCTATACTCAACCGTTCAATGCGTTCCGAACTCTGGCTTGAGGGGGCCCGGAGTTCATAGAGGCGGGCTGTTTTCGCCGAGGAGATGCCAAGTGTCCCTTACCATTCCTGCACCCTCTCTGCCGCAAACCGCACTCCGATCATGCATTCACCCCGGGGAAAATAGTCCTGTTCAGGTTATGTAAGTGGGCAGTTGTGGTGATTACGGTCAGTATTTTATCGGCGCGGCCGGCAAGGGCCGGAGTAGGGTTTCAGCCGATCTCTCCCGACGAACTGAAGATGACGAGCGAGCCTCTCGCCCCCGGAGCGGCCGCCATCATCTTGTACCGGCAAGTAGACCGGGACGACAACAGCCGGACCTCTCACGAGGACGACTACTTTCGGATTAAGGTGTTAACGGACGAAGGGCGAAAGTACGGCAATGTCGAGATTCCGTTCCTGAAAGGTCGTCAGAACGTTGTGGGTATTCACGCTCGGACCATCCGACCCGACGGATCCATCGTGGAATTTGCCGGTCAATCCTTTGATAAAGAGCTGGTGAAGGCCAGGGGCTTTAAGTATCTCGCCAGGACTTTTACACTGCCCGAGGTCCAGGCAGGTAGCATCATCGAGTATTTCTACACAATGGATCTGGGCGAGAACTTCCTCTTCGACTCCCATTGGATCCTCAGCGACGAACTGTTCACTAAGAAAGCGCAGTTTTCCCTGAAGCCCTATCAAGGCACCTCGTATGTACCGATCGGGATGCGTTGGAGTTGGCTGGGGCTGCCCCCGGGCGCGGTTCCTAAACAAGGTCCCGATCATGTAGTCAGGATGGAAGCCAGCAATATTAAGGCATTTCAGGCGGAGGACTACATGCCGCCCGAAAATGAGTTGAAGTCGCGCGTGGACTTTATCTACGAGACGGGCACCTTTGAAAAAGAGCAGGACAGCTATTGGAAGCGCGTTGGAAAAGACTGGAACGGGTATCTTGAATCCTTCGTCGACAAACGAAAAGCGATGGAGAAGGCGGTTGCTGAGATCGTGGCTCCCTCCGACCCGCCGGACGTGAAATTACGCAAGATTTATGACCGGGTGCAGCAGATCCGGAATACGAGTTACGAGGTAGAGAAGACGGAACAGCAGGCGAAACGCGACAAGGAAAAGTGGGCCGAAAACGTTGAAGACGTTTGGAAGCACGGGTACGGTACCAGCGTTCAACTTACCTGGCTGTTCCTGGGCCTAGTCAGGGCCACGGGTATCGAAGCTTACGGGTGCTGGGTTTCAGACCGCCGTGAATATTTCTTTAATCCGGTCACGATGCAAAAAGCAAAGCTCAACACCAACGTTGTGCTCGTCAAGCTCAATGGGAAGGATATCTACCTCGATCCCGGTGCCGCGTATACCCCGTTTGGGCTGCTGACGTGGTCCGAGACTGGCGTCAAGGGCCTACGACTGGATAAGGACGGCGGAGCCTGGATTCAGACCACTCTTCCGCAGCCTGGGGAGTCGCGTATCGAGCGGAAGGGAAAACTGACTCTCTCGGACGCGGGAGACCTGGAAGGGAAGGTGACCGTTACTTACACGGGTCTGGAAGCGATGTACCACCGGGTGGAGGAGAGAAATGCAGACGCGGTTGCACGCAAGAAATCGATGGAAGATGCATTGACCGCACAAATTCCTGTGGGAGCGGAAGCTGACTTGATAAACACTCCCGACTGGACGAATTCGGAGACACCCCTGGTCGCCGAGTTCAATTTGAAGGTTGCAGGATGGGTATCGAATGCGGGCCGCCGGGCCATGATCCCGGCCGCCGTCTTCACCGCTTCCGAGAAGGGATTATTTGAGCGAACCAACCGCGTGTTTCCGATCTATTTCAGCTATCCGTACGAGAAGGTGGACGATCTGACAATCACGCTGCCACCAGGCTGGCAGGTTAGCGGTCTGCCAAGAGCGCAAGATCAGGACGGGAAGGTCATTCTCTATACGCTGAACGTCGAAAAAGGCCCCGGAACGTTGCACCTGACGCGGAAATTGAGTTTCGACGTAGTGCTTGTGGACCAGAAGTATTACACAGCACTACGTAATTTCTTTCAGACAGTGAGAACGGCCGACAGCGAGCAAATCGTCCTGCAACCGGGGGAAATCCATGCCAATAATTAAGCAGAGGACAGCGAAAATTTTCTTGCTGATGGCCGTCTGGGCTGTGGCGATCACCCCCCCGACAGTGGCCGCAGATGCTCCTTCCTGGATGCGTGCCCTGGTAGGCGTGTCGCTGCCCACATACGACGAGAAGACGGATGCAGTGCTGTTGTATTCCGAGACCAACGTGAACGTGCTTTCGGCCGACAAGGTCAGAACCCGTGTTCGTGAGGCTTACAAGATTCTCCGTCCGGAAGGCCGTGTCCATGGCACGATCCGTGTCTCTTTCGACCCAAGCCGGAAAATAACGAACCTGCACGGGTGGTGCATACCGACGCAAGGGAAAGACTATGAAGTGAAAGAGAAAGACGCCATTGATTTCGCGATGCCCGTTGACGGTGGCTATTTGGTCGAGGACTTGAAACAGAAGATTTTGAATATTCCCGCGCCGGATGTGGGAAATATTGTGGGCTACGAATACGAAACGGAGGAGCGACCCTTCTGGCTGCAGGACATCTGGCGATTTCAAGAACCCGATCCCGTCCGTGAGAGTCACTATTCTTTGCAGCTTCCTCCGGGGTGGGAATACAAGGCGTCATGGCTCTCTTCCCCGGAAGTCAAGCCGTCGGAAACAGGGACCTTGTCACAATGGGCGCTCACAGACATAAAGGGAATCCGATCCGAGCCGGAAATGCCGCCATGGAAAGGCGTGGCTGGCCAAATGGTGGTGTCGTTCTTCCCGGCGGGAGGAACGTCGGCCAAAAATGAATTTGCGAACTGGCAAGGTATGGGGGCGTGGCTGGGAAATCTCTCCAGCGGTCAGATGGTCGCCACGGACACGATCAAACAGAAGGTGGCCAGCCTAACGGCGGGCAAGTCCACGACACTCCAGAAGATGCAGGCGATCGCTACGTTTGTGCAGCATGACATTCGCTATGTCGCGATCGAATTGGGCATTGGCGGCTGGCAGCCGCACGCCGCCTCCGATGTCTTCTCCCACAAGTATGGCGACTGCAAAGACAAAGCGACCTTGATGCGCACCATGTTGCACGAGATCGGCATCGATTCGTACCAGGTATCCATCAACATCGAGCGGGGCGCTGTTAATCGCAACTCACCGGCGCACAATGCATTCAACCATATGATCCTTGCCATCAAGCTGCCGGAAGATCTGAAAGATCCTTCCCTGATTGCCGTCTTGCTCCATCCCAAGTTGGGGAGGGTTTTGTTCTTTGATCCGACCAATGACTTGATTCCTTTTGGACAAGTCGGGGGCTACCTGCAAGCCAATTACGGTTTGATGGTGACTCCGGACGGGGGCGATCTGGTGGAGTTGCCGCAGCAACCCACGGCCATGAATAGTATCGAGCGCGTCGGTAAGCTTACGCTCGATGCTTCCGGGACTTTAAAAGGAGATGTCGAGGAATTGCGGTTGGGAGATCGAGCCTCTTCGGAACGAAGCCGCCTGCGTTCCGTAACGCAAACTGCGGATCGCATCAAGCCCATCGAAGGCTTGCTGGCTGCTTCTCTCTCCAGTTTTCACATTGTGAAGGCGAACGCCGTCAATACCGAACAGACAGACTTGCCCTTTGGCTTCAATTACACATTTGAGTCTGACCGGTACGCGAAGACTGCGGGTAATTTGCTCCTCGTCCGGCCCCGCGTACTGGGCAGCAAGAGTTCGGCAGTCCTAGAGACGAAAGAGCCGCGCAAATTTCCGGTCGAATTTGACGGACCCTTACGGGACACTGACACTTTCGACATTACCTTGCCGTCCGGCTACGAAGTGGACGAACTCCCATCTCCGGTGGATGTTGACTACAGCTTCGGCAGCTATCACAGCAAAACCGAGGCTCGGGGAGGCGTGCTGCACTACACGCGCACCATGGAAATCAAAGAACTCAGTGTTCCCGTAAGCAAGATGGACGAACTTAAGAAGTTTTACCGCATGATCGCAACGGACGAACGGAACAACGCCGTGCTAAGGCCAGCGCAACCCAAATAGGCCGTTGCTACGCCGGTTTGCAATGATCGTTCCCCTCCGGGATGTGAGCTATCTTGCTCAGACGCCCGGCCCCCCCGCCTGTCATTCTTCATTCTGCTGAGTGTGTCGAGAGAGCGGCGACCGCTAATTCGCGGCTCTCATTCTCAGGTCGCAGGGATCACGCCCCAGCCCATGCACGTCGAAGCGACCACGTTCAGCTAATTGGCTCTTTGCCAGTAGAGCCCGCGCAAACCTCCCACGGACTCGGCACGAACCCAAAGCTCGAACAGAAAGCTGCGTGACGCCGGAGGAGTAGCAAAGGCGTTAGCCCTAGCGACAAGAAAGGCTCAAGATTATGCCGTTAATTCAACTCTTGGAAGTTCTCATCGTGGTAGGTGTTCTGCTCTGGCTGGTGAATCGCTTTATTCCCATGCAAGGGTCCATCAAGTCAATCCTGAACGGCGTTGTCGTCATAGCTGTCGTTCTGTGGCTTTTGAATGTATTCGGACTATTCAATTCGATCTCACGTATTCACGTTGGCACATAACTCTTGCCACGCCGTTAAGAACCAAAACCGGGAACATGAAGGTGGGCATGCCCCTGCCCAAAAAGGAGATACTTTGAAAATACCGCTATTGCTACCCGTCGCACTCGCGCTCGCTCTGAGCGCTGCCGCTCAAGACCGTCCTCAAAATATTGTTAAGGTTGAGCCTATCAGCCCTACTCCGACGTTCCGCGTAACTGTGGTCAGCCGCAGCGTGCACGCGGTCAACTACAAGCATCGCAGCGGAGCTTCAAAACTGGATTTCACCGGCACAGACCTCATGCCCAGAGCCCGAGGGCAGGCCAAGGTGGAAAGCAAGAAAGGTTACATCGAAATCGAAGTGGAGTTCGCGGACCTCGAAAAGCCGACGAGCTTCGGTAACGAATATCTGACCTACATCCTGTGGGCGATTTCGCCGGAAGGC
>Ga0265338_10010556_pt1 | contig 10803 bp, 10 predicted proteins | sample 42126metaG_FD_193579 | JGI IMG/M metagenome (GOLD analysis project Ga0265338, IMG submission 193579) | Rhizosphere microbial communities from Carex aquatilis grown in University of Washington, Seatle, WA, United States - 4-21-26 metaG | ecosystem: Host-associated > Plants > Roots > Rhizosphere... | reverse complement strand
TCACGGATGAGCTTCTCAAACGACATGATTTCGATGTATGCGTTGTAATCCTTGGCGTAACCGAAATAGCCGCCTGCCTCCGCCGTGGGTGTGAAGATGTTGGCGTTCTGAATCTGCTTCTTGAGGGTCGGTGTAGCGTCTGCGACAATATAGATGAAGAACGGGGTCTGCGGCTTGATGTCGAGAGTGATGCCGTCCGTTTTATGCGCCTTTCCGGTGCGGACGTTTTCGACGTACTCGAATACTTGGAGGATCGGGTTCTCGTCGTTTTTGAAATCGTCTCGCTGCGGCCGCTTCAACTCTACGATGACGACCGAACTGACCTCGTCAGTGTTCGCAAAGGCGGCCGGTCGGTTCACGATCAGCAAATCAGGCCGCTTTTTCCCGGCTTCGTCTTTCGTCGCAAGAAGCTTAAGATCCGCGAGCGGAAGGTCAGAAGAGAGCAAATGGTGGAAGGCGAGTCTGTCATCGATGATCCAGAGATTGTGGTCATCAAACGACACGGTGTCGGACGTTTGCTTGCGCGGGAAGATCAAGTCGTGGACTGCGTCTTCGCGGCTAAATGCTCCGTTTGATTGTAGGCCGATCAATCTCCGGTAAACATCTAGGATGGCCTTTCGGAAGGCGACGTACCCAACGAGTTTATTCTTGCTCGTTTCGGTTACCTCGGCGAGGACAGTTTCGGCTGCCTTTTTCGCTTGTTCAGTGTTCTCGCAAGTCGCGAGAAGCTGGCTGACCGAGTCTTTGACTCCCATCTCATGCGTGAATTTAGCTTCGTCGATCCGTCGACGCAGTGTCGCGGGGGAATCGGAGGGGCTGACTGCTTTCACGAATGAGTCGATGTTGCGCAGGACAGCGCGCGCGTCGGGCATTTCTTGTTCGATTACCTGAATAATTCTCGCCTTGAGGTCGGTGCGAGTTTTTGAAAGTTCGGGTTCTAATTCTGCTTCGGCTGCGCCGAGAGCTGCTCGGGTGAAAGTATCCTCGGTTAGGTCGTCACTGAGCAGGCCCTCCTCCTTTGGAAAATCGAAATTGGTTCGCTCCGCGTTGGCGGTGCGGTCGAGGTACTCTCCGCTTACGTAACCTACGTAGCTCCACACGCCAGCGCCGTTTGCGTCTGGCAACCTATTGCCAAGGTTTGGAATCTCCTTCGCCAGTTTCTTGCGAACCACGGAGCGTTTGTGGGCACAAAGATGGAGCGCGTGTTCCTTCACGGTGTGGCTTCGGAGGCGGAGATGGTTGATCTCGAAATTGTGGTGGCCGACCGTGAATGACTTTTGAATTCGGCTCTTCTGCACGACGGTGGAGTATTGTTCGTTGAGCACCCGTTTGGTAGGCGAGTCGTCATCGGTGACGGTGATGATTGGACAGGCGTCACTGAAGAAATAGGGCAGGCAATGCTCAAGAAGGGCGTCAGCAATCACGTCGGCATCGCCGGGTGTCGCCTCGCGGAAGATCTTCTTGAAGCCGGTTAGGCAGACCGTGGTCGTGATCACTCCAGTTTCGGTTCTCTCGTTGGCCTCTGCCGCGACGCCATTCGATGGTACATTGAACTGAAAAGAGCGCCTCCAGAACGTGCCGCCATCATCGTATACGCTGATGATTTTGGCGTCCTCAAATGCCACAAGCCAAAGAAGGCGGCCAATGCCTTTGCCGCCTTGGGCGGCCTTGAACTGAGAATCATATGTCTCGAAAGACTTGAAGTTCTCGGGCGTGAATCCGATGCCATTGTCAGTGATGAAAAATCCTTCAATCGGGCGCGAGGCATCGACTCCATCAATGCCGACTTGCCGGGTATCGCGAATGATATGAACAGTTATTGCGCCGTCCGAGTTCTGTCGGGCCTCAATGGCGTTTAGGGAGTTCACGACGGCTTCGAAAACCGGCCAAAGGCCGTGCTTGGGCGACAAGCGGGTTTTTTTCAGTCGGCCGTCGAGATTGGATTCCATGACGTGAAGTTTCATGATATAGAGAAGCGATTGGCCGTGGGCGAGTTAAACTGTACTAACCGGCTTGCAGTAGTTTTAGCCGACCCCGGGCGGTGGTCTGTTCGCCAAGGAGATGTTAATCGCTGGAACTACCTTTGGACGGCCCGGGCGGATAAGATGCGCCATAGCGCGGCGATGATGGGGCTCGGCGGTGGCATTCTTTCGTCTCAGCCAAGTTTCCGACGGATGATGCCGACCGCTACGCCTTGTGACTCCAAGCGTTGGGGCAGGATGTCGGCATACCGAGGATTCGCGGCTCGCAACAACGTTCGCCCTCGCTCTTTGACGTAGCGTTTCAGCGTTGTCGTAGTTTCGTCTACCAACGCCGCGATGATATCGCCGGGCCGCGGGTCTTTACGCGCAAAAGCGACTAGGTCTCCATCTTGGATGTTAGCCCCGGTCATTGAGTCGCCCGTCACGCGCAGAAACCAGAAGTACCCCGGCCGCAATTGACGCACCCCAAAGATCGCGGGGTCCACGGTGACGGTCTCCTCCGGCGCCTGCTCCTGCATTGCTGGTAAGCCGGCCGGAATATCGCCATAGACCGGAATCTCGAACAGATGGGTCTGAACGCTCTTTGCCTGCAATCCCCACTTGCCGTCGGCCAACTTTTCCAAGTGACCTTTCCGCGCCAGGGCCTGCAAATGCTTAGCAGCGCCCTGCTGGCTGCACCCAAATTTGCGCGCGATCTCGCGTGTCGACGGGGGGACAATCTGCGCAGCCTGGTACTCGCGCACGAAGTCCAAAACGGCATCTTGTCGTTCTGTAAGCATAGGTTGTCAACTGACAACCTTACGACTGGAACCACCTTTGGTCCCGAATCAAGTTCTATTTCAGTTCAAGGCCGGTGTTGCTTTGTGCCACCTCAGAGTAGTCCGGCCTGCCTGAACGAATAGTGACCCAGGCCCGTCGGATCAGCGGTCTTTTCGCCGAGAATTAGATGATCGATAAGCTCGATGTCGATGGCCTGGGCGGCCTCCCGTAGGCGGCGTGTTACGGATATATCGGCTGATGAAGGACTTGGATCACCGCTGGGATGGTTATGCGCGACCGCGATGGCGGTAGATCCGTGCTGGATGGCAGCTCGGAACGCTTCTCGTGGATGCACCAACGACCCAGTCGCTGTGCCTGACGTGACCTCGACCAATTTCTTGAGCCGGTTCTTCCGGTTGAGGCATAGGACCCAGAATTTTTCCACCTCCAGACCCTTCGCGATTGGCGCCAGATATTCGGCGATGAGTTCGGGCCGGTTGAGTATCGGGGCCTGCGCGGGGGAGGGTTTCATCATCCGTCGGCCGATCTCGATCAAGGCGGCCAGTTGCTGTGCCTTAGCCCAGCCGATGCCCTTCAGTCGTCGGAAATCCTCCGGCTGCCAGCTGGCGAGTCCGGCAATCGAGCCCGCTTGGGCGATCAGTTGGGATGCGAGTCCGAGAACGGAGTGTCCGCGGATGCCGCTGTGGAGCAGTAGGGCAATGAGTTCAGTGTCGCTGAGCGCCCCTGCGCCATAGGCTTCGAACCGCTGCTGAGGCAGCTCGCCGCAGGCGATAACGGGTGTCTGCTCCTTACCGTTGAGGTCAAACGTGGATTGGATCATGTGGCCATGCGCCCGTGCGCACCCTGTCCGGGCTTCCTTGCCCGGTTATCAAGGCGCACTCCGCGCGCTGGCCCGTGAAGGCACGTCCAGCCACGACCGAGGCCGCCGAGCGATGAGCCTGGTTGCTCCTCGCGAGGGGGAAGGCCGAAGGACGGGATGGAGGAGCGCAGCGAAGCGAGAACTCCATGGCGGACGTGACAGAATAGGGCCCACGAGCGGAGGCGGGTTACTTTCCAAACCGCGACGGCGTTCGCGGGTATTGGCCAGTAGTGGCCTTAAATGGCTCCGTTTTGTCGGCGCCGATTCCGGCAGCGCGGCAGTCGCGAACCGGTTGACCCACGGACATGGGTATCATGAAAACGGGATCGATCTTCGCGGCTTTGCTCGCGGCGGCTGCGCTCCTCAAGAAACCGGTTCAGGACGTGGCGTCAAAATCGCTCAAAGACGCCTATGATTCGGCGAAGGCGTATCTGCTCAGAAAGTTCGGCGAGGGTTCGGAAGCCGCCAGGGCGCTGGAGATGGCGACAGCGAAACCGGAGTCCGCTGTCAGGAAAATGCTGTTGGTTGAGGAAAGCGCGTCCGCTGATCTGGGCAGCGATCCCGAATTATCCCGGCTGGTTGAAAAATTGGCGGCTTTGCTGCCGCCGGTGGACCACCTTGGCGGGCAAAACGTGCGGGTCACTGGTCGCGGCAATCAGGTGCAGGTGGCGGGACGCGACATCGTCACGACGGAAAGGCTCGTCCACCGGAACGCGATCACGCCAGATGCACGTCACATCACGCCCGACGAGAGGCGACAGCTCGGTTACGTAATCTCGGAACTGGCCTACCGCCTCGCCGGGCCGGACGGCCGGCCGCGATATTCCGCGGTTCACGCGATGCTCCAACGGCGATTTGGCGTGTCGTCATACCTGCTGATCACCCGGGAGCGTTTTGATGACGCACTGGGCTTTCTGAAACAGCAGCGTGCGATCCATCGTTCGCGGCTGCGGCGCCGTAATCCAGTCGCCTACCGAACCGACTATCTTCGTCTGATCAACGCGCGTTGTTGCGAACTGGGCTGGGACAAGCCGCGAATGCATCAGTTTGCTTCCGAGAAGCTCGGCTTGAGCAGGCCGGTCAACTCACTCACCGAACTCGGACCTAACCAATTGAAGTCGCTGGTGGAGTTGTTGCGCGTGCAACCGGTCCAGTCTGGCAACGTCGATGAGCTCTGAACTGGTGGCCAGTGAAGCATTCAACGGCATCCGGGCCGTGTGCCAATCCGGCCCGCAACGAGTCTCGGGCCGGAAGGAGCAAGGGCAGGCCGGAAGCCACAGCGAACCGCCGGTCGGAAAGCGAAGGCGGCCGGCGGCCCGCAGCGACGGACGCGCCCGAGTCTCGGGGCGCGTGCCGGGGCGGTTCCGCCCTCATCACGATGTGGCGCCGCCCCAGTCCAGCGCGGCGCGTCTTCGTGAAGCGTCGGAAATGGGCCAGGTCGCCGGGCCGGCGCCTGCCGCCATTTCAGTGCGCAGTGGGCGCACCTTGGTTGACAGCACCCTCTTGGGTGAAGGCGGGTGATACTTACGCAATTCTCCAACCTTGCCGCATGGCAAGGGGTGGTGCGTTTCCTCCACACGAAACGAGGGTTCGTTTCGCAAGTGATGTCCGGCAATCGAGTGAAAACCGCAAATGCGATGTTGATGCCAAAGGCACAGTCCAATCTGAAAAACGCGCGAGATTACTTCCGCGAACACTTGTGCGTGGGCGATTACTACGCGGCTGGTCAGACAATCTCGGGTGAGTGGATCGGTACAGGCGCCGGTATTCTCGGACTTGTTGGACAAGTTCGGGAAAAGGAGTTCCTCGAACTATGCGGCGGGATCGATCCACGGTCCGGTGATCGACTGACTCAGCGAATGAATTCGACACGGCGGGAGGGTGATTCGATTGAGCCAAATCGACGCATCTTTTATGACTTCACGATCAGTCCGCCAAAGAGTGTTTCAGTGGTCGCGTTGTACCAGGACGCGCGAATCGTCGAGTTGCACAACCGGGCGGTACGGACAGCGATGGCGGAACTGGAATCGCTGGCCCAGACACGGGTGCGGAGGTCCGGACGAAACGACGAGCGGGTGACTGGGAACATCGTGGCGGCCTGCTTCCGTCACGATACCAGCCGAGAACTCGATCCGCATCTGCACACGCATTGTGTGGTCTTCAACGCGACCTTCGATTCGGCGGAGAACCGTTGGAAGGCTCTGCAGACCCTGGAAATGTACCGGGCGCAGAAGTTCGCGGAAAATCTGTACTACCACGAACTGGCGAAGGGACTGCGGTCGCTGGGATACGAAATCCAGAACAGCCGGCGGGACTTTGAAATCAAGGGGGTGCCGGTCAGCGTGATCGACCGGTTCTCAAAGCGGCACCGTCAGATCGATGAGGAAGCGACTCGGCAAATCGCGCGTCAGGGTGAGAAGGTCAACGTGGTGAAACTGCGGGAATGGATCGCTCACTCCAAGCGGCGTCGGAAACAGGGCAATTCAACGGCGGAAAGATTGCGGCCGGACTGGCAGGCGCAGATGCCGCCGGAAGAACGTCGAGCGTTAGAGTCGCTTCGCAATCGGCCTGCAGGCGGGTCGGTGGCGGTAGATTTGCCGGGAATCGTTACTTGGGCCGATTCGCACCTGTTTGAACGCCGGGCAGTCGTGAATAATTGCGAACTGCTTTCGACGGCCTTGGCACGCGGCCGGGGAAGCGATTTCAACCTGGGCGAACTACGGGGCGAAATCGACCGCCGGGGATATTTCCGAGACAATGACGGTCGGCAGCTGACATCGCCTGAAGTGCTGCGGCACGAGGTCGCGGTCGTCATGGCAGCCCATGACCGGCGTTACGAATTCGGTCCGTTCAACCCGGACTTTCAGCCGTCGCCGGATCTGTCGGATGAACAGCGCAAAGCAGTGGAGGAAATCCTGAAAAGCCGGGGCATGGTGACGCTGTTCCGTGGGGCAGCCGGTACCGGCAAGAGCTTCACGCTGCGGGAGGTGGTCCGGGGTTTGAAAGATAACGGTTTTCCCACGGTCGTGCTCACGCCGCAACGCCAGCAGGCCGGCGATTTGTCGGCGGAAGGAATGCCGGCAACGACGCTCGCCCGTTTTCTCGAAGCAAAGGAGGCGCCGCGGCATACGGTCGTACTGTTGGATGAAGCCGGACAGGTGGGCGCGCGGCAGATGCATGAATTGATCACCGCCGTGGATGCCCGGGGCGGGCGACTGATCCTGTCCGGTGATACCCGGCAACATGGCGCCGTTGAAGCCTCGGACATTCTCCGGGCCATCGAAAAGCACGCCGGCATAAAACCAGCCGTGCTGAGGCAAATCCGCCGGCAGGACCCAGCGCTGGCGAAGGACGGGGCGGAGCGGGCTTTCATTCGCAGCTACCGATATGCCGTGAAAGCGGCGTCTGCGGGTCGAATCGATGAATCCTTCGACCGACTGGACCAGATAGGCTGTGTCCGGGAGATAGGGAACGCCGACCGTCTGGGCGCTCTGACCCAAGAATACCTCGAAAGCACGGCACGCGGGGACCAAACGCTGGTTGTGGCTCAAACATGGGATGAAGTGCACCGGTCCAACGACGCGATCCGAACCGCATTGCGGGCGAAGGGGCAGATCGAATCCGGGATGGTGCTAAAGGCGCTCGAAGCCGTCGACCTGACGGAGGCGCAGAAGCGCGACCCTCGTTTCATTCCCGCAGGGTCGTTCGCCTGTTTCCAGAAACGCTACGGCCGGTTCAATCGGGGCGATTGCTGCGCCGTGGTCGAAGCCAACGAGCGTGGGCTGGTCCTCTTGAAAAATGGCCGGCGCTCAACCATGAGTTGTGCGTATGTTGGGCGCGTGACCCTGGCGACTGAGCGGGAAATGGAAATCGGCGTCGGGGACAGACTGCAACTCAAGTTCAACGCGAAATCTCGCGAAGGGCTGAAGATCGCTAACGGCGAACTCGTGACCGTTCGGCAATTGACCGCGGACGGTGCCATGGTGGTTGAAGATCGTGCCGGAGTCCAAAAGACCCTTGAACCAAACCAACGCCATTTCGTGCGAGGCTACGCCGTCACGTCGTACGCGTCACAAGGCAAGACGGTCGATACGGTCTTGCTTGCCGACTCGGGCTGCCGAGCGGCCACGAACGCCAATCAATGGTATGTCGCGATCTCCCGGGGGAAGAAGCGGGTGGCGGTCTTCACCGGCAACAAAGCGCAGCTGCGTGCAAACGTCACCCGCAGCGGCGACCGCGATCTCGCGCTTGATTTGCAGACTGCGGACCCGGGCAAACCCGTCCGGCGTGTCCGTTCTGCACGGGTGCGACGCATGCTCGCCTACGGTGAGCGTCACCGCCGCTACCATCGATTCATGGAGATGGTCGCTCGTCAAACTCAACGGGTTGGAATTCACCTATGAATAGCCTGCAACAATCGCTCGACTGCCGGCCGCCGGCAGATGACCCGCCCATTACCGTTTCGCTCGCGAAAACGGCAGCCGCCGGATTGGAGGTGCGCACCTCGACCGGTGAGGACTGGGCGATTCCCTGGCCGCATTTTGTCGGAGCGCGATTCTATGGGGATCCCGATGGCGAGCGGATCGTTCTGTCGTTTACCGAACATGCGGTCACCATGAACGGGCTGCGGTTGGGGCCGCTTTTGAAGGAGATTGCCGGATGCCGGATCGAATTCCTCGCACCGCTTCCTCCGAATTACCGGTTACAGTCCAGAAACAAGAGCCCGGAAGTCCGGCGCGTTTCGGTCGAGCTGTTGCCCGATTCCTCCTGAAACACCGCAGGACCGTCCCTAAAAACCGCGCAATTGTCCAAGTCGGCGCGACGAAGATCTGGCACTCTCCTGCCGTCGGAGTCGCCAGCCGGCGATCACCTTGATCCGGTGAGATCTTTCGGACCGTCTTGGGCCATTTGAAAATCTATATATCGATGGAGCACTATTGGAGGGGCGCCATCCGTGAATGAAATCCGGCAGGTCGCCAAAAACGTTCCCCACGCGCTTGTGCGGATCCCAATAATCTCGCCGCCATTGCGCACGGAGAAGACCTCGTTTCCCCACGAATCGCCGAAGAAAAACTCCACAGATTTTATCTCTGAAAGGTTTCTTCGCGGCGGCCCGCTGGCGCCCTTTTGATGGCGGACTAGAAAAATAAAGATATCGAAGTAGCGAGGATCGTCCTTCGACCTACGGCAGACATGGGTTAGCATGTAGCCACTTACGCGGGCATATTCGTTGGCGCGGGCTGCCGTCCAATCTTCGGGCGGCTCAATCGACAGCGAGGGGGAGCTCCCATGGGTGATGCTGAGGTCCCGCCTATTTGCTACAGAGGCAAGGGGCTTTGTGGGCGGATTGCCAGCGAGATCGGGCCTGTCCGGAGCCGCTTCGGGTGTCTGCCGAACCTCAGGCAAGTGCTCCATTTCGGCAGAGATCAATGGGCTCTTAATATTCCTCAGATAGCCGCCCATGACAAGACCTGCAACCAGCAGTACCAGAGGGGCAACCCAAACTGGCACAGGCAGTTCAAGAGGCTCGTTTCCCGATCGCCACTGAACGAAGGCAGCGGCAATAACAATAAGCAGCCCGACAGCCAATGCGGTAATAGGGTAGGCCGGTTTTCTCATTTTGCCGTGCGTATCGGACGATGTTTGCGCGAGCGCAATATCCTCGCGAGCATAGGACAGACGCTGTGAAGCGGACAGTGCCCGATACTAGGCGCCCCTATTCCGAGTGCAATGCTTGGATGTAGCGATTGCATTGGTAAGCCTACTAGGAAATCTGGGAGACGGCTCCTACTCAGAAATGCTGGTAGTGGGTCAGTTTGAAATCGGGATTGTCAGGATCAATCGTTGATCCAGACTGCCGGCATGGCCAAGAAGAAGCATACCAAACCTAAGAAGACCGGGCGGAAGGACTTTGCTCAGGTCGCATTTGACGTGGTTAAACAGGCGCCAGGAGGAAAACCGAAGTCGAAGAGTAAATGACCGGATTTAAGCGTCCGTCGACTTGTCCCGTACTTCGATTTCAAACCCAAGGTCTGTGGTCTCGATAATAGGATAGGATCGAGAAAGCATTTTCTTGAATTGGTCCCATGAATCGCTCGCCCTCATCAAGGCTTTTACGGCTTCGATATGGCCTTCTAGCTTCGGATGCCCAATCGTTCCTGTGAGCCACTGGAAGTGCTTGTGCTTGCGCCTACCGTCGACCACGGGATTCTTATCCCGAAGTTCCTTTAGCACTCCTGGGGCCAATCTCTTATAGACGATGTCATTAGTGTAGTGCCCAATTACTGCGGGGCGTTTCACGCTGGCAGGATCGAACTTCCATCCCCGTAACCGGAAGATTTCTTCGTAGAAATCTAGAGGGAATGTGCGAGTCCAGGGCTGTAGTTCCTTGGCAATGAACTGTTCAAGGATCTCGGCTAATGCGCGTTGGGCACGTTCCTTTTGGTATCCTGTAGCTTCATCGACCAATGCAATGATTCCGACCCGAGCCAATCCGCGCATTAGCACGTCGCATGCTTGGATTATGTGTGCGTACTTTTTCGGGACATTGCCAGTTGCCGCTAGGCATGCATCGCGCAGTTTCAAATACACTTCGCAGATCATAGGCAGAAGGTTGGCGTCGTACCCAACCGCCCGCTGACCGTCTTTAAGCCTGAAGAATATCGGCGTCGTCGACAGTCTTAATTCTTCAGATATGAACGGTTTAAGTTGTTCCGCCTGCAAAAAGAAAGGCAGTCCGTCGACAGTGGCTAATCCCCCCGTCCCAGCTTTGGGAGTTCTGGAACGTCCAATAGCCACGAGCAGAGTCCCTTGAGTTATTAGGCGCTTCCCGTTCGGTAATACCGCAGCCTTAACGGAGGTAGTTTCCAGCTTAAGATCGCCGTCATGGGTTGCCCGTAGCATGCCACTATTTGCCCATCGTGCGTTTGCAGCATGGCGCGCGATTTCGGATAGCTTCTCAGGGGAGAGTTTTTCTGCCCTCGATTTTCCACCCTTTGATTGTGGTGATGGTTCTGATTCTTCGGGATCGTTATCCTTGGTCATAGCATCTAATTCCCAGATTTCAGCAGGCATGTCAACACTAGTCTAATTTGATGCTTGCTATGCTTGCTTAGCTTGCCGATGATGCTTGCATGAACAAGCTGAGCACCAGACAACGAGCGCAAATCATCGGCTGTCTTT
>Ga0265338_10010555_pt1 | contig 10803 bp, 14 predicted proteins | sample 42126metaG_FD_193579 | JGI IMG/M metagenome (GOLD analysis project Ga0265338, IMG submission 193579) | Rhizosphere microbial communities from Carex aquatilis grown in University of Washington, Seatle, WA, United States - 4-21-26 metaG | ecosystem: Host-associated > Plants > Roots > Rhizosphere... | reverse complement strand
TTGGCATAAACGAACAAACGATTCGACGTTATATTGAAGAACAAGGCCAGGCAGATGCCGGGCAAACCAACGTCAAGTTGGTTTGAAACAGGCAATACCCCGACCGTTAGGTCGTGGGAAGTTTATTCTAAACCTTTGAAGAACTGGACGAAGCTAAAAAATAAAGACATGGAAGCTCTGCAAACGCGCCGGGTTCTCGGTGAGAATTAGGAGAGCTGGGGAGTTAAACCGACTCCTTTGATGCCGAATGCCTAGAGGCCTGTTGGGCACGCGATTGACTTGGTTGCTAGCGTCTGGCACGTTGCTTGCGGTATGGGCGCAGCAGGAAGAATTCTTGCTTTTCACCAAGCCAGAAGCTGATAGTCATAAGCAGCACGATAAGGTATGATGGCCAAGCTAGAAATAGGAACTTTACGGTTCCCGAAAGGTGGGGCAAGCTGGATGCGGTGCCGATAGGTTTCGCGGGGGTGCTGTTACCTCCAGAGGTTGTCGCTTGGGTGTGCACGAATGGTGCGGTGCCGTCTATATTTGTAATGAGGGCGGCTAGTTGTGTTGTGTGTAGCTGACCCACGCTATCAACTGAATGCACGATCACCGGGTAGAACCCAGAGGTTGAATATTTGTGATGGATGGTAAAAATCGGATCACCTGGGAATGTCAGGTCCGAGGTTTTACCATCACCCCAGGTTACGGCAACTTTGTACGGTGGTGTGCCGCCTTCTAGGTCCAGCTGCCAATTAAATGTTTGCTGCGAAGTAAATGCGTGAAACTGGAAATTGCTGGTGAGGAGTAGTGGAGAGGCTGCTACTGGGGTGGTTGTAACGGTGTTACTTGAGCCTGGATTGTTTGTCTGACTGGGGTTTGAGGCCGTAGGAGCTGTTAAACCGCCGGCGGCAGGTGCGGTAGAGGCTGTATATGTGACCTGTATTGGTGCCGATGTGGGGCCGGCCTCATTTGTTTGGTTATAATCCTGCACAGCGATCGTGTTTACGCCGGTGTAGACCGAGGTGGTAATGGTATAGCTGTTGCTTGCGCTACACCAGGCGACACCATTGAATGAGTCATTGACATTGAGTGTGACGTACGAGTTGAGTGGGCAAGTTCCGTTGACGTTTACTTGCGCCGTTTTCAGCATGGTGCCACTGGTCGGGGTCTGTATGGTTGCGGCAGTGCGCAGCGCCGGCGCCTCGACCGTAGAAGAAATGACCGTTGCCGCAACTACTCGGTATGTCCAACCGACCATGAAAACGCCTGTGCACAAAAATGCAAACAACCCCAACGGATGTAGTAGTATCCGTTTGTGTACCGGGTACGTGGCTCTACGCTGCTTGCTTGTAAGACTTGCTCCGCGTTGGCGAGTTTGCGTAGTCTTTGGTTGCGTATTGGCTTTTTTGTGTGTAAGTGTTTTCATAGCGCCTTGCAAAAGGGCCGCCGACCTAAGGGCCATAACCTCGTTTGCCGTAACCCGGGTTAGTAGATTTCGGGGCTTCGACACTCTTTGATAATGCTCCCAGGAATGCCGCAATGCCGGTAAGTCCTATGATCGCAGAGACGAGCGAAAGCACGAATTGTTTCCGAGTTACCTCCGTTGCTAAAAGCTGTTCGAGTTTTGCCAAGCCGGTATCCTTAATTTTATTACGAAGCTTACGTTTATTGTATCACGCAGAGTCCGCTTAGTTGGTTACCGCAGTGTATGTTACCTGGGTATTATATGCACCATTGGCTACGCTGGTATTGGCGCAGACACCATACCATACGTTAGTGGTCACAGCGGGGTTGGCCGCAACTGAGGTACTGGCGATAGTATCAGCTGTGGCGTTGCTGGCAGGTATAGCGGCAAACTTCATAGTGCTGATGCTGGCAACACTGGTATTGGTTTGGGCGGCTGTGGGACCAGGGCCAAAGCCTCCGACGCCATCCAGGCGGTAGCCCCAGGTGTTGGCACTCAGCGCTGCCGGAGTAGCTTGGGTGGCTGAGATAGCGCTTATACTGTCTGAGCCTTTCTGGAGCGCGATATTGGTACTAGAGTCTGCGACTGTTAGCGTATATCCTGCAGAGTTGTCGGTCTGCACTGATACGACATCGTTTTGGACAGTACAGCTGCCCGCAAAGGTCGGTGTAACGTTTACGCTGACTGTATTATTGCTGCTGATACTGATACTGCATGATCCGTACTGACAAGCTCCGTAGAGGCCACTACCATAGTTTATGGCGAAAACGGGGATACCCGGCGCGGTTAATAAAAGAACGGCCAACAATGGAAATAACCACAGCCGGGCTCCAATCGTATGCGTCTGTTTCATGGCGCACTTTTGTCCGATTGCTTTCGTTTAGACTTGTGACGTGCCAATGTGCGACCGCCGAAAAAGGCGACCAAGACGGTAATGATAGCGAGCCCCGCTAGCCGCACGCCTCGTGAGACGACCAGCACGTACTTCGTACCAAGTGATTGGGGTTTACCGAGTACGGTAGTTGTGCCGGTGACCTTGAAAAGGCCGAAGGGCGGAGCTGTATCCCAGCTGATGGGTATGCGTCGTATAGTCTGCGGTAGGACAACTTTCTGAGTGGTCAAGTCGTACTTAGAGTGACCCAATATATCCTGGACGCTGATGTGTATATCTGAGATGTAGTGTATGCCTCCGTCATTTTCTAATCGTAAGTCGGCAGTAAGTGGTGGTTTTTGTAGAAACGGGCTCGCCCAACTGAGTAGTTTACCAGCCTTTTTAACATGCCCAGCCACAGTTATATAAAAGATCTCGCCAACGCGTTCGTTGATAATGACCCCTTGTTTTGACTTGCCAGTTTGGGTCTCTACAAAAGCCACCGCGTAGTACCCACCGGGTTGTGTACCGACTGGGACGGTGACCGTGTAGGGCACATTCAAGGCTTGACCCGGTTGAATGGTCGCTTTTGCAACAGTGAACTTTAACCAGTCTGCAACATTAGGGTGGCCTGGTAACGGCGTGTAATCTGGGGTGTAGGCCTCGCCTTGCACGAAATAGGGAGCACTGTAGATATAGGCGGGGTATGCCTGTGAACCTTGGTTGATGATTTGGAAGTTCCCACGAGTGGATGAGCCCGGGTTGATCGTCGGTTTTACCGTAGTGGGGGTAATGGTTAGGATCTTGGTCGGAGGACTGTCGGCGTGTGCATGGACGGGCACCAGAGCGAACGTGGCCACTACGACAATCACAGCAAAGATATAGGTGGTCGCTCTCCTCATGCAAGCAGTATAACTGTTAGTTGGCGGTTACGGTATAGGTGATGCTGTTAGTGTATGTACCAGTAGCTTGTGAAGTGTTAGCTGCTACACCGTACCAGACAGTCGTCGTGTCATTAGAGGCGGTGCCGGCTGTAGTCTTGAGTGTGTTTGGCGACGCGGTGGCGGGAACGGCGGCGAATTTAGTGGCACCAATAGCCTGGCTGCTAGCGCTACTAGTCGGGCCAGCCCCGAATCCTCCCAGACCATCCACGCGGTAACCCCAGGTGTTGGCTGCCATAGCAACGGGGGTCGCCTGAGTGCCGCTAGATGCAGGAACGGTATTGCCACCTGATGTAAGCGCAGAAGCGGCACTGGTTTCGGCGAGCTGTAACGTATAGCCGGAGCTGTCATTGGTGCTGACGGTGACGGTGTCGCTGGCGATGGTTTGTGCACCAGATCCGGTTGGTGTCACGTTTACATTCACCGTACCGTTGCTGCTCAATAGACTAATAACGGCACTAATATTCGAGCTGATAGTAGTTGAGGTTGTAGCGGCTGCCGCCAATACGGGCGAACAAAGCACAGCTGCGCTTAGGAGTGCTGCTAATCCCCAAAGCTGGGGCTTATTAAGCTGTGGAATTTGCAAAGAGGTATTAATTGTGTTCATGATTACCGCGCTGGTTATGTTTATGCTTACTTAGGCTTATGATATCGATTAGTGCACGCGGAGTCAACGCAAGGATAAGAATAGTAGCGAAATAACGGCGAACCGGGCGGTTGCTGGACGTATAGAGCATATGCTATGCTTACATTAATAGTTGGATGGTAGGAAGCCGTAACTCAAAAGGGGTTTTATGTCACGTTTGCCCACACCCGGAGGAGACAACGACAACTGGGGAACATTGCTCAATGATTATATGCAGCAGGCGCTTGCCACTGATGGCACGCTCGTAACGTCTGCGACTAATAGCTACACCGGTACTACTAATACGAATCTAGCGAACAGCTCACGCCCTGGTCTAGTTCAACTTACGGGCGACCTTGCTGTGCCGTATTCAGCTCCGAAAGTTGCAGGCCTGCAGGGTGTTGCAGTAGCAACGACTTCTCCTGTAGATGGTCAAGTGCTTGCGTATGCTAGCTCAAGCGGCAAATGGCAGCCGACTACCGTCAGCAGCAGCGGTGGTGGTTCCAGTTGGACGGGTGGAATAGACGGGGGTAGTGCGACGTCAACGTACGGCGGGGTCACAGCCATAGACTGTGGAGCGTCTGTCTAATGTCAATACAGATCCAATTTCGGCGTGATTACGCAGCAACATGGACTGCTAACAATCCTACCCTGGCCCAAGGCGAAGTTGGCCTGGAGGTAGACACGAATTCTTATAAGGTCGGTGACGGGGCGACTTCCTGGGTCAACTTGAGCTACAACCAGCTTGCTCCAGAGATAACTACGATGTTGCTCGACGGCCAGTCGAGTAATGTTACGGCGCCAGCCGGTGGCAATCTGGTAATCTACAGTAAAGCAATAGCCGGGAGAATGATGCTGAAGCAGGTGGGGCCGAGCGGCCTTACGACCACGCTCCAGCCGTTCCTGGCCCGGAACAAAGTCGGGTATTGGGATCCGCCCGGCAACGCCACGACTGTCCCTGGTGTATTTGGCTATACCGCGCCGACGGCGCAGGGAACGACCACATCACGCACCATCGCCATTACCAATCTCTTTGCCCGGATGCGCCGCCTTGGGTACGTGTCGTCGGCGACCGCCGGCAACCTTTCAGGACACTATGTCACCGTAGCACAAGTAACGGTTGGTGATGGTACGAACGGCGGATTTTACAAGATATGCCGCTTTGGCACAAGCGACGCGGCGACAGTTGCGGGCGCTCGGATGTTCGTGGGCGTAAGCTCGACCATAAGCGCACCGACCAACGTTGAGCCTTCGACACTGACGAACTCGATTGGAGTGGGACATGGCGCATCGGATACGAACCTCAGGATATTCTATGGCGGTAGTTCGGCGCAGACACCGATAGACCTCGGAAGCAGCTTCCCGGCCAATACGCTCAGCACCGACGTGTACGAGTTGGCATTGTTTGCGCCTGCCAGCTTGAATAACACCGTGTACTATGAGGTCACGCGCATCAACACTGGTGATGTAGCCACAGGCACGCTGACCGGCACGGCCGGTACTGCGCTGCCGTCTTCCTCGACACTGCTGGCATATCAGCGGGCGTGGCGGTGCAATAACGCGACAGCCAAAGCCGTCGGCCTTGATATCATGAGCGATTACATTGAAACGGATAACTAGTCATGCCGGTTCAGATACGATGGCGGCGGGACACGGCGGCCAACTGGACTGCCAACAACCCCACGTTGGCACAGGGCGAGCCGGGATTTGAAACGGACACGGGCAAGTACAAGATAGGCGACGGTGTCGCCGCATGGATTACGCTTTCGTACGGCGCGTTTTCGAGCGAGAATATCGCAGCTCTTTTTACCGACCAGACCGGCCAGACCATCTCAGCACCCGCTTCCGGCAAAATGTTATTGTACGCGAAATCGATAGCCGGGCGCATGATGGTGAAACAATATGGTCCTACCGGGCTAGCCACTACCCTCCAGCCATTTTTTGCCCGTAATAAGGTCGGCTACTGGGCTCCGCAGGGTAACTCTACTACCGTGCCAGGTGTATTCGGCTATACCGCACCGACTGCCATCGGTACGATTACGGCTGCCAACGTAGCGACCGCTAATTTGTTTACACGTATGCGCCGGATGAGCTACGTTTCGGCCACAACCGCTAGCTCCTATGCGGGACAGCGCGTGAGCGTTGCACAGGTCTGCATGGATAGTGGCTTCTACAAGATCGTGCGTTTTGGCATAAGTGATGCTGTTCTAGCTTCCCCGGTAAATATGTTTGTGGGAGTTAGTTCTACTACCTCGGCACCATCTGGTGGTACCGAGCCGTCTGCGCTGACGAACTGTATCGGTGTTGGTCATGCTTCAACGGACACTAACTTGAAGATTTTCTTTGGTGGCTCGGCGGCCCAGACACCAATTGACCTCGGCTCGAATTTTCCCATAAATACGATAGGCACTGATGCGTATGAATTAGCATTGTTTGTGCCGCCTGGTGCCGATAACACTGTGTACTACGAGGTTACCCGTATAAACACGGGTAACGTTGCAACGGGGACAATCTCAGCGGACACCGGCGGAATCACTCTGCCAGCACCGTTGCTTTTACTTAACTATTGCTGGCATTGGCGCTGTAACCTTGCTACTGGAGTGGCTGTCGGCCTTGATATCATGAGCGACTACATAGAAACGGACAATTAGCGGCAGGACTACATTCTTATACTATCCGCTACTAGATATCTCCGAGCATAGTGGATTCGAACTTTGTAAAAAGAGGTAAAAATAAAAAAACCAGAAAATTAAACTGTTTCTGATCTGTTATTTCTGATGGCTCGGCAAATGGTTTTTATTCCAAACTCTTGATGAGCTAGACGGTATAAAAGATAAAGAGTCGGAAGTTCGACAAATACGATAACTTATCGATAACCTCGATAATCAACCGTAGAGTTGGCTATGTGTGCCCACTGTATCGAAGATTGCTTCATCCTCGCGTTGTAGGTAAAGTGCTCGAACATCACCAGTAACATCTATGCTGCGGTATTCCTTCCACTTCCCTTTCAATTGATGATTACGTAGGGTTGGGTGAAGTGGGTTCTCGGTAAATACTCCTATTCTTTCAAGTAATTTTTGGCGTACTTTAGGACTTAACTTCTTGGCCTGAGTTATGAAGTTCTTGGAGTATGAAATATTCATTTCAATTCATCGGTCAAAAACTCGAGGCTCTTTTTGGGGTCATTAAATTGGTGATAATCACCTTTCTCAATCTGTTTTTTGGATGCAACCAAATGCTTGACGGTTTGCTCGTTTGGAACTTCTGGTGCTTCAAAGACAACACTTTGTTCAGTGGCGAATCGGCGTAGTTCATTATTTAAGACCGCACTCACACTCACGCCGAGTCTATTCGCAACCTGTGTTGCCACCTTCTTGAGCTCGGGATCGGTTTTGAGATTTATAACTGCATAGTCACTCATACCAAAAGTATATACTACTGGTATACATACTGTCAATATGCTGGTGCTTAGAAAGACGACCCCTCTAGCTCAAAACAGAGGCCATTGGACTCCTTTAGCTTATTCTCAAACTTGGCTCGGCAAATGGTTTTTATTCCAAACTTTTGAGGAACTGGATGGTGTGAAAGATAAAGACACGGAGGTGCAACAGATCCGTCAGCTCCTCGATGAGGGTCACAAGGAGGAACAAGTATGTTAGCGCGACTTCTCCGACGATCTACAGATGAGTTCACTGACCTGCTTGACTCAAAACTGTATGACGATAAAACGTTCTACCCTGCACTCATCAAAGACCTAAACAATTGTTGTAGCGAGCTGATCATTGAGTCGCCGTTCATCACACGAAAACGTCTGCAATACTTATTGCCACCATTGCAGAATCTTAAAGCGCGCAAGGTGCGAATTATCATCAACACCAAAGATCCCCATGAGCTAGACGAGGAACGGCGAGAAGAAGCATATCGTGCGGTTGCGTCACTGCAACACAAGGGCATCCAAGTCATATATACACATGGTCATCACCGGAAGCTGGCCATCATTGACCGATTAATACTCTACGAGGGTTCGCTCAATATTCTTTCTCAGAACAGGAGCACAGAGATTATGCGAAGGATCGAGTCGATTCAGCTGGCATGGCAGATGGCGATATTTATTGGGATAGATAATTACCTATAGGGCTGAATCGTACCTTCGGATCTTCATTCGCTTTGCTTATAAGAGCGTCAGCAATTACTCGGTTCCTGTTCATTGATTCATGACATCAAACAATCAAAGTGATTTCGAACTTTCGTAACTGAGTTAGAAATAAAAGTAGATCAGAAAACCAAACTTTTCTGATCTGTTATTTCTTACGGCTCTCCCTAGTGGGCGTACTCCGAAATTCTGAGTCTATTGAAGGCGAGTTTCGCGAAGTGCTTCAAATGCCCCTCCAACTCGTCATTAGTTGATGAAGCGGTGGATGGCCTCGTTGGCGTGGTCCTGAAAGGTTGTGTTGGCCAGGTCGGGGAAGATGTCCGCTTGGTCAACCAAGGGACCGGTGAGAGCGTTGGCAGGGCTGGCGTAGAATACGCCACTAGACAAGGTGGGATCTATGACGCCGTCGACCAGTCGCCTCGCACCCACGTCAAGTTTGTGAGTAATGCCCAGGAGCGGCATTACGTATTTGGCTGCTATACGTAATGGTAGCCTGAGGTCGTTGGCGGCTTGGGTGCCGGTGGTCCCCCCGGGGCTCACGGTAATTAAACGGCTATCGGGGTATTGGCGGGCCAGGTAGGCAATCCACAGGGCCCCGATGTACTTAACTTGCCCGAAGGCTAGGTTGGGGTCAACTTTTCTGCCGGCAAAGTAGCTACCGTCGATGACTGAAGCAAGTTCATCGGCGGAGGTTGACACGAAGGATGGCCGTTTCATCCCCAATTTCGGAACTCCCCTGGCTGCTTCACTTCCAACGAAGACCGCTACCTCGCCAAGTCGGTCCTCGGCCAGAAGCCCTTCGAGGAGAGCGACGTGACCAAGAACGTTCGTCGCGAACAAGGCAGTGACCCCGTCAGCGGTCAAATCCATCGGCGTCTTGCCTCCTATTCTACCAGCGTTCATGACCAGTGCGTCGAGGGATCCTTTGATGGTCGCAAGGCCGGCTCGGACCGAACTAAGATTGGCGACGTCCATGAGAATGATGTCGAAGATGTGTCGGCCGGTCACGGCTTCGAGCTCAGCCTTTGCCGTTATCGCCCGATCCTGGTTTCGGCATGCCATGTAGATCCGCACTATCTCAGGATGTAACGCCAGTTGCCGGGCCACATCCTTGCCTATCCCGGCGTTGGCGCCCGTGATGAGCACCGTCTTTCCCGGAAGTTTGCTCATTGGTGTTTCCTTTCATTTACTACGGGCCTTATTCTGCCTTTTGAAACCTGTTTTGACGTGCAGGATATGTTCATATTTAAACTAACTCTATCTATAATTATTATTTAGATTGGCCGACTTCCATCAGGTGCCCGTCTGGATCACGCATGTAACAACGCCACTCGCTATCATGCTCCTTAGGCTCAGTAATAAATTCAGCACCTCTAGCTTTCCACTCCTCGTAGCAGGCTTGGATGTCTGCAACTCTGATATTCATAAATGCATTTACTTTGTTAAGGTCAGTCGGAACTTCCAGGGTAACGTCAGGCTTGTCATCAGTTCCCACGCCACCAGAATTTAAAATTACCCAAGTGTTAGCTATCTTTAACACGGCTGGTCCAGACTCCATTAACACTTCGCCACCGAGGACATCGTGGTAAAAAGCTGTCGACTTTTGAATGTCTGCGACAACTAAGAAATGAGTTATAAAAAATTCTTCTTTTGGTGTGGGCCAGTCTGGCATGTTAGTTCTCCTAGTTTAATTGGATTACGTAGTCCATTTTGGATGTTAATTAATGGATTGTCAAATCCATAAGTGCTAAAATAATACTTATGACACAATTTTTATCAAAAGCTAAATCCAGCAGCCTTACTAATAAAGGCCAGAAGACACACGATCAAATTGTTTTGTCGGCAGCGGAGTTGTTTTATGCGAAAGGCACCAATAACACAAGTATTGATGATGTAAAATCAGATGCAAAAGTCAGTAGCTCACAACTCTACCATTATTTTGAGAATAAGCACGACCTAGTACGCGCAGTCATTGCCTATCAAACTGAAAACATGCTTGGTAATAAGAGCTTGGCCGATCTACACGACATAGCGAGCTTCCGTGTCTGGCGTAATTATGTCGTTCAGTTCGCGACCGACATGCAATGTATTGGAGCCTGTCCGTTAGGATCGATAGGTGCAGAAGTGGCTCGGATTGATCAGGAGAACCGAGAGGAAGTGGCTAACAGTATAAATCTGGTGCGAAAATCCTTTGAGAATGGCTTCCAAAAAATGCTAGATAATGGACAACTTGATAGTAGTACAGATATTAACGCACTTGCTGCAACAATGATTGCGGTATTTCAAGGTGGCTTGCTTCTAAGCCAGATAAACCGCAACGTAGAGCCTTTAGCTACAGCCCTGGACACGATAATTGATCTTATCGAAAATATCCGCCTTAGCGTGTAAGCGTAACTAGAATTTAATAAAGAATAATAACTATGAAAAAAGAGGCACTCAATGTGCCTCTTTATAAACTTGGGAAGACTTGCACCCACAGGTGTAGCCTACGAACTAAATATCTTCTAAACTATCGAACTTGATTGGCTACACATACTTACATGTGCTGTTTCACTTGGTCTTCCGTGAAATAATTTAGCAATCCGGAAACAATTCGTCAAGACTTTTTTAAAAATTACAGCCCTATTCAATACTTCTTGATTATCATGAGAGTGTATAGTTCAGAATCAGCAATGCGTGGACTGGCTCAGCATATCGGTCCCGAACCTTTCGGCAGGGGGCAAAACGATATAAATATGACAGATAGACACGCTACTGAATTGG
>Ga0265338_10010554_pt1 | contig 10804 bp, 6 predicted proteins | sample 42126metaG_FD_193579 | JGI IMG/M metagenome (GOLD analysis project Ga0265338, IMG submission 193579) | Rhizosphere microbial communities from Carex aquatilis grown in University of Washington, Seatle, WA, United States - 4-21-26 metaG | ecosystem: Host-associated > Plants > Roots > Rhizosphere >... | reverse complement strand
GCTGCACTGCGGGGCCGTTCTCCTCCACGTACCGCTTCATGGCCTCAGCGTTATTCTTGTCTGGCAAGCCCAGTGCCTTCCTCGCCAATGGCCCCTTACCAAGTCCCTTCTTAAACCGGTCGTACTTGTCCATGGTCTTGCCCACATGCCCGAGAGCACCAGCCGCATTGTCGGCTACCTTGTAGGCGCCGTTGCTTACCTCGTCCTTGAGTTCACTAGCCGCGTGCTTTATTGAGTTGAACCCGGTGTCCATTGTGGCCTTATACTGCTCTTCGGCTCTGATGTCGTGGACCTGCCGGGCATATTTGCGCTGCTCATAACGGCCATAGTCTCGCTGTTCTTTTTTACGTCCGGCTGCTTCGAGCTTCTCGACGCTTCTTGGACGGGATGCCGAGCTTGCATTATGGAAGTCTTCGCGCTGTTGTTTGACCTTATTTTCGAACTCGTTTATAGAGCCAGAGAACGATGGCTTGGGCTCGGAGTATTTGACTTCTTCGAGTTGACTCTTCACCGTGTCTCCGGCCCGTTGGCTTGCCGCTGCTGCCATATTATTGTCCATATTATCAGTACTCCTGCTCGTCGCTCGACAACGTGTTAAAGAACCAGTTCAATACTGGGAAGATGATTATAGAGTATATTGCCACGATGAGAGCCTCGGGGCCTCTCGTGTATGCGAGTTGTTGTGGCGCGTAGAACTGATTCCAGCTCGGCACGGATAGTGGTGTCATGTTTATTCCGAACTGTGCTAGTATGCTGATGCTCACGCTCATGAGCGTTATGGCGATGATGATGGCCATGACGACGGCTATTGCATCTGTCCAGAAGCTCATTGGTTACCACCAGCTCTTCTGCTCTTGTAGTAGTACCAAATCGTGCCGAACAATATGAGCGGTACAACGACGGCTGGCAGCCCGTATTCTAGGGGCGTGTATCCGCTAACGAGGAGACTGTTAGCATAGCCAGTCGCTATGGCAGGGTTCACTAATCCACCGGTAACTGCGTTCACGTATGGTGATAGTAGTACGATGAGTATTACGATGCAGCTGATTCCGCCGAGGAACTTTGCCAGTAATCCGACTGCGCTCATACCTGGTCACCGCCAACACGCCTATACATGTACACAGCGCCGACTATGGCCGTGAGTCCACAGAGGACTATCCACGCTCCTATTGGTACTGTGGCGAGCCACTGAGTGGCGGCGTTGTACGCCATGTACAAGGCCACCATGGCCCAGAATACTATGCTCTTTATCTTCAAGTTTCTCTCCTCCAAATAATTGTATTATGCGCGTCCTTTGCTCCGTAGGTACTGGTATAATTCGAATAGGCCCAGGACGATTGTAATCACGAATGATACCGATATCATCGATGATAGGCTGCTGTTCTCATATCCATAGATTAGCGGGGCCATGATTAGCAGTGCGTACACGATGGCCATCGGTGGCGCGGTCGCCATCGCTCCGAGTATTACGGCGAGGACGAGTATGATGTACGCAGCGTTGCCCATCTGGTCCTGTATTGGCGCCAATAATCCAGTGACCCACGTGGTGGCGTTGCCCATCTGCGAGATGTTCGTCGCCGTATCATTCGCCGTGGTCGCATTCCACCACTGTGCCTCGTAGTCTGTTATCGGGGCAACCGTGGCACTAGCAGGAGCATACGGGCCGAACGCTGGCACTGGTGATGCAGAGGCCTGGGATATTGCCACGACTAATAATAGTGATACTAATATGAGAATGACCAATGTGGGCCTCGCAGCATATTTCCACGGGGTAGTGCTCATAGGAACACCCTCCCGGCGAGTATGAATATGCTGAGCACGGCCCATACGAGCATTAGCAGCTGGGAGAAGTCGAAGAATATCATGTACGCCCACTTACCACCATTGCTATAGGGGCCGCCTGCGATGTTCACAGCTATGTTGATGTAATTCTGTATTCCGAGTGCAGATTCCACGGGCGAGAATAGTGCTCCGACCACGTTGAAGATGCTCGCTATTCCAGTATTAGCCGTGGTGATGCCGCTGCTCGTATCTGCGGTGATGGTCGTATTGCTGGGAAGACCCATGGCATTGTTGAGCATTATTACGCCCGACGTAGTGCCGCTATCAGCATCCCCTGATGGCACGGTGAGGTATGGTATGTTCTCGGATGCGACCAGGTTTGCTACACCACTAATTACCAGCGTTGCCGTGAATAGGACATAGAATATCTCGATTACACTCATCGCCATTATTAACCACTCCTCGACACGTAGTAGATTAATCCAATTGCAATGGACACGAAGACCATGGCATCTCCAAAGGTGGTATTCCAGCCCGGCAGGGTCTGAACCCACATTAGTACGTCCTGGCCGACGAACAATCCAATGCCACCAGCCACGACGCCTCCGCCAAGGCCTGTGCCGGCCTTTGTGGCGCCGAGGAATAGTGCGACTATGCCAATGACTGCCATCCACCCATAGAGTTGGTCGGTTGGCGAGATGATTGCGTGCGCTATGCCTCCGATGACCGTCATAGTGTTAGGCCAGTCGATTGGGATTATGCGCGGAGCATCGCTACCATAGTCGAGGGTGTAGTAGTGCACACTAACAAAGTAGCTCTCACCGTGCGGGTCGTGTGGTATCACGAATTGTACGTTGTTCGTGTTCCCGGTCACATTGTATGATTGGACGTACTGGTTGCCGATGTTCGTCTTCTTCAACAATGTGTAGTTCACCCACACTGTGGTCATCGTGGCGTCGCTATACGAACAGTTGATGACGCCCTGGCCGTTAACGATGTTATATCCACATGATACGATGATGTCCACCGTTGGCTGCCCGGTTCCTCCACCGTTCGGGTTCTGCTGGGTGTAGTTCCACAGTCCTCCGGGGTTCCACACGTTGCCGAGCGATATTGGGATGCTAACATATACGGGGCTCGTATACGTGTTCAACGATATCGTGTAGTTTATGTTCCAGCTGGACTTCTGGATGTTAATCGTGTACGGGGGCACGTTCTGCAAGTATATCGTACAGGTGCCTGACGAGTCTGTCACGGCGGAGTTGATGAACGAGCCGCTCTGGTACGCATTAACCGTGGCATAGCTGCACGGGCCGCCGAGTCCGAAGTTTGTGCTGAATACGAACGTCACCGGCAGGATGTTACCGCCGCTGCTATACGTCGTCACATATCCTGCCCTAGTGATTGTATTGCTACCATTCTGGTTGGTGACTGTGAACGTTACTGTGAACGATGCCGGATACGTGTAGTTCCACGTAGCGTTTCGCTGCGTACTGGTGCCACCATCTCCAAAGTTCCAGAGGAACGTGCAAAGTGATATGTTACCCTCGTTCGAGCTGGTATCGTTGAACGCCACCATCAATGGCGCCGTACCACTGGGCTGTGTGCTGGTGAACGCGGCCGTGGGGAGTAGCATTGTAATCTCCGATGTGTAGTTACTATCATTGGGCTGCACCGCCGCGTATGGCATGGCGTAGACATCGTACAAGACGAGGTTCTGCGCGCCGTTAGGAGCCTCAGCATAGTACCTCGTAGCACCATTATAGGTGTCAGGGCTGCACCTAATGATGGAGTCGTCGCTTCGCTGATAGTTCGCCGTGGTGCCATTATACCACAAGTAAGACGTGTAGGTAGTCGAGCTGGTGAGCGACTCGTAGCCACCCACATACTTGTCGCCAGCCCCCGGATTGTAGACGAGGCCCGTGCCGTTGTACTCCCACGCAGAGCCGCCCGTAGCATTGGCGCTGAACTTCGGCGTAGCCGGGGCAGCTGCCTGTAGTCCGGTCGTCGTGCTCCACACACTCGCCCACTTATAGCCCAATGGCAAGTTGTAAGCCGAGTTACTGTACAATACAGCGTCGCCGCTGCCCTGGAGTATCATGTTTCCCCAATTGAGGACGCCGTTACCAGTAGCAGTCCACCAGCTATTCAGGCCGCCGCTACCAATGGTGAAGTTGTCGAAGAACGGGAACACGGCCATGCCGTTACTCGCGCTCACCGCTGCACTGTTACCATAGTAGAACCTGAGATAGGTGCTGTTCACGCCAGCGGGGATATACGTTACGTTAACATATACCGAGACGTTGTTAGCGCCCATCGTTGGGCCAATCCAGTATGGGAGGACTGTGTTGTTCTTGTCTGTGATGCGAAGGTCTGCGAACGTGCTCTGGACGTGATTGCCCAGGAATATGGTGTTGTTCGCATTCGTGCCCGTGGTGTTATAGACGTTGAACTCCATCACATAGTAGCTCAGCGCGGTGGTGCTGCCATTGATGGTATGATTAAATGTATAAGTATATCCTGGCAGGCTGCCGGTGTTGATGTTGACATAGTTCAGCCTCGTAATCGAGTTGGTCGCGTTCGCGTTGGTCTCAGTCAATGACACGGTGTACTGGCCGGTCGATGTATATGTGTGTGTCACCGACCCGACGTTGTTGCTAGTCTGACCGTCGCCAAAATTCCACGTATAACTCGTAGGGTATCCCGTGCTGGTATCGGTGAACGTTATCGTAGCCGGGGCACCGTTCATCGTGACAGGGGCAGGCGAATAGAATCCTGGCACAGGGCCCTGAGTAATCGTGACTGTCTGTGTCGTGCTATTGTTACCACCGGTATTCGTGGCGGTCAAAGTGACAGTGAAAGTCCCCGCCGTAGTATATGTGTGGACCGCGTTCTGCGTGGTATTGTTCGCAGTGCCGTCGCCCCAGTTCCACGTCCATGAGGCTGGAGCCGGACTAGAAGTGTCCGTGACAGTTACGGTGTATGGCGTGGCACCCATAGTTCCGCTTATGCCGAATGATGCCTGTGGTATTACCAGCTCCCCCGTATCAGCGCCGAACCCAGATGGCTCGTTCGGCGTCGAGGGCCTAACATAGACTCTGGTCAGGCTCATCGTATAAGTCGAACTCGTCGCCGCCCTAATGTATTCGTTAGACGTTGGCACGTTTCCAGTGTCGCTGTAAACCGCGCCGCCGTCCTCCTGATAATACACTGCCGACGCGCTAATCCGATTAATCATGTACTCATGATATCCCGTACCAGCAGCGGCGAGCGTGACCTGCGTATAGCCGCCGTTATAGTTGTTACCAACTGTCGTCGCATACCAGTCCACATCTATGGCAGCGTACTGGCTATTAAGACCGTTGAAACCAACTAACCCGACCGAGTTGTTATCAAAGGGGCTCTTCGCAACAGTGATATACGCAGCATAGTGCTGGCCGAACTGTGCTGACGATGTCAACGCTCCGCTATTGGTTAGGGTACACACACCACCGCTCACACTAACCGTGCCACTAGTACTCCATATGCTCGCGTTAATAGACGAGCCAGGGAACGTATCGTACAGTGCAAATGTGCTGTAACCATTATTGTAGGCGTTCGGATATGAGACTCCGCCCTTACCGTAGAACATGTATATGGTTGTTCCGGCTGATGGTAAGCTTAACAACTTGACGTCTATTCCAGCTCCACTGTATCCTGGTCCGCCGCTCATAACCGTATAGTATAGCGTGTTACCGCTGGCATCAACGAACATTAGGTCGCCATAGTTGGACTGCATGTGGTTGTTTAGGTAGTAGTTGCCTGCGGTATCCGAGCCTGTTCCTGAGTATATATTCAACGGCAGGTCGTAGTTCGTGAGTGTCCCGTCAGAGCTTCCGCCAACCGTGATTGTCTTATAGTACTGATACCCCGCCGGAGTACCGGCGGGCATCGCATCGGCGACTCCTCCGACAAGGGCAAATATGCCCACGGCCAGTAAGGCAACGAGAATTAATGCAATACGATTAGTCTTAATTATCATATGCAACCCCACCTGCGCTCTTGCTTCTTCGAACCAGACTTCTTCGGGCTCTTCTTCTGTTTGTTGCCGCCGAAGAAGCTCATGTTGTCGTTATCATTGTCGTTACGCCTAGCTGTGGTCTTACGTTGGCTCGGCATCACTATTGGGTTGTATGACTCCTCGCTTCTCCGAGTGACCGTCCTCGTACGCATTGGCTGAGCAGATGGCCAGCGCATTACTATTGGATTTTCGGGCTCATCGTCTCTAGTATAGCGCATCTGCTGACGCTTAGCCGGTTTAGATTCGGACCTTGCCGGTACGCGTAGTCCGCCGAGCACATCATTATAAGAATCCTTTCCAGCCTTCGTGAATATACGCGGGGCGATTGACGGCATCTCCATGGGCTGCTCTGCACGAGCACGCTTCACAATATGCCGCTGTGCCTGTGAACCAAATCCGATTGACGGCATCTCCATTGGCCGCTCAATCTTACGGATACCATGATGGACCTGCCTCGTTGGAACTGGTCCATCTAGCCTGACCTCAGTGTCTACCTTCGCACGGCGTCTAACGAAGGCGACCTTATTAATGTCTCCCATGCGTAGCGCTAATTCGCCCTCGTTGCCACTTCTTCTATGAGCAACCGGATAAGAGACGTGATTATGACGCATATCGTTGGCCTCGTCGTTCTCATGTTCGAGTATCTCACGCTTGTCAGGGATGCCGCTCTCGACGATTAACGCATACTTGCCGTACTTCTTGCCAACCCAGTGGTCGGCCTCGGCATTATCGCCACCTACGAAATCGTAGCCATCATTACGCACAGCTCCACCGTCAACTTCTACGACTGGTCCGACCGGCTTGTTGCCCTTATAGACGTGACCTATGACCTTCGGGCGTTGTGACTTAGAAGTGTATAATTGGTCCTTGGCCACGAACGACCTCGGGTCAGCCTGGTACCCACTTCCCATAAGCCGGGAACCTCCCAGTAGATTCTGGAGCGCGTCGCCGAAGTGCCAGTCGAGTTCCATGCGCTGAGTCTCTCGACCAGTAGATTGATTACCGCCGCCGATGCCAGGCCATGATATGCCTGGTAATGGTATCAGTGGAAGCGTATTGTTGTCATCGGCTCGCGGAGTAGCCGACGACGTGCCCGGAGTGCTAATACTATCCGTCAGCGTGGACATGGCTGGAGTGGTGATTACCATGTCAGCGTTAGTGATACCGGTCCCGATTAGCGAGCTCACGATATCATCATTAGTAACATCAGAGCGAGTGGAATCCCTGGTCGCATCCCTTGAGGCAGATGCTGACCTAGCTATAGCAGTGCTTGTGCTCAGATAATTAGATAGGAATCCGCTGAGCGATGACACGCTATTCCTGGCCATGAGATTATAGTTAGTTGCGAATCCGCTGAGCGATGATACGCTGCCGCCCACTAGATTACCGGATACGCTTCTACCGCCAACACTGCTCCTGGGCCCGAAGCCAACGGCTATCATGTCAGACACGCTAACCCTTGCACTCTCGGTCTCGGCTTCTACAGCCTTCTCAGTAGCAGCCTTGGACATGTCCTCGACGCCAAGTTCCCAGTCAGTGACGAACGGCCTTGCCCCGCCACGACTTCCGCTGCCACCCCACGAGCCAGTTGGACGACTAATACTGTCAACCGACAGGATATCGTCGACTCCACGCGACTTTAAGTATGCCTTGGTAAATGCTGATTGGAACGGGTCCACCGTGGCCTGTGAGCCGCTCATATCAATTACTCGTGATAACGGACGACTATACTGCGAGTTAGAATTGAAGAAGTCTCCCACCGTGCTGGGAATCTTCGTGTCGTATGATGCAGAGTTTGCTCCGGCGAAGTTCCGCACGAACTCGTCCCTGGTGAGGCGCTGTGTCGCCGTGCTCTCAGGCCCAACCTTGACTATGCCATTCTCGACGGTTACTAGTCTCTGGAAGTCACGGTCGTTCATCCACGAATAGCTCGGCGTCCTGTATGCACCGTTTGCGATGTCGTCGAACGGAGTACCCATTGCCCCAACGGTGGGGGTGAATGTTAGCTGCGTTGGCTTGACGAGTTTTTCGGTGACTACGAGCGTTCCCATCTCGTCTCCAGTACTGGGCTTCACGAATGTACTAATTGCACCGCTAGGATTGTATCCATCCATCACGCCTGCTTTTGGCGCGGCCTTAGCTGCCACGTTGCTCCAATCAGAGGTGAGTGATGCGCCCTTTAACCCATATGACGCTGTGGCGTCGTACACGCCGGTGTTGATGGCGGGGATGCGAATACCACTAGTACTAGCATCTATGGCATTGCCAAGTCTGACGGTGGTTGCCTGTCGTATTGCCTCGTTGCTCTCATCCCATACGCCGCCAACGCCTCCAACGGCCTTTGATATTGGAGTTGTGATGAACGATACGCTTTCGCCGACTCCCTTGGCTATTGGATTTATTATTGGTAGCTTTGTGATTGCACCAAGAAGGTCGTTGCCAGCCATTGGCATATTTAGGTCGCCGCCAGCCGGCAAGAATCTTACAGAGCTGCTCGCAGCATCCTTTGTAACAGCCTCGCGTTGCTGAGCCTCGGTTAGACTGTTCCACGCCTTATCACCACTCAGAATATCAGACTGGTTAACCACGGTGCCATCTTTCAACGTGTACTTTACCGATGATAAATCGAATGCAAGAGCCGAGTTTACCCCCGCGATGCTACCAGCTATGCCACCGCCGTACCGGCTGACCAGGGACGACTTTGCCGCGGCCGTCTGGGGCACGCCATACACGTTAAAGCCGGTATCGGTGCTCTTGTATCCGGCAAGAGTCGGAATCTGATATCCCGCCGTTGATAGTGGCTGACTAGTAGAAGCTACGGGAAAGAGCCCGGATAATGCCCTGCCAGCGCTCGCAATTAGTCCAAGGTCTTCTTTCACGCCCTGACTATTCACATCCCACACGCGGCCTGGGACGCTGGAGATAAACGATAATAGGCCAGACGTTATATTATTATTCGCCGTGCCAATCAACGGAGCTGCCGCATCGATGGCGAACGATGGCGCATACTTCCCCACCGTGCTGACAACTCCGCCCAAAGTTCCACCAATCAAGCCTCCGCTTATCCCGGTCGACGGCTTCGCATTCGATGTTGATGCGGGAACCCGTGACGGCATCATGTTAGCGAATGCGAGCCCGTTCGTGATGCTGTTCGCAATAAAAGAATCTGTATTAGTGAAAACCACGCGTCCGTTAGCTCCGAGCTGAGCCGCACCACTCGGGTTCCCCGCTTCCCACGCACGGTCTGCTAACATACCCTTATAACCATACATGTTCACGAGCTGCGCATCAGTATAACCTTTGTAGGGGTCGTTGATGACAAGTAGTCCACTCTTCGTGTCGTATTGACCACTGGTGACCACGCGAAGAGTCGGCGTTATGGCGGGGATGTAGTTGGTATTCTCGTCGACTATGCCCATCTTGTATCCCGTCGACGGGCCGATTATCTCCTCAAGCTGCGGCTTGCCCGTAGTATAATTCTTACCAATGACCGTGAGCACACCACTATTATAGTTACTAGAAGATGACGAAGAACTCGAATTATCACTGGTTATGGACTGGTGTGCTAACGGAGCTAAGAATGGTACCGTGAGCATTGGCGACGATTGCTTCGTGCCGGCGAGCATCGATTGAGAATCATAGCTGCTTGCACCATCCGCGTTCAGTTGCGATAGTATCTGGGGACTGGTGACACCCTTCATATTATAGTCGAGCCAGCCACCGCTCAGAGTCTTAGAATAATACTGCCCGTTGAGCCAGGTGCCCATGCCTGTGATTGCCGTGTTTCCACTCTTAGCAATTGCACTGTTAGTCCATCCACCCGTGAGCGCGCCTCCAGTGAGCACGTCGAAATTATTAGCATTAGCGACTGACACCGCCACATTACCACTACTGCCCTCCTGAACGCTATATCCCCTGGTGACCGGCACGTATGACGGCACAGATTTTTGTGGTGCTAGCTCTGCTGCGAGGATGCTCGGATGGTAGCTGCCCGACGATGAAAAAAGTGATGCTTGCACAGTCGAACTCGGCGATGATGTTGGCGTTGAATTGTAGACTACTGGCGTTACAGCGACCGGGGCTAGGTTCATGCTGCCGGTCGTGGTGAACTTGTTAGTATTAGTGTTGGCGTTGGTAGTCGGTGTTGGAACATAGGTTGGCTGGGGCGCTGCTGCCGCCTGGGATTTGGCTGCGGCTTGCTGTTGTGATGCGGCCTCCATTGCCTGCTGTGTCTGAGCCTGCTGAGCTGCCACGACTTTTGCCTGCGTTAACCCCGCACTACTTCCGCCAACTACGACCAATCTTCTCCCTCTCTGTACACAATTGTACCTTGTATACCATGTGGCGGCTGGATATATAATATTTTCTGTAATAACTCAAAAACAAGCCAAATAAACACGCGTAAACGACATTTAGAGTTAGCTAATAGTTGATTTCAGCAAACGCGGGCCACCACAGTTTTTACTGCGTAAAATGAGCGTGCTCACCTAGCCGATTGCTCCAACGGCGCTTTCTATGCTAAGATTTATATAAATAGCATTCAAACATGAACACGCTCAAAAATACTAGGAGGGATTGGACTGGAACACAAGAAAACCGTAGCAGTAAAAAAATACTGGATGCCCGGTCACTGGACGAGCCCGTACAAACGCGGCCGACCGACAACCAGAAAAAATAACTAAAAAACGTTTTTGTTTTATTATACGAAGTTACGCCACGAATCACGAATTACCTGATTACGCTCCCTAACAGTAAGCGAAGTATCAGTATACGCTTGTTTGTCGAAAAGGTCCGAGTTCTTGATTTCTTCGATATACCCACGCGGCCGATACTTGTCAACTTTCGCTTTTTCGACTAGTTGACCCGTATCGGGCTCAAAGTCGATTTCAACGATTTCCTCTGAATTTTCGCCAATCTCCGACCGGACATTATCCAACAATTCACGCCGCAACCGCTCACGAA
>Ga0265338_10010553_pt1 | contig 10804 bp, 7 predicted proteins | sample 42126metaG_FD_193579 | JGI IMG/M metagenome (GOLD analysis project Ga0265338, IMG submission 193579) | Rhizosphere microbial communities from Carex aquatilis grown in University of Washington, Seatle, WA, United States - 4-21-26 metaG | ecosystem: Host-associated > Plants > Roots > Rhizosphere >... | reverse complement strand
GGCTGTTGGCCGCGAGCACGGCGCCGAGGTGGTAGCGCACGCGATCGCGCGGGGCATCGGCGAACGCGTGCATACCCATGTCGCTCGCCAGTCGGCGGAGCAGGGCGCGATCTTTCGGCGCACCGTCGACGGCCGCCCAGGTACCGCGCAGATTCGTATCGCGCGTCGCCACGGCCAGGAGCGGATGCAGCGAGCCCGTGCGATGTCCGAGCTTTTTTGCGCTCTGAAGCACATCGAGCCCGAGCGCGCCCGAGGTGTGAACGACGAGCGTGTCCTTCGCGAGCTTCGGCGACCACGCTTCGCAAACCTCTGCGATGGCGCGATCGGGAACCGCAAGGATGAGCACATCGCCATCGAAGCGCTTGGGAATGCCGTGCGCCGAGAGCTTCATCGGGACCTTCGCCCGACGCATCGCGCGCGCGAACGAGCGGCCCACCCGGCCCCCGCCGACGATGAGCACCCGTGGCTTTGCGCTCATGCCCGGCCGAACGCGAGCCGCGAGTCGGTCACGTTCACGCGCACCGAGTCGCCCTTGGCGAAGCTGCCCGCGAGGATCTCCTCGGCGAGCGGCGCTTCGATCAAGCGCTGCACGGTCTGGCGCATGGGGCGCGCGCCGAGCGTCATGTCGAAGCCGCCGTTGTCGATGAGGTGCGAGATGACGCGGTCGTCCGCCTGGTAGCGGATGCCCTTCTCGCTGAAGAGCCGCTTGGAGCTCTCGGAGATGAGCAACTCCGCGATGCGCGCGATCTCCTTGCGCTCCAGCGGCGCGAACACGAGCCGCTCGTCGATGCGGTTCCACAGCTCCGGCGCCACCGAGCCCTTGGCCATGTCCAGCGCGCGTTGCACGTTCGCGCCGCCGCCGTCCGACGAGCCGAAGCCCATCGGCGCGCCGCCCTTGGCGAACGCCTGGGCGCCGAGGTTCGTGGTGAGCACGACCACGGTGTTCGAGAAGTCGATGTGGCGACCGCGCGAGTCGGTGAGCCGGCCTTCGTCGAGCACCTGGAGCAGCAGCAAGAGCACGTCGCGGTGCGCCTTCTCGACTTCATCCAGCAGCACCACGCTCGACGGCCGACGCCGCACGGGCTCCGTCAGCTGCCCGCCTTCGCCGTAGCCGACATAGCCCGGAGGCGCGCCGACGAGCTTTGCCACGCCGTGTGACTCCGCGAGCTCGCTCATGTCCACGCGCACGAGCGCATCGGGCGTGCCGAAGAGCGTCTCCGCGAGCGCCTTGGCGAGCTCCGTCTTGCCCACGCCGGTCGGCCCCAGGAACAGGAAGCTGCCCATCGGCCGCCGCGAGCCGAAGCCCGCGTAGTTGCGCCGCACGACCTGGGCCACGCGCGAGATGATGTCGCTGTGCCCGATGACGCGCTCGCCGAGCTCGTTCTCGAGCTTGAGGAGACGCTCGGTGTCCTTCATGAGCAAGCGCTCTTCGGGCAGGTGCGCGAGCTTGGCCACCACGCGCGCGACGTCGGCGCTGACGACCTTCTTCTTGCCCTCGCGCGCGCTGCGGCTGCCGGCCAGGTCCACGATTCCAATGGCCTTGTCCGGCAAGAACCGGTCGGACACGTAGCGCGCCGCGAGCTGCGCGGCCGTCGCGAGCGACTCGGGCTCGTACTCGAGGCCGTGGTGCCGCGCGTAGCGATCGACGACACCGCGCAGAATCTCGGTGGTCTCGGCCACGGTGGGCTCGTTCACCATCACGGCCGTGAAGCGGCGCTCGAGCGCGGGATCGTTGCCGATGAACTTGCGCCACTCGTCGTGGGTGGTCGCGCCGATGCACGGGAACTCGCCGCGGGCGAGGGCGGCCTTGAGCTCGTTGGCGGCGTCTTGCGGCCCTTCGCCGGTGGAGCCCGCGCCGACCACGGTATGCAGCTCGTCGATGAACACGACGATCTTGCCGTTGGCGCGCTTCACTTCTTCCTTGATGGCGTTGAGCTTCTCGCTGAACGAGCCGCGGAGCTTCGTGCCTGCCACCACGCTGGCCATGTCGAGCTCGACGATGATCTTCTCGCCGAGCGACGAGCGGGTGCCGAGCAGCGCCTGCGCGACGCCTTCCACCACGGCCGTCTTGCCCACGCCGGGCTCGCCGAGCAGGCAGGGGTTGTTCGTGCGCCGCTTGCCGAGGATGTCGATGACCTCGTCGATTTCCCGCTCGCGGCCGATGCACGGATCGAGTGCGCCGCGCTCGGCCAGCGCCGAAAGGTTCCGTCCCAATCCGGCGAGCCAGGGGAACTGCTTCACGTCCAGCTCGCGCGAGGTGCTCGGCGTGGCGCGCGCTTCGGCCATCGGCGCGGGAGCCGGCGCAGGCATGGCCATCGGCGCGGGCGCCGGAGCAATCTCGAGATCGGCCTCCTCTTCGAGGTCCTCCTCGAACTTGGGCAGCGCCGGCGCGGGGATCATCGTCGGACGCGCTTCGGCCTTGGCTTGCGGCTGCGGCGCCATCGGCCCGAACGGATTGGGCGCGCGCGGCGTGGAGCGGGTGAGCGCGGGCTGGGCCAGGTTCTGGAGCCGGCGCGGCATGTGGCCGCCCGTGTAGAAGCTGAGCGCGGTGTTGCGCAGCTGCGCGAGCTCCAGCCGGCACTTCACGAGCAGGTCCTGGGCCGCGCAGCGCACGCGCGTCATGGCGATGAGCAGGTGGAGGCAATCCGCCTCGTCGGCGCTGGTGCTCTCCGCGATCTCGCGGGTGCGCTCGAGGAGATCCTTGGAGAGGTTCTCGGCCTCGTGCGGTGCGGCGCCGAGCTGGCCGAGCAGGGCGTCCTCGTCGACGCCGCGATCGCGCAGCAGCACCGCCGCGCGGTTGGGAACCGTGAACAAGGCGAGCAGGAGGTGCGCGCTCGTCAGCTTGTGCCCGACGCTCTGGGCGATGTCCTCGGCCTCTGCGACCACCTGCGCGAGATCCGTCGAGTCGACCAAGCTTCCTCCCTCTCCGATCTTCAGCTTCTACACCGTGCTACAGGACCCCGCAAAAATTTGGCCGCGGCGGGTCCCCCTTTTGTGACGCGGATTTGGTTGATAGACCGGTGCCATGAGCACCCCGTTGGTCCTCGGCATCGCTGGCGGCACGGCAAGTGGCAAGACGACGGTGGCCCGGAAGTTGGTGGAGCGGTTGCGCGCGCGGCCCGTCGCGTTCATCGATCAGGACAGCTACTACAAGGACCTCAGCGACCTCCCGATGGACGAGCGGCGCGAGGTGAACTTCGACCACCCCGACGCCTTCGACACCGAGCTCCTGGTCTCGCAGCTCGAGCAGCTCAAGCAGCACAAGGCCGTGGAGAAGCCGGTCTACTCGTTCACGCAGAGCGTCCGCGAGAAGCGCACCACGCGCATCGAACCCGCGGAGCTGGTGGTGATCGAAGGGATTCTCGTGCTGGCCATCGAGCCCTTGCGGAAGCTGCTCGACATCAAGATCTTCGTCGACGCGGAGGATGACGTGCGCATCATTCGCCGCCTCACGCGCGACATCAAAGAGCGCGGCCGCGACTTCGACCACATCGTGCAGCAGTACTTTCGCAGCGTTCGGCCCATGCACCTCGGCTTCGTCGAGCCCAGCAAGCGCCACGCGGACATCATCATTCCCCACGGCGGCAACAACGACATCGCCATCGACATGATGGTCGGCGTGGTGAACGAGCGGATCAGCCGGCTGGCCTGAATAAGGCGGAGCGAATGCGCGTCGGTGGGCTCGCCATGCGCACCTGGTTTCTTCTCGCGGCCCTCCTTCTGGCGTCGTGTTCTGCGGCGCCGCCGATGCCGACCCAGCCTGTCGAGCCGTCGAAGTCCGTCGAGCCGCTTCGCGTGGAGATGTTGCCCGCGACGGCCGTGCCCACGCAGCTCATTCCCATTGGCGAGACGTCGCTGCTCTCTCTTGCCGATGGCGCGTTGATCGTCTCCGGGCAATTCGGCATCGACGACGGCGACGGCACTTCGCTCGGCGACGGCCGAACCCAAGGCATCGCCTGCTATGCGCGCGACGGCTCCTTGCGATGGATGATCAAACCTGGCGAAGGCCTCGCGACGATCGATCTCGCGCGCGGCATCGACGGCGGCGTGCTCGTGGCCGGCAGCTTTCACGGCGCGCTCGATCTTGGCGACGGCAAATTGCATGTCGCGTTCGGCAGCGACGCGTTCGTCATGCGGCTCGATCCCGCGACGGGCAAGGCGACGTGGTTCTGGAGCGGCACCGGCTGGGCCGGCGATTGGAACCAGGTCACGCGCATGGCCGTCGACGCGCACGGCGACATCTTCTTGGCCGGCTGGTTCAAGCGCGCGGTCGATCTTGGCGGAGGATTCTTGCGAAGTCCGCGCTGGGGAGAAGGCTTCGCGGCCAAGCTCTCCGGCACGAACGGCCAGCTCGTGTGGAGCGCGCTCATGCCCAATGGCGGCTCGGAGAGCGTGAACGGCGTGGTCGCGCTGCCGGATGGCGATGCGCTCTTCGTGGGCTACGAAATTCAGGGCGCAGACAAGATCGGCAAGGAGCAAGCGCGCGCCCTGGGTGCGCTGCTCGCGCGGTTCTCGTCGGAGGGAAAGCTGCGTTGGCAAAAGCGCAGCGGCGGGCACGCGCTCTTCAATCCGCAAGACGCTGTCGCGGACGGGAAGGGCGGCGCGTGGATCATCGGCAACGTGCTCGGCCGCGCGACGCTCGGCAAATCCACAATCACCGCCGCCGATCAGGGACGTGATGCGCCGTTCGTGATGCGCGTCGATGGCAAGGGTGAGCCGCAGATCGTTCGCGTGTTCCCGGATGCGAGTGTGCGCGCGAGCTTCAGCCGTCCGGTCGCGATGAGCGATGGCGTTGCGGTGTTCGGCGCGAGCTGGGGGCCGCGCACGTTCGGCAAGACCACGCTCCCGAGCTTCAAGGCGCCCAATGGCAGCGTCGCGCCCTCCGCGTTCGTGCTGCGGCTCGATGCGCGCGCGGAGCCCGTCGACGTGCAGCTGCTTCAGCCCATGGGCTCGCTCTCGCAAGCGCTCGCGTCGGATGGCGCGGGTGGGCTCGTGGCCGGCGCGGACTCATTGCTGCCGAGCGCGGCGATCGGACGCACGCGCGCTGCGGTTTCGCTCTATCGCTTGGATGGCCACGGACCGATGACGTCGAGCGTGCTGCACGCGCCCGGACCGACGCGCTGGGTGGGAAATCCGCCGGTGCTCAAGGAGCTCGCGAGTCAGTTCGTGTGTCCTCCGGGGCGCGTGGCGAACGAGCAGCCGTTGCAGATCGCGTGTCGCGATTCCAAGACCGGCCAACTCGACGGGCCATTCTGGAGCTGGCGCCCCGATGGCCGCGCGAAACAAGAAGGCGCGTACGCCCAAGGCAAGCACAGCGGCACCTGGCGCACGTGGATCGAAACGACGGCCATGGTGCTCGAAGAGAACTACGTCGCCGACAAGCGCAGCGGGTTGCGGCGCTGGCGCCGCCCAGGCTTGGTGGAAATGAGCCGCAGCTTCGACACCGACGGCAAGCCCGACGGCTTCTGGGCCGACTACGGCGAGGACGGCTCGGTCACGAAAGCCGAGCGCTACGCGCACGGCCAGCTCATGGCCGCGGACAGCTTCGGCCCGCGCGGCACCAAGCTCGGGACCGATCGCCGGCTGAACGACGGCACGCTCCAGGTCGAGCAATTCTTCGCCGACGGCCATCCCCAATCGCGCGGCCGCACCGACGGCACCGTGAAGTTCCGCCGCATCGGCACGTGGACGTACTGGTATCCGAATGGCACCAAGGCGTGCGAGGTCGAGTACGCGCCTGGCCTCGCCACCGCGAGCCAGTACGCGCTCGACGGAACCCTGATGGGCACGCTCAAGGTCACTGCCGACGGCGCGAGCAGCCCCACGGGCTCGCCCATCCGCGCCAATGAAGGCGATCCCTGCCAGTGACCCTTGTGGGACGCAGGTGCGTCGACTAGGGTGCGCTCGCCCCCTTGCCCGAGGCGTCGATGAGCCGCAGGAAAATCGTGGTCGTCGGCGCGATGCTGGAACAGGACGGCAAGTACCTCATCACCCAGCGCTCGCCGGGCGCGTCGCTGCCGCTGCTCTGGGAGTTTCCGGGCGGCAAGGTGGAAGAGGGCGAGTCCGATCGCGAAGCGGTGGTGCGCGAGCTGAAGGAGCGCCTGGGCATCGTGGTCGTCGCGGGCGAGCAGGCCATGCACGTGACGCACGCGTACCCGGACTACGACATCGATTTCCGCGTGTTTCGCTGCAGCCAGGTCGGCGGCGAGATCAACCGCACCCAGGTCCACGACTTCCGCTGGGTGGAGCCGCACGAGCTCGACAAGTACCCGTTCCCGGAAGCGGACCAGAAGACCTTCGAGATGCTGCTCGGCCTGCGCGACGGCTGAGCGGGCCCCGAAAATGACCGCGCCCGGCTGCCGCGAAGGCAAACCGGGCGCAACCCTTCACGCGACGCGCTTGGGCTAGGCGTTCAGATCCTTGTCGTCGACGACGTTCGCGCTCGCGGAGTCGTCGAGGAGCTGCAGCGCGACGCTGATGGCCTTGCGGGTCTTCTCGCGCAGCTTCTCGTCGCTCTTGATCTTCTGGTACGCCTTCACGACGCGGTCCTCGTTCTTGGAGTTCGACTCCTCGAGCTCGCCCGCGCGCGCGCGCAGGCGCGTGGCCTCTTCCTCGAGCGCCGAGAGCTTGCCCTCGTGCTCGGCCTTGAGCGAGCCGTGATCGCTCTTGAGCGACTCGAGCTCGCTGCGGAGGCTGTCCATCTCGAGCTTGATGGTCTCCACCTCGCTCTGCGCGGCCGTGCGCGCATCCGACGCGGCGCGCTCGAGCTCCTCGCTCTTGCCCTTGAGGTCGCTCAGCTGGCTGTGGAGCTCGGCGAGCTGCTTGTTGGCGGCGTCGAGCTGGGCGGCGGCGGAGCGGCCCTCGTCCTTGGCCGCGTTGATGGCGGCGTCGGACTTCTTCTTGTCGGCGGTGAGCTGATCGACCTTCTGCGAGAGCGACTTCACCTGTGCGTCGCGCTTGGCGATCTCACCCGCGGAGGAGTTGGCCTTCTCCTCGAAGCCCGCCTCCTTCTCACGCAGCTCGACGAGCTCCGTCTCCTTCTCGTTGAGCTCCTGCTTGAGCTTGAGGATCTCCTTGTCCTTCTTGAGCGAGGCGTCCTTGAGCGCGGCGGTGTCCTTGCCGCCACCTGCGGAGGCCTTGCTCGCGGCGAGCTCGGCGTCCTTCTCGGAGACCTGCGACTCGAGCGACGAGATCTTGTCCTCGAGCTCGCGCACCTGCTCGCGCAGCTGCTTGAGCTCCGCGTCGTTGATGGCCACGGCCATGCTCGCTGGGCGCGCGGTCGGCGACGACTTGGGCCGCGCGTGCGACGGCGCGCTCGCGTGCGAGCCCGAAGCGGCGTCCTCGAGCAGCTCGATGTCCAGTGTGGCCGAGCCCGAGTCGCCGAGCTTGTCGAGGGCGAGATCCGCGTCGCCGCCGAGGTTCAGATCACTTCCCGAGAGCGGCTCGTCGGGGACGATGTCCGCCGGGGAGATGGACTCGGCCGAGAGCGGCTCGTCGGCTCCGCCGCTGCCAGCGGACGGCGCGAGCGACGCGAACGCGTCATCGAGCATGTCCAGATCGGGATCGCCCTTGAGGGTTCCTTCGGCGGGCGCGTCGAGCGAGAGCGGCTCGTCGGCCACCAGCACCTCGGCCTCGCTCACGTGGCTCTCGGGCATGCCGATGAGCACGCCCACTTTCACGGTGAGCGCTTCGGGCGCGAAGGGCTTCTTGAGGTACTCCTCGGCGCGGGTCTTGAGCTTCTTGTGGCCCTCGAAGCCCTCGGGGTCCTTGCCGATGATGATGACCGGCGTCTTCTTGAGGTCGTCGTCCTTCTTGAGCTTGCCGCACACCAGGTAGCCGCTCTGGCCTGCCGCGAGCTCCACCGCGAGCACCACCAGGTCAGGCCGCTCCTTCTTGGTGAGGTCGTAGGCGCCCTTGCCGTCGGTGGTTTCCACCACCTCGAAGCCATTCTTGCCCAGCTCATCTTTCAGCTTGTGGGAGAAGGCGGAGTCGCTCTCGACGATGAGGATCTTCTTGGACATGGAAACCCGCCGGCGCGCCGCGAAAAGTCGCGCGGGATCGAAAAAAGTGGTCGCAGGCGAGCGTAAGATCGGTGGGCAGTCGAGTCAAACCTCGATGCGCCCGGGTGTTGCTGCCGACCAATCTTGCGGCGGTTGGTTCGCCTGCCGTACATTCGGCCCCACTTCCGGGAGCATGTCCTTCGATGGCTGAGGCGGAGAACTTCGATCGGCTGGTGGACGAGATCGCCGAGCGCGTGAAGCGCCGGCTCTCGGCCAAGGACGTGGCCGTCAACGAGCCGTGCACTGCGGCGTCGCCGAACAGCCCCGCATGTGCGCCCACCTGCGGCCAGTGCAGCAACCAGGGCAGCTGCGGCACGTTCCAGTTGGTGAAGGGCGGCGCCGCGCGCGTGACGCCGGTCGCGGGCCCGAGGACCTCGAGCGACATCGCCGGCTACATCGACCACACCCTCCTCAAGGCCGACGCCACCCACGCCGAGCTCAAGAAGCTCTGCGAGGAGGCGTGCCAGTACAACTTCGCCACCGTGTGCGTGAACTCGTCGAACATCCCCGCGGCGGTGCGCTTGCTCGCGGGCTGCCAGACGGTGCCCATCGCGGTCATCGGCTTCCCCCTCGGCGCGGGCCTGACGAACACCAAAGCCTACGAGGCGCGCGAGGCGGTGCGGCAGGGCGCCAAAGAAATCGACATGGTGATCAACATCGGCGCGCTGAAGAGCCGCGATTACCAGCTCGTGGAAGACGACATCCGCGCGGTGGTGGACGCGAGTCGTCCCGCGCCAGTGAAGGTGATCCTCGAGACCTCCCAGCTCACGCGCGACGAGAAGGTCATCTCCTGCGCGCTGAGCAAGGCCGCGGGCGCGGCCTTCGTGAAGACCTCGACCGGCTTCGGCGGCGGCGGTGCCACGGCAGAAGACGTGGCGCTGATGCGCGCAGTGGTCGGTCCAGACATGGGCGTCAAGGCCAGTGGTGGCGTCCGCAACCAAGAGGACGCCCTGAAGATGTTGGCAGCGGGCGCCGACCGCATTGGCGCGTCGGCTTCTGTCGCCATCGTCACGGGCAAGACGGCCAACACGAAGTACTGAGAGCGCGGCCGCGCCGATTTCGAAGGCGCGACTTCTGTTCGGGTCCGGCCGGGAACCGAGTCTTCGTGGCACTTCGCTGCGCGGCGAACCCTCGCGCACGCCCGGTGTTCTGTGCACCCAACGTGAGCTTGCTCGGTTGAAAACCGGGAAAGCGAACGCACGCTTGACAGCTTTCCACGCGCAGGCCTAGGGTGCGCGCCCTCGAATTCCCCTCAAAGACCTTCCGGCCGGCCGGAGGGCGCTTCCACGAAACAAGGAGCAGTTCATGCAGACGAAGATCCTGGGTTTTGCGGTGATGACCGCGGCCCTCGCCCTCGCGGGCTGTAGCGGCAGCAACGACACGAGCAGCAGCAGCACCAGCGGCTCGACGGGCACGACCAGCCACACCACCACGACCACCACCGGCACGAACACGTCGGCGACGACGACCTCGACGACTGGCACGACCGCGACGACCGGCACGACCGCGACGACCGGCACGACCGCCACGACCGGCACGACCGCGACCACTGGCACGACGACCAGCACGACCGGTACGACGACCAGCACCACGGGCACCACTGGCACCTGCACCCTGAACTGCATCAACCCCGGCGAGACCTGCCAGCCCTTGCAGGACGTCTCGGGTAGCACGGTCCAGGCCTGCGCCTGCACCACCACCCAGTTCGACCAGAGCGGCCATGTGACGGCGCCGGACTCCTGCGCGGCCAACCAGAACGGCCTCATCGTGTGCGATCAGTTCACGCTGACCTGCCGTGGGCCCGAGGAGTACGACTCGCCCAACACCGTGGGCGTGTTCCCGGACGGCGGCGGCAACAACGCCTGCGAGTTCGACCCGAACAACAACGTGGCGTTCATCCAGATCAACTTCTGCACCACCACGTTCGACTCGAGCGGCAACTGCGTCGCCAACACGGACGGCGGCTCCAACAGCGAGGCGCTCTGCATGGGCCTCTGCGCCGCGAACAGCGACTGCGGCTCAGCCCAGATCTGCCGCACCGACAGCCCGCTCTGGTGCGAGTTCGCCGACGGCGGCATCGCCTTCTACGATGACGGCGGCGTCGACACCGACTGCGCAACCAACGGTGGCCAGACGGTCGGCTTCTGCGACCTGAACGTCTGCGGCAATGGCCTCGCCGATGACGGCGGCATCCTCAACGGCGACTACTTCGCGGCGTGCGACGCGCACGGCTCGGGCGACGGCACCTGCGTGCCCGAGCTCACCGGCGCCGGCCTCTGCCACGTGGCGACCGACGCGGGCCCGACCTCGATCTGCAACCCGGATCCGTTCAACATGGCCGTCGAGAACGGCTGCGGCGCCGACAACACCTGCATCACGGCTTCGTTCATCACGGGCACCACGGCGCCCAACCAGACCGGCGTCTGCATCCCGATGTGCAACGCCAACTCGGCCACGGGCCAGCCGTACAACACCACCTGCCCGTCGATTAACGGCGCGACGACCCACTGCCGCAGCTTCGGTGAGACGTTCCCCGAGAACCTCTCGCCTGGCATCTGCGACTAGTCCAGACGCCTAGGCGTTGAATAGAATCGGGCCTCGGTAGCCACTGGCTGCCGGGGCCCGACTCTTTTTTGCGAGGTTGGTTTGATGGCGCGCTGGGCAGCAGGTCTCTTCTTGTTGGCGCTGGTGGGCTGCGCCTCGGCGACGGCGCCCAACCCGGACGGCGGCCCATGTGGCAGTTG
>Ga0265338_10010552_pt1 | contig 10805 bp, 13 predicted proteins | sample 42126metaG_FD_193579 | JGI IMG/M metagenome (GOLD analysis project Ga0265338, IMG submission 193579) | Rhizosphere microbial communities from Carex aquatilis grown in University of Washington, Seatle, WA, United States - 4-21-26 metaG | ecosystem: Host-associated > Plants > Roots > Rhizosphere... | reverse complement strand
TAAACTCGCTTTTCGGCGGATAATTTAACACGAGGGAAAGGAGTAGCCAAGTGATGGCCAGGGAATATATACCGAACGTTAAGTATGTTGAGCGGTACAAGGCTCTTCGAAAGAAGGGTATGAGTAAAGACCGAGCGGCTCGCATTGCTAGTTTGCCTAATACTCCTATCCACGGCGCTAGAAATAATTCTCAGGAGGTTTTAGCTAAATGAAAATGTTAAAAAATTTCAGGCAGTATCGACAGGACCGCCGTGATATTAAGCGGATTTTAGCTCAGGAAAACCACAGCTTCTGGTAGAGCGCCGATTTCCATTTTAACCGCAATCAGTTGAAGTTGGTCCCCTAAAACCGGTAGACTGTAGTGGTAGTGACTAAGAGAAATAATGCTTGGAATTTAAAAAGAGTTCTGCCATGGCTGCTCCTTCTTTGCGGCTTGATTGCCATGGCTGCCTCGATAATGCTTTCGATAGAAGTTTTTAATAGATTAAAGGATCCCCACTATGTGCCGGTCTGCAATCTAAACCCGGTTTTAAGTTGTACCAGCGTGGCCGATAGCAGCCAGTCACACCTGTTCGGTTTCCCCAACTACTTTATAGGCATAGCCGGCTATGCGGCCGTGGCTGCAATCGGCGCGGCGCTTCTGGCCGGTGCTCAGTTCAAAAGATGGTTTTGGCGAGTTATAGAAGTCGGTTTGCTGCTGGCCGTCTTTTTCTTGAGCTGGCTGCAGTTTGAAACCCTGTATCGTATTGGTGCTCTGTGCATATTCTGTATGATAGTTTGGGCTGTAACCATTCCGGCCTTTTGGTATACCACCTTATTTAACCTAAGAGAGGGACATATCGGAACGCCAAGAAAACTCTCTCGGGCGGTAGCTTTTGCTCAGAAACATCATGTCGATATCCTTATCCTATGGTTTGTAATTATTATCGCCCTGATTCTGAAGCGTTTCTGGTACTACTTTGGCAATCTCTAGCTGCCGCCTGAGTCACTAAATCGGAGTAGACTTCTATTTGTAGATACTGCCGAGCTACCCTGTAAGATTTCATACAGCGAGAGCTCAGCTAGCTATAGTTTAATAAAACTACGCTTGGGGGTAACCCGTATGATTATTAGGCGAACCGAGCAATAAAGACCTGCGTGAGTGAGAAGGCGCAGGTCTTTTAACATGGAACGATTTTGTGATTATATTCACTGTTTGCCAACTGCCTGGGTGGGATGATAGAAGTGATAAGGAGGATTTCTCGTGGTTATTGCCCAACATCAAGCCAAACTTACTGACATTCATAGTCTCATAGAACAGATTCAGAGCTATCCTGTAACCATTAAGCGGCTGCTTGAGACAGCTCGCCAGAACCGAGTTAGCAAAGAAGTAATTAGTTTTTACAAAAGCTTCCCGGAAAGTGCGGTTTTTACCGATAAAGAAGACATTCTAGCTCGCACTGAAGCTATAGAAATAATGGAAAGTCAGGTCTCACCAACCGAGGATGAAGTACACGGTGCCGAAGACTAAACCAGACGAAATATGGTTACGGCTTACTCTCGGTCGAACCAACCGGCTTTAGCTATAGCGTTTATGTTTAAGCGTGCTAAAATGAAATCATCAAGCTAAAAAGGTATTTTTAACATGCAACCAACTCAAGTCCCTCCAACACCAGTAGCAACTCCCGAGCCGCCGGCACCGCCAGCTCCAGCTCCGGACCCAATGCCAGCTCCAGCTCCGGACCCAATGTCAGCTCCAGGTGGACCTTCCGGCCCGCCACCAGCTCCTAAGGGCCCAATGCCAGCCAAAAAGAGCCACACCATGATTATTGTAGCGGTCATAGTTGTTATCGCTGTTGCTCTGGCAGCTTATATGTACATGAAGAAATAGCCCGCGCTCTCATATTAAAAACCCTTTGAGTTTTATCGGGGTTTTTATTTTGGACGATCCTAATCCGATAGTTGCTCACGCCTCAGGCTATAGATCTCTACAGACTCTCCCCACCCTAATTATTATGCTTGACTCAGGTAGTTAAGTAGGTTAATATTTAAGTAACTTAACTATTATGAAAAGGGAAGATTTAATCCAAGAAGTCGTAGAAAGTCTGGCCAGATGCCAGCGCTTGCAGGGCCCCACCGCCTGGAAAGCTCTTGGCGTGTCGCATGCTCAAGTTGGTATGCTGTTTATGCTCTTCCACCATCGTGAGGCTAACGTCAAACAAATTTCTGAATATTTAGGCATTACCAAAAGTGCTGTGACCCAGCTACTTGACCCGCTGGTCGATAAAAAACTGGTTAACCGGCAAGATGATCCTAAAGACCGTCGCTTTGTACGTTTAAGTTTAACTAACGACGGCCTACGGCTTCTTAAAAAACTTAACAAACTTAAGTTTGCTGGCGTTCGCAGCGCAATTGACAGCCTAAATACTAAAGAGCTTAGCCAACTGGCCGACCTGCATCGCAAAATGGTTGTTGGCATGCAAAAACAAACCGGAGGAATTAAATGATACATCTACCTATCCGTCAAAAAATAATTATTATGCTGGCCGTTATGAGCGGCATGCTGCTGGCCGCTTTGGATCAAACTATTGTCTCCACTGCTCTGCCTCGCATTGTCTCCGAGCTGCATGGCCTATCGGAGTTGTCCTGGGTGGTCACGGCTTATCTGCTAACTTCTACCATCACTGTACCCATCTCCGGCAAACTGTCTGACATTTTTGGGCGTAAGAAATTGCTGCTCCTAGGCATTTTTGTGTTCGTTGCTGGCTCAATATTGAGCGGTCTATCGCAAAATATGACCGAGCTGATTGGTTTCCGAGCCTTGCAAGGCATTGGTGCAGGACTACTAATGAGCAACTCCTTCGCTGTCATTGGTGATTTATTTACCCCCGCCGAGCGCGGCAAGTGGCAAGGTATGATTGGCGCCGTTTTTGGCCTAGCGTCTGTCATTGGCCCACTTCTAGGTGGCTATCTGACTGACCACGCCACCTGGCGTTGGAACTTTTATATCAACGTCCCGGTTGGCATCATCGCCTTCGGATTAATTAGCAGTCTAATGCCTAAAGTTGGTGGCCATAAAAAGGAGTCGATAGACTTCCTTGGCGCCGGATTGTTGGCCGCTGGGTTGTCCAGCCTGATGCTGGGGTTGGTTTGGGGTGGCAACCAATACGCCTGGCACTCGGCCCAAGTTGTCGGAATGCTGGCGGCGGCGGCGATTCTACTCTATAGCTTTGTTAAGGTTGAACGTTCATACGCCAAAGATCCGATTCTACCGATGGATCTATTCAAAAATTCAATTTACAGAGTATCGATGATTATCGTCTTTCTGATTGGCCTAGCGATGTTTGGGGCAATACTTTATATACCACTATTCGCCCAAGGCGTACTAGGTCGCACAGCTACCAATTCCGGCCTTATTACTACGCCATTAGTGCTAAGTTTAGTACCGGCCAGCATTATTACTGGCCAGATAGTTTCGCGCACCGTCAAATATAAGCGAATGGCTATACTCGGTACGGCTTTCATAACTGTCGGGCTGCTTTGGCTTGGTACCATGAACCCCTCAACCACTAATGGCCAGTTGATTGAGCGCATGATTGTAACCGGCATTGGCCTTGGCATTGGCATGCCAATATTCAACCTGGTAGTCCAAAACGCCTTTCCGCAGTCACGCCTCGGCGTAGTAACGGCTTCGGTGCAAATGTTTCGTAGTATTGGTGCCACAGTTGGCGTTGCAGTGATGGGCAGTATTTTGAATAACAGGTTGGGTTCTCACTTATCGAATGTTTCCAGCGACGCCGCTAATCGTATAATCACCTCAAACTCCGGGCCAAAACTTGATATAACCCATTTGAGTCCAAATCAGATGCAAAACCTGCTATCTCCCGCCGCTCAGCACGCTACAACAGCTGCCATTGCTAAGCTACCGCCTGAGCAGCAACAAAGTTCACTGCATAGCTACAGCCATCTTATCGGTGGCCTAAAAGAAGCATTGTCTAGCTCGATAAGTGAGGTTTTTATAATCTCGGGTATTGTAGTGTCCATCGCTTTCTTCGCCTCCTGGCTGCTCAAAGAAATTCCGCTGCAAGGCAAGAAGGGTCAACCGCTGGTCAGCGAAGGCGGAGTGCCTGGCGGCCAACGCCGCTAGCTAAGCTCCTGGGCATCTAGCCTCCTAACCAAACAATTTTCGCATTTGGCTGCAATGCAAGGAAGAAGTGAGCTACGGACTGAAGATGTCCTGAACATACCTCGAAGGAGTAGCGCAACTTCTGACGTAGCAGTGTGGCTAAAGGCCTAGCCGATTGGCGGCTTTGCCGACCAAGCAGGCTAGGCGTTGCGAAACTTGTTAGACGCTGTATTCGTTGGCGCCAATCCGCTTCTTGAGCTCCGTCAGCCTGGCAATAAAGGCACTAGCCGCACCGTGGGCCCCAAGTACCTTAAGCGCTCCAATCAGCACGTAGAGTTGGTCTAATTGGCCTTCAACAATCCTAGGCATGGTCTCTACTTCTTTAAAAAATAGTTCAGTTTTTTCTACCAGCCACTTTTCCTCGCTAGTTTTGAGTTGTTTGGCGGCAATTTTAGGTTCAGTTTTGGCAAGCTCTGGTTTGACCACCTCCAGCGAGCGAGCTGAGCGGTCGCGTTTTTGCAAATGCCCGCGGCCTATCAGATTATTAACGTGCAGACTCACGGTAGCCACTGACGTGTAGTTGAGGCCAATCATAATTTCACGGTAGCTGGGGCTATAACCGTTTTCAAGAATGAACGCTTCTATAAAGGTAAGTAGTTCCTGTTGCCTTTTAGTTGGCCTGATGGCTTTTCCTTCGGTCGACTTTTCTTTCTGTTGCAGATTTTGCATTTGCTACGTCCTATATGCTCCGTGTCCGTGAGGCCGATGAGCAACTCTCAGGGTGTGGACTCGCTGTTTTTTATTGAACTTCTCGGGAAAGACCCAAAACCGGTACCAAAGATAGTTCCAAAACGTAAAAAAGCCAGAGCTGATGAATTGCCCTATGTATGGCGATATGCCTACAGCCTTCAGACTGGCCACAATCACATAATCCAGCATAAAGTCTGTTAGGGTTATGACTGCGTAGCGACCAGTCACCTGTGTTTGATGTTTCTTGAGTTCGGCGTTATTAAACGCCCAGTAGCGCTGCAAGGTGAAATTGACTAACCAGCCCACTATATTAGCCGACAGTTTAGCCCACCATAAATTCCAATGAGCCACCGAGTAGCACAGGAAAAATATAAGGTAGCCGCACCAAAAATAAGCGCCGCCGCTCACAGCGTATTTAACGAATTGGACGACGAGCTTATGTTGCTTTTTGTTCAGTTTTGGCATTTTTATGCTTATGACTACTGTCAATTATAGCAGGTGCCAGGGCAATTCCGGCTAGTCCCCACCACACATAAGCCAAGGTATCATCCGCCCAGGCATGTGATAATAAATTCACTAAAGTTAGCCCAATTAGGCTTCCAAATAATGCCAGTGACAGGTAGTCAGCTCGACGCATCCAAAGCAGTTGTCCAACCAAAACATTGATGGCTATAAAGAGCCCCATGCCAATGATGCCGGTCTCTTGGCCGATTTGCAGAAAGTAGTTCTCGGCGATCCGCGGCGGGTGATTATTATAGACAGAGGCTGGTCCGGCGCTGCCAGGACCACTGCCCAGCGGCTGGTGAGTAATATCATGAGCAGCGTCCTTAAAAGCCGCTGAATGGCCTTGGTTAGAGCTGGTTAAGACTTGGGATTTATGATCGGTGTGCAAAAATGCATCCTCAAATGTGGTGTTGTGGCGCAGGGCAAAGGCGGACAGACCGCCAATTGTCACAACCGCTACTGCCAGCCAAATGGCCAGCCGCTTCTGGTAAGACGTTTTTAACGCTACCCAACCAATTACTAAAACGCTGGCGGCCGCACCAACCCAGGCACTGCGTGAGTAACTGAATATTAAAGTCAGTATCACGCCTATATAAAGCACTGCTCTAGCTCGCCGCCTAAATTTAGTTTTGATCAGCAGAATGCTTAGCACACTGAGGGGGATGACAAGATAGGCTCCCAACGGATTAGCGCCGCGCAGGGTGGAAGCTATGCGGATGTAGTTGAGGTTGTGGTTAATTGTTTCATAGGGGCTAATGGTATCTGGTCCGTAGCCAAAGTGCTTTAAAAAATCATAGGGTAGCAGGAAATGTTGCGCTAATCCAAAAACCACTACTGCCGCGGCCGGTATCAGCAATATCTCCGCCCACTTCTTGGATAATAACCGACAGCGAGACGCGATTAGCCAGACCAGCAGGAAAAAAATTAAAAATCTAGTATCGATCAGTAGACCATAGGCCAGAGCCTTGGCGTTAACGTTACTGGTAGCCAGTGCAATGGCTCCCCAAACCAGCAGCACCAGCGTATACACACCAATCAGTCTGGCCGGCCAAAATCCAAATAGCTTTTTGCGAAGTTCAGTATCAACGATAAGCAGATATAAGCAGCCTAGTGACAATCCGGCCAGCAGAAACTCTTTCCATAGCCGCAGCAAAGTGTAGTGCCCGGCAAGGCTAGCAAGCCAAACTGTGAGTAGCGCGTGGAAAGGCATCAAAACTAGAATTACTATAATTATCCAAGCCGAGACCCTGATCACCTTTGAAACAGATTGATACGTCTTCATAAATGCTACAATTTAGTATAGATGAAAAGTAACTCATCACTCTTATATAGTGTTTCTCTGGTGGTGGGTGATTTTTTGGCGCTAATAGCGGCCTTCGGGGTCGCCTTTATTATCCGAAGCAAGCTATACAGCGCACCGGTAGCCCACCCAATCCCAGCCACCACCTACATTGACCTCTTCTTGCTGCTGATTCCCTTCTGGATATTGGTATTCGGCCTGCTTGGTCTCTATAACAACTCCATAGTCGAAAAACGCTTCGCTGAAATGGGACGCCTACTGATAGGTTCATTTGTGGGTGTCCTGTTTGTAATAAGTTATGCCTACGCCGTCAACCGGATTATTTTTCCGGCTCGCCTGGTCTCACTCTACTCCTTCATTCTGGCCTTTTTGTTTTTGGTAATTATCCGCAACCTTATCAGGGCCGTTCGAATAAGACTATTCTCTTATGATATCGGCATAACCAACCTGCTGATTGTCGGCAATACCAATGTCGCCCAGGAGCTAGTCTTCGGTTTATCTGATAGTAAAGCTTCCGGTTACCGCATAGTCGGCGTAGTCGGCAATAAGTCACACGCTAAGGAGAAGTATCCGCATATACCGGTCTTTGAGACCTTTGAGGAAGCTGTAAAGAAAATTCGAGCTGACGATATTCACTCTATAGTCCAAACCGAGCTATTCGTTTCCGGGGAGCGCAACAACGAAATACTGGAATTTGCCCTGACAAAACACATTGCCTATCGTTTCGTACCTGGCAACAGCGAGCTCTTTGTCGGCAATATTGCCGTAGAACTCTTTCGCTCATCCATCCCAGTTATCGCCGTCCACCAAACGGCCCTGATTGGTTGGGGACGGATAGTCAAACGCGTCAGTGATGTGCTGCTCAGTCTTATTCTACTGATACCAGGCCTGCCCCTGATGTTTATCATTAGCCTGATAATGAAAATCTTTGACCCCAGAGGGCCGGTTATCTACAAGGACCCGCGACTTACACGCTTTGGGAACATTATTAAAGTCTATAAATTTCGGAGTCATAAGACTGCCTATAACGGACTCATGCCAGAGGAAGCCTTTGCAAAAATGCAGCGGCCTGATCTGGCTCGGGAGTACCGTGCCAATGGCGATTTTTTACCAAACGACCCCCGAGTCAGCCGAATTGGACGTTTCCTGAGACGGACCAGTCTGGATGAGTTACCCCAACTTATAAACATCTTTAGGGGTGATATCAGTTTTGTTGGTCCTAGAGCCCTAAATTCCATAGAGCTTGGTCAGTACGAGAAAAAAGACCTAATACTGGCGGTAAAATCCGGGCTAACTGGCCTGGCGCAAGTCTCAGGCAGACGGGATATAAGCGTTAAGGAACGCCGCAAGCTGGATCTTTACTACGTCCAGAACTGGAGCTTGTGGATGGATATTGTCATCATAATCAAAACTGTACGCGTAGTTTTTGGTAGGAATGGTGCAAAGTAAATTGAAGGTTGCCATTGTTTGCGATTGGTTAGTCGGAGTTGGAGGCGCCGAGCGGGTCACCCTAGAACTACATAAGATGTTCCCGGAGGCGCCGATTTATACCTCACAGTACAACCCAGGTAATATGGACTGGTTCGCCGGCGCCGATGTACGCACCACCTGGCTGCAGAAGCTGCCAAAAAATCTCCGTAAGTTCTTGCCGCCACTCCGGGTTTGGTCCTTTAGCCGTCTGAATCTACGTGATTATGATTTGGTGCTTTCTTCATCCGGTGCCGAAGCTAAAGGTGTAAAGACCGGCCCGGACACAATCCATATCAGCTATATTCATTCTCCGACGCACTACTACTGGATTCGTTATGACGAATATTTAAAAAATCCCGGTTTCGGCCACTTGGATCCACTGGCTCGCCTTGGTTTGAAGCTTCTAGTTGGTCCACTGCGCCGGTGGGATTATAAAGCCGCCCAAAGACCTGACTATATAATCGCCAACTCTAACTACACTAAGGATATGATTGAGAAATTTTATAATCGGGAGGCAACCGTCATCCACCCGCCGGTTGATATTGAACGATTTGCCGGCAAGGCTAGCGAACCGCGTCGCGGCTTTGTGACTGCCGGTAGACAGACTCCCTATAAGCGGATAGATTTGGCTGTCCAAGCTTGCACTGAGTTGAACCTGCCGCTGGTAGTACTGGGCAATGGCCCGGACCATAAACGGCTGAAACGAATGGCTGGAAAAAGTATTACTTTTCTGCGCGGTAAGGATGATCAGGAGGTGGCCCATTATTTCCAGACTTCGGTCGGTTTCATTTTTCCAAATATGGATGACTTTGGCATAGTGGCCGTAGAGGCTTTGGCCGCCGGTACACCGGTAATTGCTTACCAAGCGGGTGGGGCTCTGGATTATATTGAAGATGGCAAAAACGGCTTGTTCTTCAAAGACCAGACCATTGAATCCCTAACCAAAGTCCTTGAAAGATTCGGCTCAGAGAAATTTGATGGCGCCAATATCGCCAAGTCAGCTGCTAGTTTTTCGGCTGAGAATTTTAAGAGTCATATGAAGAAATTTATTGATACACATCTGGAGCAGTAGTCTCCAGAAATACTTGAACAGTTAGATTAATTCCTGATTAGCTTCAGTAGTTCGTCTCTTTTTTGCTCCATTAGTTTTTGAGAGTTTGCTTCAAGAGTCATCCTTAATAAGGGTTCGTTAGCTGATGGCCGCACTACAAAATGCCAATCAGGATATCTTATAGCCACACCATCGAGTTCATTCAGCTCACCATCACGATATTTGGCCTTAACTCGCTCAAGTACAGAACTTACATCTGCAACCTCGGAGTTTATTTCACCGCTTATAAAATAACGCTTCTGGAGATCTTTAACTATATCGCCAAGCTCGCCGCTCAAGCCACTTATATACTCCATGACGATCAGTCCACTAAGCAGCCCACAGTCTAGAAACCAGAAGTCTTTAAAAAAGTAATGTCCTGAGAGTTCTCCCCCAAATATCGCATCAAACTGAGCCATTTTGGGTTTTATGAAGGCGTGCCCCGACTTCCAGGCATAAGGCTTACCCCCGGCTGCAGCGACCATATCTGGAACTGCGTCACTTGATTTAATGTCATAGACTATAACGCTGCCTGGCTGTCTCTTAAGCATGCTCACCGCTAGTAATGCAGTCAGGAAATCACCCGGAACTGTTTCGCCGCGATTATCAACCGCCAAGCATCGATCGCCATCGGGGTCAAATATGAGACCGAGGTCAGCTTTTTCGGCAATTACTGCTTTGCGTAATGCTTCCTGCGCTGGCAACTGAACAATGTCATTAACGTGATTTGGGAAATTACCGTTCGGCTCAAAAAATAGTGGCTTTACGGTAATCGGCAAGCGCGGAATCAGTCGTTCCCAAATAGGTCCCTGCGCACCATTGCTTGTATCAACAACCACTTTGAGCGGCTTGAGATTGGAGGGCGGTACGATCGACAGAAGATAATCAAGGAATTCATCAATTACGTCTTTTTGAACTACCTTCCCGCTCTGCTGAGCGTCCGTATATGTTTTTGTTACCCACGGTTGGATGTCTTTTGACATTAGAGGATCGGGTACTCTGCGTATCATTTTGAATCCGTTATATTCCTTTGGGTTGTGAGAAGCCGTCACCATCAACCCGGGCAAATCTTCGCTTGCGCACGCATAGTAAAAGGCATCAGTGGAAGCCTGCCCAATATCAATAACGTCAACGCCAGACTTAGTCAGCCCCTCAATGACACGTTGCTTAAATTCTTTGCTGGTAAGTCGCGCATCGTATCCGACAACAACGCACTTGGGCTTGAGAAGAGCTGCGAACGCTCGGCCTACTTGTTCGGCAGTATCGGCAGTTATTTGATCGGGAACAATGCCGCGAATATCATAAGGTTTAAAAATACTTGGATCAATTTGTAGTTTTTTATTCATTATTCTCCAATTGTTCAATCAAAGTTTTATAGGATTTCAAGTCATTCACCGCTATCCACGTTCCTTTTGTAAGTCCAACGGACCACAGTGTTTTTTCTTTAGCTAATATTGGAAAAAGTACCTGCTCAAAATCACTTTTTCCCTTTAGGCTAAACAGTTCATAAAAACGAGGTAATATTTTAGGCGAAAAAGCGGTTATCCCAACATGTGCCGGCACGGGAATCAATGGATACATCTGAG
>Ga0265338_10010551_pt1 | contig 10805 bp, 6 predicted proteins | sample 42126metaG_FD_193579 | JGI IMG/M metagenome (GOLD analysis project Ga0265338, IMG submission 193579) | Rhizosphere microbial communities from Carex aquatilis grown in University of Washington, Seatle, WA, United States - 4-21-26 metaG | ecosystem: Host-associated > Plants > Roots > Rhizosphere >... | reverse complement strand
CCTACCCAAAACCGGTTGAACTGAAGCAAATCACCTTGCGACCCCACAAGGTGAACGAACTGCTCGGTATCGAGCTTAAACCGGAAGAGATCGAATTTTACCTCGGCCAGCTTGGTCTGAAAACCGTCGGTCGCAAGGCGCGGCCAGTGGGTGCCAAAGCCATGCCGGAACCGGCGACGTTTCAAATTCCGACCTTCCGCGTGGACTTGAAACGCGAGGTGGATTTGATTGAGGAAGTCGCGCGATTGCACGGCGTCGAAAAAATTTCATCCACACCGCCACGCGGCGCTATCGGCACAAACGAATTTGATTCCGTACACGATCAGATTGCCGAAGCACGACGGATTTTGAGCGGGCTGGGATTGAATGAAGCGCAGGGGCAGACATTGGTGGCAAATGCAGAATGCAGAATGCAGAATGTAGAATTGGTCGCACTGGCAAATCCGTTAAGTTCGGACATGGACGTGTTGCGGCCCAGCTTGTTGCCGGGATTGATTCATTCGCTGCGGCACAACGTGAGTCGGAAGAATTACGACGTAGCGTTGTTTGAGGTGGGCAGGGCATTCAAAGTGAGACAGGCTGGAAGCCTGTCCTACGCCGAAGAACGCCGCGTGGCCATCGCGCTGACGGGCCAGCGCAACCTGCCGTTCTGGAGCGGTGATGACCGTGATGCAAAGTTTGACGCCTTTGACTTGAAAGGTTTGCTGGAGGAATTCTTCGAGCAATTTGGTTTGCCTGGAATGACCTTCAACCGCCGTTCCGAGCCGTCGGGATTGTTCCTCGAATCAGCCGCGATTCAGCTCGGCAAGCAGACGCTGGGTGAGTTCGGCCAGCTTACGCCAACACTCACGAAGAAATACGATTTGCGCGACGCCGTGTTGTTGGCGGAGCTGAATCTGGATTTGCTGCTGGCGCGGCGGAATTCAACGAAATCATTCAAACCGTTGCCGCAATTCCCGGCCATCCGCCGCGACGTGGCAATGCTGGTACCGGAGACGACAACCCATGACGCCGTGTGGCAAATCGTGAAGCAGGCGAAGCCGGCAAATCTGGAGGCGGTCGAATTGTTCGACGTGTTCCGCGGGAAAAACGTTCCAGCGGGCCAAAAAAGCCTGGCCTACGCGTTCACTTACCGGAATGCCGAACGCACGCTCACGGACGCCGAAGTGAGCGCAGCGCACACCAAAGTCGTGGAGGCATTCAAAGCGCAGTTGAAGGCAGCGGTCCGGGAATAAGGTGCGAGTGACGTGCGACAGGGAAATCACGTCACGGGTCACTAGTCACCGGTTACTTCTCACATCCATTGCCGCAGATTTTCGTGGCGCACGGACCATTTGCCGTTCTTCGGAAAACCGGGCGTGGATTCGTTCGGGCCGCCGGTCCAGCCGGCGCACATCATGGCTGCGGTCGCGAGCAATCCACCGTTGGCCGGTAAATAGGCCGGTAGATCAGAGCGCTGATAATTGTGGCCGTTGGGCAGGTAGCGGTTTTTCGGCGCGTCGAACAGCAGAAAATCGAGCGCCAGTTCCGGCTGGCCGGAACGCGCGGCGGCCATGGCGGCCATTGGAAAATCCCAACCCCAGGAACGATCCCATTGCCAGGTTTCCCTGACGCGGCGCACGGTGCGGCGCAGCGTGTCCGCGTCCGTGCCGTCGCCGGGCAACATGCCGAAGGCGCCCAGCATCGCCGGGTGCTCCCAGTTCCATTTGGTGTAGGTGTCGGTCATGCCTTCCTGCATCAGATAGACTCCGTCCTGCGCCGGCAGCGGCGAAAGCCGGTTCAAGACCCGATCCCAATGCGGTTCGCGCGGCAATCCCAGCCGCTCGCGCCAGGTTTGCGCGATGCGCAAACCAAACCGCCAATAGGCCAGCTCAAATGTCGGGTTGATCGTTGTCAGTGCGTCGGTATTTTCGGAAACGGTCTTCAGTGGCGGGCCGAGCACGAATTGATTTCGTTTTGGGACGAACTCGGCGTAGGAGGCCATGAATTCCGCCGACTCAAAAACGATTTCCCGCCAGCGCGCCAAAGTTTTTTGGTTCGGCCGTTCGCGATAGGAAAGTTCGGCGTAGTAAATCGGGTGCGGTTGTTGCCAGATGAGCAACGGGCCGATGGGTGAAGGCGAATCGTATCCGTCCGGGCCGATCATCTTCGGCCAGCGCGCGCCGCGATAACCTTCCCGACGGGCGATTTCGCGCGCGACCGGCAGGATGCGTTCGTAGAGGCCGATGCTTCTCTCGAAACGTGCGAAGCGGTTCCAAGCGGTGAAATGCACGCTGTGCCACCAGTGCATTTCCAGATGGAATTTTCCGTACCAACTGTTGCACAACAACCCGGTCTCCGCCGACGGCAGTGAACCGGCGCAGTGCAGCGCCGTGTTGTAAAGCGAAAGCACGATGCGCCGTTCCAGTTCAGCGGCGCGCCGATCGACGCTGCCGCCCAGGTCAATCGCACCGCCATTGTTCCAAAATTGCCGGTGATGTTTTTCGGCGGCGGATTGAGTTTGGGCGACACCCGGCAAGTTTCCGGCAAACGGTTCCGGCGAAAAACGGCAGACGAACTCGAGGGTTTCCACGGTTTTTGCGCCCAGTAAAAATTCATGCTCCGCGCGTTGCGTCAAATCCCCGCCGTCATTCCAATGCAAACCTGCCTGATATTCGGTTGTGTCCAGCTTGCGCGCGAAATCGGCGCGATTTTTTGCCGGGCGCAAAAGCGTCGTCGTATGCCGCTCCGGGCGGCTCCAGTCGGCCATGCTCATGCCCGGCGAGGCGCAAGGAAAAGCGAGCAAGATTTGCAGCCGGCCATCTGCCAACAGTGACGATTCAATGCGCGCCGCGATCAGGTCAAGTTCAGGATGGCAACAGGTCTGGACGTGGACCGGCTGGCCCTCGAATTCAAACCGGCTGTCCAGCAGCCCGCGCCACAGGTCGAGCGTCTGGTGGATGTTTTGCAAATCGGCCGGCGCGGCGGCCGAACCATCGGATTTTTTCAAAACCAGGCCGATGCGGCCGAGGTGGAAACGGTGAGGATTTTCGCGCAGCCAGTTGAACAACGCTTCCTGTCCCGTCGCGCTCGTGGCATAACCCACGGAGCGACCATGAGTGTCGTAGTCCTGATAGCGAAAAGCGTTGGGGTCAAGCCCGGCGGGCGAAGGCGTGATGTGCCAGGCCCAATGTGACGTGGTGCAGAGCGGAAATTGGTTTTCGCATTCGTTGGAAAAAGTCTGCAATCCGGTCACGTCGGCGGTGAAGGCGAATTCGCCATTGCCCACCGACAGGGCGGAGAAGGGATCGAATCGTGTTACGACCGGATGGTGGCGGCGTACCAGCGCACGGCGGTCGATGCGGCCGGAAAAGTTTCCGAACGCCGGCAGCGGGGCCGCCGCAAGCGTCAAACCCGCCACGCCGGCGGTTTGGAGGAACTGTCTGCGGTTGATCCGCATTTTGATTTTACTCCGCTGTCACAAACGGCGGCATCGGGCAATCCAGCGTGTCGGCGATGGCGCGGAGCAGTTCGGCTTCTGCTTCCTGAATGACACCGTCGGCGCCGACGGTGTGAATGCAGGCTTCAACCAGGTTTTTCTTGATGGTTGGGACGGCCTGCGCAAGGCGGTTGAGCGCGGCATCCATCTGGTTCACACCGCATTGTTCGCGCGGGAGCAGCACCAGATCGGTTTCATCCGGCGCGCGCAGATACGGCATGCCGGTCGCAAAAGCTTTCTGAATTTCGGCGTTGTCGTTGCTGCCGACATTTGCCAGCGCTGAGAGCAAAACGGCGCAATCCGGCACCAGCGGCTTGATGGAGTAGTATTGCATCACGGCGCGCCGGCCCTGACCGAACTGCGGACCGAGGTGATGCAGGACAATTTTTTGGAGGATGAACTCGAACAATTCCACCTTGCCGTCGCTTTCGATGAGCCACGGTAGCGTCTGTGAAAATTGCGTGAACTGGTCGGCGCTTAAATTGCGCAGTGCGCCGAGGGCGAGATTGATCATCGGCAAATGCGCATGCGCGGCAGCCCTGGCAGCGTCGGGGAACAGCGTGGCGGTTTTTTGCTGAATTGCCGGGTCAATGCGTCGGGCGAGCCCCGCCAGTTGCGTCGCACGTACATTTTCATCGGAACTCAACAACATGGCGTAAATCAGCGCGACGGCGTCGAGTGGCTCGCGGGCGGCGGTCTTGACGCTGTCCGGCAACGAATCGCGCAACTGCTCGGCGTACTTGAGATGCAGCGGCGTAGGATTGCCGAGATTCGGCAGAACGGAGTGTGACCGGATGACCGGAGGCGTTTCGGCGCCGCCGGAGGCGAGAATGGCGCCTCCAAGCACGGTGCCGAAGATGTTCGGCAGGGGCTGGCGTTTAGGTGTTGAAATCGCTTCGGGCGGCCGGTCGCGCCCGTCGTAACGGACGTAAGGAAATTTTCCGTCGAAATTTGGGTCAAAGACACGGATGCGTTCCGCCAGCGGCGGATGGGTTTCAAGCAAACCGATGAATGGTTCGCTGACGCCGTTGCCGAAAAACATGTGCGAAAGTTCCTCGGCGTGCGCGTGGCTGAGGCGCGAACCCGTTTCGCCCAGGCCGCCGATTTTTTTCAGCGCGCCGGTGATGCCTCCCGGGTTGCGCGTGAATTGGACGGACGAGGCGTCGGCAAGAAATTCGCGCTGGCGGCTGACAGCCGCCTGAATCAGCCGGCCAAAAAAAACACCGATGTAACCGATGACCAGCAGCAACAAACCGAGCAGCGGCAAGGGGTTTTGTCCGCGTCCGCGCCCGCCGCCGCGCGCGGTTTGCAACAGAACCCGTCCAATGATGGCGAGGCAAAGAATACCAAAGATGATTCCCATGAGCCGGAGATTGAGCCGCATGTCGCCGTTCAGAATGTGGCTGAATTCGTGGCCGATGACGCCCTGTAATTCGTCGCGCGAAAGCAGTTTCATGCAACCGCGCGTGACGGTGACGGTGGCGTCCCCGGGTTTGTGGCCGGCGGCGAAGGCATTGATACCGTCCTCCTCGTCCATGACATAGACCTGTGGTGCGGGCACGCCGGAGGCGATGGCCATTTCCTCGACGACGTTGAGCAGCTTGCGTTCGTCGGGATCATTCGTGTTCGGATTGATGAGCCGGCCGCCCATCATTTCCGAGACGACACTGCCACCCTGGGCGAGCGCCATGGTTTTGTAACCGCTGCCGGTGAGAATGACAGCCAGCACGCCGGCGACGACGCCAAGGAATAGTTGCGGATTCCAAAACGCAAACTGCGGTTGTTCGTCGTAACGATGGTAGTGCGATTGCGCACCGGCAAAAATGACCAGTGAGGCGAAATAGACAGCGACGATGAGTGCCGCGACGGCGACCGCGAAATAAAAAACCAGCAGTTTTGTTTTGCGGCGAGTCTTGTCCTGCTGCGTGAAAAAATCCATTTTGGGAGGGACGGCGTTTTGCCGTCCCAAAAATTAATTGGGGACGGCGTTTTGCCGTCCCTCCCGCAAATCATGAAAACGAAACCTTCGGCGCGTCCTTTTGTTCCGGCTTGTCAATGACGAACAATTCCGCCGGGCCAAAATTGAAGATGCCGGCGATGATGTTCGATGGGAACACTTCGCGGTCGGTGTTATAAACCATGACCGAGTCGTTGTACGCCTGCCGGGCGAAGGAGATTTTATTTTCCGTTGAGGTCAACTCCTCGGTGAGTTGCATCATGTTCTGGTTCGCCTTCAGATCAGGATAGGCTTCGGAGACCATCATCAGGCGGCTCAACGTACCGGCGAGGCCGCTTTCGGCGGAAACCAGGTTTTTCATGGCGCCGGAGTCGCCGGGATTGGCGGCGGCGGCCTGCGAGGCTGCGTAGGCGATGTTGCGCGCCTTGGTGACATTCTCCAATGTCTCGCGTTCGTGTTTGATGTAGCCCTTGGCGATTTCGACGAGATTGGGAATCAGGTCGTAGCGCCGTTTGAGTTGCACGTCAATCTGCGCGTAGGCGTTCTTGAACCGGTTGCGCAGCGTGACGAGTTTGTTGTAACCGCCGATGACAAAGCCGATGAGGCCCAGCACAACCACCAGCGCGATAACTACAAAAATCAGTCCAATAGCCATATATTTTCCTTTGTTTTGTTTGTGTAACCATTAGGTCAAAGCCCGTCTCCCGGCAATGATAATTTGGCCGGCATTTTGGAATCGCCAACAACTTCCGTCTCGTTGGTCCGATAAACCCTTTTTGGCCGTATGCAGCAAGGATGAGAGTGTTACGCGGTCAACGACTGTCTGGCATCGAGGCTTTCTCCCGGTCAGCTTTGGACATCGCCGGCAGATAGACCTGGAACGTGGAGCCTTTTCCGGGTTCACTTTCCACCAGGATAAAGCCGTTGTGGCTTTTGACGATGGACAAGGTGGTGGACAAGCCCAGGCCGGTGCCTTTGCCCATTTCCTTGGTAGTGAAGAATGGTTCGAAAATACGGTCGCGAACGTCCGGCGGAATTCCATGGCCGGTGTCCGTTACTTCAAACAATACATAAGCCGCTGATTTGGCCTCCGAATTCAGACTGGTGAAATGAGCGTCAGCGGTGAAATTGCGCACCTTCAACCTGAGTTTGCCGCCCTGCGGCATGGCATCGCGCGCGTTGACGCAAAGATTGAGCAAGACCTGATGCAATTGTGTCCTGTCGCCGGAAACAGAGCTGGCATCCGCGGCAACGTCCGTTTCAACCTGGATGGCCTTGCTGAAGGTTTCGGTGGTGATGCGGATGACGTCTTTGATGAGAAGTTGGGGGTTGACCGGCATCCGTTGGCCTTCCAGGCCGCGGCCAAACCCCAACACCTGTTTGACAATGTCGGCACCGCGTTTGGCGCTGGCTTCCAGCCGGGCCAGCATTTCCAGGCCTTCGTCGTCCTGAATCTTTTGTCGCAATAACGTGGTGGAAATCAGAATGGGCGCCAGAATGTTGTTCAAGTCGTGGGCGATGCCCGTGGCCAGACGGCCAATGCTTTCCATCCGTTGGGCACGCAGGAATTGTTCTTCCAGATGTTTTTTTTCCGTGATGTCCCGGCCAATGCCGACGAGGCCGATGATTTTGCCGCTGGCATCGCGCCAGGGAATTTTCGTGGTGAGCAGCCAGTGGACCTCCCCATCCGGCCTGATGGCTTTCTCTTCGCGATTGATGACCGGCTGCCCGGTTTTAAGCACCATCTGATCATCGGCGAAAAATGCCGCGGCAATGTCCTGTGGAAAAAAATCAAAATCGGTTTTGCCAAGCGCTTCGGCTTCGGCCTGGCAACCCACGTTCTTTAAGTCACCCGCATTGATCATGACTTTGCGCATCTGGATGTCTTTGGCGTAGATACAGTCGGGCAGGTTATCAATGACCGTGCGTAACAAATTGCGTTCAGCCATCAGCTTGAGTTCCACCTCTTTATGTTTGGAAATGTCCGACAACGCGCCCGCCATGCGCACCGGCTTGCCCTCGGCGTTGCGAACCAGATAACCGCGGTCCAACACTTCCGCATACAAACCGTCCCTGCACAAAAAGCGGTATTCCTCCCGCCAGAATTCCTTGCCGCTGCGGATTGCCGCTTGAATACTGGCCTGCACACGGTCGCGATCTTCCGGGTGAATGCGTTTGATCCAAAAATTGACATCGGAAACCTGTTCATCCGGCGGATAACCGAAGGTTTCACTGGCGCCTTCGCTGCGCCAGGCCGCGTTGGTTTCCAGATCCCAGTCCCAGAACACGTCGTTCGTCGCACGGGCGATCAACTTGAATCGTTCATCGGCTGGTCGAGGCGCCTCCGGATTTGGTTTCCGGGTATCTTGCTCTTTGGAAAATTTCCGCATCGTTATCCCTGTCTGCCGTGACATTCCTTCGCGTGACGGTTCGAAATTCGATTCGTGTTTGCGTGTTGTTTCATTCAAAGCCTTCCCGGTCTGGCTTATGAAACCGTCACATCAATTCATCGATTCTTAATCCAAGCATCAGCCGGGTGCAAGTTCAATTCCCTCCGTCACGGTTGGACCAGCACCGGCATTCCCACCCACGCCAGTTGCATCAAATATTCGGCGTCCCAATTCGCCAGCCGGAAGCAGCCGTGCGATTCCGTCCGCCCCACCAATTCCGGGAGCGGCGTGCCGTGGATGCCGTAACCGGTCTTGTCCAAGCCAATCCAGGCCACACCCACCGGGTTGTTTGGGCCTGGCGGCAAAATCAATTTCTGGTCTGATTGCTGCGCTTCCGGCGATTCGGGAAACAGTTCCGGATCGAACGTGTAATTTGGATTTGGCGCGATGACGACAACGTGCAACTCACCCACCGGCCGTTTCTCGACTTTGGCCGCGATACTGCACGGAAAATGCGCCAATAAATTCGTTTCCAAACCAAACGCCTCCAGGAATTTTCCATCGAGATGGATGACCACAAATGCCGCCTTGTCTGCCGGCACGGGATAATTTGCATCGGGAATTTTCAAGGCCGTGCCGGGCGCAATGTTCGTCCAATTTACGCCCGGATTAAGTCGTTGAATCAGTTCGGGATGCGAATGACTTTTTTCGGCCACCCGTTCGAGTTCGGTTTCAAAATCCAGCGCCGTCTGCTGTGATTTGGCCAGCCACGTTTTGCCGAGCGGCTGCAAATGTGCCCGGTCGTCCGCCGTCACGGTGCAGGTCGTCAACAGCGGCGCGTCGAGCGTGAGCCGCACACGCGTATTGGTGTCGAGCACGCCGGTCGCGGGCAGGTTTTCCATTTGTTGAAAAACGGCAATCGCCGCGCGGGTCTGGAGTCCAATCGCGCCGTCAATGGAACCCGGTGAAATTGCCCGGCGTGCCAGCGCAATTTGCGCTTCCAGCCCGTCACGAACGGGTCGCGGAAAATCGCCCGGAGATTGACGCGCGAGAATTAATGGTCGCACCCGCGGCGTGGCAGCGATGGTTGACGGCCGGGCAATTTTCTTTGGATGTTCGTGCCGCCACCAGATCCATGCCACGACGGTGAGCACAACCAGCACCAGCAACCACCCCCAGCCGCCGTGATTTTTGCGCCGCACACGGGCGAAGTGATGTCGGGTTTTGCGCGGCACGCGGAAATTAAGCCATAAGCCACACGCCAACCCAAGACCGAACTCAAAAAACGAATAACGGTTGCCTCAATCCCGCCGGCGGTGCTTTCCTCATTTTAGATTCAGAACCGCCACTCCGATGAGTTTGGCGGCGGTGTCATAGTCCATCTGGCCGGTATTGATAACCATGTGGTAGAGCAACGGATCGTTGATATCGGCATTAAGGTATTTTTTCAAATAGCGGGCCCGGCCCTGATCTTCCGTGAGACAGAATTTATGCGCCTCAGCCTCGGTCATGTTGTAGTATTGATGAGCGTGCTCGACGCGCTTTTCGAAAGGAGCCACCAGACGCACGTGCAGCACGTCCGGCAGTCTGGCCGTGATCACGTTGCCGCCGCGGCCGATGAGGATCACATTGCCCAAGGCGGCCAGTCTAATCATGGTCTCGGCGGTTTGATGAATGATGGTGCGTGATGGGGGATGCACCTCAAAAATTTCGTCCAGGAAATCCTCAATTTGCGAAACGCGGTCCTCGGGCAGGAACCTGGCCAGATAAGCGGGCAAATCGTGGTCTTCCAGAACTTTGTCCATGAGATTGCGGTCAAAAACCGTCCACGGAGGGGCGTCCTTGGGTGAATGTTCCTGCAAATAGTGCGCCAGTTTTTTGGCAACCACATACGCTCCGCAGCCGGTCTGCCGGGATAGGGTCACCGCCCGGCGAACCCGGCCTTCTGCGCCCGCTTTGGAGCCCTCGGCGGGCTGCAACTGGCTGCTGATAAAAGACACACATGGATCAACACCGCGAGTTTCAATCATAACCGCCTCCTGATTTTGGGGGATGGGCAGGGAATGCCGGAAAAACCTTTGCCTTCCTTTTCGCATAAGGCCTGTTGCACCCGTTGGATTCGCACTTTGACCATAAACTGCCTCCACGGTTTCAAGCCGCGACGCTTTCCAGTCCGGCACCACCATTTTCCACCTCAAACTACTCCTCCAGTGCGGTTGATTTCAAGAGTGCCGGAGCGATTTGATGGTGACTAATGCAAATCATTATACCAACCGGAAGTCTTTGATCCGGCTGCCGTCGGCGAATCAAGCAGCCTAAGTGAAGGGTGGCCCGACTCAGCCATTGGGGGCCTAGGGCCTGGCCAGCAGTTCGCGATACGCGTTGAAAATTTGATCCACCAGCGGCGATGGCGCGACCGGCTCGTCGTCAAACATTGCCACCGGCATGATGCCAACCGCGCTTTGCGTGATGAAGATGCCTTCGGAATTTTTCAAGGCCTCGGGCTTGATGACGCGTTTGTTCGTCAACAGGCCAAGCGTCTGGCAGATCTCCAGCACGACCGCACGCGTGATTCCCGGTAACACACCGCGGCCCGTCGGGGTCGTGCAGATCCTGTCGTTATAGACCCAGAATAAATTGCCGCTCGCGGTCTCCGCCACTTCACCGTTCGTGTTGATCAGCAGCGCCTCGTCCGCGCCTTTCTCGGCGGCCTCGGCCCGCGCCATGACGTGCGTAAGCTTGTTCAAGGTTTTGAATGACGACAGCGGGTCCGCGGCCAGCACCCGAAACGACGACGTGATTAAACTCCATTGGATCGGATTATCCGCCGGTGGTGCAGGGTGCAACGTCATTACGACAGTCGGTCGGCCTTCCGGGCTCGGCGTGTACCCGCGTTCGCCCGGCCCACGCGTCAACGTCACACGCAAAATCGCCTCCGGCAGTTGATTTTGTTCGATGAGTTGTTCGGCGAAGTCCTGTA
>Ga0265338_10010550_pt1 | contig 10806 bp, 22 predicted proteins | sample 42126metaG_FD_193579 | JGI IMG/M metagenome (GOLD analysis project Ga0265338, IMG submission 193579) | Rhizosphere microbial communities from Carex aquatilis grown in University of Washington, Seatle, WA, United States - 4-21-26 metaG | ecosystem: Host-associated > Plants > Roots > Rhizosphere... | reverse complement strand
GTGAAAAAGACCAGACATAGAACCCCTAGATTTGACTCTGGTTATTACTATGGCCTAGCTCCACTTGAAACCTAGTCAGAGGATGAATAGTTAACTATTTTATAAAGATCTATTATTGTATAAAGACAAGGAGAATCAAGATCATGCCTCTACCAGCAGCCCCAACCAGCACCAATATAACAGCCCTCTATACCAATCCATCCACCATGGCCGTCCTGGGCAATCAAATATATGTGGTGGACTCTGGTAGCGCAGCCATCTATGTACTAAATAGCTCCCTGACCTACCTTCATGACTTTACCCTACAGACAGCCATTCTATCATCTCCCGACTGCATCTCAGCCGATGGAACAAACATCTGGGTCTCAGACGGCGGCGATAATACCCTCTATAAATTTGGACCCACAGGTAATACAATATTTACCATCAATACTCTCAATGGTAAAACTATCCAACCATATAGCTTCTATTACTACTCTGGTAACCTCTATGTCGTGGACCCACCTAATGATAGGATCTGCGTCATAAACAATACCACTGGCGCTTGGATACAAGATATTGCCCTTCCAGCTTCCTCAGGCGCCACAGGTATCTATGTCAATGCAAGCAAAATATACATAGGCCTATGGACCACAGGTAATGTAAACGTCTCGGTCTATACTACCGCAGGTTCTTTTGTCACCTCATTTACTAACTCTAATTGGAATGTTGCACCAGTACTAGTAGGCCCCGATACTATTGTCATTGACTCCCTTAACCAGATCTGGGTCTCTGATACCAATCATGGCAATGTCTACCTCTATGACTCAAATTATCAACTCCTAACCACCTACGCCAACCTGTTCCTGGGCGGTGGATCTAGGGGTGGCTTTGCCTTCTTTCAAAATAATATCCTGCTACTTGATACCAATGCCGATGCTAACGAAACTATCATCTGGACCTGGTCCAATGTCCTTCCTCAACCTGTGGTTCTTCCTAAACCACTTGACCGAGGCCTAGAACCTAACTTCAGCACCCTTACTAATAACTCACTCCCAGGAACTACTAACGTAGGCCTTAGCGTCATAGGGTCTTATTCCAGAACTACTAAAGCTGATAATCTTCTTGATGATGTCAATAGTAGATACCAACTGTAAAATACCTAAAGGCCTTGGGGATACACCCAAGGCTTTTTTGTGCTTCATTATGTCCAATAAACTAGGTAAAAGTGGGTAGGCCTCCCACCTTTACCCATTTCGTCCCACTTCGCGCAAAGCCTTGGGCCTCAAGCCTTTTCTTTAAAAAGGATATAATGGAGGGGAGGCCTAAAGGAAACTAGTGGAAATTTGTAAAGCAAAGACACAAGCCAATGGGTTTTACAAATGGGTTTAAACACTTTAATGGGGTTTAAAAAAGGGTTTAAAAAGGGTTTAGACACTTAGCTATCATAAATCTTTGTCATAGCTATCCATAGAAACGACTTTTAGTAGCTATCTTATAGGAGTTCATAGCTAATGAATCGAAACAGTTATGCAGCTAAACAAACAACTCATGAATGGAAGATAGATCAACTAGAGTATAAGAGTGCTTGTGATACTTATACTAAGTGCAAAGACTTACAACAGCAGTTATCTTCAATGTTGACAATCTTTGCTACAGTAGAGAATAAGATCAACAATGCCTTAGGCCTATGCTCAAAAGAGTTGGCATTGGTATATGGCTATAACAAGTCTCTACGAGACTTGAATGGGAACTTAGGTCCAAGTTCCCATCGGGATGACCCCCAATTAGAGGAGGCCTTCAACCATTCAGGGGCAACCTTTGAAGTGCGGTTCAAAGTACGGACCTTAAGTGATACTATGGTTTATCCTGTGGTGTTGAAGATAGACAGGGTTTTTGAATTGACAGCGGAGGCCTTAGCGGTTAATATCAGAAATCAATGTCAGAGACGAAGGGAGTATTGAATGTTGTATGAAGATGGATTCGCTGCTTTGCTAGTTCTGATTGTTGTTTTCTTTATTGGATGGCTTTTCTTTCACTTCATACCATGGGCTTTGGGCTTTCTATTTTTCATGGACCACCTAGGCCTATGGGCTTTTTTGTTGGTGATGGTAATACTTGTCAAAACACTTGAACCGATGGAGAGTTGATATGGCCAGCCGCTTTGGATCCAAGGAAACAAATGATACTAAGTTTGCAGGAGTAGAGAATGGGGATTCGGTAGAATCCCCAAAGGTTGACCTGTTTAGAGGTCAGCCTAGGCCTAAGGAAGTAAAAGCTCTTTACTACTGGAACTTCCTTGAGAACGATTATGACACGGACAATGTACAGGTTCTTATCAAGCCGATAGATCCAAAGACGCCAATGCCAGAGGATTTGCCCGTAGGCCTTTATCCTGAGGGCAATGATGGTGAGTTCAAGTTTGGGGCAGGGAGAGCCTTGGCTTCGGAGATATTGGATTTAGATAGACGGTTTGTTATGAACACAGAGATAGGTGGGATGAGGACTGATGATTATTCTTTCTAAGTCCTTGCAGGAGATACGAGATATGACAGCATGGAAGATAGTGTTCTTTACGCCTATTGCTTTTAGGGACATATGTAAAGAGTGATTTCTGTGCAGCGGCGGGGGTTCTTAAAAGAATACGGATGATAAATTAGAAAAGAAAACAAGTAGCAGTTATAATAGGCCTTCTAGTAGTTCACCAACAAAGGAGTAATACAAATGGCAGAGGAACAGGAAGTAAAGGTCAAGGCCCCCAAGATCTTGAACACGGCAGAGATTAAGAAGATTGCCAAGGCCTCGGGGAAGAGGGTGAGTGTAGATTTCCTGCAGGCTTGGGACAGATATACTCGCAAGCAGTTGGATGCTTGTGTGGCCTACCACAATGCTGGGGCCAAGACCTTGAAGGGTGAGACCTTGGCCTATGTTACTGGTGGTAAGTAGTCCAATGGTAAATCTATCAGCATCAATAGGTGTGTCGCTTACTACTCAGGCCTCGACCTATGCTTTTGCAGATCAGTCTATGGTTGAATTTAACTGGGCTGCGGCAATTATGATGATAGGGGGCGTAGGCCTATTGGCTTATGCAATTTATCTATGGTACAAGGGATAGATGTCGCTGCTAAGTGTGTGGGAAAGATTTAAGATCAATTGGTTCAAGCCTAATGAGCGATACAAACCCATTAGGCCCATTAGGCCTATCCCTCCACCAGCAGATAGAAACCAAGCCATCAATGATCTAATTGCTTATGCTCGGGCTTTATCTTCTGAGGAGTTATATGTGGAAGAGGCCCTAGCAGCAAATCCTTACGTACAACCTTCAGGTGTTTTTGTCACTGGAACATATTTACCTATGGGGAGGCCTGTTGATTATCAGAGGCCTGCCTATGAAATTGCAATTACTATAGATGAGGAGGCCTCAGATGGCCGAGGAACAACAGGAGAAGTACATCATAGTAGCCCACAGGCCTCAGGCCTTGAACCTACTACAGGCAATGATCAACAAGAAGTTAGATGAGGGATACAAAGTCCATGGAGGCCTAGTGGCCTGTGATGGATTGTTGGTCCAGGCCATGGTATTGAAGTGATTTATATATTGACTTTAGTTCCACGGCCTACTGGTATTTCTTGCCTTCATAAATTATGACTGAGGCCTAGATAATGAAAAAGCCTATTGAGAATAAAAAGTTTATAATCGTAGAGGCCGACAACACCTACAACCTTGCAACCAAAGTAAATATATTATTGGGGCAAGGTTATAAATTGAGTGGAGGCCTAAGCCGTTTTAACGAAAGATGGTTTAGTGGTGCTGTTAGGAAATCTATTTATACACAAGCATTAATTAAGGGGTAGGCCTTGAAAAATATTCCTTTTGTGTTATGGATGGTTTTATATCCTGTAAGTGAGGAGGCCTGTAACTATCTGTCCTACTTACAGGGTTTAAGATTTTCTGATGATGTCAGGGGCCTTGCCGCCTTTATTACATTAGGTATTTATATATGGGTGGCCACCCGTCTTTATGAGAAGCAGTCTTGAAGCTAGATCTATTTCCAACAGGCTTGGCCTCGGCTAAAACCAAGCGTCAATGGTTGATCTATGAGCTGTTGAGATATAAGTCAGGCCTCAGCAATCTTGTATCCTTCAAAACAATGTTGAGCATAGCCTATGCCATTTTCATTTTTTACATCATAGGTAATACTTGGTTAGCGGTTGGGATGATGGCTATAGGGATAGGGTTGATTGACTATACCTTCCATCTTATACATCTAGAGTTATATGCTGGGTTCTATATAGATTTGGCTGAAACTTGTTTCAGTGAAAAAGGAGGGTTAGGCGGCCCTGAGCATGACTTAAGAATACTGATGAACCGAGTTGACAATTACTTGACGGGGCCTACTGAAAAAAGGGAGTCCCTTTACAAGGACTTAGAGTTCTGTTATGCTCAACTCAGGGTGAAAGACCAACTCAGAGAGGTCATCCATGAGGCTCATAAGGGGAACGTCCAAAAAGAAGGTAAAGATCAAAAAGCGTAAGTAAGAATGGCGAAGCCATTCTGACATGGACAGCAATCCATAGTAGTCCCTGGGGACGGGGTGGCTTAAGGGGTAGGGCGAAAGCCCTACCCCTTTTGCTGTGCTAGGTAAGTGCTTGGATATACAAGACTTGTATACAAGTAGTGGCACAAAAGAGCTGGACAAGTACTTAGCCGAGTAGGTATAATTAGTTCTCTTACATCTACTATATAAGGGAGTAGTACAATGCAGACGACAATCATCATCAATGATGGGCGGGTGGATATCTTCCATCACAACGGGGTTAGGGAGATGTCGATCCCTTCTAAATTGGTTTTGAAGCGTATCAAGGCTGTGTTGAGTGGCTACGAGACTGTTGAAGCCATCAACGCGGTTTACAGCAAGGCTGACATCAAGAGGGAGACGGGCAAGGTCTTACAGGCGTTGAAGGACAAGAAGTTGAAGCCTACTAAGTAGAAGAGGCTGAATCTTCTCACAAGAAGTGGCATCTCTTGACAAGATACGGCATCTTATGTTAAGATGGGTCATCCTCGGAAGTGAAAGAGGAACCCTCTACTAGGAGCCAGTCATGAGTGCCAACGTCCAGACGATGTTCAGCGTCAAAGAAGTTCCCTGGCATGGATTGGGGAAGATTGTGGAGGGTTTGCAGACCTCCAAGGAAGCCATTGTCCAGGCTGGATTGGACTGGCAGGTGAAGAAGATCAAGAACGAATACACGGTGAAGCAGGGCAGGACGAAGGTGCGGCTGGAAGGCAAGGGGCATCAGGTGGTCCGAGAGGACAACATGGAGAGCCTGGGTGTGGTGGGAGATCGTTGGACGCCGACCCAGAACCGTGAAGCCTTCAACATCATGGACGAGATCATCGGCCGCAAGGCTGCAGTCTACGAGACGGCAGGAGCCTTGGGTCGTGGCGAGAAGGTCTGGATGCTGGCGAAGGTGAAGGGGCTCATCACCTTGGGTGGTGATGATGTGGTGGACAAGTATTTCCTCATCGCCAATGCCCATGACGGGACCAAAGCCTTCAAGTTCGCTGTCACCACGGTTCGCGTGGTCTGCGCCAATACCCTGCATCTGGCTCTGACCGAGGCTGAGAAGGCTGAGAAGATCTTCTCCATCCGTCACACCAGCAATGCGTCCGAGAAGATCCAGAAGATCGTGGACTACATGGGCATCGCCTCCAAGAAGTTCGAGGACTTTGGCGAATTGGCTCAAGCCATGACCAAGGTGAAGATGAACACCGCCAAGTTCGATGAGTTCTTGGGGCTCATGGGTTTTGACCCTGAGGTGAAGGGCGGCAAGAAGGAGTCCATCATCACGGACCTCCGCAATGCCTTCACGGACAGCCCTGGCTCCAAGATGGTGACAGCGAAGGGGACGTTGTGGGGAGCCCTGAACGCTGTGACCTTCTACACCAACCATGAGCGCCCCACGCGCCAGACCAAGGCTTCGGGGTTCAAGAGCGAAGATGAAGCCCGCCTCAACAGCGTGTGGTTCGGTTCGGGCAACGGTCTCAACCAGAAGGCTTTGACCGTGGCTACCAAGATGGTGGGTTAAAAACCTACAAGCCTCCCCTGGTTTTGATGAACAGGGGAGAGGAGGAAGTCATGAGCCTCAAGTGGAAAAACGGTCGTGCAGTCTGTGGGCTCTTCCACTTCAAGATCACTCATGAGCTGGAAGTAACCAACGGCAAGATTGGGTGGAAGTGGGAAGAGGAGTACAATTACTGGACGGATGGGGAACATCACAAGACCCGAGCCTTGGCGCAGAAGGCTGTTGACCTCTTTCTCCGCAGACAGATGCGGTTGATGATAGAACAGTTAGGAGAAAAGCCATGAACCTCTTGATGGACCAGTTAGCCTTAGCCAAAGCCAATGGTGATGAAGGATTGGTTCAGCTCATCTTGGACCAGATATCCTATCTGACCATGCCTCCTCTAGCCATGGAGGAGACCAAAGATTACCAACGTCCGCCCCACATCAGCCTGAACCCAACATGGGTAAAGCCCATTGTGTTGAAGAAGCCTAAGCCTCCTAAGCCATTGGATCAAAATGGTCAACGGGCTAGGTTGCTGGCTGAAGCCAAGGAAGCCATCCAGCAGTAAATAACGGTCCCGTAGCTCAGTGGTTAGAGCAGGCGACTCATAATCGCTTGGTCCAAGGTTCGATTCCTTGCGGGACCACCACCTTTAGAAAGGAGCCAGTCATGAAGACATGGATAATGCTGTTGCTCGTTGGGTTGGCTCTTGTGGGCTGTATGAAAGCTCCTGTGACAGATAAGCAGGTGACAGCCAATGTCCATTACTTCCAAGATAAGCGGACGCATCTTTGCTTCGCTTATTGGGAGGATTCCACGGGCTGTATCACGCAGGTTCCATGTGTCAATGTTCAGGCTGGCTTGGACAATGACTGGGCGAGGTAAGACGGGTTCCCCTTGACCCATGGATTAGCAAGGGGTGGTGTGCCAGGCACACAAAGAGGCTCTACCTTCGGGTAGGGCTTTTTTGTTGTGCCTGGTTCAGAGCAGCCAGCAGCGGGCGGGACGGCTGCATCTACTTGTATACAAGTAATGGCACGGGGTGGCACCCATCAGCCACTCTTACAAGATGTCGCGTCTCTTGACAAGAAGTGGTATTTATGAGATATTAAAACATCACCTTCTAAGAGGTCGTCATGGGTTCCTGGGGCGAAGCGAGTTTCGACAACGACAATGTCCAAAACCTTTTGGATAAGTACTTCAATTTCAACAAGAGGACGGGTGGAAGGGCTTACAACCGTGAGAACGTGGCGAGGTACCTACCACACATCATGGGTGACGCCTATGACCCCACGGCTCTGGTGGGTGTGGTGTTGGGGGTGATGGAAGTCACCAAGGAGATACCCGTGGAAGATGTCTTGCGGGCTTTGGCTGACGCTGAGAAGGCTTTGGCTGACAAGGACTACCTCAAGAGCTGGACCCATCCTGTCAAGCGTGAGAAGGCTCTCAAGGCTGAGGTCAAGGAATTGAAGGCTTGGCTCAAGAAGAACCCTACGACCATCTCCAAGAAGGATTCCCCTCTGACGCCTGCTGAGGTCAAGTACATCAAGGCGATGTACAGTGAGGAACCCAAAAGCAGGCTCAAGAACCTCAAGAACATCAGCCAGTTACCTTTGGGTTGGGTGGCTCTGTTCATGGAGAACCGCGAAGATCAGCCCAAGGAAGTCTGGCCCCTTGACCACTCCATCAGCGAGAAGTATCTTGCTTGCCATGGCTTACCCAAGGACATGAAGTTTACGGCATGGAGCAAGTGGTGTGACAAGCAGAACATCAATCTCACCTGAGGAGGTAGTCATGCCGAAACTCTACAAGATCAACCTCTTTTTATCGCAGGGCTGGGATCTGCAAGGGTCGCCGTCCATCGCTGCGAGAGATGGAGCGGTCTTCATCTGTCAGGCAATGACCAAGACAACTTGGGTGAAGAAGTGAAGATACCAAAGAAAGTAATCAAGGATAAAGACCAGAAGAGACCAACGCCCTGCAGTAACTGCAAGAAGAAGGGGAGAGCAGACAAGCCTCCCATAAGGAGTCGGTGATGCCGAGCATTCATATCATCAGCATTCCCAGCGGCAAGGTGGAGACGCTGCAAGAACCCATCGAGTGCAACTGCTGCGGGGACAAGTTCAGACCAGAGCAGCATGAAGATAAAGAGTACTGCCGCAAGTGTCTCTTGGACGGGCTGGGAGACTAACCCATGTGTATGAAAAGGAGGGAGACCATGAAGACTATGATGATACATCGATATATCCACGAACTGCCCGATGAAGTGGGGCTGCGAGAGGGAGCGACCAATGTCCGCAAAGATGGGAAGCCCTCGCGTCCTGCCCGTGGTCAGCGCTGCGGACTGATGGTGGCGAAGGTGGTGGACGACAATCACTACGCCATCGCCGTGACTCTGGCTCACCCTGGTCACATGAAGAACCACAATGGGGAGCTGCAGATCGTGGGCTATGACATCTTCGACCCCAAGCAGGGCATGGCTCTGGCGAACATGAAGATCGTCAGGGGCGATGACCTGCCGCGAGTTTGCGTGATGCCTGCAACCACACATCGCGCCCGCAACATCCAGGCTCAGTACGATGCGTTCCTGCTCCAAGCCATCAAGGTCTTCAAAGACAAGCAACGGCGCACTGCATCTCCTTCGTGAGGTCTGTCATGGCTACCATCCGTGGATACCGTAAAGCCACCAAGAAAGTTAGAGTGGGACGGTAAACAAAAAAGAACTAAAATAAGCCACCAGCCTAAAAACTGGTGGTTTATTTTTATATAATAAGATCTAACTCCATTTCATCAAAGGATAACATATGCCCGCTATTCATAAGCCTGCAACTTATCAATTCAAATTGGAAAGAGAACTAGAAAGAGTAAGAGTATCCAAGACTTCCATCCTTATCTTAGATTTGGGTAAGGATAAGTATTCGCTCACCGATGGCAATCGCTCTGTTTCAGGTAGAGGCGCTGCTTTGATGCGGGTTCTAAAGAAGATGCCTGTTGGGGCTGGTTACTCAAAGTTCTTTGAATCTTTCCATAACGCCGAAGGTATCACTACCTTCTCCTCAAGACGAGTTGTTATACATTCATAATGGCTTCATTTTAGGTAACGCTAAAGACAATCCAGTAGTGTTGCGTAATGCGGCACAATATCTGGAAGGAATTTGATAGAGTTGTTATACATTCCTGAGAATTACGCTACAATATAGTTACCACAAAACTTGCTCGGGTGAATGACATGGCGAGACCAATTATATATACAAAAGCAGATATGGAATCTCTGATCAAAGACAAACTTGAAAAGGGTATTCCTATTAAGTCAAGTTGCAGAGCCAAGTCCTGGCCATATGTCAGCGTCAACAAGGCTCTGCGAAAGTATGGGTTAGCAATCCCAAGAACCTATGCTGAGGCTAAGGCTAAGGCGTCTGGTAGGGCTCCTGAGGCTACAACGCCTGCCAAGGCTCCCAAGCCCCGTCAGCCTAAGACAAAGGCTCCTGAGCCCGTCCAGGCGGTAAATCCAACAGTTTAAGAGGAGTCCCAGTTCTCCAAGTCAAACTGGGTGGCACCCCGCAAAAGAGCCTTGGTGAAAGCCAGGGTTTTTTTGTGTGCTGCAGGCACTCCAGATGATCACTACTTGTATACAAGTAAGGAGCAACAGCCTTGACGACTTTAGGGTTGTTGGGTTAATATAACTTCATGAACATCTTAGCAATGTCAGACCTTCATGGCCGTATTCCCAAACTTCCTAAGAGCCTGTTGGCTTCTAGGATAGACCTGCTTGTACTTGCAGGGGACATCATGCCCAATGATGTAGCCAATTGGGACATGAGTCGTTGGAATGACCGCCGTTGTGATGTAGCCAAAGAAGGTGCAGCCCAGAGGCTATGGTGGGATACCAAGTTCATGCCATGGGTCAAGAATTTCAAGGAGGTCAAGAAGATTGTCTTTGTCAAAGGCAATCACGACTTATTGGACGCGGAGGCTATCCCCGACATCATTGCACTCAACACAGGCTCGAAGGTCATTGAGATTGATGACTTGAAGATCGGTCTGTTGGCTGGCTCCATGCCTTTGAAGGGTGAGTGGTCGGATGAAGTTGATGAATATGAGATGACTCAACGAATCCTGAACATTGACAGGGATATCGACATCCTCATATCCCATGTTCCTCCTTTGGGTGTGATGGACAGGGCTTATGGTGGAGACCTCATTGGTTGCAAAGCCCTGCGAGAAGCCATCTTCGGTATTGGCTCCGCCTTTGAGGAACAGTTGATTATCTCCCCAAGGTTCGAGAAGTTGCGTTATGCCATCTACGGGCATTGTCATGAGACCCGAGGCAATGAGTCGCAGAAGATTGATGGACATGATGTAACCTTCCTCAACGTTGCCGAGACCTATTGCACCATCGAGACTTCTGGCAATGACCTGCAACACCACTCTGGACGAGTTTCTTTTCATAGCAAGTAAGTGAGACCCAGGTTTAGTAAAGCCTGGGTCTTGCTATGTGCACTGCAGGTGCTGCAGAGACGCCTGCAGTGCACATAGCTTTCTTACTTGTATACAAGTCATGGCGCAGCCTCCTCGGTTTATAAGATTCCGCTACTCTTGACAACCATAGCACAAGTTGTTATACTTATCATACGAATATGATGGCGTCACCTACAAAGTCATCGTCAGGGAGGTTTGACAAGAGATAGCTCCTGTGTTAAGATGGGTTAACTCAAAGGAGACACATCATGGCTACCAAGCAGCACAGCGTCAGACTGT
>Ga0265338_10010549_pt1 | contig 10806 bp, 36 predicted proteins | sample 42126metaG_FD_193579 | JGI IMG/M metagenome (GOLD analysis project Ga0265338, IMG submission 193579) | Rhizosphere microbial communities from Carex aquatilis grown in University of Washington, Seatle, WA, United States - 4-21-26 metaG | ecosystem: Host-associated > Plants > Roots > Rhizosphere... | reverse complement strand
AATCGTATGTGTCGTGGGCTCATCCTGGATATGAAGAACAAGAAGGTCCTTGCTTATCCCTTTGATAAGTTCTTTAACCTGGGTCAGATGCCTGAGACAAGCTATGACAACCTTGCTGCGCTGGGCGGGTTTGAAACCAGTGAGAAGCTTGATGGCAGCATGGTCATCGGATTTATTAATCCTAATGATGGTCAACTTACTTTCACTACTAAAGGGTCATTTGATTCTGAACATGGGGCCTATGCTAATGCATTGCCATTTACTCCTGAGCAGATGAGTAACTTAAGGCTTTGGGCAGAGAATGGTACATTGATGTTTGAACTTATTGCTAAACAATTTCAGATTGTAGTGGACTATCGAAAGAAAGGCTATGCTGAGGGATTATATCTTATTGGATTTCGTCATAATGTTCACCATAAACTAGCTTCCTTTGGGGGAGTGGCTACAATAGCTTATGATCTAAACTTACCTACTTTTAAGACCTATACCTTTAATGGCTTGGATCAGCTTGTTGCTTTGGCTAAGGACCTACCAGTGCTTGAGGAGGGCTTTGTTTTGCGGTTTCCAGGCGATCTTATGGTCAAAGTGAAGGGAAGTGCTTATTTAGCAGCTCATAGGTTTATAAGTCATTTGAGCGATAGGAACATATTAGAAGCAGTTGCTGATGGGACAGCTTCAAACTTAGCTACTCTTGCACCTGAAGAGTATCGGCAGGATGTACTAGATAAGATTGATCATTTCCAAAAACGAGTTGCAGAATTGACTGACACATGCTACACTTATTATAATGAAGTTCCTAAAGAAGGATCTAGGAAAGATTTTGCTTTATGGGTTAACGCTAATGTTCCGTCTTATTTTAAAGGATTTATGTTTCAATTAATGGATGGTAAAGTGGTTGATCGAAAACAGATGTTTAGAGTATTAGAAGAAATTGATCACATTGGTGGTAAAACAAAAATATGAAAAATACATTCCTTAGAGGCTTTATTTTATTGTTTGTTTTTTGTGTTGCTTTTTTTGTTACTACAGCAATTTCTGATTTGATAGATCAACATGACGGATATTATGATCAAGGGCGAAAAGACAGTGCTTCTATTGCCAATGACTTATTTTGGTATTGGGGAAATTAATATGAATAGTAAGTGGAGTTATACTGCTTGTGGAGCGAATGCAGCAGTTGCGTTAGTAGGAGCTTTATTACATAATGGGACATTGTTAATTGTGGGTCTTATTTTTACAGTTTGGAATTGGTATGCTGCAGAGTATAATAGGAGCCGAGAAGATGAATCAATCAGAAAATCAGTCACAAATACAGGAATTAAATCTGAAACAGAAGAATAAACTGTATCTTTTAACGGTACAGGATGATTTAGGGAATATTGTAAAAGTTCTTACTGACTATGATTATAATAATCTTTGGTTAGTTGGAACTACAGAAAGTAAATCGATGCGTGGTTATTGGACTTTATTTGATAAACAAGGAACTACGTGGAGATTTGTTGATGGAAATTTTAAACCACAAATTAGTAAATAAACATTAAAGGAGACTCAAATGCCAGAAAATCCAGTAAATCCACTAGGTCCTGCTCCATGGTTGCGTGATCTGGTTACAGATAAGTCAGTTGTAAAGCCAGTCGTAGCTCCACCAGCTGCAGTAGTTCCACCAGCACTACCTTTGAAAGAAGAAGTAAAGCCTGTTGTTCCACCAGTAGTTGACAAACCTATTGTTCCAGCCCTAACTGATGTAAAACCTGTTGCTGATGTACCAGCTCCTGCTCCAGCAGCTGTCGTAACACCAACACCACCACCAGTTTCAAAATAAAACTGGTAGGTGTATCGGAGGTTTAATGTATGCGTGTATATCTTAGCGGAAAAATGTCTAACCGCTACGTTGAAGATGTAAAATCAGAACGTAAACGAGCAACAGAAGAATTAGCTCGTTACAAAATAATGGCTGTAGATCCTGCGGCAGCAGAGGGGAAATTGTGGCCTTCTAAAAAGAAAGCAAAGATTTCTTCAAAGTTTAAGCGTCATATCATGGATATTATGGTATGGAGAGATTTATGGCTAATTAGACGTTGTGATGTATTGTTGGTATTGACAGGTGATGTTGTTTCTGAGGGTACATTACTTGAGTGGAGGTATGCTCAAAATATTGATATTCCTGTGGTTATGATAGCACCTGAACGCCTTAAAGGAAATTTCATGGGATGGGTAAATATTCTGATTCCTCAAGATCATGTGTTTCCAGATCTAAAATCGGCTGTACGATTCATTAATAGAAAGTATGCAAGAGAATATAAACAAAATCTTGAATATTTTAATGCTGCTATTAAGAATAACAGGAAAAGATAATCATTGACAAATAAGTAAGTGTATGTTATACTTGGAAGGAGGGTATTGGGATGCTTGATCCAGTTAATGCAATTCAATTAATATCAACTGTATTGATTACATTTGTTATTATATCTTTAATTTTAGTAATGCTTACAGGAGATTAGAAAAAATGGCTTTTGATCCTGATAATGTTCGTGTAGATTTACTTAAAATTAAACGAAAGCTGTACATCTCATATCCAGAGGGCTCTAAGGAGCGTTCTGACTTTTTGTATGCTTCTAAACTATCTGAATTAACTTACCTTCAGAAGCTAGTTGACCGTGATCTTGTGGAAGAAGTTTTTCAGGAGTACAGTGGGCAGATTAAACTTGAAGTTTTTAATATAATTTTGAGCTTTGGGATTGGCGCAAGTTTATCTGTTATGCTTTATGGATTTCATCAATTATATACATCTTTGTGGCTGAGTCTTTTTCCTCTTCCTGTGCTCGTTGGAATTGGAGTATCCATAATGCATATAATTCACATATTTGAACAACAAAAACAGGTTAAACCATTTAAGGATGAATATAAAATTCTTCAAGCTAAGATTCAGAAGTTGGTTGAAGAACTGAAAGGACTTGCAAAATGAACCGACAAGAATTTCATGATAAGATAGTTAATTTGCAGCCAGTTAATTTGTTGGGATATATTGATATTATTCCAGAGTTTGCTTTATTGAAAAATTGCCAACAAAGTCCTGAACATCATGCAGAAGGTGATGTATTAATACATAGCCAAATGGCAGGTCAGATTATTCTTCAATTAATGGAAGCTGAACAAGTTCATCCTCAATATCGAGTTCTTTTATACCTTGCAACTATTTTACATGACATTGGTAAGCCTTCTACCAGTGTATTCAATACAAAGAAAAATAAGATTACAGCTTACGGGCATGATGATGCGGGTGTGCCTATTGCTAATGAATTTCTTAAGAAGTATTTCCCTGAACTAGGTTATGGGCAGCGTGAGATAGTGTTAAGACTTATCGAGTGGCATATGAAACCAAGATTGTGGATTAAAGATCTTACAGCAACAGTTACAAAACTGAAAATGCTTTCTCTTGCAGTGAATACAAAACTTCTTTATTTGCTATCTCAGGCTGATACACTTGGGCGTACCGCTAATGATATGAACAGTGGTATGTTCCTTTTAGAATTGTTCAAGCAAAATTGTGAAGATTTAGGTCTGTGGGATCGTCCGTATAGAGTTCCACTTGCTACTAGTTTAAATAAAGCTGCATATTCTCTTGCTAGGTGGAATATCTTAATGAATGGAGCTGCAGAGGATCAAGATACTTATGATGAAGCAACTTCTGTAATGATTCAACCTCCTAAGCCTAATTTTCAATTGATGTTGATGGTAGGTGCTCCAGGTTCAGGTAAATCCACTATGGTCGATAAACTCAGGACCCAATATCCTGATATCAAGGTAATATCAATGGATGAAAGACGCAAAGAGCTTACAGGTGATATTAATGATCAATCACGTAATAATGAGGTCTTCAGCTGGCAACAGCGAGAGCTACGCAAGGCTATGGAAGCTAGACAGAATACCGTTATTGATGCAACCAATGGCCCCAGAAAACTGCGTAAGATGTTATGGCAAATTGGACGAGAGAATGGAGCATTATGTTCCGCTGTTTATTTTGATATAAAACTTGAAACTCTTCTTGAGCGTAATGCTGCACGAGAAAAAAAAGTACCAGATGATGTTGTAAAACGTTTCTATTATACACTTCAATCTATCAATCCTTGGGAAGCAGATATGGTACGTATAGTAGATGAGACAGTTCCTCTCTAGAAATAGCCTAGTTTTTAACCTACCTAAAATCTTATCGTTTAAAAAGAAATCCCTTGACATTCTTATCTACTCCTGTTATACTTAAAGTACAAAGGGAGGAACAAACAAATGAACAATGAACTGAATGCCTATCTTGAAGCGATCAAAGTAGACTATCGAAAGTGGTCAACCTATAGGGATGGATCTGTGGCTCAGAGCATTCTGGATGCCTCCATCGTTCGATTTGAAGCGAGTCTTAAGATCGTTGAGACTCAGCTTTATTACAAAGTGATCAAAGATGGCAGTGTTCACTCTTTCATTGTGAAAGAAGATAGTTCTAAATTTAAGAAGGGTGACATTTTGAAGGCTGCAAGCTGGAAAGTTCCAGCTAAGAATCAAGCTCGTGGGAATTTGTTTACTGGTTATCATATCAGTTGGACTGGTGCGGATTACCTCCGATGATTGTTTACTTGGTTTGGGTTAATGAGGAAGGTTGTGATTGCGATAGTTCATATCCTAGAAGCTTAGACGGAATATACAGTACCAGAGAGATAGCTGAAGAGGTTGCAAAGAGGCGTTGGGGTGGTCAAGTGGAAGAGCAGAAGATACTTGACAAGGTTCCAAATTACTGATAGACTTAATCATAAGGGAGGATACTACAATGGCAAATGTTGAAAAATATTTTGAGGAAAAACAAACAGAAGCTAAAAGATTAGTTGATACTTTCAATAGAAAGAATAAAAAAAGTGTTGTCTACCTTAAGCTTACTGATGGAGATTTTGGATCTTTCCAGATTCATTTTCGATTTAATGATAAGTTCGTTAACTCTGAGTACTATGATGATGGATCTGCTTTTATCTATGGGACTGAAGCTCTCTATGAAGAAATTCAGAAGCTTGCTGGAGATAAAAAAGTTCAGTGGAATAATACCGCTTCAATCGGTTGGTTGCCTTACTAATCCTGGGGAGGATAATACGATGGCACGAGCAAAGAAAGTAAAAGAAGTTTATCTGATTGATTGTCCTAACTGTGTTAGTTTTGCTGCAGCGACATGGCCTGAAGTCCAAGCTCATATTGATTTAGTCCATATTAGTGTATATGAGAAGGCTTGCCGTGGAGATTATACTACTAAAACTCCTTATGCCAGTGGACGAGATGAAGCGTCTAGAGCTATTCAAGAAGCATATCGAGTTGATCAGAGGCGGCTAGTGGAACTATTCCAACATGATCTTGAAGCAGAGCATGGTGTAACAGATAACTGTAAGAAGGAAAAACTGTTTGATATTGCATGGTCCCAAGGGCATTCTTCAGGATTTTCTGAAGTAGCTATACATTATGATGAACTTGTGGAGTTAATTAAGTGAGCGAACAACATAAATTCATTGGATTAGAAGATGAAATTACATTACGAAGAGCTATTCGTGCAGTGTATAAGCATGAGGGATGGCCTGGGATTTTCCATACAATGGGGGAGCTGGCCCGTTCTCTAGAAATTGTTGGGGAAGTAGCTAAAGAAATTGATGAAGAAGAAAAGAAGAAAAGTAATTAATATGAATTTGAGAGAGCTTATGGGAGAGGTATTCAAAAATGAGGAAAAGCAAATATGAAGTGTATGGACCTGTACGAGATGGGATGTTTACCTGTTGGCAAGTGCGTGGGCCTCGTGGTGGTAAATTGGGGGATTTTTTAACTAAAAGGGCAGCACAAGAATTTATTAAACAAAAAGGAAAGATGAATCATGGACAAAAGCAAAGAATTGCTGTACAAGACTGGAATTGAACTTTTCTCACAACTAGTCTCATTCTTGATTGACGGTGTTATTGTAAAATTAACTTGGAATCTACTTTTAGCAAAGTGGTTTCCATCTTTATCTTTGATAACGTATGCTAATGCTTTAGTACTTATCGTGGTTTGTGGGATCTTGTTTAAGCAGCGAACTGTACGCACTGTTGATTCAGGTTTCAAACTGTCATGAGCAGCAGAGGATATCTTTCTGGTCCCAGATCCAAAGAGGAACAGCTTGATGAAGAATTGAATGATGTTGCTCGTAATCTTGCTTGTAAGCTTAATGGCTTGCTTGGTACACCTCCCTATAATCTGTGGAGGCAAGATGAGGCTAGAGTGATTATTTTTAATGCTCTTTTAAAAGCTAAACAAGGAGATAACAATGGCTAAGAAAACATTCAAGAAAGATAAGATTGAGCAGCTTAAAAATGAATTAGAAGTGCTGCAGTATGATCTTGAGCAGGTTGAACTTGACCAAGACGAATTAACAGATAAAGTATTAGAATTAGAAGGAAACATTGATGAGGTAGAGAAGGAACTTGCCCGTTTGTGCGGTAAAGCTACGTATGAGTCATCGTTATAATCTATCCGTTTATCAAGCTCTTGGGCTTATAAGCTTACTAGATGAGAAGCTTAAGCGAGTTGATTTTAAATCCAGCACTAAATTTGGTGTGGACTTTGGCGGCTATACTGGTAGCTTTGGTATTACATATTCTGGCTGCACCAAAGTAGACTGTATGACTTCAATTGTTAAATATTTAGTTGGTGAAAGTATGGGTCCTCAACCAGAACATGTAGCTGAATGGTTAAATGAGAAGGTTCCAGGTTGGCAAGATGCAATTGGGTATAAAGATGCATGATGTTCCTTGTTTCTGTGGTCATAATAGTTCCACTCACCATTATATGCGTAAAGGTGACAATTTTATAGGACCTTGTATGGGCTGGTTTAATGATGGTTTAGAGATGCTTGAATGTGAGTGCAAGGATTTTAAGCAAGATAATCTGAAGTACCTAGAGAATTTAAGTGTCACTACCGAAAGATAAGTATCCTTGTATTTGTGGTCATGTTAAAGGGGATCATTTACGATCAGGTCCTAATGCTACAGGTTGGGACTGGGTTTGTCGTAGATGTTATAATTATAATTTTAATATACCTGCAACACAATGTTATCATAATTTTAAATTAGATAATCTTAGATACCTGGAGCGATTGAGTGAATAAATATTCTGCATTGGATATAGATATTATGCTGGGGTTGGATGACTTGGCTCATAACAGGTTATACACTTTAAATGACGATAATTCTACTACACCAGTAGCTAACTATGGCAGACGTAATAAGGATGAGAAATGTTATTGTAAAATATTAAAAGAATTGGGTGTACACCGTGGTTAAAGAGATTTGTGTTTGTGGTCAAGATAAAGAGGCTCATAATATGAAGGGAAATATAGGTAAGTATGTGGAATTACATGTGGCAGATTTATTAACCAGGGAACAGATTTATGATATGTTTATTAATACTGTTTATTGTTGTGATAATTATAAACAAGATAACCTTAAATATTTAGAACAACTAGCTGAACAAAAGGAGGTGTAATAAAATGATAATGTTGGATAAGAGTTGTATAGATACCATCATGCATAGGAATGTCCAGTTCAATAGGAGTGAGAATGGACACCAGATATTTAAGTGTCCAGCATGTGGAGTAGAGGTCCTGGAAGCAGAAGATAGCTGCAGTGGTTGCTGATTACACCATAGAGTTGTACTGTTACAAATATTGGTTGTAATATTGCATGGTAGTATTTAAGTATGTTAGAAGATAAGTATTGATATAGATAAGAATCCTTTAGCTCCACTATACTAGGCTTATTTGTTTACAGGTAGAAATTTTAGCAGACGTTTGAAGAGGGTAGTTAGATTTCATGGGAGAAATCTATGAAGATTGTTAAGTACTGGCAGCATGTCTTAGTAGGATTGGTGGCTTTACCGATATCTTTAATCATAGTAACAAGTCTTATATTATTAGCTCTATTGGCTCTTCCTCTTATTTGGTTTATTATAATTTTATGGTGGGTTAATGATTTTAGGGTTAGAATGAATAGAGATCCTAATTACGTTGAGGAAGAGGAGATTATTGAATATGATGAAGAAGATGAGAAAAAATAAGATTGAGATATCTTGTCTTTGTGGTCATTATAAAAAAGATCACGAAATAAATTTATCCTTTTCTTCTATTACTCATTGTGACAAATGTGCTATTAGGGAATGTTGTCATCCATTAGTGCAAGATAATTTAAAGTATTTAGAGGAACGGTATGAGCAATCTATTAAATAAGATTCCTTGCAAGTATTGTGAACACCCTAAAAATATTCATGGTATTAGAGAACCTATAGTTATGGGTTGCATGTATACACAAGATGGCATGGGAATTTGTGATTGTTTTGCATATGTACCAGATAACCTTAGATATTTAGAATCATTGGTAAATAAGAATGATTGAGATTTATCAGATCCTCGCTTTACTCTACATCTTTGCTTCTGTTATTGGAGTGGCATATATTACTTATGATGATTATAGAGTAAAGAAAGAACAAAAGCGTCAAGAATTACTAGATAAGATTCCTTGTTTATGTGGGCACCAACCTTGGATGCATGGACTTAAAGAGAATAGATGCCATGATTTTGTATGGGAAGATCTTTGTAAATGTAGAGAATATAGAATGGATAATCTTAATTACTTGGAGATGTTAAGTGATCAAAAAGCTAAATAATTTCCCTTGTGATATGTGCAATCAACCTGAGTATGGATTGTATCATACCATGGAAGAAGCAGTTCTTCGTAATAAAGCAGAAGCTCAGAAGTATCAGAAGGTTGGGAACTATGATATGTATCGGCATCTAATTATATATACAGAACGAATGATTGATGACTGTCGTAAACAAGGGTGGGATGGTCATTCTTATAAACCAGTAGATAATCTTACTTACTTGGAGATTAAAGCTTATGGCAAATAAAACTTTTTTCCATATCATAGCAGCTAATGAAGATCTTGACATAAGTGCTAGGATTAAGATCCTAGAGTATTCAGCTGATGAAATTTATTGCCAAGGAAAGAACTTACTTTATTTAGAATTATGTGATATGGTTAAAGAATTGAAGAGTAGATTATAATGAATCAACTAGATAACTATCCTTGCATTTGTGGGCATCCTAGATATATGCATACTGACTCTAGAAAAAGATTTATGGGTACGTGCTATGCTAAATATGCGGAAAATGAGCATGGGGTATATTATGCCGATAATTGCTCTTGTTATGTGCCTGATAATCTGCTATACTTAGAGCGTAGGGCTAATGAATTATTGGAATAGATGGCCTTGTGTTTGTGGTCATAGGCAGGGTATGCATCTAATTGCGCCCGATACTCATTGTTTAACGTGTAGAAAATGTAAAGAATTTAAAGCAGACAATTTAGCTTATTTAGAAGCTAAAGCAAAGGAAAAAGAAAATGAGCGAACTAAGATATAAAAAGATCTATGTAACTTGCCCGACTTGTAAAGGTTATAAAGGCATCTATGGTAAGAGTGCATTGGGTCATCCTGCTACGCTGCCTTGTCCTCAGTGTGAGGCAACAGGTGAGGTAGATCAGTCTACACTTCCCTTTACCATTTTAGCTACAGTAACAGAGTTTCAGAAAGGCACACCAATGTTTATTTGCTTATTATGCGATTATGTACATGAGCCATGTTCAGTGCATTTAAAAAAATAATGTCTAATCTTCCTTGTAATTGTTTTCATTTGAAAGAGGATCATAAGGATATTGGAACAAATGAAGAAGGTATCTTTTTAACATGGTGCAGGTATAGTGAGATAGGGCAATGTCCTTGTGATTATTATACACCAATGGAGAACCTTGAATATTTAGAGTGGAATAGCAGCTTAAATGAGAATTTGTAAGTATTGTAAGTCAGATATTTTACCTGTTGGTGATATGTGGAAACGTCCAATGATGGATTATTATGGCAATTATTGGACTTGCGCTTTTAGAAGTGAAAGGGTAAATGAGCCTTCTAAACATGAACCAATGGATAACCTGGAATATTTGGAAATGAAATATGAACATTCAAGAAAGTGAAGAGATTCTTGATAAAGCTTGTTTAATTTGTGGAAGGAAGAACAGGTATCATAGAGTCTTTTGGAGTCCATATTATCGGATGTTTATGAGACAAAATGTATCCGATGATGAGGCTTATGAGCCCCTTGTTTCATCGGCTGATCATTATACTTGCTTAGACAATTTGGAATACCTGGAATATTTATATGCAAGATCCTCTAGATAATCCTGATTCAGTGTGTGGGTGTAGTCATCTATTAAGAGTCCATACTTATAGCTGCTATCAAGATATGCAGAAGATAATGAGTCTCACAGGTCCAATGGAAATGTTCCCTACAGGTCCTGCTTACATAGAATGGACGTGTGCGGATTGTGATTGTAAAGACTTTAGAAAGGATAACTTACGTTATTTGGAGAAGCTATTAGATGCTAAAAACTTCTCTTAGTGAACATACTGATAAGTGTCGTAATTGCAATCATTTTGAATATCAGCATAATGGTCATGGTTCTAGAATACCTTGTTTAGAAATCTTAGATACTATATATAATAAAAAAGAAAAGACAATTTATGTTACCAATAGATGTGGATGTATTAATTATAAACCGCTAGACAACTTAAAGTATTTGGAGGAACTATATGAGCAAAAGTTTAAGAGCTAAGAAGCCACATACTCATCCTTGTCCTAGTTGTGAGAAGCCAGTAGTTTGTTGGTATACAGATCATGGAGATAGTGCCAGAGCAGGTGA
>Ga0265338_10010548_pt1 | contig 10806 bp, 13 predicted proteins | sample 42126metaG_FD_193579 | JGI IMG/M metagenome (GOLD analysis project Ga0265338, IMG submission 193579) | Rhizosphere microbial communities from Carex aquatilis grown in University of Washington, Seatle, WA, United States - 4-21-26 metaG | ecosystem: Host-associated > Plants > Roots > Rhizosphere... | reverse complement strand
TGCATGAAGGTCCACCGCATGTCGCGGCACGAAGCTCAGACTCGAGTCGATGCCATGCGGCTCTTAAAGGCCATTCCTGAAATCGCCGATGACCTCGAGTCGGGAAGGCTCTCGCTCACAATCGCCGCTCAAACTCAGTCGGCGTTCCGAATGGAAAACGCCAGCCGTAAAAAAACAGGACAAGAACCGCTCACCGAGCACGAACAAAAGGCAGTTCTACAAGACCTCATGTCCGGCACAACCCGCGAAGCCGATCGCAAACTCGCCACGCACTTCCCCAATACCCCAAAACCAGAATGCGCCATTCCCGTTTCAAAAGACACGACACGCTTTGAATTCAACGCCGATACAAAACTCACCGAAAGCCTCGAGCGTCTACAAACCGTCTACTACCATCAGACCGGCGGCCTGTGGGGAAACCTCGTCGCGATTCTGGCCACTCACGAAATCGCGAAGCTTGACGCATCACCACGCCCTGCGCGGGGCTCGAAGACGCGCTCACGTTATGTCCAAAGATCTGTGCATCAATATATCTGGTCGAAGTGGAAAGACGGCTGCGACTTTATTCTCGAGAGCGGCGAGCGCTGTGGCTCGCGGCGAAACTTACAGCAAGATCATATCCTCGAGTATGCAAAAGGCGGTGAAACTACGAGAGAAAACCTAAGACTGCTCTGCGGCCCCCACAATCGGCATCGCTCGGGCCGCGGCGGAAAATATATTTCGCGCGGCCCGGAATAGATCCATTTCGGGCTGCGGCTTAGGAACCCTCTACTTCTCAACAACCGTGAAAGACGCTTCGTTCGCCACTGCCTGGGCGTGATCGACAATCTTCTTGAAAGTCGCATCGGCCGCCGCGGCTTCATCGGTCCATGCCTTTACATTCTTGATGTAGGGCATTTGCGTATCGGCCCATTGTCCCGAGGTAGGCCAATAAGCGGCCGCGCCAAGACCTGAAGTGCTTTCGCCCTTGAAAAAGTCGGCGAGATTCACTGAGGCCTTGCCATTGAAGATCGAGGCATATTCCGAAGCCCAAGCGGAGTTACTTGCATAGTACAAATTCATCAGCTGTTCTTGTGCCATCCGGATTTCATCGATGTCTTGATAGTTGACTAAACTCATGAGGGGCGCACCTTTGAGGTTATCGCAGTTCACATTAATGCCATCCAAGACCGTGACGAACGCGCTGTAACGGCCAATCGCCACTTCGTTGAACCATTTGTCTTTGAGGCTGTTTTTCTTCGCCGCAATTTTAACGACGGAAGCTAATCCCTGCTCTTGCACTTGCAGGCTGACGGCAATCCGTCCGGTGTTGAAGGCGCTATTCGGAAAATCGATCAGATGAAGTCCCATGACGGCGTAATCTTGAACTTCGACGGCCTGGGCTTCATTCGCGCCAAGCAAGTGCGAAACTTCGTGTAGAATCAAAGCGGTCGTCTGATATTCGTAGTCGTCGGCGCGCAATTCCTGCGTCAGCCGTGCGCCGCTGATGCAAATCGCATCGCCGGGAAGACTTGTATAGATCGAGCCGTCGTCCTCATTGCCGAGTGCATCGTAGCAGGGCGTGGTGTCGTGAAATTCAATCTGCAAGTCACCGAGCACGTCTTGCACCGTGCGCGCGCCTTTGGGTTGGTTGATGCCGAAAATCAGATTCAAAGCATCGGACTTCACGCGGCCTGTGCGCACCAAAGTTTCTTCACCATAAAGCCACTGGCGTAACTCGCGCCGTGCGTTCGGCAAGGTGCTTTTGATTTGATCCAGAGTTGCCGCCGGAACGTGAACCGCGCCACCGCCGCCGCTTCCCACGCCGCCGATATTGGCCGAAGCCTGCGTGCTAAGACCTGCGAAAACTAAACTTAAAAACAACTTATTCATAAATCCCCCGATAAAAAGTTTAACTTCCGCCTTTATGACAAATTGGCCTTGTGCCTTCCACATCTATTAATTTAAGAGTTAGCGGAAGTTTTATCCAAAATGCTAAAACTTAAGGTGTCGCTTATGACGGTGTATGAGTATCAGAACTACAAGAAATTCGTTATTTCCTGGGTCCGCAGTCAGCCCAAGCAGGGTTACGGAATGTACAGTAAATTCGCTGACTTCCTTGGCACCAACTCGGTGGTGATGACACAAATTTTCAAAGGCGACCGCGACCTCAACTCGGAGCAGGCGGTAAAACTTAGCCGTTTTATGGGCCTCAGCACTCTTGAATCTGATTATTTTCTTTTACTCGTGCAAAGAGCGCGCGCCGGATCCGAGGACTTGCGCCAAACGTATTCCCGGCAACTCGATGCTTTGCGCGCGCAAGGGCAGGCTATTAAAAATCGCATTCGCCATGAGCAACTGACCGATCAAGACAAGGCGGCGTTCTACGCGAACTGGTATGTGATCGCCACTTGGCTTGCGGCCACGATTCCGAATATGTCGTCGGCGCGCGCGATCGCACACCACTTTCACATTCCCGAAGATCAAATCGCCGGCGCTTTGCGCTTTATGTTCGACAAGGGCCTGCTGGTCAAGACGAACGGCCGCATCGACTTCGGCACAAACGTGATTCATGTCGGCCACGATTCGCCTTACGTGAGTAAGCACCATTCAAATTGGCGGATAAAAGCCATGCAGGAGATGAATCAGAAGCGCGCCGGAGATTTGTTCTATTCGGCGCCCATGGCACTTTCGCACGATGTGCTCTTACGCGTGCGCGAGAACCTCGTGCGCTTTGTGCAAGAGACCACCAAAGAGGTCGCCGCTTCACCCTCGGAGAAATTGGCGTGTTTGAATATCGACTGGTTTGAGTTCTGAGGTGGCGTCCAGTTGAACCCGCCGGCTTCGGGTGCTCACGAAATTGCACTGATCGTAGACTGTGCGGAGATATAAGCGTGTAATCAGTTTCAGTTTGATTTCTTCTGTTCTGATCGGCACAAATGTTATGGCGACGGGACAATTCAGCACTTTATCTTGCAGAGATTTGACACAAAAGATCGTGGCGCCGAAGGACCCTCCGACGGTCGAGCTCTCCACTCTGCATCTCCTCCCGCGCGGGTCGGCGCTCCTCACTAGTTCCGGAGCGCTTGCGCGAAATGGAATTCAAGCTGTAATTCATGCGGCCCCCGGCGCGATGACTCGCATGGGAGCGGACTTTGATCCCACGGTGGCTGGACTCCAGGAATCTGTGCGTAATTCGATGGAACTGGCGCGCCGAAATGGATTCAAACGCGTGGCCATTCCGTTTATCGGTGGAGGAATTTTTCGCCGGTCGCTAGGCGTCGATGAGGCGCAATTGGCCGACATTTTGGTGAGAGAAGTTCTTGCCAGCCGGGGATCGCTTGAGGTTCGCTTGGTCGCCGTTTCTCCGAGGATTCAAATGCTCTTTGAAAACGCTCTGCACGAAAACCGAGGCGAGGGGAGTGACGGACGTGTCGCGGTGGTCGTGGGCTCGTTGACGGAGGCGGGCGTCCACAACGCTCCCGTCATCGTCAATGCCGCTAACATGGAAATGCAATTCGGAGGCGGTCTTTCGGGCGCCATCGCGCAAGCTACGGGCGATGGAATCGGCATCGATGCCGAGGCGCGCGGGCTGATTGAGTGCTATTACGCTAATCCCCAAAAAATTTAAAGCGATCGCCCCACTGAGCGCCGCGTTTGGCGTCGTAAGTGTCAGACGGCAAAGTGAACCAATAGATAAAGAGCACGAGGAAAGCGGTCAAAGCGAAATACACCAGCGCTTGAATCCAGTTTTCGCTCAGCAACGTTTTGTAATAGTCGAGCGTTTTGTACTGTTGCTCACGCATCGCCTTGAGGAAGGCGCGATTGAGGCCGCGTCGAATGGCGCGCGTATGTTGCTCCGGCAACTCTTCGAAGCGCAGCGCGACCATGACCTTGGGATGTTCCATAAACTGATCGCGGCCGAACCAAGTACGCGGTTCATACAAATTGATGCGCACGACGCTTCCCCACCATGCGATCGTTTCGCCCTGAGGGATCGGCACTTCAACTTTGACTCGATCGCCGAGGCGCGGTTCGCCGCCGCGGTTGACAAGAAAGGCGACGCCGGTTTCCGAAAGATTTATGAGGAGGGTCGATTCGATTCCCCCGGCGCCTTGCGTGTTTTGAAAACTAAAGCGCATCGTACTGCGGTCCGTGGGACGCAGAACGTAGCGGGGAGCACGCTGGATAAAGGTTTTGACCTGACCCATACCAGTGACCTATCGGAATTCGCCGCGTGTTTTTACACGGACTAAGGGCTAGTAGCCGTAGGGATTGATGTAGGTCGGGTGCTTCGTGGCGTAGTGGAGGCGGCGGTTCTGGCAGGCGCCTTGCGCGTAAATGATACGGCCCTCGTGATTGACGATGGAGTCGATCAGCTGAAGTAGGCGGGACTTCAACAGAGTTTCCGTCTGATCGGTGCGCTCACTTACGCCGGCGCCATACACGCGGTCCATGCCGGTTGCGTCCTTCCCTCTCCCGATCCATTCCGCGTAAGTGCGCGCCGGCTTGCCGGAGGCAATGCGGAGCGTGTCGCGCACGATTTCATCATAAATCTCCGGCGTGCCATAGCTGTAGCTCTCGATGACGGCCGCGCCGTCGATCACCATATCCTGCAGCAGATTCTCCGGATAGCCGATGTCTGTGTCCGTGCTGGCAAAGGAGTCAGCGTAGTTCGCCGCCGGCTTGATTTTAAAACGCATCAAAGTGGAGCCGTAGGAATAGGTCGAGACCGCGGAGATCGTAACCCACACGGTGTTGTCTAAAGCTTTGCGGGGCGCTCCCGACCAGGCGGAATTCGGTGAGAGGGCTGCGAGTGTGCCTTGCACATGTGACCACGGCTGCCAACTGTAGAGCGTGTCGGGCTTGCACGCGTCCGGAACTTTTCCATCGACCATTTTCAGGTGATGGTTTTGATTCGGGTTTTGGCAGTCTTCGAGAAAATACGCGCCATCGATTTCCTGGGCGCGGTCTGGATACCAGAGTTTTAGAAAATCCTGAATTGGAGCAGCCTGGCCTCTTGCCAGTAGATCTTTGAAATATTGGAGATTCGGGGAATCGTCAGCGCCCAAGTTCTCACCAGACTGATTGCAATCGGTGTCCGCGCCGTGGGCGGCCGGTAAGGCGAGCATCAGAACGAGAGCGATTAAAATTGAGCGCATGAGCGGTCGTCATGCAACCTGAGCGCCAGGGCGGTTTCAAATATAGATGAAGCGTGGCCGCGGGTAACGACCAAATGCGGCTCGACTAGGCTTCTTTTTTGACTTTTTCTTCGTCTTTTTTGTCGTCTTTTTTGAATTTGTCTTCGACGGCTTTAAGGCGGCCGGCGAGTGTTTCATCGACCCAGCTGTTGCGGCGGATCAATTCATTGGCGCTATGCAGACGCTCGATCAAACCCTTGGTCAAAGCGACTAGCCACGTCGGAACGCTCTTGAGTTGTGTTTCAATCGACGCGCGGGTCAGTCTCACGGCTTTCACCGGCGATAGGGCGACGACGTTCGACATGTTTTGCGTGCCGAGGAGCAGAGCGGTTTCGCCGACATATTGGCCGCTTGAAATCATGCCGATCGGCACTTTCTCGCCATTGGGTCCGGTTTTGTAAACTTCAAGCTGGCCTTCTTTAATAATAAAGAGGGCCTCACTGTTGGTCTTCTCGCGGATTAGGAATTCACCCGGCTCGAAAGAAACCACAGTTGTTTGATTTGAAGAATCCAAAAGAACCCCCTGCGCCGTAGCACTGACAACTTCCTTTCGGGTAACCGAAGTATTTTATGAGGGGGATGTATCCGTAAAATTTTTCTTAACAGAGATCAATTAGTTAACTTCTTTGGCACACGTGAGGATGACTCGATGTGGAACGTAGATTCCCAACGTGACTATCGACAAAAGTACGTCTGACCCGGACATCCTCAATTCCACATTCTCGATTCTAGATTTAGGGCAGACCTCTTTTTCGGGCGGGATTTTCGTGGCGGGAAGCGCCCCGCGGAAGAACGAGTCGATCTCCATTTCATGCGACTCGCCCAAAGCACGTGGAGGATCCGCACGGTTAATCACCATGTGTTGGCAGCCGAGCGGAAAAAGCAGAGTCAGGACGAATAATAATCTCATCCTAATCTCCGCACCAAACGCGCACGGTGCGCGGAGAATATATTCCGATGGTCATGAGCTCGAGCAGCACATCTTCCGTCGATTGCACGCGCACGAACCCGTAGGGCCTTTGGTCGACGCACATCTTTTGCAAATTGAGTGTCGGGTCGCCGACAAAGCCAAAGAGATAATAATCGTAATAGTCCTCAACGGAGTATTTGACGTGACGGTCCCACTTTGGATCGAGTTCCACTTTCGTGTACATCATGCAGCCGCCGAGCAAAGTCGAAAGAAGTGCCGCGGCGGCGAGTCTCACTTGGGCTCCTGTGCCTTGTCGACGACTTGAGAGGGAGTCAGCATATCGATGATGACCTTGTCCTGGTTCTTCTGTGCAATCATCAGCGGCGTTTCGCCAGCCTTGTTTTTTACGTCCGTGGCCGCATGTGCCGTCAGTAGCAATTGTACGAACTCGGGCAACCGCTCATTCACCGCGTGGTGAAGGGGCGTATTGCCGTCATGATCGGCGGTGTTGAACGGTGCTCCGGCTTCAATCAAGCGCTTGAGCAGAATCGGCTGGTGGTAGCTGATGGCGATCGTTACGGCGCTGTCGCCGTCGCGGTCAACGACGTCGAGTGCTGGACTCTTATCGAGAAGCGCGTCGAAAATCGCGCCATCTCCGCGGGGAATACTGAAAAACAACGCGTTCCAACCGTTGGGGTCCGCCGTGTCGACTTTGGCGCCGGCATTCAAAAGAGCCTTCACAGTGGGAAGACTCGCAAACCGCGAAGCCATCATGAGTGGAGTCAGATCGAAAGCGTCTTTCTGTTCGAGATCCACGCCTTTTTTGGAGAGAAGTGTGATGGACTCCGGTGAGCTGCCGAGGGCGGCGAAGTGAAGGGCCGTTGAGCCCTGGCCGTCTTTTACACGCGGATTCGCGCCGGCGATCAGCAACTGTTCGACAACGGCAGGATGGTCTTTGCGGGCGGCGGCCATTAGCGCTGTCACGCCTTGAGCGCTTTTGGCGTTGAGATCCGAGCCCGATTCGATGAACTTCTTCACGGCAACCGTATCGCCGCGGGCAGCGCTTTGAATCAGGGGAGTCGTGCCGGCGAGTTCAATCGCCGGTTGGGCGGGCTTTTGTGCGGCTTTTTCCTGCGTTTTGGGCGCACTCGTACAGCCCATATCAAAGAGAAGCCCAATAAAAACGAGAACGAGAATTGAGCGTATCATATAGTTGGATCTACCACCTTTAACGCCGAAGATCAGCGCTTATTTCTTACAAACTGCCGCAAAAGGTCACTTTCGCGCTCTCAGAATGAAAGCTTCGACAGCACGTACAGGCATGTTCATTGCCTAATGAACGTCCGGAGTCTTGCCTATTCATGGGGAATAGGCGGGCAGTTATCTATTTATGGAGAAGTCATGGACACCAACACCAGCTTTTTCGGTTCTATAGTGAACTTCTTTGTGACCGGCGGATTCTGGATGCTTCCGATCTTCGCGGCACAAGTTGTTTCTTTGGCGATTATCGCCGAACGCTTTGTACGTTTGTACATGCAGCGTAAACCCGAGCTCCGCGGCCAAGCGAATCTGTTTGAAGCAGATATCAAAAAAGGCAATTTGGAGCGCGTGATCTTGCAAGCCCGCAGTTTGGATAAAAACTCGGCATTGCGTAACCTCGTCGAAGCCGGCGCACAAGCCGCTTTGAACATGGGTGGACGCGAAGAAGTGCAAGCTAAAATGGATGAAGTTTTGATGCGCGAGCAGAGCAAGCTCGAAGCGCGCGTTGAGTTCCTTGCAATGCTCGGTAACGTCGGTACGTTGCTCGGCCTCTTGGGAACGATCGTCGGTATGATCCACTCGTTCGCTTCTCTCGCAAACGCTGATCAGATGACCAAAGCCACTTTGTTGGCTGCGGGCGTTTCGGAAGCCATGCACTCGACCGCTTATGGTTTGATCATGGCCATCCCGGCTCTCGTGATGTACTCGGTTTTGCAAAATCGTATCAACAAGCTTTCTGAGGACATGACTCAAGGTGCTTTGCGCATCTTCAACCTCTTGGGCTTCCACTACGATTCCGTTCGTTCACGCAAATCGAACTAAAGGATAAGTGCCATGCACGTCGCTGGAAACTCAAGTAAGGGCCGCAAAAAAAACATGAACTTCGAGTTGAATCTCGTCCCGTTCATCGACGTGCTTTCGACTTGCATTTGCTTTTTGTTGGTGACTGCCGTGTTTATTAATCTTGGCTCGTTCCACACGAACCAAGCCGTGGGCAGTGCGAATGCAAACGAAAAACCGAAGGGATCGGTGACGGTCTCTTTGGGTGGCAAAGGTGATATCCGCTTCGAAATTAAAGACGTGAAGGGTGTGAAGAGCGCCATGACCACGATCTCGGGACAAAACGGGCTAATTAACTATACCCGCACCGACGAGTGGATCAAGAGCTTCGCTTCGCACTACGCAGACGTGAAGACTGTTTTATTGATGCCGAATCCGAAGTCTAAATATGATGATTTGATCCAGTTAATGGCGCAGTTCAAAGCTTCGCAGATGGATCAAATCGGGATCGCTCCACTATAGGGAATGAACTTATGTTGGAAACAGCAAGTCCTTTAAAACAAAGCGCACTCGGATCGGCTCTCGCAGGAACCTCGATGCTCCGCCCGAAAAACGGGTCGCATGCAGGCCGCCGCATGGTCGCTTCATTAATGCTGACCTCTCTCGTAGATGCGTTTTCTATCCTTGTGATCTTTTTGATCATGAACCACGCCACGAACAGCGAAGTCGTGAATGTCGGCAACAAAGTGCAGTTGCCGATGGCTCGCGAAAGCGAGCTGGTGCAACAAGGCGTGGTTGTGCGCGTGGAAAACGGCCAGTTTATCGTTGAGGATAAGCCGGTCGCTCTCGGCAATCTCGTGAGCCAGCTCAAAGCTCTGAATGGCAGTGTCGACGTGGCCCGCCGCGAAGGCTTAATCATCGTGGCTGACCGTCAAATGGATTATGCTGATTTGAGCCCTGTCATTCTCGCGGGCTCGCAATCCGGATTCACTAAGTTTAAATTCGCAGTGATCCGCAAATAGCGGATCACCAATGTCAGGTGCGCAAGTAGAGCCTACTTGCGGCCACCTACTGCAGGCTGATTCTTATTAACTTGGTTCGCAATCTCGCGGACCTTCGCTTTATCGCCATCCCCGAAATACTTGTTATAAAATGCTTCCGGATTCTGCGAGGCCTCATTCATCATCTGCTGCATTTTCGCCGGATCGCCGTTGGCTTCTTTTACGATGCGCTCGAATACGTTGGCCGAGACGCCATAGATTTCTTCTTTGTTCTGATTTGAGCCGGCGAGTGCAGACACCTTATTATCGACGTCCTTAGCACTCGGATTGGCCTCGACAGCTTTTTGACGATCTTTCTGACTTTTAAGAAGGTTAATTGTGGAATCTAAACCCTTCTGATCGTCGCTATCCAAAGCAAACGATTGAGCCCCCATTAAACCCGCACAGAACATAACTATATATATTAGTCGCATGTCTTTTCATCGGCCCATAGGACTTCAGACTTGATGCAATTGTTCCGAAATGAATTTGTGTCTCAGATCAGGGCTGGCACCGCTGTCAGGGTGGTGTGAACCTTTAGTCAGAAACAAAAAGTTCGACGTCCCATTGCGAGTCGATAACCGCGAGAGGAAACGTAGGGCAGATGAGTGAATCGGAGTGAGACAGTGTCGACGTTTTGGTTGGTCGTAGATTTGCTATGCATAGGGTTGTGCTTCGGGGGGGACATGAAGACACTTTCTTTGTACTCATTTCGTATGTTCTTAGCATTGTTGTTCATCTACGGCGCGAATACTTACGCTTTAGATGTAACGTCAACAGCTAAGGCATTACGTCTAGCTAATACAATCACTGGCGGCACAATGCCGGTATCCGACCCGCTCTTCCAACAAATGGTAACTCAGGTTGCCGCGGGGAACATCGAAGGCGCGGCCAAAATCGCAGCGACCAGCAAGTATGCCGCTGGTTACCTCTTCCGCCGTTTGGCTCTGCAGATGCAAAGCCCGGCGTTAGATGCGTCGACCGCAACTGACAACGATGCGACTGCATTCTTGATCAGCCACTTTGTGGGAACGGCGACCACTTCGCCGAGCCTCAGCACAATCTGGTCTGAGAATGCCACATATACGGTCAATAACGGTACGGCGCAAGTTCACGCCGCCGATTTAAGCACCACGCAGTTGATGGCAATCGACTGGACGACAGCACTTACGCAAGTGCCTGGTCAACAGGCGCAAGTGATGGATGCTCAAGGCAACACGGCTCTCGGTCCGATTCCCGCGAAACACGTGGGCGGTTATGTGACCTTGAGCGATCGCGACGGCGACAACTCGTTCGCGATGTATGCCGCAACTGCCGGTACGAATCTGCGCATGATCGAGGGCATTTGGGAGATTTCGACAGGTCTCGGTTTGACCGACGTCATGTCGAGCTCTGCTCTCGCTTCGTATGCTCCGAAGTTCGTGCCGGAGTATGACCCGAACTTCTTCCACGGCCAAGGCCAGAACGCCTGCTTGGCGTGCCATGGTGGTGGTATGTCGTCACTCACTCACGGTTATGCCGCAGTGGCAGACGTGTTCGATTACGATTCGGGTGGTAACGGCTTCACTTATATTTCGACTCCGTCAACTGGCACGATGAAATCGTACGGCTCGGACCAGAACAAACGGAATGCGAC
>Ga0265338_10010547_pt1 | contig 10807 bp, 12 predicted proteins | sample 42126metaG_FD_193579 | JGI IMG/M metagenome (GOLD analysis project Ga0265338, IMG submission 193579) | Rhizosphere microbial communities from Carex aquatilis grown in University of Washington, Seatle, WA, United States - 4-21-26 metaG | ecosystem: Host-associated > Plants > Roots > Rhizosphere... | reverse complement strand
GACGTGGTGTTGATCTTGGCGGGCGTGCCGTCCTTGTTGGGGAAGATATCCTTCACCTGCAGCGCGCAGGACGCCTGCGGCTTGGGCGCACCGACCCATTCCACCAGGCACATGCGGCAATTGCCCGCGACCGACAGCCGCTCGTGATAGCAGAAGCGGGGGATCTCGGCGCCGGCCTGCTCGCAGGCCTGCAGCAGCGTGATCGAGTCGTCCGCCTCGATTTCCTTGCCGTCAACGATCAGCTTGCGGGTGGCCATGTCTTACTCCGCCGCCATCTTGGTGAAGTCAGCGATGCGCTTTTCGATCTCGGGGCGGAAATGCCGGATCAGGCCCTGGATCGGCCACGCCGCCGCATCGCCCAAGGCGCAGATGGTGTGGCCCTCGATCTCCTTGCTGACTTCCTGCAACAGATCAATCTCCGCCACCTTGGCGTCGCCCTTCACCATGCGGGTCATCACCCGCCACATCCAGCCCGTGCCTTCGCGGCAGGGCGTGCACTGGCCGCAGGATTCGTGCTTGTAGAAATAAGCCAGCCGCTGGATCGCCTTGATCACGTCGGTGGACTTGTCCATCACGATCACCGCCGCAGTGCCAAGACCCGACTGCACGGCCTTCAGACTGTCGAAATCCATCAGCACGTCATCACAGATGGATTTGGGCAGCAGCGGCACCGAGGCGCCGCCGGGGATCACCGCCAGCAGATTGTCCCAGCCGCCGCGCACCCCGCCGCAATGCCGGTCGATCAACTCGCGCAGGGAAATGCCCATCTCCTCTTCCACATTGCAGGGCTTGTTCACATGACCCGAAATGCAGAAGACCTTGGTGCCGGTATTGTTGGGCCGGCCGATACCGGCGAACCAGTCAGCGCCACGGCGGATGATGGTCGGCGCCACCGCGATCGACTCGACATTGTTGACGGTGGTGGGGCAGCCATAAAGCCCAACATTGGCCGGGAATGGCGGCTTCAGGCGCGGCTGGCCCTTCTTGCCTTCCAGGGATTCCAGCAGCGCGGTTTCCTCGCCGCAAATGTAAGCGCCGGCGCCATGGTGTACATAAAGATCGAAGTCCCAGCCATGGATATTGTTCTTGCCGATCAGATTGGCGGCATAGGCCTCGTCGACGGCGCGCTGCAGCGCTTCCTTTTCGCGGATGAATTCGCCGCGGACATAGATGTAACAGGCATGCGCCCGCATCGCGAAGCTGGCGACCAGGCAGCCTTCCACCAGGGTATGCGGATCGTGCCGCATGATGTCCCGGTCCTTGCACGTGCCCGGCTCGGATTCGTCGGCATTGACCACTAGGTAATGCGGCCGTTCCTTCACTTCCTTGGGCATGAAGGACCATTTCAGGCCCGTGGGAAATCCGGCGCCGCCGCGGCCGCGCAGTCCCGACTTCTTCATGATGTCGACAATGCCTTCGGGGCCCAGGGCCAGGATGGCTTTGGTATTGTCCCACTGGCCGCGCTTCTTGGCCGCCTCAAGACCGGGGTCCTGCAGGCCATAGAGATTGGTGAAGATACGGTCTTTATCCGACAGCATTACGTGGCTGCTCCCGGCGGTTTCTGAACTGGGGCTTCGCGGTCGCTGGCGGCCTTCGTGGGCGCCTTGCCTTCCGCATCGGTGATGACGGCAGGCTCGGGCACCTGCTTGTGATATTTGCCGATCATCGAACCATCATAGAGCGAGGGATCGGTTAGGCTGGTGACGCCGCCTTCCGGCTCCGACGAGCGGCGGCCGTTATAGGGACCGGGCTTGATCTCTTTGCCGGCGCGCAGATCGGCGATGATATGCTCGGTGATGGGCCCGTCGATATCTTCGTAGAAATCCTTGCCGATCTGCAGCATCGGCGCGTTCACGCAGGCGCCCAGGCATTCCACTTCCATCCAGGAAAACTTGCCGTCGGCGGAAACCGTGTGCTGATGGGGATGGATGTGTTTCTTGCAGGCGCTGACCACGGCATCGGAGCCGCGCAGCCAGCAGGGCGTGGTGGTGCAGACCTGAACCAGCCAGGTGCCAACCGGCTCCAGATTGAACATGGTATAGAAGGTCGCCACTTCCAGCACCCGGATGAATGGCATCGACAGCATCCTGGCGATGCTTTCGACCATGGGATGGGTGACCCAGCCCTCCTGCTCCTGGCCGCGCCAGAGCAGCGAGATCACGGCCGAGGCCTGGCGGCCCGGCGGATACTTGGCGATGGTCATCTTCGCCCATTCCGTATTCTCCGCATTGAAAGCGAAGCTCGGGGGCTGGATTTCCGGCGGGGCGAGGCGGCGCAGCGACATTATTTTGCGAAGTCCACGCGGGCGATCAGCCCGTCTTTGAAAGTGTAGATGGCGATGATTTCGAACTGTTCGCCGCCGGGCGCGCGGATCACCAGTTCGTGATCCACCACGGTATTGCCGACGGCGATGCGGTTTTTGAGGACGGCCTTGTTCTCGGGAAACTGGGCGAAGGCCTTGGCGTAGCGCGCCTTGATGGCGTCGCGGCTGGTTTCGGTGGGCACGCCGTTCAGGCCCGAGACAATGCAGTCCGGCGCAAAAAACGAGACATAGGTGTCCAGGTCCTGGGCGTTGTAGGCATCCAGCTGCTTGCTCGCGATGTCGATGTTCGGATTGCCCTGAACGGTCACCGGTCCACCTCGCCGAACACGATGTCGAGCGAACCCAGCACCGCGGACACGTCGGCCAGCATGTGGCCCTTGCACATGTAATCCATCGCCTGCAGGTGCACGTAAGAAGGCGCGCGGATCTTGCAGCGGTACGGCTTGTTGCTGCCATCAGCCACCAGATAGACGCCGAACTCGCCCTTGGGCGCCTCCACCGCGGCATAGGTATCGCCGGCGGGGACATGGAAGCCTTCGGTATAGAGCTTGAAGTGATGGATCAGCGCTTCCATCGAGGTCTTCATTTCGGCCCGGCGCGGCGCCACCACTTTATGGTCGGTGGAGACCACTGGGCCCGAAGGCATCTTCTCGATGCACTGGCGCATAATCTTTGTGGACTCGCGCATCTCTTCCATGCGCTGGACATAGCGGTCGTAATTGTCGCCGTTCTTGCCGATCGGGATTTTGAAATCCAGCTCGTTGTAGCACTCATAGGGCTGGCTGCGGCGCAGGTCCCAGTGCACGCCCGTCGAGCGGATCATCACGCCCGACATGCCCCACATCTCGGCCTCGGCGCGGGTGAGAACGCCGATGTCCACATTGCGCTGCTTGAAGATGCGGTTCTCGGTGAGCAGGCCCTCGATATCGTCCAGCACCGTCAGGAAGTGATCGCAGAACTTCAGGATATCCTCAGCCAGGCCTGGCGGCATGTCCTGATGCACGCCGCCCGGGCGGAAATAATTGGCGTGCAGGCGCGCACCCGAAATGCGCTCATAGAACACCATCAGCTTTTCGCGTTCCTCAAAGCCCCACAGCGGCGGGGTCAAGGCGCCCACGTCCATCGCCTGGGTGGTGACATTGAGGAGATGGTTGAGGATGCGGCCGATCTCGGAAAACAGCACGCGGATATATTGGCCGCGCTTGGGCACTTCGAGCCCGATCAGCTTCTCGATCGCCAGGCAGAAGCTGTGCTCCTGGTTCATCGGCGCGACATAGTCCAGGCGGTCGAAGTAAGGGATCGCCTGCAGATAGGTCTTGTGTTCGATCAGCTTCTCGGTGCCGCGATGAAGCAGGCCGATATGCGGATCGACGCGGGTGACGATCTCGCCATCCAGGTCCAAGATCAGGCGCAGCACGCCATGGGCGGCCGGGTGCTGCGGGCCGAAATTGATAGTCAGCTGCGGGTCGTCGGAAATATGACCCTGCTTGTTGTCGAGCGTTACCGTACTCATGGCTTCTTCCCCGGATCGCCGGAAGCCACGCCTGGCGCCATGGCGGCTTTCTCGTCGCCCGGCAGGATGTGCGGCGCGCCTTCCCAGGGGCTCATGAAATCGAAGTCGCGGAATTCCTGCACCAACTGCACCGGCTGATAGACCACGCGCTTGAGTTCGTCGTCATAGCGCAGCTCGACATAGCCGGTGAGCGGGAAGTCTTTGCGCAGCGGATAACCGGAGAAACCATAGTCGGTGAGGATGCGGCGCATGTCGGGATGCTGGGCAAAAGGCACGCCATACATGTCGAAAGTCTCGCGCTCGAACCAGCCGGCGGTCGGATAGATGTCGGCGACGGTGGCGATGCTTTCGCCCTCCCCCACCTGCGCCTTGATGCGCACGCGTGCATTCTGCGTCATCGACAGCAGGTGATAGACCACATCGAAGCGCTTGGCGCGCTGGGGCCAGTCCACGCCGCAGACATCGACCAGGATCTTGAACTCGCCGACATCGCGCAGATGGGTCATCACCTCGCGGATCGCGGACGCCTGGACCTCGAAGGTCAGCTCGCCGCGCGCCATCACATCGCCGACCACCGCGCTACCCAGCGCCTTGGCTATGCTTTCGCGTAAGGAGGCAAGATCGGTCATTCAGCGCTCGATGGTGCCGGTGCGGCGGATTTTCCGCTGCAAGAGAAGGACGCCATAAACCAGGGCCTCGGCGGTGGGCGGGCAGCCGGGAACATAGATGTCCACCGGCACGATGCGGTCGCAGCCGCGCACCACCGAATAGGAATAATGGTAATAGCCGCCGCCATTGGCACAGCTTCCCATGCTGATCACATAGCGCGGCTCCGGCATCTGGTCGTAGACCTTGCGCAACGCGGGCGCCATCTTGTTGGTCAGGGTGCCGGCGACGATCATCACGTCGGATTGGCGCGGTGAGGCGCGCGGGGCAAAGCCGAAGCGCTCCAGGTCGTAACGCGGCATGGAGGCCTGCATCATTTCCACGGCGCAACAGGCCAGACCGAAGGTCATCCACATCAAGGAGCCGGTCCGCGCCCAGTTCACCAAAGCTTCAGAGCTGGTGACCAGAAAGCCCTTGTCGGCCATCTCGGCCTGCAGAGCCTTGAAATAGGGATCATTGTCGGTGATCGAGGCATTGGCGCCTTCGACACTCGAACGCCCAGCTTGTCCGGCGGGGATCACTCCCATTCCAGGGCGCCTTTCTTCCATTCATAGATGAAGCCGACCGTCAGCACGCCCAGGAACACCATCATGGACCAGAAGGCGAAGACGCCGGTCTTGCCAAGCGTGATGGCCCAGGGAAACAGGAACGCCACTTCCAGGTCGAAGATGATGAACAGCAGCGACACGAGATAGAAGCGCACGTCGAACTTCATGCGGGCGTCGCCGAAGGCGGGGAAGCCGCATTCATAGGCCGACAATTTCTCAGGATCCGGCTTGGACGGCGCCACGATCAGCGGCACCACGATCAGCGCGCCGCCCATGACACCTGCCAGCCCGATAAAGAGCAGGATCGGCAGATATTCCAGCAGCAGCTTTTCCATACGCATACCCCGTGGCCCGTACCCCGGCGCCAGCAGCGCCCCCAAACAGCCGGACCGGTGTTATTTCGCGGGTGCAGTATGGATAGGCCCTGCACTCGCGCAAGGCGGGTTTAAAGGAAGATTCGCGGCAGAAAAACAGGAAAATTCGGGGCTTGGGGCTCAGTTTTGTGATCGTCTCAAAAGATGCACAGGCGCGCGCACCAGATGCGATTCACTCTTAACTGAGAGCCATTTCTGACCAAGAAATGGCGGGAGGTTGCCTAGCGGCAGCGTAGGGTTGCCTAGCGGCAGCGTAGGGTTGCCTAGCGGCAGCGTAGGCAACGCGAGAACCCGCGACCCCAGTCGCGGGAGACATAAGAAGCCATTTCCGAGAGGAAAATGGCGGGAGCGACGGGGCTCGAACCCGCGACCTTCGGCGTGACAGGCCGACACTCTAACCAACTGAGCTACGCCCCCGCATCCGGTTCCCCAAAGGGGTACCACGCGAAGGGGGCCGCTTTAGAGCATTTTCTCCAGAAGTGGAAGTCACTTCTGGAGAAAATGCGACCGCTTAAAAAGTCGGTCAGCACCCTGCCCTGTCAAGCAATTAGCCCCAAACACCTCGCTTATGGGGGCGGCCCACCGCCACCGCCGCGCCGGCGGCGGGGCCGCTGCTCCTGGTCCTGCTGCTGCTGGTCCTGCTGCGCCCCATCCGGCGGTTTGGCGCCAGCCCGCTGCAACTCCTTGGGCGTCAGCTTGCCGTCATGATCGATGTCCAGCTGGTCGAACAGGGAATAAGGCGCGGCGGAAAATTCGGTGTAGTCGATGCAACCGTCCTGGTTCCAATCCATCACGGGCGTAGCGGTGGACTGATCGGCATCGACCCGCTCCTGGTTGATCTGTTCGGCCTGCTCGGCGTCCAGGCAACCATTGTGATGGGTATCGTGCGCGGCGAATTCGGCCTTGAGGCCCGCGATCACCTCAGCCCGCGTCAACGTCCCGTCATGGTTGGCATCATATTTGAGCAGCATGGCGGCATTGCCGCCATGATAATTCTCGTCGCGGGGCTTTTCGGTGGGCCGCATCCAGGGTGGCACTTGGTTGGGCCGACCACCGCAGGCGGCGACCAGAAGCAGAGCGGGCAAAATCCACAAGAAGCGCAAGGCTGTTTCCTTTTTGGCTGGACACTAGTGTCGTGGTTTCGAAGTTCGCCAAACCATCGATATCAGGCGCGGTGGCGAACTTCGAAACCAAACGACACTAGAATCAACAACTTGCTAGTGTCCCTCCGACTCCGAAATTCGCCCAGAGCCCGATATCAAGATTGCGCGCGAATTTCGGAGTCGGGGACACTAGCGGCCAAAAGCGGCGCTGACCAATGACGGCCACGAAAACCTGTCACATATCCATGCTTTGTGAGGCTGTTCGCGAAGCAACCAGGTCATTTCCCATGAAGAAATTCACCACCGCGCTGCTGTTTCTGGCTCTTTCCTCGCCCGTCATGGCGGACGGTACCCTCCCGCCAGGCAAGCCCGCCGGCGTCCATAAGGCAGAGCTGAATATGGGCAACGCCTGGTTGCTGGTCGGCGGCGCCGCGGTCATCGCCGTGGCCGTGGCGGTCGCAACGTCCGGCGGCAACAGCCCGGCGGTGGCCACCACCTCTGCGGTCACCTCCTAGGAGCGAAAACAGGCCCGGCGCATACCCACCAGGCCCGCTGTTTCGTTTCTTGCCGATTTAGAGCGTAATCCAGACGCCGTTGCGCCAATAGCCACGACCTTCGTGGTAGTCACGCCAATGGCGGTCGCGATCCCAATGCTGGTGGAAATACCAGTCATCCGGGTGATATTCGAACGTCACGCCGGGCGCACGCACACGTGATTCGGTGTGCCAGCAGTCACCTTCGTGATTGCAGGCGACATAGGCGCTGGCGCCCAAGGTGCTGATTGTTAGTGCCGCCAGGCTTACGCCTGCGGCCAAAGCAAGCTTCTTCAGGCTCATCTCGTGCTCCGATTGCAATTAGCCCCACCCTGAAAGCGCCAACCTAGCCGCGAGTTCCACGCGCGCGCTTTACAGTTTTGTCACGAGCCAGTTCCCCGGGGCGGCAGTGGGCGCGGGACTTGTCGCCGTCGCTGGCGGCCGCCTGGCATCCTGGGCCTCGCCGGGCTCAAGGCGTTGTCGCGCGCCCGGCGGCGCACCATCATCTGCCGCGCGAAGCGCGGCAGATGATGGTGGGCGGTGACGGGTTCGAACCGCCGACCCTATCGGTGTAAACGATATGCTCTACCAGCTGAGCTAACCGCCCTAAACGTGCGCGTCATTACCCGCGCCGGGCGCAGCGAGCAAGGAGGGCGTCTTCCTGCGCCCGAGCAGGAACCAGAATGCGGTCCCCGCCAGCAGCATCAGCATCAGCGTCTTGGCCGTCACAAATTTGATGCCGAGGATCAGAGCCAGCACAAAGGCGTGGACCGCCAGCCACAACAGGACCAGCGGCCACAAGCCTGACTTCATGCGGGACTGACGCGGGGTCAGTTGAGGGAATCCTTCAACTGCTTGCCGGGGCGGAAGCGCGGCTGCTTGGACGGCTTGATGGTGATCTCTTCGCCGGTCTGGGGATTTCTGCCCTTGCCGCCGGCGCGCGTGGCCACGACAAAGACGCCAAAGCCGGTGAGCCGCACCTCTTCTCCGGCCTTGAGAGTGGCGGCGATGAGGTCGAACACCCCATCCACGGCCTTGGCGGCGTCGTTCTTGGCAAGACCGGTCGTATCCGCAAGTTTCTGGATGAGGTCATTCTTGTTCACGGGTTCGCTCCTTGTCGTTCTGGGCCGCCCGGCAGCCGGGCTCCTGATTCGCCCCCTACCTGGCGAACTGTAGGGGGCCGGTAAGCAGGCCGTAAAGCTGAAAAAGCCCGGAATCGGGGGATTTTTGACCATTTCGGGGGGGCAAGAGCCCAAAAAAAGGGGCCCGGACGGTTAAGTCCGGGCCCCGATCTAACTTCTGGTAGTCAATAGCCAGTCAGATTGACCGGTCAGTGGGTGACCACAGCGTCGCCATCCTCCGCCAGCGGCAGGGCGGCGGCCGGAACCTCCGGCTCGACCCAGTCGATGGCTTCCGGCTGGCGGGTCAGCGCCACCGCCAGCACTTCGCCCATGTTGGCGACGGGCACGATGGTCAGGCCTGTCTTCACATTGTCGGGCACCTCGGCGAGATCCTTCTCATTCTCCTTGGGGATGATCACGGTGGTGATCCCCGCCCGAAGAGCGGCGAGCAGTTTCTCCTTCAGGCCGCCGATCGGCAGCGCCCGGCCGCGCAGAGTGACCTCGCCGGTCATCGCCACATCCCGGCGGATCGGAATGCCGGTGATCACCGAGATGATGGACGTGGCCATGGCCAAGCCCGCCGACGGACCGTCCTTGGGCGTGGCGCCTTCGGGCACGTGCACATGGATGTCGATCTTGTCGAACAGCGGCGGCTTGATGCCGAAGCTGGTCGCCTTGGAGCGGACATAGGACCGCGCCGCGTCGATCGATTCCTTCATCACATCGCCCAGCTTGCCGGTGGCCTGGAAGCGGCCCTTGCCGGGCAGCATCACGGACTCGATGGTCAGCGTCTCGCCGCCCACTTCGGTCCAGGCCAGACCGGTGACGACACCGACCTGATCCTCGCCTTCCACCTCGCCGAAGCGATGGCGGCGAACACCGGCATAGGTGCCCAGATTCTCCGGCGTGACTTCGACCTTGGCCGCCTTCTTGGACAGGATCTCCTTCACCGCCTTGCGGGCGAGGTTGGCGATTTCCCGTTCCAGGTTGCGCACGCCGGCTTCCCGCGAATAGTAGCGGATCAGGTCGCGCAGTCCGTCATCGGTGATCTGCCATTCGTCGTCCTTCAGCCCATGCTGCTTGCGCTGCTTGGGGATCAGGTGGCGCTTGGCGATCTCGACCTTCTCGTCCTCGGTGTAGCCGGGGATGCGGATGATCTCCATGCGGTCCATCAGCGGCTGCGGCATGTGCAGGCTGTTGGCCGTGGTGACGAACATCACGTCCGAGAGGTCGAAATCCACCTCCAGATAGTGGTCGTTGAAGGTGGCGTTCTGCTCCGGGTCCAGTACTTCCAGCAGGGCCGAAGACGGATCGCCGCGATAGTCCGCGCCCAGCTTGTCGATCTCGTCCAAAAGGAAGAGCGGATTGGAGCTCTTGGCCTTCTTCATGGACTGGATGATCTTGCCGGGCATGGAGCCGATATAGGTCCTCCGGTGACCGCGGATTTCCGCCTCATCCCGCATGCCGCCAAGGCTCATGCGCACATATTCGCGGCCCGTCGCCTTGGCGATGGACTTGGCGAGCGAGGTCTTGCCCACGCCGGGCGGGCCGACCAGGCACAGGATCGGGCCCTTCATTTTCCCGACGCGCTGCTGCACGGCCAAGTATTCCAGGATGCGTTCCTTGACCTTCTCCAGACCGAAATGGTCGTCGTTGAGCACCTCTTCGGCGGCGACGATGTCGCGCTTGACCTTGCTCTTCTTGCCCCATGGCAAGCTGAGCAGCCAGTCGAGATAGTTGCGCACGACCGTGGCTTCCGCGCTCATCGGCGACATGGAGCGCAGCTTCTTGACCTCGGCCTGCGCCTTCTCGCGCGCTTCCTTGCTGAGCTTGGTCTTGCGGATGCGCTCTTCCAGCTCGTTCATCTCGTCGCGGCCTTCTTCGCCTTCGCCGAGTTCCTTCTGGATCGCCTTGAGCTGCTCGTTCAGGTAATATTCGCGCTGGGTCTTCTCCATCTGGCGCTTGACCCGCGAACGGATCTTGCGCTCGACCTGAAGCACGCCGATCTCCGCCTCGATCAGGCTGAGGATCTTTTCCAGCCTTTCGGTGGTGCCGAAGGTTTCCAGCAGCGACTGGCGCTCGCCGATCTTGACCGACAGGTGCGAGGCGACGGTATCGGCCAGCTTGGCCGGATCCTCGATCTGCGACACCGCCGCAAGGGTCTCGGACGGCACTTTCTTGTTGAGCTTGATGTACTGCTCGAAATTGGCCTTCACCGTGCGCATCAGCGCCTCGGATTCCTGCGGCGCCGCGGGCTCCTCCGCGATCTTCTCCACGGTGGCCTGGAAAAATTCGGTGCGGGGGGTGAAGCCGGTGACCTTGGCGCGCGCCTTGCCCTCGACCAGCACGCGGACCGTCTGGTCGGGCAGCTTCAGGAGCTGCAGTACGGTCGCAAGCGTGCCGATGCTGTGCAGGCCCTCGGCCGTGGGATCGTCCTCGGCAGCGTTCTTCTGGGTGAGAAGCAGAATCTGCTTCTCGTCATTCATCACTTCCTCGAGGGCGCGGACGGACTTCTCGCGGCCCACAAAGAGCGGCACGATCATATGGGGAAACACCACGATGTCGCGCAGCGGCAGCACCGGGGCGGTGATGACAGTCGTTTCAACCTTTTTGGCGTCTTACGCCA
>Ga0265338_10010546_pt1 | contig 10807 bp, 12 predicted proteins | sample 42126metaG_FD_193579 | JGI IMG/M metagenome (GOLD analysis project Ga0265338, IMG submission 193579) | Rhizosphere microbial communities from Carex aquatilis grown in University of Washington, Seatle, WA, United States - 4-21-26 metaG | ecosystem: Host-associated > Plants > Roots > Rhizosphere... | reverse complement strand
GCGCACTAACCCGCACAGAATCAGAAACAACAGTATTTAGAAATGCGGTAAACAGGGCAAAGCCTCCACGGTCCGGCTATCAAGGATTCTACGCGATGAATACTACCGGCCATCGGCTCGAAGAGCGGACAGCAGTTCGGTAGGCGCAATGATTCTGACACCGCGGACAACACTTCCGAAAAGAGGGCCGAAGTGCTTTTTGTCGCCCGAAACAAGAAAGTCTGCCTTAGCCAGGACAGCTCCGGCGAGCACCGGCATATCCTTGAGCGGAAGCGCCACATCGTCGATCTCCGGCAACACTTCGAATGTCAGCACCTGAACGGTTCGCAACAACTTGCGTAGTCTTTCGATCTGATCGATCCGCGGCAAATTGCGCTGAACTTCGCCCATGACGTAATTCGATGTAATGAGCCTCACCCCCGGAATTTGCCAGATTTGTGCGATTTCGCAGCCGTCTCTCCAGGCAGCAGAGATCAGCACATTTGCGTCAAGGAAAAGCGTTCTGGGCTCGGCACTTTCACCCATTATTCAGGCCACCGGATGTGGTCGATCAAATCCGGGTCGATTCCCATTTGTTCCACATCTTTACGGGCTTCAAGATAGCCTTCCTTCGTCAACACGTTGTTCAGGAAGAACTCAGCCAGGCGCTCCGGCGTATAAATCTCCACTTCAGCCTGCTCCCTTACTGCCGGCCTCACAAAGAAGCCATCTTCGCGTTCCTCCACGAACATCGGGCTGCCTTCTTCCACCTTGTAACGCTTGCGAATCTTTGCCGGAACCACCATTGTTCCGCGTTTGCCCATAACCACAGTCCGCATTTCAGAACCTCTGATATCAGAATATCAGAGGTTCCGTCTTTCGGAAGTACAGATGAACCCCGATATTGACCTTTGAGCCCGAACCCTTGAGTCCCGTGCCCCGAGCACTGCCCTGGTCTTGCCCGCCCGCCATCCCCAGCCGTACTCTAAAGCCCAGTCGGAGTAAGTCCTCCATGCCAGCTTCCTCTGTTTCCTCCATCGTCGCCGCCCCTGGCGGCAGCTTCCTGCTTGAAAACCGCAACCCCGCTGAGATTTTTACCCCTGAAGACCTGAACGAAGAACAGCGCCAGATTGCCGCCACCGCGGCTCGCTTCGCCCGTGAAGAAATCTTTCCCGCCATCGCCGCGCTCGAATCCAAAGAGCCCGGCGCAATGGCCGCCCTGCTGCGCAAGGCCGCCGAGCTAGGTTTCACCTCCGTCGACATTCCCGAAGAATTCGGCGGCATGAACATGGATAAGACCAGCTCCCTGCTCGTTACCGATCACATTTCAACGTCGGCCAGTTTCTCAACGGCATTCGGCGCCCACGTTGGCATCGCCACGCTGCCGCTGGTCTGGTACGGAACTCCCGAGTTGCAGGCTCGCTACCTGCCACGGCTCGCTACCTGCGAAATCATCGGCGCATACGCGCTCTCTGAGTCTTCCTCCGGCTCCGACGCCATGAACATCCGCACCCGAGCCACGCTCTCGCCTGACGGCGAGCACTACATCCTCAACGGCGAAAAGCATTGGATCACCAACTGCGGCATCGCCGGCGTTTACACCGTCTTTGCCAAAATCGATGGCGAAAAGTTTTCAGCGTTCGTGGTTGAGCGCGGCACGCCTGGCCTGACCGTCGGCGCAGAAGAGCACAAGCTGGGCATTCACGGCTCATCCACCTGCCCCCTGCTGCTCACCGATTGCAAAATTCCCAAGGCGAACCTGCTGGGCGAAATAGGCAAAGGCCATCACATCGCTTTCAATGTACTTAATGTGGGCCGCCTCAAGCTCGGCGTTGCCTGCATCGGCGGCGCACGCCATGCGCTCGGCGAAATGATCCGCTACGCCAAACAGCGGAACGCCTTCGGCAAATCGATTGCCGAGTTCGGCCTGATCCAGCAGAAAATTTCCTCGAGCGCTGCACAGATTTACGCCGCTGAGTCCATGGCCTACCGCACCGTCGGCATGATTGACGCGCGGCTCGCTACGCCGGGCGAACACTCCGCACGAGATGCGCAAAAGTCATTCGAAGAGTACGCGGTCGAGTGCTCCATCCTGAAGGTCTACGGCAGCGAAATGCTCGCTCACGTGACCGATGAACTGGTGGCCACCATGGGCGGCTACGGCTTTGTTGAGGACTATCCCGCAGCCCGCCTGTATCGCGACGCCCGCATCAACCGTATCTTTGAAGGAACCAACGAAATCAATCGGATGATTGTCACCGGCTGGTTGATGAAGCGCGCCATGGCCGGGAAACTCGCACTGCTCCCAGCCATCAAGCGGGTAATGGATGAAGTAATGGCGCCCCCCTCATTCGACGGCGCGGGCGAAACCGGAGCGGTGCTGGCGCGCGAAACAGCTGTGCTGGCGTCGGTAAAGAAGATTTCGCTCTTCGCCGCTGGAGTAGCCAGCCAGCGCTATATCACCGGCCTTGAAGAGCAGCAGGAAATTATGGCCGATCTCGCCAACATGATCTCTCAAATTTACGCGCTCGAGTCAGCGCTGCTGCGCGCACAAAAACTGGCCGCCGCAGCACGCAGCTCGGCAGCGGTAGCTGGAGCCATGACAGGTTTGATTGCCGATGATTCAATGTGCCTTGCCGAAAGCGCCGCCCGCCGCATTCTTGCCGCATGTGCCGAGGGTGACGCGTTGCACACCCAGCTCGCCATTCTTCGCCGCTTGGCGCGCTATACACCAGCTAACGCCACGGCATTAAGCCGCAGCGTTGCCCGGTCCTGCATCGATCAAGAAAAGTATCCGCTGTAAGCGTGTAGCGCCGGTCCCAGTAGCGCCGGGCTCCAGCCCGGTTGTACCGCCGGTCTCCTGACCGGCTGTGCGGAGGGTCTCCAGACCCTCCGCCTCCAACCCGGCACGCACTCCAGGCGCGCCGGGGGAGCAATAGCAAAATCCCGGGAGCGTCACGCCGCACGAGTCTGGCGCGCGTTCCCACTCACAAGTTCGATAATCGCCCTCGTGAAGGCCGGAATGTCTTCTGGCTTGCGGCTGGTTACAAACTGCCCATCCCGCGCAACCTCCTGGTCAACCCAGTTCGCGCCGGCGTTCTTCAAATCAGTCTTGAGCGAAGGCCATGAAGTAACCGTCTTGCCGCGCAGCGCTCCGGTCTCCATCAGCGTCCACGAGCCGTGGCAGATAGCCGCCACCGGCTTGCCCGATTTCACAAATTGACCCACAAAATCAACCGCCTTCGGGTCCATGCGCAAGTGGTCGGGATTCATCACGCCGCCCGGCAGCACCAGCGCGTCGTAATCGTGCACATCCGCCTGACTCAGTTCCTTGTCTACGTTTACGGTTTCACCCCAATCCGTGTGCTTCCATCCCTTGATCTTCCCGGCTTTGGGCGCGATGACAACTGTTTTGGCGCCCGCACTTTCCAGCGCCTTGCGCGGTTCCATCAGTTCGGCTTGTTCAAAGCCATCGGTTGCGAGAATCGCAATTTTCTTGCCCTTCAAATCAGCCATTCGCGAGTTTTCCTCCTAGGGATTTTTCGTACTCTCCCTAGGACGCGACGACTCGCACGAAGGCTTGCCCGAATTCGCGATGCGATTTCATGCAATCGACAAGCAAGCGCCATAGGCGCGAGGGGTGCTGGCTTGATGCAATCGACAAGCAAGCGCGTCGTAAGCGCAGAGGTTATCTGGGGCAGTTCAGCCTAATGCAACGGACAAACAAGCGCGCCGTAGGCGCAGCGGTAATTAGCCCCGCGCTTCAGCGTGGGGAAAGCGTCCAAAATGAATCACGGAGTCCCGGAGGGACGGCGGAAGGCTATGGCGTTGGCGGGGACCGATGGTCTTCGCACAACATTATTCGCAATCGAACTCAGCGCAATTCGCGCACCTTCAAGTCCTTGAATACGATTGGAAAACCCTCCGACTCCAGGCCGATATACCCTTTCACAATTCCGGTCTGAACCGTATTCACCACTTTGCCGTTCACCGCCAGCGTGCAGGTGGGGCCTGAGCAGCGGATATCGTAGGTGTTCCACTCTCCCGGTGCATGCAGCCGGTTTTCTTTCATATCTTTCTGCAGGTTGAAGCCCGTGAGCTTGCCATTGACCGGCGTTTCGCCAAAGATGTATCCGCCGCCTGTCGACGTCTGGGCCTGGTGCCAGATCACTCCGTTTTCATCGTTTCGAAAGAAAACGCCGCTGTTGTAATGTGGCGAACCCTCCTGCGGAATGAATCGCCACTTTACGTGGAAGCTGAAGTCGCCCAGCTCGCGATTGAAGCGCAGCCAATCGTGGCCGCCATTTCCATCGCACTTGATCTCGCCTTTCGCAGCATCAATATGCCACTGCGCAATGTCGCTCACCGGATGCGCCGGCGGAATCGCGATGCGGGTCCACTGGCTTTGATAATCGGCTGGAAAAAGATTGACTGCCTGTGCAGATGTTTGCGTTGCGCCGGCAATAAACGCGCAAGCGAGCGCAATACAGAATACGACGGATGATTTACTTTGGATTCGAGCCGGGAGATTCATCTGTTCCTCATTGGCCACGGAGCACACAGTTTTCAGCGCGCCGTCAGCCGGCTCGAATTGTAGCACCGGGGTATTGAAGCGTCACTTGCGATCTCTGGTTGAAATGCACGAACCGCAAGTGCTCATGCGCCAATTACTTTCGCCGCAAGCTGCGTCCCGATCGTCACCACGTTTGTAATGTCAGCAAGCACCTTGGTGATTTCGCCCATCTGTGCCACATCGCCCGCGAGTGCGGTGTTGGCCGCGGCAATCTGGCTGGTCAAACTCGCCACCTGCGGATCATCGTCATGAAATGCTTTGTTCACGCACGCCCAGTAATTCGCCCGCGCCTGCACGTATTGTGTGGTCAGCGCATTCCGCTGGTCCTGCGTTTGGCAGGCGGCGCTGAACATGTCGATCTGCCCCTGCAGCGTAAAGTATGTGTTCTCAAGCTGGTTTAGCGGCTCCTGCATCAGTCCCTCCTCATTTAGTTGCACTTGGCGATTATTGACTACGCCTGGCGGTTATTTGGAACTGCTCGAAGCGGAGCCCGTGGCCGTGCTCGCCGTCCCGGCAATCTGCGGCACCAGCGAAATCCAGTTCTGCACCTCGGCAAGCGTCACAGGTGCGGCGCGAATCGCCATCGGCTTGTCCGTCGCCACAAGGTGAATGCGGCTGGCCATCTCCGCCAGGGCCTTCTCCATGCTGGTGCTCGCGCCGGCCTGCGCGGTTTGGAGAGCTGCCGCCTTCTGGTCGATCTGGCCTGCGATCACAGTATCGATGCCGGCCTTCAGCGTGGGGTCGGTGAGTTGCGCCGTTAATCCGTAGGGGCTCAGCGCGACGTTGAAAAATGAAGACGAATCCACCTGCCCCTTGTTCACCAGCGTATGCGCCAGCGATCGCGTCAGGCCCGCGTAATTGGCGCCAATGGTGTTGTAGTAGGGCTCCTCATTCTTGAACCAGCTATCCAGCGCCGCGGTGAACTTGTCGATTGCAGCCGAGGCCTCGCGCTCCTTGCGCTCCTTGATTGCAGTTACAATTTCGCCAACCGCGTCCTTCATCAGGTTTACGCTGCTGGCGCTCATTGAAACTTTGGTCTGCTTCAGGCCCGCAAGCGCCGACTCCAGGTTGCCGGCGTCTGTTTCCGCATCGGCCGACGCCGTCGATCCGCTCAGCTTGGCATATTCCTGCGCCAACTGCGTCAGCGCAGCCGCCAGTTTTTCCCGCGTCTCGATCTCGGCTTTTGTATCGGCCACCAGCGCCTTGGTCTGCGCGTCGTAGGGCGTCACGGTATTGATGGCGCCCTGTATCTGGTAGAGCTGGTCCGTTTCCGTAAGCAATGTATCGAGAGCGGTGTAATAACCGGTCAGCGAACTCGCGGTCAACGTAAGCTGAGTGGCCGCTGCAGCCGCATCGGCTGAAGTTTTGCATCCGCCCGCAACCGTCAGCACTGCAAACGCAACTGCATACGTTGCCAGATTCGCTCGGCGTCGCTGGCCATTGGGACGCAACTCATGCATGGGGCCCTCCACGGGTTTCCAAAAAACGGTGCACAGGAGATGGGGAAAAAGGGAAGCGCTCTTAACTTTTGAAAGCGGCTTAACTCTATCATCTCGCCCATGCAGGCGCAAACGGGCGCGATTCCATGCGGATCGCGCCCGCGCAACCAGCGCTCATTTTCAAGGCAGGCTCTACTGAATCGCCGTAGCCGTCACCAGCACGCGGGTGCTGCCCTTGCTGTCTACCGAGTCAGAACTAAAGACCACAGTCTGTTTGCCGACAGGAATGAGAACAACGGCCTCCCACTTGTTCTGACGAATGACCATGCTGTTTTGATCGTTAATCGTTCTCGCCACAGAGCTCACATTCGCGGTCAGTTCGAGGGCTAGTTGGCCTCTCACTTCATGCACGTTGCGGACATCGAAATTGGTGCCGATGTCTTCGTCCTGGTATTGGATGTTGTTTGAGGCCATGGGAATTGGGAGCCGGGATTGGGCGCGGATGGAGGCTATGGCGCGTTCCCTGGTCGTGATCGTAGTGGAGAAGTTGCGGCTGTTAACAACCTTCCCCTCCGCGTTGAGCTCCTCGACTACGAAGTCGAGATGATAGAAGTGCTCGGCAGGCGCGGCTTCCTGCGCCTTCGGCTGCGAGGCACCTGGTTGATCTTGAGCAAACGTCTTGTGCCCGAGCCCCGAGGTGGCGAGCAGAAGAAGGCAGATAATCGTGGATTTGTGCATAGTATTCTCCTTAGTTCCCAACGGGTTCGGGCGGTTCGAGTGGCTTGATTTCGAGAGCGGCAATTGTGAGCGGCGCGTCCAATTGCGTTTGAGCTTCAACAAGAGATTTGCGCTCCGCGAGCGGAGCATGAGCAATAAACGCGACAAATTCCGTTTCCGCGGGTGTGAGCGGCTGCGGAGCGGGGAAGACATCGAGCTTGGGCAGACGAACTTGGGTCGAAGTGGCCGCAGCGTGTGTCGAATGCCGCGGTGCTCGCGTGGTTGCATTTTCCCGCGCCGTAACCGAAGGCGAGTTCTCAACCGGCGCGCCCTTATCCGCACTTCGACCGGCGTTGGATGATTTCGGCAGCGTAACGCGTGCCTCACCGCTGCGGTCTGCGGATCGATGCAGGGGCTTTGAAGCCAACAGCACAATCGCAACAATCAAACATGCTGCAACCGGCAGCGCGACCGCCCACAGCCTCAAGCTCCGAGTCTGTCCACCCCCGCCTTCAGCGGCAATGCGAGCCAGAACACGTTCGGCAAGACCGGAATCCGGGCCAGGATCGGCATAAGACTCGAGCGACGACCGAAGCAGCCGATCAAATTCGGCCCCGCCTTGCTCGGCGTTGAACTCCAAACCGTTTTCGTCGCGCTCAAACATACGGAACCTCTTTCCCGCGCACATTGCCCGCTTGATGACGCGTACTTCCACCCGCGTCCAGTTTCCTGTGCAGCAACTCGCGCGCCCGCTGCAATCGCGTGCGGACCGTGCCTTCAGGGATGCCCAGTACGCGGCCAATCTCGCGGGAATTCAGCTCGTCTCCGGCTGATAGAATCAGCGGCAGACGAAGCTCCTCAGGCAGTGCGTCGATCATGGCGTGGATGCGTGCCTGCTGATCTGACAGCAGCAAAGTTTGCTCGGGTCCGGGATCGGATGACGGCGCTTCGTCCGTAAAATCGCGCTCCGAATCGTCATCAAAGCTAACTGCTTCCGGCCGCCGCGACCGGCGATCGACGGCAACCCGCCAAGCCACCCGAGCCAGAAACGCTCGTTCGTTCTCCACATTGCGCCAGCCGCCGTTGCGATAAAGCTTCAAAAACGTCTCCTGCACGGCATCCTCGGCATCGGCGCGATTCAGCAGCACGGCGTAAGCGACGCGGAACACGAATCCCGACTGGCGCTGAACCAGTTCCGCGAATTTCGCTTCTTCGCCGATGGTCAAGACGCGCACGCTCCGTTTCGGCGCTGATTGAAACCCACAAAGCCGCTGGTTCGAAATCCCCGCCGGATGCAACGGACTTTACCCCCGCACACAAGCAAAGACGGTGACCGGGGGCACGGTGTTCAGAAATCTTGAGGGGTTAATGGCAGCGCAGGTTCTGGCTATGAGGAAGTGTTGCGGCTAAGGAAAGCTTTACGTAAGGTTGGTGAGACTCGGAAGCTGGTCTGGTCCAGTCTGGCTAATACCGCGCGAAAATCGATGAGTTGGAGTTTCGCAGCGCGCTCAAGAATGCCCAAGGTGCCACGTACCTGAAGACGCAGCGATTCAGCTATTTGTCGGCCATCTGTTTCATCCATCAGAACGGCGTCCGCTCCAGATTCCAAGGCCAACTGGATTGCTTCTCTCTCCCCGATGTCGAGTTGCATGAGCTGTGGCGTGGCAACCGTCGTCACCACCCGCACTTCGAGCCAGGCAGGCGGCCTTGAAATCCACTCTCGGACCTCAATGGGCGATTTTGGGTGCATTAATTCCAGGAGAACGCCCTCAGGCAGAAGAACGCGCCCGAAGAGAGCGGGCAGCAAATCGATCTCTTTGATCAGAACCAGGTAATTGATCGGCGACGTGTCGGCGACAACGATCATGCCTCTTGTTCAAACCCGGCGGCGTCCTTTTCGAGATCCTCTATTGTGTAGGCGCGTTCCCAGACTTCATGATCCTTAAGAAAACCGTCGAGTTCATAGCGGGTTTCGAAGCCGAGGAGCACGCGAACCTGATAGGCAGAGAGCGCGCCTGACCGGTAGCCTTCGATGGCAAAAGCTTCCAGCGCCGCACGTGCGGCATCGGGGCGCTGAGCCAGATTGTCAGGAAGCTCGACCGTGATCTGCATGAAGCAAGCGTACCCCACCTCTTGGACAAAAACAACGGGTCGCGATGAGGCGACCCGTTCCGAGCTTTAATCCGATTCAAACCCTCGAAGGAGATTACGCCTTAGCCGAAGTCAAAGCCCCCAGATCGGCAGCCATCTTCTCCGTCGAGAAGGCTTCTATCGTATCGCCTTCCTTGATATCGCTGAAGTTGCCGAGGCCAATGCCGCACTCCATGCCGTTGGTCACTTCGCGTGCATCGTCCTTGAAGCGTTTGAGCGAGCCGATCTTGCCCTTAAAGACCTGCTCGGCGCCACGCATCAGGCGAATTTCGGCGTCGCGGCGAATCACGCCATCCAGCACGCGGCAACCCGCAATGGTACCCACCTTCGGAATCCTGAAGACGTTCAGCACCTCGGCCTTGCCCAGGTAACTCTCCTTGAAAGTTGGGTCCAGCAATCCCAGCATGGCCAGGCGAATCTCGTCCTGCAGCTCATAAATAATCGAGTGCAAGCGAATCTCAACATTCTCCTGTTGCGCCAGTTCTGCTGCCTTGCGCTCGGGACGAACGTTGAAGCCGATGATGATGGTGTTTGACGCCGTCGCCAGCAGCACATCGCTCTCGGTAATCGAACCAACGCCCGAGTGGATGACCTTGATGCGCACCTTCTCAGTGGACATGCGCGTCAGCGAGTCGGCCAGTACTTCAACCGATCCCGTAACGTCGCCCTTGATAATCAGCGGCAGGTCTTTCACTCCGGCCGTACGAATCTGCTCGGCCAGTCCTTCAAGCGAAACGCGCGAGCTCTTGGCAAGCTGCGATTCCCGCTCCTTCATCCTGCGGTACTGCGCAATGCCCTTGGCCTTGTCGCGGTCGGCAACCACCAGGAACGTGTCGCCGGAGTCGGGCATGGCTTCAAGGCCGAGCACTTCAACTGGAGTCGATGGGCCGGCTTCCTCAAGAGCGCGCCCGCGATCGTCAAACATGGCGCGAACCTTGCCGAACGTGTTGCCCACAATGTAGCTGTCGTTCAGCTTCAGCGTTCCATCCTGTACAAGCACGGTAGCCACTGCGCCGCGGCCGCGGTCCAGCTTGGCTTCAAGCACCGAGCCCACTGCCTTGCGTCCCGGCGTGGCCTTCGGCGCTTTGATGTCGCTCACCAGGCAAATCATTTCAAGCAGCAGGTCAAGGTTGATCCGCTTCTTGGCCGACACTTCAACGAACACTGTGGAGCTTTCGCCGCCGCCCGCCCACTCTTCAGGAATCAGCCCGCGATCGGCGAGCTGTTTCTTCACGCGGTCGGGGTTAGCCTCCGGCTTGTCGATCTTGTTTACAGCCACGATGATCGGAACATCCGCGGCCCTGGCGTGATCGATTGCCTCAAGCGTCTGCGGCATTACGCCGTCGTCGGCAGCCACCACAATGACCACAATGTCAGTCACCTTGGCGCCGCGCGCACGCATGCGGGTAAATGCTTCGTGGCCCGGAGTATCGAGAAACACAATCTCGCGTCCCGATGCCGGCGAGCCTTCTTTTGCAAACTTCACCTTGTAGGCGCCAATGTGCTGCGTAATGCCGCCGGCCTCGCCCGCGGCCACATCGGTCTCGCGGATCGCGTCAAGCAGCGATGTCTTGCCGTGGTCCACGTGTCCCATCACAGTTACAACGGGCGCGCGCGGAGCCTCAACGAACTCGGTCTTGTCCTCGTCGAGAACCTCTTCGATCGCCTCGTTCTCCAGCGCCTCTTCATACGTAATTACCTTGGCGCCGGCCCCGAACTTCGCGGCCACGTCCTTTACCATCTCCGCATCCAGAGACTGGTTCACGGTGACAAACACGCCGGTCATAAGCAGCGATGCGATAAGGTCCTTGGCGCGGATCTCAAGCTTCTCGGCCAAATCCTTTACGCTGATTCCCTCGGTCACCGTGATCTCGCGGGTGATAGGAATCGGCTCATTTCCAAGGTGCATGCCGCTGTAACGTGGCGGCGGCACAAAGCCCTTCATTGG
>Ga0265338_10010545_pt1 | contig 10809 bp, 13 predicted proteins | sample 42126metaG_FD_193579 | JGI IMG/M metagenome (GOLD analysis project Ga0265338, IMG submission 193579) | Rhizosphere microbial communities from Carex aquatilis grown in University of Washington, Seatle, WA, United States - 4-21-26 metaG | ecosystem: Host-associated > Plants > Roots > Rhizosphere... | reverse complement strand
TCGAGAACAGAGCCGCCGCGCACGAGAGCTGCGCCAGCAGCATCCAGCTGCGACGCTGCCCCAGCCTTTTACCCACCAGCGGCAGGTTCAGCCGGTCCACGATGGGCGACCACAGGAACTTGAAGGAATACGCCAGCGAAACCCAGGCGAGCATGCCCACCGTCGCCCGCCTGATGCCCACCTGGCTCAACCATGCCGACAGCGTGCTGAAGATCAGCATGAAGGGCAGACCGCTCGAGAACCCCAGGGCGAGCATCGAGAGCATCCGCGGCCGGGTATAGATGCGGAGTGACTCCAGCGCCCCGGCGGCCGGCTCGGCGTTCAAGTGCGATCAGCATTCAAGGTGGAGAATCCCGATATGAACGGCCCAATACGGGCGATCTTCGATGATAACCTGCTGGTTTCAACCGGAGGGTGGGCGTTGCACGACTATCAGCGACAGTTCATCGAGCTCGCGCTCGCGCGCCAGGCGCTGCGATTTGGTGAATTCACGCTCAAGTCCGGCCGCGTGAGCCCCTATTTCTTCAATGCCGGCCTGTTCAACGACGGCGCTTCGATCGCGACCCTGGGTGCCTGCTATGCCGCGACACTGACGCAGGCGGACTTTCAATTCGACATGCTGTTCGGACCGGCCTACAAGGGCATTGCGCTGGCCGCCGCCACCGCCATCGCGCTGGCCACGCGCCACGGCCGCAATGTGCCATGGGCCTATAACCGCAAGGAGGCCAAGGACCACGGGGAGTCGGGAATCCTGGTCGGCGCGCCGCTCAAGGGACGGGTCGTCATCATCGACGATGTGATCACGGCCGGCACCGCCATCCGCGAATCCATCGAGCTGATCCGGCGCGCGGGGGCGACGCCTGCGGCCGTGGCCGTGGCGCTGGACCGGCAGGAACGCGGGCTGTCCGATCGCTCCGCCGTGCAAGAAATGACCAGCCAGTACGGATTGCAGTGCCTTGCCATCCTGACTTTGAGCGATCTCATCGCGGCACTGGAGTCCCGGGGTGCCGAGCCAGGGATGGCCGGGGGGATGGCCCCATCCGGCACGCAACTGGAGGCACTGCGACTCTATCGGCAGAAATACGGCATTGCGGTCCCGTAGCTTGCAGATACCCGCGCGTCGTGGACAATGGCTCTCAGTGATAAACAGCAGCATAACGGGGGTGGCGGCCTGTTTCGTGGCAACGCTTGCCCTGAGCCTGCCGGCAGGCGCAGCCGACAGCAGCTCCGGTGGCGGCAAGGTCTACCGCTGGACCGATGACAAGGGCGTCGTGCATTACGGCGACAGTGTCCCAAGCGAATATTCGCAGGCCGAACGCTCGGTGCTCAACAACCAGGGCGTCGAGGTCGGTCATATCGAGGGCGGCAAGAACGCTCAGCAAGTGGCCGATCAGGCCCGCGCAGCCCTCGCCGCACAGCAGCGCGCACAGCACGATCAGTTCCTGCTGGCTACCTACCTGTCCACCAAGGATATCGAGCAGCTGCGCGATGAGCGCCTCCAGCTGATGGACGCGCAGATCAAAGCCGCCGCTATCTACATCGATACACTGGCGACGCGCCTGACGGCTCTGCAGGATCGCGCCGAGCACTTCAAGCCTTACAGCGGCGACGCCAAGGCGCGGCGCATGCCGGATGAGCTGGCCGAGGAACTCGTGCACACGCTCAACGAGGCACGCACGCAGCACCAGGCGCTGGAATCCAAGCGCAACGAGGAAGTCGAAACGCGCGCTCAGTTCGATGGCGATATTCAGCGCTATCGCGAACTGACCGCCAAGCCGCGCAACTGATCAGCGGCTGCCGCTGTGCCCGAAGCCGCCGGCGCCGCGCGCGCTGGCGCTGAAGTCCTCCACCACCTCGAGCTTGACCTGCACCACCGGCACGACGATGAGCTGCGCGATGCGCTCGCCGACCGCAATCTCATAGGGTGCCGAACCACGGTTCCAGCAGGAGACCATCAGCGGCCCCTGGTAGTCGGAGTCGATGAGCCCCACGAGATTCCCGAGCACGAGGCCGTGCTTATGGCCCAGGCCTGAGCGCGGCAGAATCATGGCGGCCAGACCCGGGTCGGCAAGATGGATCGACAGTCCCGTCGGGATCAGCTCCGCCTGACCCGGGACGATGCGCAGCGGTGCGTGCACGCAGGCGCGCAGGTCAAGTCCTGCGCTGCCTTCGGTGGCGTAGTGCGGCAGTGGAAATTCGCTTCCCAGGCGCGAATCGAGAATACGGACGCGAAGCGTCCGGCGCGCGACGGCATCCATCAGATGGCGTGCCTCACGCCTTTAGCAGATCCCGCAGCGGAGCGGCATCCAGTGCCTGGCGGGGTTCGCGCGATTGCTCGAGGAAACGCTCCACGATCAGGCCGGTGAGCGCATGCGCGAGCTCGGCCTTGCTGGCCGTGGGCAGCTCGACCCGGCCGCCGCCGCGCCATAGGACCAGCAGCGCATTGTCATCGCAGTCAAAAGCCTTGGTATGGCCGACTTCGTTGGCGGCAATCATGTCCAGGTTCTTGGCCATGAGCTTGGCGCGCGCATGCTGCTCGACTGAACTGGTTTCGGCGGCAAAGCCCACGACGAAGGGCCGCGGATTGCTGGCACTGACCTGCGCCAGGATGTCGACCGTGCGCGTGAGTTCCAGGCCGAGGGTGTCGGAAGTCTTCTTGATCTTCTGTGCGGCGCACTGCGTGGGCCGATAGTCGGCCACGGCGGCAGTGCCCACGAAGATCGCCGTACCCGGCAATTCGCGCTGCACAGTCGCGTGCATCTGCTCGGAACTTTCAACATCCAGTCGCCGCACACCGAATGGCGTGGCGAGCGAGACCGGGCCGGTCACGAGCACGACCTCCGCGCCGGCTTCCTGCAGCGCCTGTGCCACCGCAAAGCCCATCTTTCCCGAGCTTCGATTGCTGACGAAGCGCACCGGGTCGATGCACTCGCGCGTGGGTCCCGCGGTGACGATGACCCGCTGACCGCTCAGCGGCCCCTCCTGGCGCAGCAAGGGCACCGCCAGGGACACGATATCGAGTGGCTCGAGCATGCGGCCGGGGCCGGTCTCGCCGCATGCCTGGTCGCCGATGGCAGGCCCGAGCAGGCGCACGCGGCGCTGCTGAAGCAATGCGATGTTGGCCTGCGTCGCGGCGTTGCCCCACATCAGATGATTCATGGCCGGGGCGATGGCGATGGGTGCCGAGGTCGCGAGCGCGATCGTGCTCAGCAGATCATCAGCCATGCCATGCGCGAGACGCGCGATGAAGTCCGCGCTGGCCGGCGCCACCAGCAGCAGCTCGGCCCAGCGCGCGAGCTCGATGTGGCTCATCGCCGCCTCGGCAGCGGCATCCCAAAGTTCGCTGCGCACCGTGCGGCCGGAGAGGGCCTGAAAAGTCGTCGCAGTCACGAACTCGCGCGCGCCGGCCGTCATGACGACCTGCACTTCGGCGCCGCGCTCTCGCAGCCGACGCACCAGCTCCGCACTCTTATAGGCTGCGATGCCGCCGGTGACCCCGAGCAGAATCCGTTTGCCTTTCATACCCCAATTATCGGTCTTTTGGGCGATGCGCACATGATATGAGGATCGCACCCCCCGGTCATGTCCCATCAGACTTGGCGCACAGTTTTTCGGAGTGTGAATGAGTATCAGGGACTGGCCGGAGCGGGAGCGTCCGCGGGAGAGGCTGCTGGCGGGCGGCGCCCAGTCTCTGTCGGACGCGGAGTTGCTGGCAGTGCTGCTGGGCCGTTCGGGACGACCGGGAATCGACGCGGTGGCCATGGCTCGCGAGCTGCTTAGCCGCCACGATTCGCTGCGGGGGCTGCTCTCGGCCGGGCAGGACGCCTGCGGGGCGGCCCCGGGGTTGGGCCCGGCCGGCTACTGCCGCCTGCAGGCGGCGCTCGAGCTCGCGCGACGCCATTACGCTGAAGCGTTGCGCGCCGGGCCGCCTCTGCACTCGCCGGCGGCAACGCGCGAATTCCTGGTGGCACGGCTGCGCGACATGCCGCACGAGCTGTTCTGCTGCCTGCACCTGGATAACCGACACCGCCTCATTGCGTTCGAAGAACTCTTTCGCGGCACCATTGATGGCGCCAGTGTTCATCCGCGCGAGGTGGTCAAGCAGGCGCTCGCGCGCAACTCGGCGGCCGTCATCCTCGCGCACAATCACCCCTCCGGCATCGCCGAGCCCAGCCATGCCGATGAGCTCATCACGCGGCGCCTGCGCGAGGCGCTGCAGCTCGTGGACATCCGCGTCCTCGATCACCTGATCGTGGCCGACAACGGCTGCCTGTCGTTTGCAGAACGGGGCCTCATTTAGCGACGCTCATCCGGCACGCCGCTGGCGGCAATTCATTTCGCGCCCGGGAAGTGTTCGACGTGAGTGTCGGCGGAACGTCCAAAATAGGGCCCGCGCAGCCCGCCGTGATGACCTTGGCCACAAAGCCTTTGCAGGTATAGCCTGATTAATGATTGGCGACGTGCAGCAGGTGCCCGCGCTTGCTCCAGTAGGTCGCGCCGTTAAGGCAGCGCAGGCTGCGGCGATAGCCCGGCGGATTGCGGATCCAGGTGCCCTCGCCGTAGCTCCCCGCCTCATCGACCAGGTCGCCCGACAGTAAGAAGATTTCCTCACCGCCGCCGCATTCAGCAGCCGGCAGCCCAACGCCTCCCTGCAGGCGCTCCATTGTCACCTGCTCGCCGGATTTGCCTCCCGATGTATACAGCACGAGACGAGTGTGTCCGGCCGCATCGCCCGGCTCCCAGGTTGCCGTTGAAGTATCCACAACCACGCGTTGCTGATCGGAGCCCGTCATCTGCCGCAGCTTGACGAGGATTGTGCAGCCCGGCCCGGTACGAGGCGAATGGTGACTCCCGGGCGGGTTACGCACATACGTGCCCGCAGGATAGTCGCCGTGCTCGTCAGAGAAGACTCCTTCGAGCACGAGAAACTCTTCACCCAGCCCGTGGCCATGCGCGGGAAAGGCGCTGTGCGAGGCGTAGCGGACCAGCGATGTCGCCCGTGCAACTTCAGCGCCGATGCGATCGAGCATGCGCCGCTCGACGCCGGCCTGCGGCGAAGGCGCCCAGGGCAGCTCATTGGTGGCGATGACGACGCGCCGGGAAAAATCCGCGTTGATCAGGTCCGCTGGCATGGCGATAACTCTACCCGCGGTGAACGCTACCGGCATCTGTCCCGTGGCAAACTCGCATCCATGAACGAGCGACCCAATGCGAAGGCCATCCTGCTTGCATTCGCGGGCATCTACATCATCTGGGGCACGACCTTCCTCGGCATCGCGCTCGTGGTGCGCACGATGCCGCCGTTCTTCAGCGGCGCAATCAGATATTTCATCGCCTCGCTGCTGATGTACGCCTGGCTGCGCACACGCCGTCCGCGCCCCTTCGCCGGCCTCAATATCGGCGGCAGCCTGCTATGCGGCGTACTCCTGAGCGGCATCGGCAATGGCTTTGTGCTCTGGGCGCAGCAGGGCGGTCTGCCCTCGGGGATCACGGCGCTGTTCGTGGGCGCTCTGCCGGTCATGATCCTGGCGCTGGACTGGTTATTCTTCTCGCGACGCGCGCCAACTCTGCGGGGCGCGCTGGGCGTAGCGATCGGACTCGCGGGCGTGGTCGTGCTGACGTTTCACACCCATTCGATGTCCGGCGCGGTCAGGCCCATCCACGTCGCGGCCGTGCTCACCGCGGAAATGGGCTGGGCGATCGGATCGATGCTGCAGGGCCGATACATGACGGTCGCCAGGCTGGCGAGCTATACCTGCCTGCAGATGTTCGCGGGCGCGGTGTTCCAGCTGCTGATGGGGTGCCTTGATCGGGAATGGATCGGGTTCAAGGTCAGCCAGGTGTCACTGCAGTCGCTGCTCGCCTTAAGCTACCTCGTGGTGTTTGGCAGCATCATTGCCGTGAACTGCTATTCCTACCTGCTGGCGCACGTTCCGGCGCAGAAAGTCAGCACCTACGCCCTGGTCAACCCGGTCATCGCGCTGGCCCTCGGCGCCCTGGTGCTGCACGAGAAAGTCACCCCCGTAACCCTGCTCTGCGCATTGGCGGTCATCGTGGGGGTGGCGCTGGTCCTGTGGCGCGGCCGGGCGCCCGCCCCCGCGCCCCTTGCCGTGGCCCCCCGCCGGCTGATATAAAGCGCCCCTTTCGCCCGTTCCGGGCCGCGTCATCAACGCGTAACTCATTGATTTTAAGGACGTCGATCATGTCTCGGGTCTGTCAGGTTACGGGCAAGCGCCCCGTCACGGGAAATACTGTCTCGCATGCGAACAATCGCAAGCGTCGTCGCTTCCTGCCGAATCTGCACACGCAGCGCTTCTGGCTCGAGAATGAAAAGCGCTGGGTGAGCCTGCGGGTTTCGACCAATGCGCTTCGCACCATCGAAAAAAATGGCCTCGAGGCGGTGCTCGCGGATCTTCGCAAGCGCGGCATCAAGCTCTAAGGGGATTCCGGCATGCGTGAAAAAGTGAAACTGCTCTCCTCCGCCGGTACCGGCCACTTTTACGTGGCCATGAAGAACAAGCGGCTGCATCCCGACAAGATGGAAGTGCGCAAGTTCGATCCGAAAGTACGCAAGCACGTCGCGTACAAGGAAACCAAGATCAAGTAGGCGTCCGCCTCGGTGCCCGAACTGCCCGAGGTCGAGACCACACGCCGCGGCATCGAGCGCGCCCTCAAGAGCCGCCGTGTCGAGGCGCTGCGCATTTACGATCGCCGCCTGCGCTGGCCGATCGAAGAAAATCTGCCTGAGGAAGTGGCCGGCCAACGGGTGCTTGCCATCGGCCGCCGCGCCAAGTACCTGCTGATCGTGCTCGAGCGCGGCACGCTGATCGTGCACCTGGGCATGTCCGGGAGTCTGCGCCTGCGCGAGGCTGAAGCGCCGCTGCTCAAACACGATCATTACGTCCTGGACATCAGTTCAGGCAAGGAACTGCGCTTCCACGATCCGCGTCGCTTCGGCAGCCTGCACTACACTCGCGAGGATCCGGCCGAACATCGCCTGCTGCGGTCGCTGGCCCCCGAGCCGTTCGATGCAGCCTTCGATGCCGCCTATCTGCGGCGCATCACGCGCGGACGGCGCGCGGCCATCAAGCAGGTGATCATGAATGGCCGGCTCGTGACGGGCGTCGGCAATATCTACGCCAGCGAGGCCCTGTTCCGCGCGCGCATCAACCCGCGGCGCGCCGCGCGGCGCCTGACGCAGAAGGAAATCGAAAAATTGGTCCGTGCGGTGCGCGCTACGCTGCAGGCGGCCATTCGCGCCGGCGGCACCAGCCTGCGCGACTACGTCGACACCGAGGGCGATCCGGGTGCGTTTCGCCAGAAGCTGTACGTCTATGAGCGCGACGGCAAGCCATGTCGTGTCTGCAGGACGGCGGTGCGCAAGATCACGCAGGGACAGCGTTCGAGCTATTTTTGTCCGCAGTGCCAGACCTAGGCGCCTGGCGCCGAGTGCCTCATATGCATCGAGCCGCGCATCGCATACTCAAGACCGATCCGGTGATGGCCGCTCTGATCGATACCGCCGGGCCCTGCAGGATCCGCTCGCGTGAGATGCAGGAACCATTCGAAGCGCTCGCGCGCGCGATAGCCCACCAGCAGCTGCACGGCGTAGCGGCCCAGCGCATCCTCGGGCGATTTGTCGCACTGTTCGAAGCCGCGACATTTCCGGCGCCGCAGCAGGTGATCGATGCGCCCGACGAGCAACTGCGCGCCGTGGGTTTTTCCTACGCCAAGATCGCCGCGCTCAAGGACCTGGCGCGCAAGACCCTCGAGGGCTCGGTCCCGCCGGCTGCCGAACTGGCACTGCTCGGGGACATGGAGATCATCGAGCGGCTCAGCAGCGTCCGCGGTATCGGCCGCTGGACGGTCGAGATGATGCTGATGTTCCAGCTCGCACGCCGCGACGTGCTGCCGGTCGATGACTTCGGCGTGAGGAACGGCTTTCGCCTCGCCTACGGACTCAAGGGCATGCCAACCCCGCGTGCGCTGGCGCAATTTGGTGAGCGCTGGAAACCCTGGCGCAGCGTCGCCGCCTGGTATCTATGGCGGGCCTGCGATCTCGCGCGCGATGGAAAACTTGCTGCATGTGCACTGCCGCCGCGGGTGGCACTGGTGAAGCGCAAGGCCGCCGGGAAGTTGAAGAAGGCGCCGCGCAAGAAGTCGCGCCGTGCGGCGCAGATTCCCGCCCACAGACGGCGCGCCGCCAAGAGCGCGCGCGCCGCCCGCTGAGTCGCTGCTGAGTCGCTGCTGAGTCGCTGCTGAGTCCGCTGCCGAGTCGCTACTACCGCCTCATTTGCGGCTAGGCAAAGACCCCGTATTCCACCTGCAGGATCTCGCCCGAGTCGGTGCTGATCAGCAAGGCATCGTTGCCATCGCGCACCCACTCGTAGCCGGCGGGCGGCACCTCGAGTGCGAACAGCCAATAGTCCGCGATCAGGTACTGCGGCGCCCAGTAGGCGCGCGGCAGGATTTCACCATAACCCCAGTGATGCGCGCGCCACCCCGCCGGACGGTGATACGGTCCAATGTGGTAGTTGCGCGACGCCTGGAAGTTGTGTTGATAGGCACCGCGGTCGACGGTCGCCGGGCGAGCGTTCCAGCCCTTCGGTTCCTCGACACGCTGATAGCCCCTGGGGCCCGGGTGTGGCTCCGCCGAATGCGCCGCAGGTCGGGGCGCTGAATGTCCGTGCTGTTCTTCGGCGATGACACCGCCCGCTAAGGTAAAGGCGGCTGCGACACACAAGCCGATCTTGGCAGCGTGCACCATGGACCTTCTCCGAATGGGAACAGGGAGCGGAATGATAGGTTGAGCTCTACAAGGACACCAGGCAGGCAGTTCCGATCTGCTGTCGGACAACGCCGGATAAATTTTTGTTAATGCCGTGCGCGCACTCATGCGTTCAGAGCGCTGGTGCGCGCCCGCGCATAGGTGATCGACAGAAGCAGCTGATCCTCGAGCGGGCGCATGCTGCGCGGTCGTTGCGACTGCTCGAGGTCGTAGCACACGCAGAGTCGGTCGCCGTCGAGCTCAATGATGGCGCGCATGCGCTTGCCGGCATTCGGACCTTCGAGGCCAATGATGTCGAGCGCGCAGGGCATCACCGCTTCATCGAGCCTGAGCTCGCCACAGTCGACCACCTTCGAGCTGCGATCGACGATGCGGTAGGTATCTCCTTCAATGATGAGACGCGCGACGCGCAGTTGAGTGACCGGCAACTGCTGTCCGGAAACATTGGCCGCCACTGGCACCCAGGTGCCATCGAGGTTCGTGCAGCACGAGGCGCGCATGCGCGACAGTCTAGCGCTGGTCGCCGGGTGGCGTTGCGCTGAAGTACCGCCGCGCTCGAGTGCCGGCGCGGATGCTATGCTCGATTGATGGCTCGAATTACATGCACGCTGGCAGGCGTTACGCGGCTGCTCGTCGGCGCTGCCATAGGCGTGCTGTCGTTGCCCGGCTGTCAGACCCCCGCGCCCACGACGCCAGCGCCGGCTGCATCCTCGACTGCATCCTCGACTGCATCCTCGACGACGTCGGCTGCAACGACTCCATCGACGGGAACCGCATCAGCGGCCAATGGTCCTCGCACCGCGATGGTGGTTGCGGCCAATCCGCTGGCTGCCAGGGCGGGCCTTGCGGTGCTGCGCAAGGGCGGCACTGCGGCCGATGCGGCCGTGGCCGTGCAGGCGGTGCTGGCGCTGGTCGAGCCGCAGAGCTCGAGTCTCAGCGGCGGCGCGTTCATCACCTACTTCGATGCGCGCAGCGGCGAGGTGCGCGCCTTCAATGGCCGCGAGACCGCGCCCGCGGGGGCAACGCCGGACATGTTTCTCGGATCCGATGGCCAGCCGCTGCCTTTTTTTACCGCGGTGCTCAGCGGCCGCTCGACCGGCGTACCCGGGGCGCTGGCCGCGCTCGAGCTGCTGCAGCATGAGCAGGGCAAGCTGGCGTGGCGCGATCTGTTCGATGAGGCCGAGCACCTGTCAGCCGACGGCTTTACCGTGAGTCCCCGGCTTGCGGGCATGATCGCCAGCCGCCTGCCACAGGCCTCGGCACCCGATGCCGTGCGCTACTTCAGCAAGAGCGATGGCACTCGCCTGGTGGCCGGCGACCTGCTCAGGAACCCCGCGTATGCCTCGGTGATCCGGCGGCTCGCGCTCGAGGGCACGCGCGCGCTTTATTACGGACCGATCGCCGAAGACATCGTGAGGCGTGTTCACGAAGGCGAATATCCGGGCTCGCTGTCACTCGAGGACATGGCGCGCTATCGACCCGCTGAATCCGCCGCACTCTGCCGACCGTGGCAAAGCTACCTGGTCTGCACGGCACCGCCGCCGGCCGGCGGCGTGGGCGTGCTGCAGGCGCTGCTGCTGCTCGAGCACACGGACATCGCCAGGCGCAACGCGGCCGATCCGCTTGCCTGGGTAGAACTCGGTGAAGCCGAGCGCCTCATGTACGCCGATCGCGATCACTACGTGGGCGATCCGGATTTTGTCAGGGTGCCGCTTGGGGGGCTGCTCGATGGCAGCTACGTGCGCGATCGCGCCGCATTCATCGGCGAGCGAATCGCCGCAAAACCTCCGGGCCCCGGAACGCCGCCCGGAGCCGCTGCGGTCGGACCCGACCACACCGTGGAACCGGGAGGCACGACGCATTTCATCATCCTCGATGCGTTCGGCAATGCGGTATCGATGACGACCACGGTCGAGAGCGTGTTTGGTTCCGGTCGCATGGTTGACGGCTTCTTTCTCAACAACCAGCTCACCGATTTCAGCTTCGAGCCCACCGATGAGACCGGCCATCCCGCGGCCAAC